>Ga0207098_10608_pt1 | contig 9797 bp, 8 predicted proteins | sample Alteio_BWMinHeat_84_FD_153548 | JGI IMG/M metagenome (GOLD analysis project Ga0207098, IMG submission 153548) | Enriched cells from forest soil in Barre Woods Harvard Forest LTER site, Petersham, Massachusetts, United States -... | ecosystem: Environmental > Terrestrial > Soil > Temperate forest >... | reverse complement strand
AGCCCGCTCGCAATTATTGCGGCTGTTGCTTTCGCTGAATATCTGCCTTCACAATTTGAATACGCATCCAGAGAGATTCTATCTCTGGTGGGTTTGCTGCAGCAGACATTTTTTCCGAAAATTCGGCAAATTTTAATTCCAGTATCAATTTTGCTAGGTTAGGTGGGTATGTTTCTGGTAATTTGCCTCCGGATACAAAGCCTCGAACCCAAATTGGGATTGGTGCTGGGAAATCATCATAATCAATACCTTTTATCTTATAAGTATTCTTGTTAAAGAACAGATTCAATAAATGTCTGTCGTGGAAACCTCCGATAAAATCAAAAACCCATAGTTCCGAGAGCGCCTGTTGCCATTCTTTGGTTTTTTCTATTATTTCGAAACGAAGTAGAGGTTTAAAACCCTTCGGGACATTATTTCTTACAGAACCTATTTTTCCTTGATACCGCATAACTTTCGTTTCTTCGACGAGATCAAGTCCGAGAGTTTGGGAGAGGCGATACGCAATGACTTCCCTACGTGCCCTTCTATAGGCTTTGGAATCATCATAATCTGCCTTGCCCTTTGGATGGGTCTTAAAGTAAACAACTTGCCCATCAGGTTTTGTTATTTCCTTAACCGCGCTTTGGTCTCCTCCAGTCGCCCTAATGCTCCCTTTCTTTTTTTCAAGGTTTTCGAGATCCTCGGGAATATCATTTTGATCTTGCTGACTAAACGTAGGTCCAAATGACTGAAGCCAAGACTCTTCAATTAGAAGTGCTTCCAATTCCACTTTAACTGCTTTTCCTTTATCTGTCGCTGCTTCTAATTCATTCGGAAATAAAAGATCTAAAAGCTGTTGCTTGGTCAATCCCATTTTACGCTGTCTGCGGTCTGAAAGATATTTGGCGAATCCTGCGGTGATGGTTGGAATATCCTCGAATTTTCCAAGCTTCTCAAACTCCCTTCGATATTTTTCGAATAGAATCGCTGCAATTTTTGCATCATACTGTTCTATCAATGTCTTCTCTTTAAGCGAGACAGGAGTGGAATCGGAAACTTCCTGTTTCTGGGGAGTCTTTCTTTTTAGGGGTGAGCGGTTTTGCTCAGAGCTGCTAAGGAATTGCTCGCGTGGATTCTTAGAAAGGATTGTGTCTTTCGTATGTTTGGTTTCATCATCGTCTCGGCCGTTGTGGGATTTTCGCTTTCGTCCTGAGTCTCTTTTTGCTGAAGCAGGTGCAGCAGCGGAAGCTTTGAGGCACGATTTTTCCAATTCTTCTTCCGATGGCCCCTCTAGCCCGATGGCAAATCGTAAGTGTTTGGATAGAGGAAATAGTGGTGGAGGTTGGGGGGCGGGTTGTGGGCTGCCAGTACTTTCATAACAGGTAGGCTTATTTGGACTCTGTGCAGATCTTCTATTTTTTCCATGTGATGTGCATGCTTTGGTGGGCGAAGATTGATCTTCTTTATCCATCGCAAAACTCGATGAACCTAACATTGTTAAAATGACGAGTCCTAACGAACATCGATTAACAAACAAATTATATGTCATAAAAATTTCTCTCAAAAAGGGAAATATTAATTAAAATCCACTGGTTAAAATAATAGCATTATATAGCGCGTTGAGTCAATTTGAGTACATAGTTAAACCGGAAAACGATAACTAGTTGTTTTAATTTGTTTTAAGGACATTTAGTTTATAAAATACAAGAGTTAACCTATTTAAGTTTATGCTTATTGACGGCTAGCTCTATCAAAACTGCATTTGTCTTACGAATTCGATCAGAGGAATTCTCACTACAACTGTTCCATTGGCGGTATTCATCGAATATTCAAAAAACACTTCAGATGGGTCTACGTCCAGAGGAATCAAATGTCCGGGTCCTTCTGGCAGTCGATAGCCGACAGTACGTGGTTGCGGGAGTGTAGTTTGTAGGAGTATTGGCTGTGGGGGCGCCGCTTGTGGGAGTGTCTGAGTAACGGGGGGTATAGCTGCAGCCTGAGGTTGCTCTTGGCTGATTCCCGGACCAAATGTACGTGGAACTGGCGGTGTTGCCGCCGTCGGTGGGGTCTGCTGAGGCAACACTGCTCTTATGGGCTCTATATTGGGCTGAGGTACTGCCAGAGCTTGAGGAGAGCAACCATCGTGTGGTGGTAACGGATGTGGGGCATGAGGTTGTGCTACCGATGGTTGTGGAGTCGTTGCTGTCATTTGAGCTGGAACTGTGGGTGCAGGGTTAGCTTCAGTCTTGGGAGCCGGGGTCGCGGAAAGTGCATGCTTATTTAAAAATTGTCGTCCTTCGCTAAAACGATTAAGATCGATTCTTCCACCTTCAACTAACTCACGTAAATAACGAGTCGATTCTGGAACTTCGGCCGAAGCTAGATACAATCTGACTACCAGTTCAAGATTTTTTTTATCACCTTCCATCTGAAGGATACGACCGTAGGTGGACTTAGCATGGATGTCCCCATTTAAGGACAGGTGCTCCAGCTGCGCTTTTCTAGCTGCTTCGGGTGTTACTTTCATTGCATTCAAATACGCGGCAGAAGGTTGGGGGCCCGTTTGCTGAGGATTTTGGTCTTGAGGAGCAGCTTTCGAGTCTTCCAAAATCGTAACGGGCGGTGGCAGTGCGGGTGAGTTTTGGGAAACTGCTGGTGCCTTAGGTTGTTCAGGAGCTGGTGGAGGTATGGGTTCGGTCGGTCCAGACTCTTGCTTAGGTTCTCTCACAGGCCTCTTCTGCTCTGATCTGCCATCTCGCTTTGACATGGATTCGGGCAATGATTTTGCCGATCCGTTGTTTCGCAGAACCGACGACAGTGCTTGGGCATACGTTGCTATTTTTGACGTCCCTGTCTTCGCTGTGGGCGCTGCGGGATTTGCACTTGATCTGTGTATCGGCTTAGTGGCTGCTGGACCTACTTTGGGTTTTGGCCTCTGATCCGAGACAGTTGCTGCTTTTGCGCTCCAAGATGTCGTGGCTACGGGCGCTCCTTTTCTAAAAGAAGAGGACCGATGGTCGGAAGGTTCGTTTCCACTGTGCTTTTTCTGCGATCGATTTTTAACTTCTTGCCATTCCTGCTCTCCTTCGTCTTCATCCTCTTCGACCTCTTGGTCTGCCCATGACAGCTTTTCAGGAGCGGAGATGGTAGCACTCTCAGAAGACGTAGGCTTTGCGGTAGTCGTAGGTTTTGCAGAAACTGGGGAATCCACTTGTTCGTCAGCGGCACCATCATCTGTTGGTTTCGCGGCTTTTCCCGAAGTGTCATCAGATGCAGAACTTCCATTCGTGTCGGATTTGGTTCCCTTTGCGTGAGTCGCTAGATCTGTCCTCTTTGCAGTTTCAATGGCTGCAGTGTTTTTCTTCCGCTGTTTCTTAGAAGCGAATTCGGGTTTTTCCGTATTGTCAGTTTTTGCGCTAGCGGTGTTCGCGTCGCCAACGGGTTCCTGGTTCTGGATGGGTTCCACCTCAGCAGTTTGTGGGGCTGACTTAGCGCTCGCGGTAGGCTCCACCTTGGTCGGCTTCGTACGGCTCCTAATTCTCAATCCCTTGAGGGTTTCAATGCTTGCTAAGAAAGTATTTCTATTTGATTTATCTAAGCTATTAGTCGCCAAACTGGAAAGGCCGTTGAAAAACTTCGTCCAGCCATGCTTCTCATCGTATGGGACATCAGCTATTTTAAGAAGGCCTTCTTTTTTCTCGTTGTTTGCTAAATTTATACACAATTTAATTATAAAGTCTGTCGCAAAACCTGAATCTCTTCCTGGATTATTGCCAAGAATGCGCAAAGCATTCATTAGTACCGGGATAAATAGTTCGTGTTTGGGTCTATCGACTACGTAGGCTAGTGGTTGACGCACCTCGTTCAAACCCATGCTCAAAAGTATCTTACCTTCTGAAGTTATTTTGAAATTTTTCGGACGTTTCGAGAGTATGACCATCACCGACAAAAAGTCCTCTAGACTTTTTCGATCATAGTAACCCGCTAGTTTCGACAGCGCGTTGGAATGCTGCTCTTGCGTAAGGTCACCCAGATGGAGCCTGGCTGACAGATGCCTTTGAATCGATAACTGCAGAGCAGGATTCTTGTTGATATGCATAACGGTAAAGGGCTTTGAATTCTTGGCATCCACGTTTGCTTCAGATATTTTCTTGTCGAGGTGTTCCCTTTCACTTTTGTCGCTACGAATTAAATCGCCGATGGAAAAAGGTAGTGGAACATTCTCAGAGCTGGATGCCGCTGTAACTCTTTGGGATGTCTTTCTACCTTCGATCGAAGGTTTGCTTGGCGAGGCATCCGCAGCCCACGCTGTTGTCTCAAAGAGAATAACTAATGATATTAAATATAAACCAATAAATTTATTTTTTAACATGGCACTTACTTTCTATTTAGATCCATCTGTAATTTTTTTAATGCTGACACCGGGAGATAGATAGTGGCTCCAGCCGCAGTCTTGAAAGGGTATGGATAAAGTGTCTCTTCTTGAGGGGCCACTGCCGTCGTTTGGTACTGTTGGGCTGCCTGCATTGGCAATTGCTGGGGCAACGATTGTACCGGCTGCATCTGCAATTGCTGAGGGTGCACTAACATCAGAGTTGGCTGCTGCCGCTGTTGGACCATCTGCATCGGCACTTGTTGAAGCTGAGGTACAGTCGTCACCGACACGTGCGGACCGAAATTTCGCGGAACCATAGTTTGCGGTATAATTTGAGAATACGTATGCGCTGGGGCAGCGTTATACGAGGCTTGTTGAAGAGCCATATTCCCAACAGGAATCATAAATGGAATACTTTGAACTGGAATGGGCAGGGTCGCACTTGGAGCACAGTCATTCTGGGTAGGGGCCGCTGTTTGGGCCGGATGGATCTTTGGGGGCTGGTTCTGAGAACTTAGCGTACTTAGAGATGGATAATATTTTGCTGGATCAGCAATACTTCGTTTTTTGTTTCTAAGACTAAGATTTTTCGCATTCTTGATTGCCTCGTTTAGGCCAGTAATTGCCGCTAAATCGTAGAGCATCTTTGGTGGATAAAAAGTCTGGCTTGAATACCTTCCAAGCCAAGACAATAGCTGACTTGTTCCGGTAAAGTTTGGAAGATTATTCGGATTAGATTCTATTAATACTGCCAGATTATTTAGGGCAATCGCATTACTTAAGGTCATTTCCTGTAGAGTGCTCTTGCTAAGCTGTTCTAAGGAAATCCAGTAAATATTTGCAATAATTCCGGGTGTTAATCTGCGCTTGGGATCGATCTGGCGCATATGGGCAATCGCAGTCATGGCGCGATGGTCGCCTTGGGAAAGCTGTTGGAGTCGAACGAGCTTGGCCAAAGGGTCTGCCTGATGGAGCGCTTTCAAAAAATTAACATCGCTAGCAGTTAGTTTCCCTTCCCGAAAGGGTGCGATGGTTGTTTTAGGTGGTCTTTTTGTCTCAGACTCAATACTTGGTGTGGAGCTTTTGGTTATCGTGGAATCTCCAGTCGACGCAAGAGACGACGTCGACGAGCGAGACGATGATAATGAATCGGATGGCGGTGGCGAGAGCGATGGTTCTGATCGTTCTGGCGTCTTAAGTTCTACACTGTCCCCTTCAAGGACATCTCTTTTTACCCATGTTTCTAGGGCTGTTAAAAGAGCTTCTCTTTCGGAAAATTCTAGTCTCTCGGCAAATGAAAGATAGATTCTACGAAGAAATGTATCTTTATCTTCGATGCTAGCAAGAAGATCGATGCCCTTGCTGTCGACATGATTTATGGCTTTAAATAATGTTACAATAAAAGACGGTTTGAAAAATGAAGTTGAATCCGGAGAGTCCGTTAACACATGTAGAGAAAGTTCTAAAGTGGAGACAAGGTTTGAAGTAACCTCACCCGTGGTACTCAACGCTTCCTCGTTTAACTGAGAAATAGTAGCCCGTACATCAACAGTCTGAACTGTTTGACTATCCATCGACCATGCCGGTGTATGCAAAAACACCATGCAAATGACAACCGCAGAGAAAGAACGGCCTAGCTTATTTTTAAACATTTTATCCACCTACTTAATTTAAAACAAGATAATTTACAAAATATCAGGACCTAACTGGTTACCACTTATTAATTATTTAAGTCAAATAGAAAATATTAGTTTTATTAGTTTATCAATGCGATCATATATAATTTCAACTGCTTTAATTGTATCGTAAGGATAGATAATTTTAGATTATTTAGAATATAGCCGGTGAAGCATTTTTTCGATTAAAATTCTGCAATTGACGGAACAGGATACGACGCTTTAGCCTGGTGGTTCATCTCCCTAGATGGGGGAGCTCTCCTCGGACTCATCCCGATATTGTTGCTTGAAAAGATAGAAAAATCCTCTGGGAAACCGATCTCCCAATTGGTTGATGGAATTATGGGGAGTTCGAGTGGTGGCATTGTAGCAGCATGTTTGAGCACACCGGATCATATTGGTGGTCAGAAACCTAGGTTTAGTGCAGAGATGCTAAAACATTCTTACGCAGAAAATGCTTCGAAAGCCTTTTCGTTTCGAGCTTTTTTGAACGCGGCCTATTCAGCCTTGGGATGGCAAAGTTGGACCGATTATGAAAGTGCCTCTACTTATATCGAAGAGTTACTAAAAGAACATTACGACGATATTTATTTGAGCCACGTTCTTACTCATTTAATGATTACTACTTACAATACTGAAAAACACCAGCTGGAGATCTTTAACAGTCGTAGGGCGGTGCAGAGCCCCCGTCATGATCTGAAAGTACGAGAGGCTGTTCGCGCTACAACGGCTCTCCATTTCATGTTTGGTCCAGCAACGGTTCAGTTCAATACTTCGGTCCCCATCGGAAATCTAATAGACGCCGGGACGCGAGGTTATAACGATCCGACTTCTTATTTTTGTGATGAAATTCTAAGAATGCATCCGGATCGCAAAGACAGATTAAGCTTGCTGCACCATTGCGTCATTTCATCTCAGTCTAGTTCCCGAACTGGCATAATAATCGCTAGACTTATTCTGAATTTGAGACAGCCTTTAAGGGGGAATTTACTATGGCGCTGATCCCAGTAACAAAAGACAAAAATCAAGAAGTACCAAGTGACAACAGGCTTTACGGATTTCTAGAACGCAATGAGGTAATTCTGATTGATGGCTGGATGCGAGACATGCGTAATTCTCTTACAAGACGAGAAGACCTCATCAGTGAGAAGGACTTGCGAAAGGAATCAACAAATTTTGTCAGACTGCTACGAGAGGGTATCCAGTCGGGCAATTTTCAAGATATCGAAAAACCGGAATGGACTGATGTCCGTTCTATGTTGACTGACCTTTCGCAGAGTCGAGCAGAAGCTGGGTTTTCTCCGTCCGAAACAGTAATGTTTATTTTTTCATTCAAACAACCATTGTATCAAGAATTGCGTAAAGAATTTGAAAAAGATCCAGAAACCTTAGCGAGCGAATTCCGGAATGTGATCACCATACTGGATCGATTTGTTCTATTCGTTTCAGAAGCTTATCAAAAGACCAGAGACGCCATTATCAGTCGACAGCAACAAGAATTGCTCGAACTTTCAACGCCTGTGGTGCAGCTCTGGGAGGGTATACTTGCTCTTCCAATGATCGGCACTCTTGATAGCGCTCGCACTCAAACTGCCATGGAAGCGCTCCTCCAGCAGATCGTTGAAACCGGTTCTCAAATTGCAATTATTGATATCACTGGAGTTCCTACGGTCGACACTCTCGTGGCACAACATCTTATCAAGACTGTCACAGCAGCTCGACTTATGGGGGCTGATTGTATTATCAGCGGCATTCGTCCACAAATCGCAGCAACGATTGTTCATCTTGGTTTGGATTTAGGAAATGTGACCACAAAGGCCAACTTAGCTGATGCCTTCGTCGTTGCTCTACAGCGAACTGGAAAGAAGCTGTCTTCGAACGTAGAGGCGGCCTAACAATGGATCGAATTCCGATTTTACGCCTTGGGAATATCTTACTTGTCACTATTCAAATAGATATGCACGATCGTCTCGCAATGGCGCTACAGGAAGATCTCACCGAACAAATTGTTAAAGTCCAAGCTAAGGGTGTTTTAATTGATATATCGGCACTAGATATTATTGATTCGTTTATGGGTAGAATGTTTGCAAGTGTTGCCGCAATGTCAAGAGTGCTTGACGCTCGAACAGTGGTAGTAGGAATGCAACCTGCTGTCGCTATCACTCTGGTGGAACTGGGAATGTCACTTCCAGGTATTCAGACAGCTCTCAATATTGACCAAGGTCTGGCTCTTCTTGAAAAGTTTCAAGCTAAGGGGGGACAGTCCCGTGCCCGTTATCAAGCGTGAGGCGCTTCCAATTCAAAACGAGACTGACATAGTAAAAGTTCGACAAGTCGTTAGGAATTGGTCAGTGGAATTTCGGTTTGGACTAGTCGATCAAACAAAATTAATAACAGCAGCGAGTGAGATAGCCCGTAATACTTTTTATTACGGAAAAGGAGGTTCGTTGCAGATGGAGGCACTGCAAGAGAACTCGAGGGTAGGTCTCCGGCTCATTTTTGAAGACCATGGTCCAGGAATACCTAATATTGAGCTTGCTATGACCGACGGCTATACCTCTGGGACCGGCCTGGGAATGGGTTTGCCGGGCGCTAAGCGATTGAGCAATGAATTTGAAATTAGTTCAAAGGTTGGGGAGGGAACTCGCGTTACTATCACAAAATGGAAAGGACATTAAATGTCTGGGGCTTCTTTTCGATTTTCTATCACTGAGCCTAGCCAAGTAGGAGAAACGCGTCGCATAGTTCAATCCATTTCCCGCGATCTCGGTTTTAGTGATACGGAAACTGGAAAACTCGCCATTGTAATTGCAGAAATTGGAAACAATCTCTTGAAGCATGCAGGGCGCGGAGAAATTCTATTGCGGCGGTTAAGCCTGGGTCCTCATGTTGGTCTTGAAATTTTATCTATCGATAGCGGGCCAGGAATGAAAGATCCATCACGGTGTCTGCAAGATGGATTTTCGACAGCAGGAAGCCCGGGTACTGGACTGGGAGCCATAGGTCGTCTCGCTCAGGTTTTTGATCTCTATTCTCAACTCGGACTGGGAACTGTTATTCTCGCGCAATTCTGGTCTCTGGCGGCAGGAGGCCAACCGAAATCGTCCACGATTGAATACGGAGTTGTTTGCCTTCCGCATCCTTCGGAAAGGGTATGTGGTGATTCATGGTCTATTCACTTTGATCGGTCGTGCTGTTCAGCATTCGTCATAGACGGACTAGGTCATGGGCAAGGAGCAGCAGATGCTGCGGATCGGGCTATCCACATTTTTGATAAAAAATGGTCGGTGCCTGGCCCTGCATTGATGAACTCTGTCCATCAATCCCTAATCAATACTCGAGGAGCAGTCGGTGCACTCGCAGAAATCGAATTTCTAAAGGGAGAAGTATCTTTTACTGGCGTCGGAAATATTGCTGGTGCTGTACTCACGCTGGAAAATCAAAAAAGCATGGTATCTCACTATGGAACTTTGGGACATCAAGTCCTAAAAGTACATTCTTTTCAATATCCATGGCCGAGATTCGCTGTGCTCCTGATGCATTCAGACGGTTTGAAATCTAGAAGTGCTGATTTCGGCAACAAGTATCCTAATCTCCTTTTTCAACATCCTGCTCTGATTGCCGGTGTGCTCTACCGAGATTTTCGGCGAGGCAATGACGATGTGACTGTGTTGGTAGCACGACAGAGACGTTCGCAAGGGGAAATATGAGCCCTTATACCTCGTGTTATAGACTCCTGAGAACTTTGGTTAAAATCGAGTACG
>Ga0207098_10606_pt1 | contig 9828 bp, 11 predicted proteins | sample Alteio_BWMinHeat_84_FD_153548 | JGI IMG/M metagenome (GOLD analysis project Ga0207098, IMG submission 153548) | Enriched cells from forest soil in Barre Woods Harvard Forest LTER site, Petersham, Massachusetts, United States -... | ecosystem: Environmental > Terrestrial > Soil > Temperate forest >... | reverse complement strand
ATATACACCGCGCAAATCAAACTTATTCGTACCAGTTAAACTCGTATAACTTGATGAACTTTTTGGAGTTTGTGAGCGACCATTACGCCAGCTTAAATATTGACCATTGTTTTAACGGATTTATTTTTAATAAGATACCTTTGCTTAATAAACTAAGGCTGCGCGAGTATATAACCTTCAAAGCTTTATATGGCGGTATCCGTAATGAAAATAACCCTACGCTTCACCCGCAATTGTATCAATTCCCGGTGGCTGCGGATGGTACGCCTTTAACTTATTCGCTCGGCAAAACACCATATACTGAAGGTAGCGTTGGTGTTGGAAATATATTTAAGTTTTTCAGGGTGGATTTGGTTGAACGTTTTAACTACCTCGATCAGCCCAATACCGTACGTTTTGGAATAAGAACAAGAGCTACGTTTGATTTTTAATAAGTTTGCAAATGGAAAATGTTTTAAAACCAGAAACTATGCCACAGACTTCGGCCTCTGTACGTACAAATCTCCAGTTGGGTATCTATAAAATTATTGATCCGCTGGTTAAGCTGCTCATTAAAATGGGGCTTACACCCAACATGATTACAACTATTGGCTTGCTGCTCAACTTTGGTGTTGCCGGTATATTTATTTTAGGCGCAGAAGAAGGTAACCGCGGCGATTTACGTTATGTGGGCTGGGCAGGTGCCCTGGTTTTATTTGCTGGTTTGTTTGATATGTTAGACGGGCAGGTGGCCCGCCTGGGCAAAATGAGCTCGACATTTGGCGCGCTGTACGATTCTGTACTCGACCGTTACAGCGAATTGATTATGTTTTTAGGTATCTGTTATTACCTGGTGGCTCATCATTATTTTTTAAGTTCGATATTTGCATTTGTAGCGCTTATAGGCTCTATGATGGTGAGTTATGTACGTGCACGCGCCGAAGGTTTAGGCATCGAGTGTAAAGGCGGCTTAATGCAGCGCCCCGAAAGAGTAGTAACTATTGGTTTGTTCGCTATTATTTGCGGTATCACATCGCATTACAAAGGCGATTTTAAGATTTATATACCGGGCGTGCCATTTCATGTTTTCGAAACCATAACCATTTTTACAGCGCCCATAGTTATACTGGCCATATTAGCCAACATAACTGCCTTTAAAAGATTATACGACGCAAAAAGATCAATTGAAGCCAAAGAAAACTCTTCTAAAAGCTAAAATTGAATAGTTAATCAATGAAAATATTTCTTTCTATATTACTCAGTCTTGCTTTCCTGTTTCATCATTCCGAAACAGTCAGTGAAACAAGACTGCACAATTACCTGCTTACTGAAGTGGACAGCGTATCGCATAAAACCAGGCCTCAGATAAATTTTCCGACGCCTAATGTACCTAAGCTATTTTATGTGCAGCGCGATCCGAATACCAATACCATTATTTATGACCTGAATCTGAACGCTTCGGGTCAGCCGGATAGTGATAACCCGATACATCCTTATTGGATAAAATATAATGATAGAGGACAAAAAGAGGAACTTAACTTTATTCAGCGTAAATTTGCATACGGATTAATTACAAAACCGTTGGGCAACAATAAGTTTGATGTGCGTTTTGTATCGTATAAAAAGTACCCGCTTGTGCTGATGCGGTCGGCTACGGACAATAAATATCATATTTACGCCACAATTGAAAAAAAATTAGCTGTACTTAACCGGATATTCCTTAAAATTGAAGGTGGTACGTTTTGGTTCCCCAATGTGGTGTATGTTGAAATAAAGGGAACCGATCCCGATACTGGAAAAGAAGTAACGGAGCGTTTTAAACCATGAATGTGTTATGAAGAAGAATTATGTTTCAAACTCTCCCGAGTCGGTAAGGATGTTTAAAAGCGACTTGTTAGAGGCCCTGTCGAAGGTCTATTTTTTTGTACCCTTAATAATTTACGTTCCGGTAATTGTGTATCTGCTTTACAAGGCAATTTTTGTTGCGTCAATAGGTGCAGGTACTTTTATATTGTTATTTGCAGGCGGCCTGTTTGTCTGGACCTTTATTGAATACATTTTACACCGCTTTGTTTTTCATTTCGTACCTAAACAGAAATGGGCGCTACGTTTACACTTCATATTTCATGGTGTTCATCACGATTATCCAAACGATTTGAAAAGGCTTGTATTGCCGCCATCGGCAAGCATACCATTGGCCACGGGCTTTTACTTCTTATTCAATTGGTTACTGCCGGCCACTTATGTTTACGCATTTTTCCCGGCCTTTATTATCGGTTATCTGGTTTATGATATGACACATTATGCCATTCACCATTTCAACTTTAAATCGGGATTGTGGAAAAAGATCAAGCAACACCATATGCTGCACCATTACCAGGATCCTACTCGTGGTTATGGCGTAAGCTCAAGCCTTTGGGATAATATCTTTCGCTCGCGTTTTACAGATAAATAGGCGATAGCGCTTTGCAAGAAAAAACATTCCATACCTCTGTTAGCACTGTATTAATCACCACCATAATTTCGCTGGCTTATCTGGTTATATCCTACTTTTTGGTGGGCTATAAAATAGACCAGGTTATATTGGTTGCGATATTTAATGGCTGTTACTATGGTTCGGCCATTACACGTAAGTTTATCCTTGGCTTTTCGGTATTTATTATCTACTGGGTAATTTACGATTACATGAAGGCGTTTCCGAACTACCGGTACGCTACGGTTCATATCGCCGATATTTATAATTTCGAAAAAAGCCTGTTTGGCATCCACGACAATGGCGTTTTAATCACACCAAATGAATACTGGCTCCGCCATAGCAGCACTACTTTAGACACTATTTGCGGCGCATTTTATCTGTGCTGGATACCTGTACCTATGCTATTTGCTTTGTATTTGTTCTTTAAATACCGCGATCAACTGATTTTATTCTGGCTCACTTTTGTGCTGGTCAACTTTTTAGGGTTTATTATTTATTACACCTTCCCGGCAGCCCCGCCATGGTATATACAGCAGCATGGCTTTATCTTTATAGCCAATACGCCTGGCAATACGGCCGGCCTTGCACGGTTTGATGCGCATTTTCATGTCAATTTGTTTAAGTCTATTTATTCAAAAGGTTCAAACGTGTTCGCGGCTATGCCATCGCTGCATTCTGCCTATCCAATGGTGGTTTTGTATTACGCGTTAAAAAACAAAGTAGGATACCTCAGTATATTTTTCGCGACGGTTATGTTAGGTATATGGTTCGCAGCGGTGTATCTGAGTCACCATTATGTTGTGGATGTATTATCAGGCATTATTACCGGTATTATTGGCATTTCACTATTCAATCTGCTGTTAAACCGTTCCGGTTGGTTTAAACGCTTTATTGCCACATTTCAAAAAGTGGTGCTATAAAACAAAGTGCAAATGTTTACGTTTTCATATCCGTGAGAAGGATTATGAAAAAGTGGTATTTGTGGGCGATTGCCTTAACAATGATTATATCATCCGCGGAAGCGCAAAGCTCGCTGCACCTGAGCAAGCAGGAGTTTAAGGATCAGTTTTTAAGCTCCATAAACTCAGTACGCGCCAAAGGCTGTAATTGCGGTACCACTTACATGCGTCCTGCCGCCCCCATTACCTGGAGCGATGTACTGGCATCGGCGGCAAGCGAACATGCCATGGACATGTATAAGAATGATTATTTTGACCATACCAGCATTGACGGGCGAAGTTTACAGGACAGGCTTTTCTCCGCAGGCTATACTTACAACGGGTTTCAGAGTTATACCATTGGCGAAAATATTGCCGCCGGGCAGCATAGCATTGCCGAGGTAACCGCCGGTTGGTTTAAAAGCGTTGGTCACTGTAAAAATCTGATGAACCCCGATTTTAAAGAGATAGGTATATTTGAATATCATTATTATTGGGTAGAAGATTTTGGCGGGCGTATACCGCTTGAAAAAGGTAAGCGTTACAGCGGCCGGTGGGTTGTTAAGCAGGCGGATTAAAATATTATAGTCCTTAAATCGTTAGCATACCAAGTCTCGTACTTAGTATAAATCACCAAATGAAAAAACTATACTTTGCTTTCATCTTTGTTTTATTGTTGCCTTTAGGGATGTATGCTCAAAATGCCAAGCCTTTAGCCGTAGGCGATGCTGTACCTAACTTTACATTAACCGATCAAAACGGCAATACTTTTAACATCGCCGACCATATCGGCAAAAAAGCCCTGGTGATCTATTTTTACCCGAAGGACGAGAGCATGGTTTGTACCAAGGAAGCCTGTGCTTTCCGCGATAATTTTGACAAGCTGACCAAAGCCGGTGCGATAGTCATCGGTATCAACGGCGGTACGGTAGCGAGCCATAAACACTTCGCTGATAAAGAAAAACTGCCTTTCATTTTACTGAGCGATCCTGATAATAAGGTACTGAACCTGTTTGGCATAAAAGGCAACTTCTTTTCAACCGGTCGCGAAACGTTTGTGATCGATACCAACGGCAAGATCGTTTTTGCTTATAGCGCACTATTACAAGGTACGGCGCATGCGGAACAGGCGTTGGCTGTTGTGGAGAAGCTGACGAAATAATAAATAAATTGTGATTTCGAACGTAAAGAGAAATATCTCTGTAGACAAGCATGATACAGAAGATTTCTCAGTCGTTCCTCCTTCGAAATGACAATTTTTTATAGGACGTACTACTAATGGTCATTCAACGGCAAGCCTAAACGCTGAAAATCTTTCCAGTTCAGGTATTCAGGGCCTTTACGCTGCTCTACCATAGTAATACAATCGTCAACCGGGCAAACCAGCTTGCAGAGGTTACAGCCAACGCATTCTTCCTCCTTAATAGTGTATTTGTTGTACGGTTTGCCATAATCCAGAGCTATCGATTGGTGCGAAGTATCTTCGCAGGCAATATAGCATAGGCCGCAATGCACGCATTTATCCTGGTTGATGTTGGCTACGATGTGGTAATTAATGTCCAAGTCTTCCCAATTGGTAAGTGTTGGTACCGATTTACCGATGAAATCGTTGAGCGTTTTAAAGCCTTTGTCATCCATCCAGTAGCTCAGGCCTTCAATCATATCTTCAACAATACGGAAACCGTGTTTCATTACCGCGGTACAAACCTGCACGTTTGATGCGCCTAAGAGCATGAACTCCACGGCGTCTTTCCAGGTGCTTACGCCGCCAATGCCCGAGATAGGTACCTTGCGGGTGATCTCGTTTTGTGCGATGGTAGTTAAGAATTTTAGCGCGATAGGCTTTACTGCCGGACCGCAATAGCCGCCGAATGCAGATTTACCACCAACATTAGGGTTCGGGATAAACGTATCCAGGTCGACGCCGGTTACCGATTGGATAGTATTGATCAGCGAAAGCGCATTGGTGCCTCCTAATACCGAAGCCAAGCCCGTTGGTACAACTGAATGTACATTTGGCGTTAGTTTGGTGATCACAGGAATGGTGGCCACTTCCATCACCCACTCTACCACCATGCGGGCAATTTCCGGGTCCTGCCCTACTGCCGCGCCCATGCCTCGCTCCGTCATGCCGTGCGGGCAGCCGAAGTTCAGTTCCAGTCCGTGTGCCCCGGTATCTTCTACTTTTTTGATGAGTTCGTGCCAGCTTTCGCGGCTGTTATCCGCCATCAGGGAAACTACCATCGCCCTGTCGGGGAACTCTTTTAAAACTTCCCTGATCTCGGCCAGGTTGATCTCCAGCGGCCTGTCGGATATCAGCTCGATGTTGTTGAAACCCATTACACGGCTACCGTGATAATCGACAGCTGAATATCGCGACGATACATTCTTTACCTGTGTGCCAAGCGTTTTCCATACCACACCGCCCCAGCCAGCTTCCAAAGCACGTAAAACATTGAGTTTTTTATCCGTTGGTGGCGCGCTGGCCAGCCAAAACGGGTTCGGCGATTTGATCCCTAAAAAATCTGCTGATATATCGGCCATTGTTTTTTTCAGTTATGGGTTGTGGGTTGCGTGTTGTGTGTTCAACAATAGGCGACTTGTTACCCTGTTTAATATAGATTTAAGCTATGTGTTTTAAGGCTTATTGAGTTTTAACTCGTAACCCGCAACACTTAACTTACAACCCAATAAATTCTAAAATTCCCGCTGCGCCGTCTTTACCGGCTTGTACGGCGTCTACTACTTCTTTACCGCCATTTACACAATCGCCGCCGGCAAACACGCCGGCTATGCTGGTTACGCCTTTGCCATCGGTAATAATTTTACCGTAGCTGTTGTTCAGTGCGTTTTCCGCAACTAAAGCTTCGAAAGGCATTTGGCCCGCGGCTTTAATCACCATATCCACATCGAGTGTAATGGTCTCCCCTGTATCAACCGGAGAACGGCGGCCGCTGGCATCGGGTTCGCCCAACACCATGGTACTGCAGACAATCTGACTTACTTTACCGTCTACACCAAAAACTTCTTTTGGCGCAGCCAACCAAACGATCTGGCAGCCGTCGAGCTTGGCTATATTCAGTTCAACTTCGGTACATGGCATTTCTTCCTGTGTGCGGCGGTAAAGCATGGTTACTTCTTTAGCGCCTAAACGCTTGGCTTGCGTGGCGGCATCAATAGCCGTCATGCCCATGCCTATTACAGCAACTTTTTCGCCAACCTTCACCTGGCTATAGCCTTTGCTGCGGATATCATATATAAAACTGATGGCATCCACAACCCCTTCCAGCTCTTCGCCCGGAATGGCCAGTTGCCTTGCCAAGCCAACACCTATACCTACATATATGGCATCATACTGGCTTTGCAGTTCGGTTAGGGTAATATCCTTGCCCAACTCCTGGTTGTATTTGATTTCGATACCGCCTAAGGATAATACGTATTGTACCTCATCCTCACAAAACTCGGGCGTTACTTTATAGGCTGCGATACCGTACGTCATTAAACCGCCGCCTTTGGCTTCTTTTTCATAAATGGTTACGTCAACACCTTCGCGGGATAAAACATGCGCGCACGATAAACCAGCCGGACCGGCACCTATTACGGCTACGCGTTTACCGTTCGAGGGTTTGCGGGTGAACAAGGGCCATTTTTCTTTGATAGCTTTTTCGGTACTGTAGCGTTGCAAACGGGCTATCTGGATAGGTTCTTCTTCCATCAGGTTGTACACACAAGCGCCTTCACACAGCTTTTCAACCGGGCAAACTTTGGAGCAGCCGCCACCCATAATGTTGGATGAAAAAATGGTATGCGCCGAGCCTTTGATGTTTTCCGTGGCGATCTGCTTGATAAATTTCGGCACGTCGATACTCGTCGGGCACGATTTCATGCAGGGCGCATCGTAGCAAAAAATACAGCGGTTAGCTTCAACCAGCGCCGCGGTCAGGTTTTCGAACGGCGGGTGTATGTCGGCAAAGTTTGCCTCGTACTGTTCTGATGTAAGCCTGAAATTAGTGATAGACATATTTTAAATGTGCAAATTTGAAAATGTGCGAATGTGCAGATGATCTAAAGTTCTTTTTACTGCTACTCGCTACTGCAACTGCTACTAACTTTTACAGCTCTGTAAGCCTTCCGTAAGTCTCCGGCCTGCGATCGCGGAAGAATTGCCAGGTGCTGCGCACTTCGTCAATCATATCCAGATCAAATTCCGAGATCAGCAGCTCATCATTATCCTCGGATGCCTGGGCGAAAATCTGTCCGCGCGGATCAACAAAGTACGATGTGCCGTAAAACTTGCCCAGGTTCCATGGTTTTTCTTCGCCCACGCGGTTAATGCAACCCATAAAATAACCATTCGCGGCAGCGTGAGCCGGTTGCTCCAGTTTCCATAAGTACTGAGATAAACCGGCAACTGTAGCTGATGGGTTGTATACGATTTCAGCGCCGTTCAGACCTAAACAACGCGCCCCATCAGGGAAGTGACGATCATAACAGATATAAACGCCTATTTTGGCGTACCTGGTCTGGAATACTGGGTAACCTAAATTGCCGGGTTTAAAGAAGAACTTTTCCCAGAAACCATTGGTATGCGGGATATGATTTTTACGGTATTTACCTAAATAAGTACCATCGGCATCGATAACCGCGGCGGTATTGTATAATACGCCTGCTTGTTCTTTTTCATACACCGGCACGATGATGACCATGTTATATTTTTTGGCGTAAGTAGCCATCAGGTCGGTAGTTGGGCCGGGCACTGATTCGGCCGAAGCGTACCATTTGGCATCCTGACCGGGGCAGAAGTATGGCGTAGAAAAAATTTCCTGTAAGCATAGTATCTGTACGCCTGCTTCACCCGCTTTTTCAATATACGGGATGTGCTTTTGCACCATGGCGTCCATAATTTCTTTGATCGTTCCCTCGCCCTCTGTTTTAGGCAAACTCATCTGTATCAGTCCCGATTTAATGATTCTTGGCATGTGTTATAAATTTTTTAGATAATATTTTATGTAATTAAGGTAAGTTAATTCTGGTTTAAATGATGTTGCCTACCTTCTTGCGTTTGATGAATTGCCCGTTGCCTTTTTCAACCAGGCAATCGCCGTTATCGATAGCAACTCTACCGCGCAGTAAAACGGTTTTTACTTTGCCGCTTACCTCCCAGCCTTCGTAACCGTTGTAATCCACATTCATGTGGTGGGTTTTGGCAGACAGGGTATGTTTCGCGTTGGGATCGAATATCAGAATATCGGCATCGCTGCCTACGGCAATGGTTCCCTTACGGGGAAACATACCGAATATTTTTGCGGCATTGGTGCTGCTTATTTCTACAAATTTATTCAAAGATATTTTGCCTTTGGCTACGCCTTCAGAATATAATAATTCGACACGGTTCTCGATGGCCGGGTGGCCGTTCGGGATCTTGCTGAAATCATCCTTCCCCATCAGCTTTTGCTCCCACATAAAAGGGCAATGGTCGGTAGCTACTACCTGCAGCAAACCCTGGTTTATCCCGGCCCATAAAGCAGCCTGATCTTTCTTCTCCCGTAAGGGCGGACTCATCACCCATTTGGCACCTTCAAAATCTTTTTCATACAATGATGCATCAAGCAGCAGATATTGGATGCAGGTTTCGGCAAAAACCTGGTAATTTTTTTTACCCATATCGCGTACTGCATTCAAAGCCCCTTCGCAGGTTAAGTGTACGATGTAAGCCGGGCAACCGGTATAGCTTGCCAGCTGCGCAAAACGGTTCGAGGCTTCAGCCTCGCTCACTTCGGGTTGCGAAAGATAGTGATACAGGGGGGATAGTTTCCCTTCTGCGCGATGTTTCGCAACTAAAAAATCAATCAAATCACCGTTGGTAGCATGCGCGGTAACCATCCCTCCCTGCTGTTTCACTTCTTTCATCAAACCAACCATCTGACGGTCATCAATCATCAGAGCACCTTTATACGCCATAAATGTTTTGAACGAAGTAATACCTTCCTCTTCAACCATTTGTTTAATCTCGGCTTTTGTATTCTCGTTAAAATCGGTTACGGCCATGTGGAAGCTGTAATCGCCAACGGCAGTGCCTGTTGCGCGCGACTGCCAATCCGTCAATGCTTCTTTAAGCGAATGCCCCTGCGTTTGCAGCACAAAATCGATCACCGTGGTGGTGCCCCCGAACAAGGCCGCGCGTGTGCCGGTTTCGTAGCTATCGCTCGAAAAAGTACCCATAAAAGGCATATCGAGGTGTACGTGCGGATCGATACCACCCGGGAAGACCAGCATACCTGCCGCGTCAATTTCCTTGTCGGCTTTAACATTTAAGTTTGCACCGATGGCTTTTATAGTTTCACCCTCGATCAATATATCTGCGATCATGTCATCACCTGAGGTAATGATCCTGCCGTTCTTAATGAGTACCGACATTGTAGTTCCCTGTTATAG
>Ga0207098_10605_pt1 | contig 9829 bp, 8 predicted proteins | sample Alteio_BWMinHeat_84_FD_153548 | JGI IMG/M metagenome (GOLD analysis project Ga0207098, IMG submission 153548) | Enriched cells from forest soil in Barre Woods Harvard Forest LTER site, Petersham, Massachusetts, United States -... | ecosystem: Environmental > Terrestrial > Soil > Temperate forest >... | reverse complement strand
AAGAATGTCGCCGAGGCTAGAATCTCAACTGTCGCCAACATAAGGCGGCTTTTTCTCCAGCGGAACCGACATGAAAGAAATTACACAAGGAATACATTTTGATGACAACGGCCCAGGTGATCGGATTTACATCGGTCCCTAGATCACCTGGCGGTCAATAAAACAGATAGCAGATATCGCCAAACCAGAGGGAATAAATAATCCACTTTGTAGTTATAAGCTACGGCAGACATCCACTCTTAGATTGAGAGGCTTGCTGCAAATGTAACTCGTCGGCCGAGTAAGAGGCAGTCCATGGTCATCCACCTTCCGTCCTAGAATAATCACGGCAGCCGAATGCGTGATTATATGGCGCAAGATAAACCGAATGAAAAGGACAAGCAATGAAAACACGCACAGCGCTCACGATCGCCGGACTGTTCGTCACTGGTCTCGCGTTTGGTACTCAGTTCGCTCAAGCCCAAGCAGCCGGCAGCCTCGATACGACCTTCGGTACCGGTGGCACCGTAACCACTACTTTCAGCGGCCAGACTGTGACGCCCATCGGCGCGGTACAACAGTCCAACGGCGATATCGTCGTAATCTCTCAGTTTGACTTTCAGAGTGACGCGGGCACCGGGGTTGGCGTGACACGTTATACCCTGGCCGGCAAGCTGGACACAACATTTGGAACGGAAGGAAGCACATTTACCACGTTTCCCGATATCATCTTTCAGGCGTTGTGGTTTGCAGTGCAGTCCAACGGCGCAATTGTGGTTGGCGGCGGAACAGCGCCAAGCGATAGCACCCTACCTGGGGCAAACCAGGGATTTGGCCTGGTTCGGTTCACAGCCAGCGGAGCACTTGACTCAACCTTTGGAACCAACGGCCTGGTGAACACCCCGATCGGCCCGCGGACTGCAAATCCAGGCTCGTTGTTGCTGCAACCGAACGGGCAGATCGTCATGGCCGGTCTGGAGGGCGGAAACGGCGAGAAGTCCACCAATCCTGACGCCATTCCAAATATGGTTGCCGTTGCAAGATACAACACCAATGGCAGCCTGGACACGACATTTGGCAGTGGCGGAGTTGCCCTGCTGAACAACGCATCGACCCTTCAAGGGGCCAATCAGCTTGCATTGCTAACCAATGGCGATTACCTGGTCGTCTCGACGGCTTTCGGGGGCCCTGTAACGGCTCAACTCAGTTCGACCGGTGTGCTGCAATCTTCAGTGACCGGGGGAACCATTGTTAATACCACTCCTACTGCCTTCGGCGAGTTGGATAGCGCTACCCTCTTCCATCCAAACGGTGACTTCATCATCATCCAGGCGACGGGCAATCCCAATAGGGCCCTTTCGATTATGGGGCAGCGCTTCAGTGAAACGGCAGTCCTGGATCCGACCTTCAGTTCCGCGCATTTCACCTTTGGCGGCGAGCGGCGGTCAGCGCCGAACGGGATCGCTCTCCAATCCAACGGGCAGATTCTTGTCGGCGGTTCTGTCAGCGGCGCCTCGCCGATCTCCGGTGGCCTGGCACGGCTCAATGCCAACGGTGAACTGGATACCACCTTTGGCAACGGGGGCACCCTGACGACGGACAATGCGGTGAACGGCGTACTGGTGCAGGCAGACGGAAAGATTGTCGCGGTCGAAGCGGTGAGCACGGACGGGATTGCGCTCGCGCGGTATCTGGCGAATTAAGCGTATCGTTCGGCTCCGCTCTCTCCCCATACACCTGCGCTTGTCGCGATGCAGCTCAGTGTTTCTTTCTCCTCTAGGGTGCTGGTCAACACTGGCCGGCATCCTACGATGTTTCTTGCCCGGTAGATGCACGACTGCGTCACTCTGGGGCGCATGCGCGCGGGAAAGGGTCGGCAGTGGCCAAGAGAGATTGGGCTTGCCCAAGCGGGCCTGGGTTATCAGTCAGTTTCGAATGAGTGACCATTTCCTGACAATTTCACAAGCCTCGGCGGCTATGCTGCTGAATCGTGGCCCAGCCGCCATGCTTGTATGCCCGTAGCGTGAACCCTCGCGAGGCGGATCGTGAAGTGGCGAAACGGGGGGTAGATGTTCTCTAGGAACTCGTTGAAATTCGCGACATTGCAGCGAATTTCCTTGTGATTTGCGGTCTTGCTTTATTGAAATCAGTTCGAATCAAGTGTTTGTCGAGTGTTCATCGGGATTTGCGGGTACCCGGGAATCATTCCCGAGGCCCACACCGGGTCGTTCAGGCAGACTGCTGCCCGAGCCTTTCCGATAGTGGACTCATCAGTTTTGGCAGCCGGATCAAGTTGTGCGCCGCGCAACTGAACACGAAGAGCCAGTCCACCTTCTCCAGGCCTCGCAGCTTGACCTGCCGCAACGGGCCGGTCTGCTTGAGCCAGCCAAAACCCTTTTCAACCAGCCATCGCCGGCTGAGGCTGATGGCATAGCCAGGCTGCCGCGTGGTACGGCGGTCCAGGTTGCTGCGGCGGCCCTTGTCGTTCTTGGTCACATGCGGTGTCACATTCAATTCCCGCACCGTGCTTATGAAATCCTCTGTGTCGTAGGCCTTGTCGGCACCCACCGTGATGCGACGCGAGCGGCCTTCCTGCTTTTGCTGGAGCATCAACAGCGCGGCGTCACGCTCGGCGTAGCCGTCGGCATGGGTCACCATCGCCGCGGCAATCAGGCCGTTGCGGTTCTCCACCAGCGCATGGCCATGGCTTGAGAGGATTTCGGTCGACGTGCCAGCATGGTGAGTTTCTCCCGTTCCGCAGGCGTCACATTGAGCGGCTTGGTGGGGCGTCCGAGGGTCATACCTAAGTATGTCCTGAATCGCTGTATTATTCAACGAATTTACGACTCATGACACTAGCAGAATAAGGAATTAGGAGAATCGTCGATCCTGCGTAGAACCACGCGACGATTCTCATAAAGCGGCGGTAGCGGTGTGGAGGAACGGGTTCGGGAAGCGATTCGGATGCGGGAAGACGCAGTCACCATGACGTTCTCTCCAATTCGGATCAACGTACCGACTCTGTCTTGATCGCGCTCTTCCGCGAAGAGTCGTCTTGCTAAAAATTCTTCAAAACGCCTGGCCTACGCTTACGAAGTACTGCGTTGCCTTCACGCCCGGGACGGGGTTGAGGTTCTGTCCTATGTCCACCCGGATGGGACCGACCGGTGTGGAGTAGCGGAAGCCGCCGCCCACGTTATTCGAATATACGGAAGTGAATCGCTGGAAGCCGACCAGCGGGAACACGTTTCCACCATCTTAGAACCCGATCACGCTCAATCCCTTCTTGATCGGCAGCGGGATGCGCGCTTCGCCATTGAAGATCAGCATCTGGTTGCCGCCGGCGGGAACCTGGATAAAGTCACTACAGTCGGTTGATCCGTCGGAGCAAACCTGCACCGGACGCTGGGGCCCGGCGCCATCCAGCGGGAAGCCGCGCAGCGAGTTGCTGCCGCCGGTGAAAAACTTCTCGCTGGTTGGTACATGGCTGCGGTTGTATGGCTGCGGTTGTATGGCTGAGCCAGGCCGATGCGAACGCTGCCGGCCCACACAATGTTATGAAGCGCTTGCTTGTACCAGGCGGCCTGGGCCGTCAGTTTCGCAAAGTTCACGCTCGATCCAAGTTTGGTCGAATTCAGGTCCAGCTCTATCGATTGCAGAACCCCGCTGTGCTCGTCCATGACGTTGTCCCGCCTGTCGCGTGTCAGGTTGGCGGCCAGGGTGGAAAGCTGCACGTTCTGATCTGACGCGGCCACTAAATCCGGGATGAGAAGATGTGTCAGATTGGTTTGGCTGAACTGGTAACGAAAAAAGAACGCGTCCTTCTTTGCCCTGTCGATGAACCGTTGCACCTGGAAACCGCCAACCTCCTGCACTGACGAGTAGATGGGATTCTGCTCGTTATTTTCGGCGGTAAACGAGATGGTAGCGCGCCAACTGGATGAGAGGAAGTAAGGATCGATGTAGTAGAACGAGAAACGCTGGTCCAGTATTCCCGCGAAACCGGTAACGGAAATGGATTCTCCCCTTCCGCGGAAATTGTTGCGTGTGTATTGAGCTGTTCCGCGGGGTCCCCAGAACGTGGATTGGCTGGTGGTGAAATTCGGAGGCAGCCCAACCGGAGGAAGACCGGGTACCGCAACCGTTCCACCGGGAACATTGCCGCCGCGGTTGATCACTTCGAACCCAATGCCGTAGGTGAAATCATTCTTCTTGGCTTCATGGACTTTGACCAGAACATCTTCGTTGGTCTGGTGTGGTCACATCGCGCCTGGGATCTACTTCCGCCCAATCGAAAACGTTGGGCAGATCGTAGAGCCGGCTGCCGGCGGTCAGCAGATCGGTTTCAGTGAGAGGCTGTTCCGGCTTAAGCATTGCTACGTCGCGATTGATCAACTGCTGTGCGGTGTGTTCGCGGCCAAGCGTGATCACGTCGCCGGTGATCACCTTGGGGCCTTCATAGATGTGGTACACCACGTTGATGTGGTGAGAGTCCTTCTTCGACACTGCTGTTGCCGTCTCTCGAAAGCTCGAGGTCAGATACCCGGCGCGCAGGTAGTTGGCGACAATGTTGGCCCGGTCCTGTTGTACATGAGCCTGCGAATACGGCTGCCCGACGGCAAGTTTCAGGCCATTGGGCGCATAACGGACGGGGGGAAAGGTGTCCGCTCCTTCCACCGTGAGCGAACTGACCATGTCGCGTGGTCCCTCGGTTACGCGGAAGGCAACGTTGATATCTCCGCCGCGATTTGTCACCGTAGGAACCACGGCGACGTCGCTGAACCCCTCCGAGTCATAGACCGCCTTGAGATTCTTCACGCTATCGCGAACGAGCTGGTCGCTGAATTTTCCCGAGGAGAAGAAGCGCTTCTTTTCGATCGTGATGTGCGGCATCAACTGCGAGGACGGCAATTGGTTATTGCCCGCCACCTTGATGTCGGCCACCTTGTGCTTCTTTTGCTTTGTGATGCGATAAACGATCTCGTCGTGGGTGGGGACTGTCTCCAGGTGAGACTCCACCTTCACGTCGAAGAATCCCTTGGACTGGAAATAGGACGCCAGGGCCTGCCGTCCTTCCTCGACAGATTCGTCGTCAACTCCAATACCTTGATACACCGGGAGCAGCGACTTGCGTGTCCAGGGCCATACATGCGCGCCCTGAATATCTACTTTGATCGTCGGTCCGGGAACGATGTTGAAGTGAATGTCGGCGCGATTGGTGTCGGCGTGGTACTCCGCTCCGGCGAGCTTGACCTGCGCATTGAGCATTCCCTTCTTTTCCGATTCCGTCTGCAGGTAGCTGGTCGCCTTGCCGATTGTGGACCGGCGATACCTCTTTCCGGGGCGGATCGCGACCGTTCGGGCGCGCGCCATGGTGGTCTGCAGACTGGTCCGCAGCCTTTCCTGTTCGGCGGTTGGAACTCCATCGATGACGATGTCGCCGAATTTCGCCCGCTGGCCGAGAGTGGCGGCAAAAGACACGTTGGCGATCTGGTGTTTTTGATCCACCTTCACGTCGGACCGGACCTCCGCCTGGAAGTATCCTGCCTGACGATAGAAATTCAGCAGTGTCTTCCGGTCGCGCTCGACCTCTGCTGCATCGAAGGGTGCCTGCACCGGGTAGTTCGCTACCTGTATCAGGCGCGAATAGGGAAATTGCTCTGCCCCGGGAAACTGAAAGATTCCGATGTAGACCGCCGGTTCGAGGACGAAGCGGCTGCGCACGCCGTTCGATTCCGGATCGACCCGAATCCGCACCTCTTCGTATTTTCCAGCAGACTTGATTGCCGCGGCTGTCTGTTCGACCTTCTGCTGGGAAAACGGCTCTCCAGTCTTTTGATCCACCGCCGACGAAAACCCGGCGGGATCGAGATCCGGCTGCCCCGCAAACTCGATTGAGGAGACGTTCTGGCCTTCGTAGGACGAAAGCATTTCCCCGGGCGGGGTTTTGGGAACCGAGGTCTTTGCGTCCAATGCAGCGGAAGCGGACGCCGATCCAGCGTCTGTTTCCTGGGCGGCCAGCCCGGAGGACGACGCCAAAACCAGCAGAAGGTACAAAAAGAGGGAGGAACCGGTAATATTACGAAATCGCGAGCCCGGCCGGGGCCCTGACCGATCCTTATAGGCATTTGCGTTGGTCCGGCCCATACTGACTGTTTAAAGTCTCACGTGCGATGGGATGCCTGGTGAAAGGGGTTGGTTGATTTCTCTGCGCGCGGCGTCGGTCGTCGGTCGGGTTCCGTTCGCAAGGCTATCGCCCGAGCCGTACTGCGCATCCATACCCGATTGTAAGTGCGCCAGTCCAATGCCAGTCCAATCGGGAGCCTGGAGGGGCGTATTTCTGTTACCGGATCCAACGTCGATCTGCGATTGAGCCGCGATGAACGGCGCATCTGGGATTTCGTGTCTCGCACTCCCCTGAAGTCGCTTTGGGACCTTCGCGGCGTGCCGATCCGCGTGGTGGCCCGGCGCACGTCTAAATCAGTGATGGAGGACCGGATATTCGGGCATGCCGCCGAACTCGGCTTCTATTTCCTCTTCGCCCTTTTCCCCACCCTATTCAGCGCCACCTCGATTCTTGGCCTGATTGCCCTATCAGCGTCCAGAATCTATACCCGCCTACTCGATTACCTCGCGCTCGTCATCCCTACCCAGGCGCTGGGAACCATCCTCCACACCTTCAATGAGACCGCGGCAGCGTCCTCCTCCGGCAAGATCACCTTTGGCCTCATTGCGGCGGTCTGGTCAGCATCGGTGGGTATCTCGGCCCTCCAGGACTCGCTCAACGCGGTGTACAAGATCGACGACTCCCGCTCCTATATACGGGCTCGCATCGATGCCATCGGCCTCACCATCATCCTTACGGCGATCATGAGCCTGTGCTTGGGGTCGATGCTGGGCGGGGACGTTGTGGCGTCTGTTGCCGCCCGCCGCATCGAGGATGAAGTTGTGAGAACGGCTGCAATGGTTTCCGCCAGGATCATTGGCTGGACTGTGGCGACCGCTCTTCTGGCGTTGGCGTTCGCGGTCATCTACTATTGGGCGCCGGATCTCAAGATACGCTGCTGGCATTGGCTCACCCCGGGCGGGGCGATCGGCATCGTGGGCTGGTTGCTGGCATCGCTTGGACTCCGGCTCTATCTCCACTTCTTTAACAGCTTCTCGGTCACGTATGGCTCCATGGGAGCGGTGATCATTCTGCTCACTTGGTTCTATATCACCGGGCTGATGATCCTCATCGGGGCTGAGGTCAACAGCGAAATCGAGGCTGAGGCGGCGGAGCGGCGCCTTGGGGTGGCGCTGGGACCCGGTGCTGCCGTACCTCATGGGGCAGAAGAAGCGCCGGCCACTGGCGCCGCCGACTGAGTACCATCCTTTTGCCGGTCTATTTGCGACCGGGGCCTTTAGCGTGTTTCAGCGCAACCCCAATTGCACTCTTTGGAGTGCATTTCATGGGGGTCCTTCTGCAACTATTCGAATCGGTCGGACGTCAGAAAGAGCGGTTTGCTTCACGCCGCTCTCGGCGCAGGACCAGCTTGAATTAAGCCGGCTTCTCCTACGCCAAGTCACCAAGATAAACGCACGGCTCAGGGACCGTTGTCTGGATGAACCAGGTTGGAACGTTTAAAGGAAGGTTCACGGCGGAGTTATCCTTTACGGCAGTCGGTCCCTGTGACTGCCGGACGAAGTGGCTAAGGTGGGACGCGGTTCATTCGCATCGGCAAATTTCCATCCCCGAGCCGTAGCTCATTTGCCAGCTCTCCAGGTACCCAGACGCACGGTTATCTCTTAAAGCATCAATAACGATCGGGCTTGCAGGCATGCGGAGGTCTGCATTTTGCAGCACCGGATCCAAGTCGCATTGGAGGCCGCTTTTCCGAGCAACACCACATTTGATATGCCGAGAATACCTCTCCGAAAACCGCACTTTCTTAAATTTCAGGACGGTGTTCTGGCGGTGGCTCTTTAGGATGAGGTGCTGGCTTTTCAGCCGGTTCCGGTGCAACTGGATGCGGTGCCGGCCTTTCAGCCGGTTTCGGCGCGGCGGTCCTCGGCGCGGGTTCAGGATGTGGAACAGGTTGGGGAGGACGAGTTGCACCCTTAGGTTCAGCAGGAGACGCCTCTGGCTTCGCCTCAGGCTCCGGATGAGCCGCTGGATGAGTATTTGGCGCAGCATGTGCCGGTGTCGTGCTCTTATTAGCGGGCGTTTCACCTGGCCGCGCCGCAGGCTGTGCGGCTGGAGACGGATGTGCTACGTAAGGCTTCACTCCAGGAGCTGGCTTGGCGGGCACAGCGCTATGTTGCAGTTCTGCGACGCTCTTAACTGGCCGCGCCACTGCGGCATGAGCGGGAACTCCGTGATTCGCTGAAGCAAAGTTGGCCTTATCCTGCTTCGCAGCCTGCTCATGTTGCTGTTGGGCCGGAGTTGCTTGGCGGTGGGGCTGACTCGCGAACGCCTGCTGTTGCGGTGTCGGTTTCGCGGCAACTCCATTGGGCCCACCGTTAAAGCTGGTGCGAGTATTGTTGATGATTGTCGTGTTATTGACGATCGTTGTGTTCACATACGTCGTGCGAATCACCGTTGTGTTTACGTTTACCGCCGCTGTGTTGTACGCGAAGACGCCCCCGCGCCACTCACCGCCGGCGAATCCGCCTCCGCCATAACCGAATCCATAGTTGACGCCACCGTAGAAGCCGACCTGTGTCCCCCAATATCCGGCGTGGAAGACATACACGCCGCCGTCTCCCCAGCCCCAGTATCCAGGTGTCCAGAGATAGCCGGGTTGGGGCGCGAGGACCCACGTACCCGGGACCCAATAGTAGTCGCCGAGGCCGTCCCATGCCCAGTAGCCCGGTGTCCACATGTAGTTGGGCTCCGGACAGGGAGGTTGGACGTATACGGGGATTGCTGGAGGCTCGATATTGATGCTGATGCCAATTGAGATTTGTGCATGGGACGCCGCGGGCATTGATAGGAGCGCTCCTGCGAGGAGAGACTTACAGAAGACCCGCATACCGAAAGTTCTCATTGGAAAACCTCCTGCCAAGAGCATGACCACCATTCCTTGAATGCTAGTGGTTCGTCTTTCAGGCGTATTTTCGATATGGTCGCAAATCACGACTCTCATCGTGGCGGCTTTCGCAACACCCAGCCGCGGCTACTTGTGCCGGTGGTCATGTGCACGCCTGCTATAGATCATCTTTTGAGGCCGAGAACACTCAAGTAATCTTCGTGTTTGTGCCGCCAGTCCCAGTATTCCTTCTGCTCGTCCTTGCTGCGTTTGTTCAGATCCACGTGCCGGTTACCGCGAACAAACATGAACCGACGTTTCTCAAGAGCATAACTTTCACCACTGCCGCTCATCCGAGAAAACAGAACATTTGGGAAATAGATGCCCGCAACCTGGCTTATGTTGCATCTTAGCGCCTTCACTGCGACTTCGTTCTCCCGGCGCTGGTCTCTCTGTGCTGCCCGCTCTCTGTACCCGGTCCGCGGCAGAGTCGTGGACTTCGATGGAGGCCCCGGGCGAACGTGTGGTGCGGTCTCAACACAGAGTCCCGCGAAGTCACCGGGGCTTTTCTTCATAACTATCCGTAAGTTCCGGGCGGCGCGCTGCCTCATCACTAACGAGGTCACTGAAATCTCGATGCAATATTAACCTCCCGGGACCTCCACCTCAGGAATCGACAGGACCGGCTTGCCATAATAGTCTTGCAAAATCGCGGCAACCTTGATTGCGGTATCCAAGTCCGGCATTGGAAACGTGAACATCACCGAACCAAACACCCGAGATCCCGGTAAAATCGATATGGTTATCTGCTACGTCCAGCACGCTATCGATCGTAATTT
>Ga0207098_10548_pt2 | contig 9861 bp, 10 predicted proteins | sample Alteio_BWMinHeat_84_FD_153548 | JGI IMG/M metagenome (GOLD analysis project Ga0207098, IMG submission 153548) | Enriched cells from forest soil in Barre Woods Harvard Forest LTER site, Petersham, Massachusetts, United States -... | ecosystem: Environmental > Terrestrial > Soil > Temperate forest >... | reverse complement strand
AGGTGCTAAGGCTATGTTTTCGGCGCAGGATTTTGAATTATACGAAGCCATCCGCGCTTTATCCATATTAAAAGAAATGCCCGATGCCGATCCAGGTAAAATTGAGGAAGCCGAAAACCAAGTAACCTTTTGCCAGGAGAACATGGGTGAGCCATCGGAAATGGCGTTACTGAGCCGGCTGCACTGGTGGACGGTTGAATACGGTTTGATAGGCACACTCGAAAATCCGAAGATATATGGCGCAGGCTTACTATCTTCCATCGGCGAAAGCTCAACCTGTATGGCACCCAACGTTGAAAAACTTTGGTACACGCCTGATGCGGTAAACTACGCTTATGATATTACCAAGCCGCAGCCCCGGCTATTTGTTACGCCAACCTTCCAAAACCTGATTGATGTACTGGAGCAGTTTGCCGATCAGATGGCTTTCAGAGTTGGCGGTAGTTATGGCCTCCAAAAAGCTATCGACAGCAAAAATACCTGTACGGCGGTATACAGTTCAGGCTTGCAGGTTTCAGGCGTATTTACTGATATAAAATCGCAAAATAATGCTGATCTACAATAAATTGTTTAAGGTGCTTTGGCAACGCCGCAACCTGCGGATTGTTAAAATCATTAAAAGCGCTCATTATAGTATTTAGGATATATGAACGCAAATTTAAGAAATAAAATATCGCAGCTAAATTTAGTATTGATATTTTATTTGGCTTTTAGCTAAAATGGCATTTAGTGCTTTATTCAGCCGTATCACTTGGTTCTTCGCTTTTTGGCAAGCCTTCTTCCAAACGTTTAGGGCGGATAACGTAATAGATCCCCAAAAGGGCGACAATTAATGATATGATGTAAAAAGTACCCGGTAAAAATACCGCCAACGATTTTTCCATCGGGAACCACTTTGTCAGATAGGTGAACACTGTTTCACGGATACCTGCTCCACCAACGCTGATAGGGATGATAGTGGCTAATGCCGAAATTAAGAAGGAGAGCAGGTAAGGCGAAAACTTACCCGTAAAATCCTGCCCTATCAATACAAAAACGATGGCGATAACCTGGAAACCCTGAACAAAAACTGCTTTTAAATGCGCTTCGAAAAAGTATTTGGTGTACTCTTTAAAAAACCTGTAAGCAACAAAATAGTATATGGCCGAAGCTACTGCAAATATGGCCAGCGGAATAGCGATATGAATATCGATTTGCGGGATCAGAAATATGAGTCCGACAGTAATTAGACCAATGGCCCACAGTCCGCTTAACCTGTCGAACATAATGGCCCAGAAAACCTTTTTTGCAGGCAGTTTATAGCTTTTATGCAGGATGTATATTTTGTATCCATCACCGCCTATCCCACCCGGAAGGATGAAATTATAAAACAAACCCAGCAGATATAACCTGAAATTGAATTTTGGGTTCAGCTTTAAACCTATCGATTTAAAAAAGCTTAGTAACCGCCATGACGAAACCACCATCGAAGCAAAAAAGCTGAGCAAGGCTGCAAACATCCACCAGTAATTGGCATGTAGAAGCCGGTATTTAACGTCCACAAACGGCACCTTACGAAAAACGAAGTACAGTAAAACAGCAGTAACGGCAATTTTAAGGATGGTTTTGGTGGCTGTCCAAAGTTTGGCCTTTAAGGTTTTTGGCTCGTGGTATTCTGCGGTTTCTTCTATATGTGTCATGCCCGGCAAAGATAATAATTTACTAATTAGTTGGCGGCCATTGCTGTTTGTAGTTATGGTACAGTTGCTTAATTAACAGAATTTAACATGCTCAATATTAATATGACTAAACAATTAATAAATCAATAACATCAAACCATTAACGGGTGAAATCAAAACTGTATTTTTGCGGCAAATATTGAAAGCGGTATGTCAAAGATAAATGTTGGCCTGGTGCAGATGAGTTGCACCGCAAATAAGGCCGAAAACCTGGCCAAAGCTATTGCCAAGGTAACCGAAGCGGCCAAAAAAGGCGCGCAGGTGGTTTGTTTACAGGAGTTGTTCACCTCGCTGTATTTTTGCGATGTTGAAGATCATGATAATTTTCAGCTGGCCGAAGCTATTCCCGGCCCGTCGACTGACGAGTTGAGTAAGGTAGCTGCCGACCTGGGCGTTGTGATCATAGCTTCACTTTTTGAAAAAAGAGCGCAAGGACTTTATCATAATACCACCGCGGTTATCGATGCCGATGGCCGGTATTTAGGCAAATACCGCAAAATGCATATCCCGGATGACCCGGGTTTTTACGAGAAATTTTACTTTACCCCCGGCGACCTGGGCTACAAGGTTTTCAAAACCAAGTTTGCAACAATAGGTGTATTGATCTGCTGGGATCAATGGTACCCCGAGGCTGCTCGCATCACCGCTTTAATGGGCGCCGAAATATTGTTTTATCCCACAGCCATTGGCTGGGCCACCACGCAGGATGAAGCTACCAATGTTGAACAATATAACGCGTGGCAAACTATACAGCGTTCGCACGCGGTAGCCAACGGCGTGCACGTGGTGAGCGTTAACCGCGTAGGCGAAGAAGCCGGTGTTAAGTTCTGGGGAGGCTCGTTCGTTGCTAATCCTTTCGGTACAGTAATGTACCAGGCATCACATGATGGGGAAGAGGTGATACTACAAGAAATCGACTTGCAAAAAACGGATTACTACCGTACCCACTGGCCGTTTTTGCGTGATAGAAGAATTGATTCGTACCAACCTATAACCAAAAGGCTAATCGATGAAGAATAATGTTATGGAAAGCTCGCCAGCTTCCGCCGGCTTCGCATTCCCCGCCGAATGGGTGCCGCATACTGCTACCTGGTTAAGTTGGCCGCATAAAGAAGAATCATGGCCGGGTAAGATCGAAACCATATATAAGCCGTATTGCGAGTTTGTCAAAGCTCTGGCCGAAGGCGAACTGGTGCGCATCAACGTAAAAGATGCTCCAATGGAGGCATTCGCAAAAAGCGAACTGACCAAAGTTGGTGTAGATTTAACTAAAGTCGAATTCTTCCATTTCCCAACTAATGATGCCTGGTGCCGCGATCATGGTCCGGCGTTTTTGATCAACCTGGCAACAAAGCAAAAAGCGGTGATCGATTGGGGCTATAACGCCTGGGGCGATAAATATCCGCCGTACGATTTGGATGATGTTATCCCGACAAAAATAGGCAACCAATTTAATTTGCCGGTGTACAACCCGGGCATTGTAATGGAAGGCGGCTCGGTTGATTTTAACGGAGCCGGAACCATATTAACCACAACGGCCTGCCTGCTTAATAAAAACCGTAACCCGCATTTAAATCAGGAGGAAATAGAGTCTTACCTCAAAAATTACTACGGCGCACAGCAAATTTTATGGCTTGGCGATGGTATTGTTGGCGATGATACAGACGGGCATATTGACGATATTACTCGTTTTGTAAACGAGAATACCGTAGTTACCGTTGTAGAAGAAAACGAAGCCGACGAGAATTACCACATTTTACAGGAAAATCTTGCCACGCTAAAAACCTTTAAACTGATTAACGGCAAACCATTAAATATTATCGAACTGCCTATGCCTGCGGCGGTTGTTTACGATGGTCAGCGCCTGCCGGCATCATACGCTAATTTTTATATTGGCAATGCTGCTGTGGTTGTTCCAACTTATCGTGATAAAAACGATGCAAAGGCTTTGGAGATTTTAATACAATGTTTCCCCGATAGGAAAGTCATCGGTATCGATTCGACAGATATTATCTGGGGGTTGGGCAGTTTCCATTGCTTGAGCCAGCAGGAACCTGCCATTTAAATTAAACATTATTGGCTGTGAAATTGTAGTATTAAAACTAAATTAGCCCTCAAAAATATTTACCTGCTATATGACTGCATTATATCCGTTAAAATTCAAATCCATCTATAAAGATAAAATATGGGGTGGTAACAAAATTAAAACCTACCTCGGTAAAGATTTTGGCTCGCTGTCAAACTGTGGCGAAAGCTGGGAAATATCAGGCGTGAAAACCGATGTTTCTGTTGTGGACGGCGGCGCTTTGGACGGCGAATCGTTAGCCGACCTGCTCGAAAAATATCAGGATGAGTTAGTTGGCAAAAAGATCTATGCTCACTTTGGTAATATCTTCCCGCTGCTGGTTAAGTTTATCGATGCTAACGACTGGCTATCGATACAGGTACACCCGAATGATGAGCTGGCTAAAAAACGCCATAACTCTTTCGGTAAAACCGAGATGTGGTATATTATCGAGTCTGATCCGGGTTCAACCCTGATATCAGGCTTTAATCAGCAGATCGACGAAAAGATTTATCTTGAGAAGCTAAACAGCGGGCATTTAATGGATATTCTGAATAAAGAAACCGCCAATGCTGATGATGTTTTCTTTTTACCGGCCGGCCGTGTACATACTATCGGTAAAGGTTTGCTGCTAACCGAAATTCAGCAAACATCGGATATTACTTACCGTATATACGATTTTGACCGTGTAGATGCCAACGGCAACAAGCGCGAACTGCATACACAAGAGGCTTTAGCAGCTTTAGATTATAAAGTGTATCCCGACTATAAAACAGAGTATCAGCCTAAGGTTAACGAGGATGTACACCTGGTAACCTGCCCTTACTTTACTACCAACGTTTTAGATTTTACCCACGGTACCGAAAAGGATTATTCAAACCTCGATTCGTTTGTAATATACATATGCATTGCCGGCGCTTATACTTTGGTTTGCGATGGCGCGAGTTACGAAGTAAAAATGGGTGAGTGCATTTTGCTGCCTAAAACCATAAACCATGTTGAGCTTAAAACCACCACAGGGTTTAAAGTAGTAGAAAGCTTTATTGCTTAGTGAGCAGTATAGTGAATGGTCAGTGGTGAATAGTGAGTGTCCGATATTGCTCAATACTATTCACTACTGACTATTCACAACTATCCATTCACCGAATTATGCCGCCAGGGCAAAAAGCTCTATTAATTTCTCTGGCGAAACAGGTTTTATTATATAGTCGGAAATATCCGCGATAGCTTTGGCTCTCAAAATATCCTCATCGTTAATGGACGAACTCACCATGTAAACGATGATTTTTTTACCCATCTGGGGTTTTATTTTCACATAATGCTCCATAAAATCCCAGCCATCCATCACAGGCATATTAATATCAAGGAAAATTATATCGGGTAGCTTAGCAGAGTTTTCGGGAGCGGCTAAAAAATCTATGGCCTCTTTTCCATTGGGGAAGTCAATGAGATTTGGACTTAACTTCTTGATACTGATTAATTTCTTAAGGCCGTAAACATGTATTTTATCATCATCTATTACACAAACTGTTTTAACAGGTGTTACCAAATTCATTATACTGTAGGGATTAGCTTATACTAACTTAATAGTAAACTTTGTGCCAACATTTACAGTACTTTCAACTTTAATACTGCCACCTAACGATTCGACCTGGTTACGGGTTATAAATAAGCCAATGCCTTTTGAATTGGCATTTTTATGAAAAGTTTTATACATGCCAAAAACTTTATCCCCGTACTTGTTCAAATCTATCCCCAGGCCGTTATCCTGGAAAGTTAAATAGGGGTGTCCATCATCCATATAAGTTTCGCAGATTATTTTAGGTGCGCGACGCGGGTGCCTGTATTTAAGCGAGTTGGTTAACAGGTTTAAAAAAATACTTTCGAGGTAGGCTGGCACGTAATTAATGGTAGGGCATAAAGAAAAGTCGGCACAAATTATGGCTTTGGTCGCAACAATATTATTATCCAGGGCGTTCTGCGTATTTTTTAAGGTTACTGCAAAATTAACAGGCTTTAGCTCTTTGTTTATCTCTGTTTGTATTTTTACTATCTCGTTTAAATGATCAATAGTGTTTGACAGGCTTTCGCTGATGGAACGGATATTACCAAAGATCTCTTTACGATCATCAGCAGAAATATCTTCATCAAAAATATTAACCATAAACTGTAGGTTGCCCGAGTGCGAACGCAAATTGTGTGATACAATGTGTGCAAAGTTTTGCAGCCGCTTATTCTGATCGCTTAACAGATCAAGTGACCGGAGCAGGTTTAATTCTTTGGCCTTGTTTTCATTAATATCCTGGAATATACCTCTTATTATAATGCATCTGCCTTTATCGTCAATTATTGGTATGCCTTTGGTGCGTATCCAGATAACTTTGCCGTACAGGGTACACAATTGCAACTCAAGGTCGAACGGTACGCAATGCTCAATGGCCTGGTTTACAGCAGCTAAAATAACTTCGCGGTATGCCGGCTCAAAAAGTCTGATCGCGGTTTCTAAATTCAGCCTGGTGCTTAAAGGCAATCCCGATAGCTCAAATACCTCTCTCGACCAGCTGAGCTCCATCGTAAGTGTATCAAGCTCCCAGCCACCTATGTTAGCAATTTTGTTTGTTTCGGTTAACAGAAATTCTTTTTTCCGGAGCTCAAGTTCATATCTTTTTTTCAGATCGATATCAGTAACAGCTCCTATCATTTTCGACAGGTTGCCGTTTTCATCGGGCCAGGCCTTCCCCGAGCTTTCAAACCAGCAATAACCTTTGTTTTTGGTGAGTATCCTAAACTCCACCTTGTAAACCGACCGGCCCTTGAGATGATTTTTGAAAGCGTTATAAACCAATTCGCGATCATCAGGGTGTACTAACCAATCGATAAAAAAATCATAACTGCGCTTAAGTTCACCATATTCGTATCCCAATAACTCGCAAAATTTTGGCGACCACCAGGCTTCATTGGTAATAATGTTGCGCTCCCACAAGCCGGTATTCGTGCTTTCAATCAAGTTAAGTAACTGCTCATTTGCCAGATAGTGATCGGCGAACGAATCCGTACTTATGCTTCTTTCAGCTAAGACTATATTTTTGTTATCCGGCATTGAGGTCGGTCAATAATTGAGTTAATAATAGTTTTATACGCTAAGTATTAAAAAAGGATACAGCGTCTTTTTTATCGATCTTTAATAAGATAAATAATTAACTGATAACGCTTTACTAAACATTTCAAAAAAACTGCTTGCCAAGTTAAACAGCTATCCGGTCCTTAATTTTTTACCTAACGCAATATAAGCATGGGGATTTGCTTATATGTGTTTAATATAATTGTTATTTTATATCGGCAGGTAAAAATAAAAAAAAAACAGCAATATCCTACTATTTTGATTGATAATCAGGTAGTTTATTTGCTGTTTTGGTGAAAAATAACCTTTTAATAAAAATATTTCTTAAGCGTTATATTGTTATGCTTTATATAATCTAAAGATTGCCACGTAAATCCTGCTCACGCTCAATAGCCTCAAATAAAGCCTTAAAATTACCCGCGCCGAATGATTTTGCTCCTTTGCGCTGGATGATCTCAAAAAACACGGTAGGCCTGTCCTCAACCGGTTTGGTGAAGATTTGCAGCAGGTAACCTTCGTCGTCACTATCTACCAAAATGCCCAGTTTTTTTAAGGGTTCGAGGTCTTCGTCAATATGCCCTACGCGGCTTAAAAGATCATCGTAATAAGTATTGGGTACAGTTAAAAACTCAATACCCCGGTTTTGCAACTGGGTTACCGTTTCAACAATATTATGCGTGGCTAAAGCCAGATGCTGAACACCTTCGCCTTCATAAAATTCAAGATACTCTTCTATCTGACTTTTCTTTTTCCCCTCCGCAGGTTCGTTTATCGGGAACTTTACATAACCATTTCCGTTGCTCATTACCTTGCTCATCAGCGCCGAATATTCGGTCGAGATCATTTTATCATCAAAGGTGAGTATATTGCGGAAACCCATCACCTCCTGGTAAAAAGCAACCCAGTCGTTCATTTTGTGCCAACCTACATTGCCTACGCAGTGATCAACATAGAGCAAACCTACCGGCTCCGGGTTATAATGAGATTCTAATGCTTTATAACCCGGTAAAAACGGCCCGTTATATTTTTTGCGCTCAATAAACAGGTGTACGGTTTCACCGTAGAGAAAAATGCCGCTGGTACGTACTTCGCCATGCTCATCGCTCATGGTTTTCGGCTGCTGAAAGGGTACTGCACCCCGGCTTGTGGTTTGCTCAAATGCATCGTAGGCATCGTCAACCCAAAGGGCAAGTACCTTTACTCCATCGCCATGTTTTTTAATATGTTCGGCTATGGGATGATCGGCATGCAGCGGCGTGGTTAATACCAACCTGATCTTCCCCTGCTGCAAAACATACGATGCACGGTCGCGTACGCCTGTCTCCGGCCCAGCGTAAGCCAGGTTTTGAAAACCGAAGGCTGTTTTATAAAAATGCGCCGCCTGTTTGGCATTGCCTACATAAAACTCTACGTAATCGGTACCGTTAAGCGGTAAAAAATCGGTTGTGGCCTGTTTATTTTCTAAAATTTGTGGTTGCATGATGATGTTTAAATGTTGTAAAGTTTGAATGTTGAAACGTTCAAAAGCTTTTAGCTTCTGGCTCTACTGCCAACTTTTATAATAACTCCCGTCTTCTATTTTAATCGCTTCTTCGGTTATCATCAACGGGTGAAAAGGATCGATCATCACGGCCAGTTCTTCGGTTTTTTCTTTACCGATCGATTTTTCTACCGTTCCCGGATGCGGGCCGTGCGGTATGCCGCCGGGATGCAACGTAATCTGGCCTTCTACTACGCTTTTACGACTCATAAAATCACCATCCACATAGTACAAAACCTCATCACTATCCACATTGCTGTGATTGTATGGCGCTGGAATTGAATCGGGATGATAATCGTACTTGCGCGGCACAAATGAGCAGATCACAAAGTTATTGCCCTCAAAGGTTTGATGTACCGGTGGTGGTTGGTGCACACGGCCGGTGATAGGTTCAAAATCGTGGATTGAAAACGCCCAGGGATAATGGAAACCATCCCAACCCACAAAATCAAAAGGATGTGTTCCATAGATGTAGGGATAGATCAATCCCTGTTTTTTGATAAGTATTTTAAAGTCGCCTTTCTCATCGTGCATCTGCAGGTTTTCGGGACGCCTGATATCGCGCTCGCAATAAGGGGAATGTTCCATTAACTGCCCGTATTGATTACGGTAACGTTTAGGCGGACGAATCGGACTGAAACTTTCCACAATAAACAAGCGGTTATCTTCGCTATCGAATTCCAATTGATAAATGGTACCTCTCGGGATAACCAGATAATCGCCGTAAGCGAATCTGATCTCACCAAAACCGGTTTTTAAAATACCCGAGCCAACATGGATAAATATCACCTCATCGGCCTGGGCGTTTTTAAAGAAATAGTCTGTCATACTTTTGCGCGGCGCGGCTAACGAGATGTGCAGGTCCTGGTTTACCAGTACCGCTTTGCGACTTTGCAGGTAATCGTCTTCGGTTTTCACATTAAAGCCGATAAGGCTGGTATGTTTCAGATGTTTGGCCCGGGCTATTTTAGGCTCAACCGAATAAGGCTCGCCTAATTCTTTAACCAAAGTTGGCGGATAACAGTGGTAAACCAGCGAGTAAAGGCTCGAAAAGCCTTCGGTGGAAACCAGTTCTTCGGCGTAAAGCTCGCCATCGGGTTTTCGGAAAACCGTGTGCCGCTTATGCGGGATGGTGCCTAATGTGTGGTATATGGGCATGGCTTATTTTGTTTAAAAGACGTTGAATGTTGTAAGGTTTAAAAATTGGAATGTTTGAAGGTTATGGAAAACTTCAAACGGTAGAGTTGTTGATGCGATTAATGGAAACGGGTAACTACTTTACAACGTTCCAACATTAAAACATTTCAACAAAAATTACAGAAGCGAATACTGCGCAAGAATTATTTTAGAAAGCATGGCGTAGCGGAAAGACGAAGCCACATCATGCGAAATGATTTCCTGATTAAGATATTGATAC
>Ga0207098_10604_pt1 | contig 9870 bp, 5 predicted proteins | sample Alteio_BWMinHeat_84_FD_153548 | JGI IMG/M metagenome (GOLD analysis project Ga0207098, IMG submission 153548) | Enriched cells from forest soil in Barre Woods Harvard Forest LTER site, Petersham, Massachusetts, United States -... | ecosystem: Environmental > Terrestrial > Soil > Temperate forest >... | reverse complement strand
CAACATGATCACGGTTTTCGCCGGGCTGTGGTTTTCCAGCGCGATGTTCGCGTTTCTGGCGGTGAAGGTTGTGCGCGGGCTGGAGCGCGTTTGGACCTGGTTCCGGAAGACGCGCCGGGCGAAGCAGGTGGAGCGGGCACAAAGTGGTGCTCCCGCTGCGCCAGCGTATTCTGCCGGAGTCGAAATGCTTTCCGATCCTTCGCGCCGGTATTTTTTCCGCACCGCCACGGCGCTGGCAGGCGCGGCTCCGTTTCTAAGCGCTGTCTATGGCTTTGCCGCGGAGCGTTTGAATTATCAAGTCCGCCGCGTTGAAGTGCCGCTCGCCAATCTGCCCCCGGCACTGGATGGCATGCAGATCGTGCAGCTCAGTGATATCCATCTGAGCGGCTACATGACCCGCTTCGATGTACGCCGCGCGGTCGAAATGGCCAACGAGTTGGGCGCCGATCTCGCCGTCGTTACCGGAGACTTCATCACCGGGGCGAGTGACCCGCTGGCCGACTGCATCGATGAGGTTCGCCAGCTTCGCGCGCCGCTCGGTGTTTGGGGCTGCAACGGCAACCACGAAATCTACGCCAGGGCCGAAGATCTCGCCGAGCAGCTTTTCGCTCAGGCCGGTATGAAGCTGCTTCGCCACGAAAACGCGCAACTCGCGTTTCGCGGCGCGAATTTCAACTTAATCGGTGTGGATTACCAGCGGGAGCGCACGTCCAGCGGCCAAAAACAGCAAATGCTTCCGTCGCTGCAGCCGCTGGTGCGCCGCGACATGCTGAACATTCTGCTTTCGCACAATCCCAATACGTTCAATCGTGCCGCGGAGCTTGGCATCGAACTATCGCTCGCCGGCCACACCCACGGCGGCCAGATCCAGGTTGAAATTCTCGACCACCGGTTGAGCCCCGCGCGTTTCATCACCGACTACATCGCCGGACTTTACCAGCGGCCACTTCAAGCGGGAGTTGCAGAGCTGCCTATTACGGGTTCGAACTCCTTCGAACATCAAACCGCCAAGCTGTACGTCAATCGCGGCCTCGGTACGGTCGGCGCACCGGTCCGCCTCGGCGTTCCTCCGGAAATTTCCCTTCTCGTCCTTCGCCGTGCGTAGCCGCTGATCCTTGCTTCGTCACTTCGTCCCATTCCTGCTCGCCACGCCGCAGCAACGCCGCGCGGTCTTCCTCTAAAATCCAGCGTTGTTTCACCAACTCGTCGAGTGCGCCCTTGCAGCGACTGAGGTAGTCTTCGCGGCCGGTGTAGCGCTCCGCGACGGACTGGCGCGGGTCGCCAGTCTTCTGGCGTTCGGCAGCCGTTTTCGGGAACGGCAGGTAAGAAGCCTCGAAAGCCACACGCTGATCGGACGCGCCGATTGCGGGGTCGCGCAGGTTCCAAGCAGCATACGTTGCAAGCGGGACGTTTATCTCCGGAAGGCGCACGCCGTCGCGCTCGTTTCCATCCGCATCGACCTGCGGAACCAGCACTGGGAAAGGCGCGCTGGGTTTGGGCGGCTGCATGCTAAGGATTCCGTCGCGCCAGTTCGGCCCGAAGTCCAGGCGAAAGGCTTCATTCGCTTCGTGTGGCTTGTTGGCGTTCGGAATCGCGGGGAATGCATATTTTTGCAATGGCACCAGGGTTCCGTCGGCGATCTTCGGATAGCTGCTTTCCGGCGGAGCAGCGTTGCCGCGAACCCAAGCGTCCATGTTGGCGATCATGGCGCGCCAAAAGTATTTGACCGGAAGCGGTGATTGCGGCGCTTGCCCGAGCAGGTCGCCTTCGCCCTTCGCAGGTGGAAAAGGTACGGAAAAGTGCTGCAGTCCAGTGAAGTGATAAATCCGCACGTTCGGAGAAATCGTCGCGTCCTGCTTGCCGTCGGACGTGATGTGAATCAGCGACGCAGCGCGCCCCCAATATTCATACGAGGTGTTGGAGAAAAATATCTTTGGCACGACTTTGTCGGACTCGGCGCGGTCCAGCAGTCCTCCCTTGTCGCCCGTGACCGGATCGGTTTCCGGCTGGTCGGTGAAGGGGAAGATGTCGGTGGGGAAGAACACCGACGAGGTGGGCTGCGCGTCCCTGGAAGGCTGCGCGAAACGGTAGTTGAAACTGCCGCGGCCCGCTCCCGCGATGTGTGCGAGGACTCCGTCGAGGGCGATTTTTCCGTCCTCGTCGGCGTTGAAGCCCTGATAGAGGAAGTCGCGCAGGAAGCGCCCGTTCTGCGAAATCCCTTCGCCATAGACGCGCGCCGCAGGGGTAAGCGCGCTGGGTTCATGTTTTGCGTACGCGGCAAAGTCGCGCACCGCGGCGAAACCCCCGCCGGCCACGACCGGATCGGCGACGACGTACACATATTCGTAAATTTTTCCAGGCTCAAAGCCTCCGTTCAGATGGATGTGCCGGTCGCTGGGAACGAGTTTCCCATCCACGGTGTGCGCGAACTGCCACTCGGAGCGGGGAATGAGGGTGCGCTCGACATTGCGCGAGCCGCGAACGGTCAGAATGTTGCGCGGGTCACCTGGTGCAGCCACCGCGTATTCGCTGCCGCCAATGTTGCCAAGAATCAGATGGCCGAGCGGAATTTCTTCCATCATCCTGGAAGGCATCAAATCGCCGCGCAGGACGCCCGTGATGGTCTTGCCATTTTCTTTTGCGATCGGCGCGTTGAAGCGCAGCGCGTCCTGTCCGGCGGCGTCCCACTGCCAGCCCAATGCGACGACGGTGTAGCCGTTGCGCAGCAGCCATGCGTCTCCGGCGTCTTTTGACAGGTCCCAATTTCCGCCATCGACGAGCCCGACGATGCGGCTGCGCCCGCGGTTCGGCACTTCCAGCAGCAGGGAACCGTTGCCCTTCTTCGGATCTTTCGGGCGGATGGCGATGAAGTCCGCAGAAAACTCGACCGCTCCATCCTTGAGGTTCGCGGCGTTGTCGATATCAACGATGCGCCGGTTGTGCGGGTTCGCGACCGGCAGCGAGAAATAGACGCGTCCGGTGACGCGCTCGTACGCTCCCGCATCGCCGAAGATCTTGCCGTTGAGAACGTCGCTGCGCGAAGCGATCTCAACGCGAACAACCTTGGCGTTGAGTAGCGAAACGCACGAGATCAGGCACAGCAGGAGCGAGCCAATAATTCGGAGTACGCGCATGCGCGGAAGCATAACACAGCGATTCCAGGCGACTCATCGGCTCGTTTCGGGCAGAGTCCGGCGCGTGTCAACGCAAAGTAGAAATGTCCGGTTTTTCGCCAGATAGAAATGTCCGCTTCCATGGTTTCCTCCAAGGGTGCTCGGCAGGCACATGGTATTTGGGTTTGATTTTGTTCTTGGATCTTGGTGTTTGTTCCGCGAGTCCTGGAGGCCGTAGGCCGGAAGGACTTGCGGACGGCCGCACGGGTTCGGGACAGGGGCGTAGGTGCAGATAGCGCCCGCGGTAGCGCAACCAGTGACTTCCATCTAACCGCCGTTCGATCTCTACCGCAGCTCCACGAAGCCCCGCACAAACGTCTTCCCGCAGTACTCCCCAGCGATTTCCGTCCCAGCTGACCGTGTGATCCTCTGCCACCCTACGGGTTATGCGCACACTCAGAATTTCTTCCAGGTGCTGTTCGCGCTCCAGTTGTCGATGCGCATTGCGCGACTGGCGAGGGACCACCGTGAAGCGCCGTTCCCACTCGGGAACAAAGCGCATCTCCAGGAAATGATTCGCTCCCTGGATGCTGTCGATTCCCGCCAACCGCAGCTCCTTCACCAGACGATCCTGAAGAGTTTCAAACAGCCTCTCGATCCGCCCTTTCGCTTGCGGACTGTGGGCCGCGATCCATTCGATCCCCAGTTCGTTCAACGCTCGCCCGAACTGCGTTTGCAGCGGGTCTCCCCGGAGTTGTTCGGGAAGCGGCTGCGGGCCGGCCTTTTGAAAAATGCTGTTTTTATCGGTGTACTGGGCCAAGGGACGTCCATAGCGCCGTAACCATCCCTCCAGGGTTCGTAAATTCTCTTCCGTGGTGTCGTGCTCGGTGAACCGTCCCCAGATGCGGCTGGTGGCATCATCGATTAGGGCGATGAGCTGGCATGCCGGACCGCGATCCTCCAACCAGCGGAACGGAGAACTGTCCTGCATCACCAGTTCTCCGAAACAGGCTCTTCGCTCGCGCCACACATGCACGGCCTTGACCCGCTGCGAGCGCGGCCGCCACAAGGCTGCCTTGGTCATCCACTTCCGCAGCGTCTCCCGGCTCACCGACAAACCCTCCTGGGCCAGGTGCTCGGCGGCCAGCGTGGGTCCGAAATCCGCATAGCGCTGCCGCAGCCGCGCCAAAATCTTCTGCTCCAACCGGGCTGCCAGCTTGCGGTTCGATGGCCGGCCTCGTAGTCCGTGAACCAGGGCACCATCCCCGCGCTCGCGAATCCGAAGCAGCATTCGCCGCACCTGGCGGTCGGTTACCTTCAACCGCTCGGCTGCTGCTACCTGCGAAAGGTGCTTCTGCTTTACATCGTGCAACACTTTCAAGCGGTCCCGTTCTCGTTGGCTCAAAGTGATTCGCTCCGTTTCCATGGGGCCCTCGGCCCTCCATGAAAGCGGACATTTCTACTTTGCTCAATCCGGACATTCTCATTTTGCGGCGACAGCAGAGTCCGGCGCGTTGACTTGCCCCACCGCGCGCCTTACCCTATAGGCCGCCCCAACCCATGATTGGTCAAACTGTCTCTCACTATCGCATTATGGACAAACTTGGCGGTGGTGGCATGGGCGTTGTTTATTCCGCCCGCGATACCGTACTGGATCGCAGCGTCGCCCTGAAGTTCCTGCCGCCGGAATCCACCAAGGACCCGCAGACCCTCGAGCGTTTCTTGCGTGAGGCGCGCGCCGCCGCCGCGCTGAACCATCCGAATATTTGCACTGTTCACGAGATTGCGGAGTTCGACGGGCAGCCGTTCATCGTCATGGAGTTGATGGAAGGGCAAACGCTGAAGCACCTAATCGCGGGCCGATCTCTTCCGGTCGACCGCATCCTGGAATTGAGCATCCAAATCGCCGATGCCTTGCATGTCGCGCACGCCCGAGGCATCACCCATCGAGACATCAAGCCGGCCAACATTTTCGTGACGAAATCGGGGCAGGCCAAAGTGCTCGACTTCGGGTTGGCCAAGCTGGCGGCGGCCCGCCATCCCGGCGTTGAGACGGCCGGAGCCTCTGCCACGGCCCGCGGCACCACGGTCTTTAACGACAATTTAACCAGCCCGGGAACCGCCATGGGCACCATCGCCTACATGGCCCCGGAACAGGCTCGCGGCGAAGACTTGGACGCGCGAGCAGACCTGTTTTCGTTTGGCGTGGTGCTGTACGAGATGGCTACGGGTAAGCAGGCCTTCGAGGGCAACACTTCGGCGGTGGTCTTCGACGGGATTCTGCACGGAACGCCAAGTTCTCCCATGAGTTTGAATCCCGAGGTGCCCGTTCCGCTGGAAGCGATCATCAACAAGTCGCTCGAAAAGGACCGCGACTTCCGCTATCAGTCCGCGGCGGAAATGCGATCGGACCTCAAGCGCCTGAAACGCGACCGCGACTCTGGGAGCCGCACAACAGCAGCCAAGGGATCGTCGGCCCCCTCCAAGGCCGCACCTGCGCATGAAGAAAAATCCGTAGCGGTCCTGTACTTTGAAAATTTGAGCAGCGCCAAGGAGGACGAATACTTCCGGGACGGCATGACCGAGGACATCATCACCGAACTCGCTAACATCCGGGACCTGAAGGTTTTTCCCCGCCCGGCTATGCTGGCCTACCGCGATAAGTCGGTCACCGCTCCCCAAGTGGGCCAGGAACTGAAGGCCTCGTACGTTCTGGGTGGCAGCCTGCGGCGTGCAGGCAATCGCCTGCGCATCACCGCGCAACTGGTGGAGACGCGCAGCGGCCACACCCTGTGGGCCCAGCGTTATGATCGCGAGATGGCTGGCGTCTTCGAGGTCCAGGACGAAATTGCCCGCAGCATCGCCCAGGCTTTTCGCATCAATCTTTCCCCGCAGGAAGAAAGAAAAATCGCCAGCAAGCCCACCGAAAATTCCCTGGCGTACGACTATTTTCTCCGCGGACGCAGCTACACCCGCCGGGAGAGCCTGGATTTCGCCCTGCAAATGTTCGAGCAAGCCGTGAAGCTCGATCCTTCCTTCGCTTTGGCGCACGCGGGAGTCGCGAATGCCTGCGGTCTGTATTCCGAATACCACGGTGGCGATCAGAAATGGATCGAGCGCGGCGAGGCCGCGTGCCAACGCGCTCTCGACTTGGATCCCCAGCTAGCCGAGGCTCTGGTCGGCCGCGCGCGTATTTTCTACGCGCAGCAGAAACATGAAGAGGCCGTTCGTTACGCGCTCCAAGCCATAGCGCGCAAGCCTGATTGCGAAGGCGCCTACAACGTTCTCGGGCGCGCGTATTTTGCTTCGGGCCACTTCCAGGAAGCTGCCGACTTGATCGAGCGCGCCATCGAAGCCAACGGCGACGACTACAACGTTTACATCCCCTACACCAACGCGTTAGACCGCCTGGGCAAGAACGACAAGGCCCGCCACTTCCGGGAAATGGAAGTGCTCATCCTCGAACGGCAGTTGGAGACCGTTCCTGAAGACGTACGCGCTCGAATTTTGCTAGCCGCTGACTACGCCAATCTCGGCAGAACGGAGGATTCCGTCCGCCATTTGGAAATGGCACTGGCGCTGCGGCCCAACGACTCCAACGTCCTCTATAACGCGGCCTGCGCCTACGGTGTTCTCGGGCGCAAGGCCGAGGCCTTGGCAACGATCCGCCGCGCGCGCGAAGCAGGCTATGCCAATACCGATTGGCCCAGGCAGGATCCCGATCTGGCCAGCATCCATGATGAGCCGGAATTCAAAGCGCTCTTTCCGCCGTCGCACGCCGCTTCCAGCTGAACGCCGCGGGATTTGACCGCCCTCCGTCGCATCTGGACTAACCGCCACCACTGGTTCAATATCAGTGTTCCCGGAACCCCGCCGGGCAGGTGCCGACCATGGACGACATCACCAAACTCAACCGCATTGCTCGCGAGCTAGAGGACAACCTGGAGGCGCAAGACACTTCGGACACCGAGCGCCTCGACCGGTGGCTCGCCACCTTGGTCGCCTACGCCGCCAGCGACCTGCTTCTCGTCGAGGGTACGCCTCCCTGCATGCGCGTCGATGGTGAAGTCCGCAGGATTGAAACCGGCAATCTCGACGGCCCGGACATCGAAGCCGCAGTGCTTCCCGCGCTCACGCATCACGCGTTGCGCCTCTATCGTGAAGACTTCATTGCCGATTCGTCCTATCGCATCCCGGGACTCGGCCGCTTCCGCATCAACCTGCATCGCGAACAGGGCCGCGCCGCCGCCGCCATCCGTTGCCTGCCTGCCAAGGTGCCGTCCCTGCGCGAACTCAATCTCCCACCTTCGGTGGAGTCTCTCGCTCACTTGCCGCGCGGCTTGGTGCTCATCGGCGGTCCCGCGGGCGCCGGCAAATCCACCACCCTCGCCGCCCTGATCAACGACATCAATCATCGCGAAGCCCGCCACATCGTGATCATCGAAGACCCCATCGAGTACGAGCATCATCACCTGCGCTGCGTCATCGAGCAGATCGAAATCGGCACAGACGCGCCGGATTTTCCCACCGCGCTCCGCGCCGCGTTACGCCAGGCGCCCGACATTATCGTCGTGGGCGAAATGCGCGACACTGAAACCATGCGCATCGCGGTAGCCGCCGCAGAGACCGGCCATCTGGTCCTCTCGACTCTGCACACCACCGACGTCGCCTCCACGATCGCGCGCATCGCCGACGCCTTTCCCGGCGAGTCGCAAAACTCCATCCGCCAGGAACTGGCCATGGCCCTGGCCGCCGTCCACACGCAAATCCTGCTGCCGAAAAGAGGCGGCGGCCGCATCCCTGCCGCGGAACTGCTCATGGTCGGCTACGGCGCCCGCCACCACATTCGCCGCGGCGCACTACAGCACCTCCATCAAGAAATCACTATGACCAAAAAGAAGGGATCCTTCAGCCTCGAAGAATCCCTGGTCACCCTGATCCGCGCCGGCCACATCGAGCGCGAAGACGCCCTGGTCTGCGCCATTCACCCCGACGATCTCGACATCCTGCTCAATTCCCCGTCCGCTAAAGCCTCCGCCGCCCACGCGTAACGTCTAACTCTTCCGTTCGAGCCTTTGCCGTTACGTAGCTGGCGGGCTTCAGTGCACCGAACGCTCTCACTAGGCCTGCGTCGCGACGCGCCGCAAATGTGCACGCCGCGGTTCCACGCGTTTCTTTCCGGCAACTTTCCGCCGCGCGGAGCTCGTCGCAGAAATGGGATGTTTCGCCAACAACTGGATAAATTCCTGCAAGTACGCGGGCGCCCGTTGATCCCGCAATTGCGCCACCGACCACGTCCGATGAAATCCTTGCGCTGTCACCGGCAACCCAATCACCGCACCCGACGCCAGTTGCGGCGCCACCGCCCATCGTGCCATCATCGCCACACCCAATCCGCCTTTCACCATCTCGATGATGGCTTCGGTCAGCGTCACTTCCTGGATGCGCCGCGGCCACACGCCCGCAGGCGCCAAAATCTCGTTCAACAGCGTGCTCTCTTCTTTCGGTGGGTAGATGAACACATTCTCCGCCGCAAAATCCTCGGGCTCCGCGCATCTCTTGCTTGCCAGGCGATGCCTGGGCGCGACGATCACCACCATCTCGTCTTCGAATAGCGGCGTGTACCGAATCCTCCGGTTCCGCATCGGCGTGCACGCAATCGCTAGATCGAGTTTTCCGTCCAGCAGCGCCTCGAAAGGATTATCCGTCGCTTCCACCACCAGCTGAAATTCCACTGCTGGAAATTTCTGCTGAAAAAGTTTCAGCCGCTCCGGCAGCCAGTGGTACACCGTGTAGCATTCGGTGGAAAGCCGGATCAGCCCTTGCCCGGCACTACCGCGTTTCTGGATTTCCTTCTGCGCGCCTTCCAGTTCCGCCAGCACCGCCCGCGCGGACTGCAACAACCGTTCTCCCGCCGTCGTCAGCGTCATCTTGCGGCTCTTGCGCTCGAAGAGCGGCACGCCAAGTTGTTCCTCGGCATCGCGCAGTTGATGGCTTAGCGCCGATTGCGTCAGGTGCAGGCAATTTCCGGCGCGCGTGACGCTCCCGGTTTCGGCAATCGCCGCAACCAGCTTCAAATGCCGTATTTCCAGATTCATGGTTTCTTCCTTTTAGCGCAGACATGAACGCCGCTCATCTCAACGATGAAATCAATCAATTTGATTCATCACTCCGTGAATCATAACATCAACCTTGTCCGACATTGCCGTGATTTTGGCGGTTTTTTGACGAGCCTTTGCGGATAGATTCCTTTTGCCGGTGGGTCTATTTTTGCGTGGTGTGATCATGCAGCAAGGCCTTTCCCAATCCGGATCGAGTCTTTCGTCAAGCTCCAGACCTCGTCCGTGGCAGACGAGGGCGTCCGGCGTTCATAAGTCGGCGCGGCGTCTCACCCGCGTCCAGCAAGCGCTGGTCCTGCTGGTCTTGCTGCTCGTGCCTGCTCCGGGCCCCGCTCATTCCCGCTTGTCCCTGCTGGCTTTTCGCACCGTGGATTCCATGATCCTGGTGGGCGGAAGCGTGAACGGCAAGCCGGTTACCTTCCTGCTGGACACCGGCGCCGACAAAACTATCGTCAGCGTCAAGACCTACGGCAACGTGCAGTTTCAGTTGCGCAGCGCCCAGCGCCGCGCTAACGGCCCGGGCATGGTTGGAGAATCCGTCCGCGTTCCGGTGGACCTCACCCTGGGCAACCACTTGTGGGTGTCGCAGCGCGTCTGCGTGATGGATTTGGAAGATCTGCAGAAAGCCCTGGGAATAA
>Ga0207098_10603_pt1 | contig 9906 bp, 13 predicted proteins | sample Alteio_BWMinHeat_84_FD_153548 | JGI IMG/M metagenome (GOLD analysis project Ga0207098, IMG submission 153548) | Enriched cells from forest soil in Barre Woods Harvard Forest LTER site, Petersham, Massachusetts, United States -... | ecosystem: Environmental > Terrestrial > Soil > Temperate forest >... | reverse complement strand
GGCGCTGATCGCCATGCTGATCTTGAAGTACCTGCAGGTGAAGTCCAGCTTTGGCTGGTCGCTGTCCGATCTTGCGGCTCTGCTGCGCCAGCAACTGTTCATCTTCAGGGACTTGTGGGCGTGGCTCAACAATCCGTTGGAGGGACCGTCAGCCGCAAGGCAACTGGCCGACCAGTTACCCATGCCGCTGGTTTGGTAGCCGTGAATTGGACAGCAGGCACAAATAGAAACATCCAGGTAAGCTACGTAGCACAGCACTCACACGATCGCAATTTGGACAGCACGATGCCGGAAACGTAGAGGGGCCTCCAGTGCGAGTTATCGAAGAACCCCGACCTATCGACGGGAGAGAATACCTATGTCCAGCGAAATCAACCGCTCATTTCACACAAAATGCTGTTTTGGACAAGAATGCGGCGCAGGGTTGTTGGGGTTAGATGTGCGATGAGATTTCGCCTCGCCCTAGTTTCCATTGGGCAACACCTTTCAATCCTGCACGGAAAGAACCGTTATGAAAACAGTGGCGGCCCCATCGTGCCACAACGGGTACACTGAACCCCGCTGAGAACAAGACCACCTGGTTCTTGTCGAAATCGGAATGGGATGTATTTGTGAGCGCAGATTTGAAGCATCTGGGGCCGGTTCTCATAGGCAAGCTGTCGGTATCGAGTTGTTTGATAACATCGTCTTCATCTTGCTCTATGATGGAGTCGATCTGAGATCGGCTGAGCGAAGATTCTAAACTCGCGGCCTGGGGCTCTTCGAGAATTATTGCTCCTGCCCGGATTTCGCGGTCAACACGCTGGGAACCTGCAAGCACGTCGAGGCGATGCTTCTGCGGCTGCGGAAGCGTCATCAGAAGACGTTCGAAGCCGCGAAGTTCAAACGTACGCGCGCTTCCATCTCGCTTGAGTACGGGAATACGATCGAGGTACGGCTGCGCATGCCCGCTTCGCCTTATCCTGCGCTCCTGTCGCTCGCGGCAGAACACTTCGATGCCAATGGTCTTCTGCGCCGAGAGCGTTACCGGCGTTTCTCCGATGTGCTGGAGGCGCTGCGCAACGCCGATGGCCAGGCGGTCATCTATAGCAACGTCCTGGATTACATCGACCGGGAAAACGAGCTGGCCGAAGGTCTGGAACTGGAGCGCAAGCTGCTTGCTAAATTAAAGCGCGGGCTTGATCCCACCGCCGGCATTCTAAAAGCGAAGCTTGTACCCTATCAGGCCCGCGGCGCTCTGTTTGCAGCTTGTCGCGGGCGCGCGGTTCTGGCCGACGACATGGGGCTTGGCAAAACGATTCAGGCATTAGCCACGGCCGAACTCTTTCGTCAACGGCGAGGCATCGAGAGAGTGCTGGTGATTGCGCCGGCCTCGGTGAAATACCAGTGGAAGACGGAGATCCAGAAATTCACCGATCGCTCGGTGAAGATCGTCGAAGGTCTGTTGCCGCAGCGCCGCGCGATGTATGCCTCCCCGGAGTTTTTCACCTTCACCAACTACGAGCTGGTTCTCAAAGACATCCGATACATGCAGGAACTGCGTCCGGACCTGATCATCCTCGATGAGGCACAACGAATCCGCAACTGGACCACTGCGACAGCGCGCACGATCAAACAATTGAAAAGCCGCTTCGCCCTGGTGCTTACCGGCACGCCGCTCGAAAACAAACTGGAGGAGCTGTTTTCCGTTGTGGAGTTCGTCGATGGCCGCAGGCTGGGGCCGGCTTTCCGCTTCGTAGACGAGCACCGCGTGCTGGACGACAAGGGCCATCTGACCGGCTATCGCGGCCTGGATCAGATTTACGAGCAGTTGGCCCCAATCCTGCTGCGGCGCACGCGCCCCGAGGTGCTGAAGGATCTGCCCGAGCGAACCGACAAAGTCTTCCGCGTGCCGTTGACCAGTCGGCAGGCGGAACCTTATTACGAGCAGAGCAATATGCTGGCGGCGCTCATGCGCAAATGGGAACGCCAAGGCTGGCTCTCCGAGATCGATCAAAAGCGCATTCTCTGCTACATCCAAAACATGCGCATGTTGTGTAACTCGACATTTCTCTTCGACAAGCAGACCCATCATTCGCCCAAGCTCCAGGAGTTCCGCGAGATCATGACTGACTTCGTCGTGGGCGAAGAACGCAAAGTGGTGATCTTCAGCGAGTTTGAACGAATGACGCATCTGGCAGGCGAGGAGCTGCGCAAGCTGGGCATCGGATTCGTGGCTCTCCATGGTGGTGTTCCGTCGCTCCAGCGCGGCGCCTTGATCGAGAAGTTTCGCGACGATCCGGCCTGCAAAGTCTTTCTCTCGACCGATGCGGGAGGCGTTGGCCTTAATCTGCAAGCAGCCTCGGTGGTTGTGAACTTCGAGCCCCCGTGGAACCCGGCACGGCTGGAGCAGCGCATCGGGCGCGTACACCGGCTGGGCCAGTCGCGTCCTGTACACGTCATTCACATGCTCGCGGAGAAGAGCATCGAAGAGCGCGTGTGGGAGACCCTGGCCTTGAAGAAATCTTTGTTTGCCGGAGTCTTCGATTCACCCACGGACGAGGTGAGCTTCGCCAAGCTGGGCCGCAAGACGATGCTACAGGCCGTGAAAGAAATTTTCGCCGAACAACCGGGACGGCCGAAGCCGGTAATTGATCACGCTCCCGCCGAAGCGGTTGCTCTTCCGCAGGCGCTGAAGGACGTGCAGACGCAGTCGGCGGGTTTAGCGGGTGCAACGGTACCAGTGCCTGCAGGCACTCGTCCTTCGCCTCCGGCAACTCCTGGCGGCAACGGCGTCGAACTGGCTGCGGCCTCGTTCATCGAGGCTGGACTGCGATTGATCGAATCAATCACGGCGGGCAGCCCGGTGGGCGGCACGGCTCGTTCCACGGCCGTCCCGCACCGCGCGTGGCTCAAGTCTTGCCCACCCTGTTCACTAGCGATCCCCGGACGAACCGCCCGGCATTGACCATCCCTCTCCCGGATTCAGTGACCCCGGAGCGGCTCACCAGCGCGTTTTCGGCTCTGCTGAACATCTTCGGACAATCCGTGAGCGCAACTGCCACTCCAAAGAGCCAGAGTTGACCGGCATCAACCCAAGAATAAATTCGTCACCGTGCAACCAGCGGTCAAGTTCATGCCCTGGTAGAAGGTTCCAATCAGCCGAAGTGAGCGGGAACTGGGATGGCCTGGGAAACGGTTTGGTTATGGGTGTGAGACTTAAAGAAAGAACATCCGGTCAGTCGCCTGGTCGATCGCGTACCCGATTGCGCTGTAGCCCCTCAATCTGCGCTCGTACATTCTTGCCAGCATCGGGACCCCATTGTCGATGTAATCATAGACTTGTACGACCCGCTTGTTGTCGTGGAGACGATGGAGGCGGCCAGCATATTGCTGCAGTGTCCCCTTCCAGGAGATAGGCATGGCAAGAAACAATGTGTCCAGGCGCGCATCGTCGAATCCTTCGCCGATATAGCTTCCTGTCGCCAGAATCACACGCGATTCGTCGTCTGGCACAGCCGCCATAGCCTCTGCGGTCAGCCGGCGCTGCTTCTTGCTCATGCCGCCCTTCAAAACAAAAACGTATTGAGCGGCGCCACTGAGTCTTGTTGCGAAATACTGCAGATGCTCCGTCCTGCCAGTCAGGAGCAGAGGCGAACGTCCTCACTCGATGGCGCGTACGATGTCGTCGGCGATCATTGCATTGCGCAACGCATCATTCGACAGCGCACCGTAGACATCCTGAATCGTCACTTCGGTGAGATCGGGCGGCATCCGGAAATCCGTGTGACGGGGAACCACCCTATGTTCGAAAGGGTTCATTTCCGCCATTGCCTTGGCGCTCATGCTGAACCGGACAGGGCCACACTGCATATAGATAATTGGACGGTGCCCATCTTTTCTTGTCGGGGTAGCCGTCAGACCGACAACATATTTTGCTTTCACCTGCTTCATCACCTGCTCAAACGTAAACGCAGATATGTGGTGGCATTCATCGACGATGACTTGGCCGTATTCGGCAACAAAGTCCTTTACGGCTTCTTTCTGATAGAGGCTCTGAATGACCGCGACATCGATGCGCCCTGTCCGGTGCATCTTTCCGCCGCCGACATGCCCAATCGAGACCGCGGGCATATTCAGGAACATCGCCAGCCGTTCCTGCCATTGATCGAGTAGTTGTTGCCGATGAACCAGAATCAAAGTATTGACCTTGCGCTTTACGATCTGCCACGCCCCCACGGCCGTTTTCCCAAGCGCCGTCGGGGCGCAGAGAATTCCCTCGTCGTGGGCGCTGATCGCTGCGACAGCCTCCTCTTGGACGGGCCGAAGCTGACCATTGAATTCCACTGTAATAGGTGTGCCGCGAACCGTTCGTCCCGAACTTCGGGCCGGATGTTGTGCGCCTGCAAAAGGGCCATTACGTCTGTTAGACACGCGCGCGGTACGGCAATGTGCTGGGGAAAATCCTGGCCGCACGCGATCACGCGCGGTTTGGCATATATCGGAAGCCGCATCGCCTGCGCCTTGTAAAACTCCGGGTTCTGGAATGCCGCCAGCCTGAACAGTCGATTCAACATGGCCGGTGGCAGGCCCTGCCTTTCCACGTAAAGAAGATTCGCGCGGACGATCTGTACTATTTCAGGGAGTGGTCCCTCAATCGGCCGCTCCATCCGCCTTCGTGAAGGTGGCAATGTCCAGGGATCTTGTGCATCTTCGTCATCGGCAATACTGATGCGAACCCCGATCAAATCGCCATTACGTTGGGCATCGGCGATGACTTCTTCCGCGGCTGTGGTAGACATCCGTCGAATCGTAGAAAGAAACTCCCACTGATCCGGATACGGACGGAGGCTGACATCGATGAAGACACTGTTGTCTGACTTGCGCGGTACAAACTGCAAGGGAAGCGCAATCAGGTTTCCGAACCCGCCTTTGGGCATCGTGTCCTGGTTTGGGAAGAAGCGGTCACAGGAATCGAGGCCTAGTTGATGCCGGCGTTCCATGGTCCGCGTGAGGACCGCGCATCCAAGTTTTGCGTGCGGTATTTGCCGGAATTGCATGTTCAAAGAAGATCCAAACGTGGCCGCCATTTCCAGAGCGAGATCGCTCCAGGGCCGCTGGCACGTTCAGTTCCTGGCATGTATCGAGAAACGCGCGGGAGTCATCAGTCCATGTTTTCTTATCAAAATCCACGGCGAGAAACCAACAGGTCTCGTCCGGAAGTAGAGGGTAAATGCCAATAGTCTCTTTTCCGAGAAGATGATTCTCAATAACCACGTCGCTCATCGGGAGGGATTTCCGCGTAATCCGATCGACCTTCTTCCGATCCTCCGGCCTGCTTGAATTGATGGCTTTCCAATCCTTCAGCGCCGCTGTGAATATCCTGATCGACCGTCGGAATTCTCCCATCGCCGCGCATAGATATCTTCTCTCCCGCGAAACAGGCTCCGGAAGAGCGCGATCCGTTTGCGAGCGCGTTCCTCCTTGTTCTCCACTGCCGCGGGCGTGATCGTTTGAACCGGACGTGCATCGTCTGGTGTGAGCTGTGGTACAGGGATGCCGTGAGCGGCCAGAACACGACGCAGCCTGGCATTCTCTTCCCGCAGCAGCTGGTTCTCCTCGTCTCGCCGCTCGATTGGAACCGATTCTGAACTTCTGCTGGCCATCTCGGCTCACTGCTCCATGTCGCCTTCCAGAACATTTTCGAGGAACTCGCGCACGTTGTCGAAGACCGCAGCGATGTCCGTCTGCAGCCCACATTCTTCAGCGAGCGCCCGGAAGGGCGTTTGCCATTCCGACGGCGGTTCGCTCAAGCTTGTTGGCAAAGCGTGAGTCCCCCTTCGATCAAAGGTCAGATTCAATGCGTCGATTACTCTCCGCCGGTCAAGTTGGTTGTCTGCGATCAGAAGAGCCAGATCCACCAGATCCTTCACCCGACTATTCGGTGAGCTTCGCGGAAGGGTGTAAGCGTGAATCTTCTCGGCCAATTGCTGTTCGCGAGAGATCATCCGTACACGTGGCTTCTCGATTCCTGCAAACCCGAGCCAGTCAAGGCACTCGGCGGTTTCGAGAGGCTGTATCACCACATCACCAACGCCTGCGTCGAGATGAAACCGAGCGAAGATCCTTCCATCCATACGTGTCTCGACCGAATAGCGAGCGCCGCCGTAAGGAGCAGAGGTTAGATCCATAACGGGTGCCGCCTTGCTGATTCCGGCGTTGAGCACAAGCACATCCAACCTATCGCCGACGGTGGAGCGCACCTGTTTGGCGAGCAGCGAAGCGCCGTCGGAAGTTTCCAGGTCCACCGAGATTGCAGTTGCGCGCCCATTTTTGGTTTGGATCTCGGCGACGAGCGACTCCGCTTCCTGTGTGGAGCGGCCATAGTGAACCAGGACGTGTGCCCCGGCCCTGGCAAGCACCAGCGCCGTCGCTCGGCCAATACCTCTGGATGCACCCGTCACAAGCGCAGTTTTGTTTTGGAGTGTGGTCATTGTCCTCTCCTGATCCTGTTGGTCAGGCATTCATTCCGCCATCCACTGTAAGATTCGCCCCTGTAATGTATGAGGATTCCGGACCGGCGACGAACGATACCATCGCGGCGATCTCATCCACGTGTCCGTAGCGATCGAGTGCCGTTGCAGCCTTCTGTGGGACCGCCCAATCACCGGAGGCGGGATTTAAATCCGTATCGATCGGACCCGGCTGGACGTTGTTGACTGTAATGCCCCGGCTCCCGACCTCTCTGGATAGCGCCTGTGTAAACATCTTGACGGCTCCCTTCGTGGCCGCGTAGGGCACAAGTCCGGGCGCAACGGCGCGCTCGCCCACGGCCGAACCGACCATGATGATGCGACCACCGTCCTTCATGTGCTTCAGCGCAGCCTGCGTCGTGGCGAATACGCCGCGGATGTTGATGTCAATCACACGATCCATCTCCTCCAGCGTGGTCTCTTCGAACGCTTTTGGAATGGCCGTGCCGGCATTGTTCACAAGCACGTCTAGTCTGCCGAAGGTGGCCACGGCCTTTTCGACCGCGTTCTTGACTGCCTCGACGTTGGCGGCATTCGCCAGGATCGCGATGGCCTTACCGCCGCCGAGTTCAATCGCTTTGACAACGGCCGAGGCCGCGCTGGCGTCCTTCGCATAGGTAATGGCTACGCTCGCTCCATCGGCGGCCAGACGCTTCGCAATCGCTGCGCCAATGCCCCGGGAACCGCCGGTAACGAATGCTACTTTCTTCGCTAACTTAGACATGTGTCTCCTTTGCCATCTTCGGAACCATTCAGAAAGCCGATTCGGCTGCGATCTTGCTCGGCCGTGTCGGGCAGTTATGAACCATTCAGTTCTATACGATGAGGAAGATTTGGCGAGGATGCAGAGATATTGAACTATTTAGTTCTTTAGCGGATAATGTGTCTATGGGGCGCCCGAAGAACTTTAGCCGAGAGGAAGTGCTGGAGAAGGCGATGCCCGTCTTCTGGAAGCACGGGTTCGCGGACACGACTCTTCAGGAACTGGAACGAGCTACAGGCGTGAACAAGTCAGGGCTGTATACCGAGTTCCGAGACAAGGAAGATCTCTTTGTGGCGTGCCTTCGCCACTATCTTGAGAGCCAAGGGAAGAGGGGACTTCTGACCAAGGAGCCTCTGGGCTGGAAGAACGTCGAGGCCTTTCTTAAGAATGGTCCTCTTAACAAGGGGGAGCAGCAGGGATGTTTTTCAGTCAACTCTATGCGGGAGTTCGCCATTCTTCCGGATGAGGCTTATGTGGTCGTAACCGAGAATCGAGCGCTGTTGCAGCGCCTTCTCGCCATGAATATTGAGGCGGAAAAGCCCAGGATGGCTCCTTCTGCAATTGCGGAGATGGTGCTGTCTTTCTTCTCAGGATTATGCATTGAGCACAACCTCAAATCTGGCAAAACCTCGTCGACCCGCAAGATCGACAGCTTTTTGACAGCCCTTCGCTGTCTCTAATTAAGAGTCCCCATATCCTAGTCGCGATCATCCCCCCATCCACCGGGATGGAGGCACCAGTCATGTACGACGCATTCGCCGATGCGACAAAGGCGATGACGTGAGCGATCTCCTCTGGTGCTGCGAGACGTTTGACTGGCACGGTGGAGACGAGCGTCGCTCTATTTTCATCTGTACTGGTGAAGCGCGTGAGCATACCGGTGTCCGTGGTGCCCGGAGCAACTACGTTTACCAACGAGCGCTTGGGCCTGAAGTCACGACTCGATAACAAAAGTGACAATCTGGCATCATCTGACACGCTAGCCAGACAACAAAGAACGATGGGCCTCGCCAATTGCCAGGTCAGACGCTGAGTACCGGAAACGGTGAGTCGCGAACCATGGCGTACGTCAAATCCCTCATACGGCCGTGAGCGCCGGGCTGATGGCTTCGTCCGATTATGAGCGCGTCCGCATCCGCTTCCCGAGCAGCCTCAAGCAGTGCCTCTTTTACTTGACCGACTGCAATGCGGACCGGAGCATCCACACCGACCATCTGCTGGAGATCGGCGATGCGCCGATTCGCCTCCTGCCTTTCGGCGGAATGGATTTCTTCACGCAAATCGAGCTGAATCGGCAGATCTGTATCTCCGGCTTGGACCGCATGAATGATTGAGAGCTTGCCACGGGCTTGTGCCGCCACTTGGCTGGCATAGCGAAGCACTCTTTCCGAATTTGAACTCAAACCGACCGCGCACAGCCATTCTCGGTGCTCCAAAGGCCTAGGTGCGACTGTCTGAGCATGCCGGCTCGTCAATACTGGACAGTCCGCATCGTTAATTACCTTGGCTGTTGTTGAGCCAAGGAGCATCTGCCGGAAAATTCCAGAGTGCGTGGGCATGATGATGAGATCAAATCTATCCTCCCTCGCAACTCGAGCGATCTCGGTCGCGGCGTCGCCCGAAGTTAGGATTCTTGGGAACTGCGCTACGGGGAACTCTGCCCTCAGGAAGGAGTCAAGTCTATCCCGGCCAATAGCCAGATGCTCCTCTGAAACCTCGGAGATCGGCCTCACGTAAAGTTGCAAGCCGTTGTAGCCGGTAGGATCTACCACATGAACCAGTGAAACCCTGGCCTCAAGCAAAGCCGCAGCTCTCTTCACGTAAGGAGCCATGGCGATGCAGGATGGCGAGAAATCCACTGGGTAGAGGATGCTGGCGATTGAAGACATACACCACTCCTCGGAACGTCCCACAATGTTGCTCAGCGACGCTCCCTTTCATCGAAGTGCACCTTGCAAAATGAGCCTATATCAGTAGCTTTGAACGAGCTGATGGCTGATTTGCCCCACTTTGGCGTCAGCTTTCTCGGTTCCGGACCAATTCGACGTCATCTTGAGATGGTTCCGTGATTACAGCGAACGTGGGCAACAAATCAGGCTGCAACATTCCGTGCTGAGGAGCGCCACACAAGGGACACGCCTCCGTTTTCAATGTGATCTCTGCTCCACAGCACGCACAAAAAGCGGCCACGCTAATCTCCACAATTGCTACCCTTGCTTGGATGACCGCAGGAAGCGCAAAGATTCGAGACGGAGCGGTCGGTATATACTCCAGACCTTTTTTCAGTTGCAAACAACTGGGTAGATCGTGATCTCGCAAATCGGCAGTTCTCCTTCTCACTTGGTGGCAAACGCCAATACACTTTTAGAGCGGGCAGCATCTGCTAGTGACCCCGCGGCGCACCGGCGTGGACAGAGTGTTGCAGCGTTTTCCGGTCCCAGAGCAGTCTAAAACGTGTTCGGACTTTCGCGGAATCGACTTTTAGTGCCCGGGACTCTAATGTGTATTTATGGCTCGCACCAAGGAATTTGATCCGGACAAGGCTCTTAAGATCGCGGTCAACGTCTTCTGGCGCCTCGGATATGAACATACCTCCTTGGAAACACTCATGAGGGCGATGGGGATCTCCAA
>Ga0207098_10602_pt1 | contig 9911 bp, 10 predicted proteins | sample Alteio_BWMinHeat_84_FD_153548 | JGI IMG/M metagenome (GOLD analysis project Ga0207098, IMG submission 153548) | Enriched cells from forest soil in Barre Woods Harvard Forest LTER site, Petersham, Massachusetts, United States -... | ecosystem: Environmental > Terrestrial > Soil > Temperate forest >... | reverse complement strand
ATTGAGTTCCGAGAAGCCGTTGGCCACTTCCATCGAAGCCACGTAAATCTCGAATCGCTCCGTCAAGGAGGGATCCTCCGGCTTCTGCTTCGAGAGCGGCGAAATGTCGGTGGGAAAATCGTAAAGAATCGTCGGCTGAATCAGTTTGTCTTCGGCGATCGTTTCAAACAGCAACCCTGTCCACTCGCCATCTTTCAAAACGCCTTTCGAGGCAGCGTAAGGCGCGCCTGCCTCTTTCGCCCACTCGTTATAGCGCTCCACCGCCGCGCGCGGCCCACCAGCAGCTCGAAGCTCAGCTTCGGGGGGCACGGCTCCCGCCCCCGCAGGCCAGTATTTCGCGATCGCTTCGCGCATCGTGAGGCGCTCGAACTTTGAAAAATCCAGTTCGTGCTCGCCGTACTTCACCAAGGTCGACCCGGTCATGCTCATGGCCAGCAGCCGAAACAGCTCCTCGTTCATGTCCATCAGGTCTCGATAGTTGCTGTAGGCCTCGTAGAATTCGAGCATCGTGAATTCCGGGTTGTGCTGCGTTGAGATTCCCTCATTGCGAAAGTTCCGGTTGATCTCATAGACGCGGTCAAACCCGCCGACCGTCAGCCGCTTCAGGTACAGTTCGGGCGCGATCCGCAGATACAGGTCGATATCCAAGGCATTGTGGTGCGTGACGAAAGGCCGCGCCGCTGCGCCTCCTGGGATCGAATGCATCATCGGCGTTTCCACCTCTATATACCCGCGCGAATCAAAAAACCGCCGCAGCTCTTGAATAATCCGCGCCCGCGCGACAAACACTTGCCGGGAATTGTCGTTGGCAATCAGGTCCAGGTATCGCTGCCGGTAGCGCAGCTCGACATCGGCAAGGCCATGCCACTTTTCCGGAAGCGGGAGCAGCGCTTTCGCCAGAAACGTCAGCTCCTCAACCCAGATGGAAAGTTCGTTGGTTTTCGTTCGGAAGAGATGTCCGCGAACGCCGATTAGATCACCAAGGTCGAGCAGATGAAACAGCGTGAATCCTCGCTCGCCGACAACGTCCTTCTTTACATAGATTTGTATGCGCTTGCCGCTACCTTGGAGATGCGCGAAACCAGCCTTACCCATGCGCCTGAGCGAAACGAGCCGACCAGCCACGCGCACGTCCTGCTTTTGAACTTCCAGCTCCGCGGCTGATTTTTCGCCATGTTTTTCCACAAGGGCTGCGGGCGTGTCCGTCCAGCGAAATTCCCGCGGAAACGCCTCATAACCAAGTGCTTGAATCTGTTCAAGTTTCTTTTGCCGCTGTTGAAACTGGTCGCGAGGTTCAAATTGCAAGGCTGATCCTTTCGGCACAATCGCAGGCGAGTATAGCGGTCGCCCCCTGTTTGGGGCAACCGCTTGGCGAACTCCGCGCCTCATCTTCCCGCGGCTGGGCCTCGCTCCGCGTGGAGTAGCACCAGTAAGAAAATCGTTCTTTCAGAATTGGAATTTGTTATACTCCCCATCCTGTTCCCTGGAGACCCTTTTGAGAGACGGTGTGCGCCTTCCTTCAGCCCGCGGAATGACCGTTAAAGACGACTGGCGGGCCTGGTTACCGGAAGAAAAGGATCTGGTGTTTCGCTCCCATGTCCGGCAGTTGGAAATCTCCTACAACATGTTGAGCGTCTCTTTGGATGAAGCGCTCGCGTTTCGTCAAGGGGGATGCTTGGCGAAGGCCAGCCTAGCGGTTTGCGTAACACCCGATCTCTGTAACCGGTTCGCCCACCCTCTGGCCGCGCTGCTTTGGTCGCTCGGCGAGCACGCCAAACATTACGGTACCATTCCCAACGCCGCCCCACTCAACCCCGCCAATTTCCAAGGTGCCAGGGGACAGCGGGTGGCGCTCCTCAACAGCTTGTTCTGCCGCGTCCTGCTCAGCGAGCGCTCCCAGTTTCTCTACAAGATCAGCACCCTCGGCGAGATGGTGGATGATCTCAATCACGATTTTTGTGCCGCCGCCACCGAGATTGCGGGCGGGGCCTGCTTGGACGCCCAAACCGAATGGCAAGCCGTTGACGCCGCTCATTACGACCTGAATACTTGTCTTCGGGAATCGATCGTCCTGTTGAAATCTTTCCTCATGGCTCTCCCTGACGACGAGCTAGAACCCTTCCAGGCCACGGTATGTGTCCAGATGGGCGTTTTCAAACCCAAAAAGCTGACCTTTGCCCAGCGATTGATCCGGCATAGACGTATGGCCTCCATCGGGGGAGAATAAACTGTCCAGCCTCGAGGCCGGTCACTAAGCTCAAAAGCTTGGGAATAAGATAATGTCCCCGGGTGTCTGATTAAGGACAGCCAGCATTTGCGAGGACAACTCTAGGAGGTATTCGGTGCATCCGAAACGTTGGATGCGCCGCAATTGGACCGTTGGCCCGGAACCGACCAAACGAGCCCAGTGTGTCGACTGCTGTACCGTCGCCCAATCGGGTGAATGCCACACCATCACCTAAATCAGCGACGGAAGCGGAAGCCATCCGTCTTGCCCAGGCAGGGGATGCCGCGGCTTTTGAGCATTTGTATCAGCTCCACGGTCGACGCGTTTATGCCTTGTGCTTGCGAATGGTTGGCAACCCGTCCGACGCAGAAGACCTTATGCAGGAAGCGTTCCTGCAGCTCTTCCGCAAGATCGGGACCTTCCGTGGCGAGTCGGCTTTTTCCACCTGGCTGCACCGGATGACGGTCAATGTGGTCCTCATGCGCTTGCGCAAGAAGACGCTCCCGGCGGCTTCTCTGGAAGAGACGACGGAACCCGATGAAGAGACTGGCGGCCCAAGAAAAGACATCGGAGCGCCCGATTTGCGGCTCAGTGGAGCCGTGGACCGCGTCAACCTGGAACGCTCCATCGAAAAGCTTCCGCCCGGATATCGGACCGTATTTGTCTTGCATGATGTGCAGGGATTCGAACACAACGAGATTGCGGGCATCATGGGATGTTCGGTAGGCAATTCGAAGTCGCAGTTGCACAAGGCGAGGACGCGTCTGCGCGAGCTGCTGCAAGAAGATTTGCGCGACCAGGCTCGAACGGAGCGTCAGGCGGCAAAAACGCAAGCTGGGCTCGGCGATTGAGCTAGAATCTAGCCAACCGTCTGACCCCGGGAAGCGTCTTATCAGGTAACGAGCAGTCGAGCGGGAAGGCTACCCAGGTCCTTTTTAGCCGCGGAGCGAAGTGCCATGCAGTGCAAAGACATAGAACTTGTTCTGGAGCAGGAAGGGCTGGAGCCTCTTCCCGAAGACGCGCGCGCGCATCTGGCCGAATGCCGCGATTGCCGCAATTACATTGCGGATCTCACCAGTCTCGTCGACGCGGCGAAAAAACTGCCCTCGGAAATCACTCCCCCGGATCGAGTGTGGATTTCTCTTCGAGCGCAACTGGAGGCAGAAGGAATTATTCGGACTCCGGCGGAAATCGTTCCCGCCGAGTCGGCTTCCTGGTGGCAATCGATCAGCGCCTTCTTCCGCAACCGTGTGCTGGCTACCGCCATGGTTGGCATCCTCATCGCCGCTGCTGCCGTTTTCCAGATTCGCAGTGACCGAGCCACGTCTGCGCTAGACGCTAGGAAGTCTGTCGAGACGCCGCGTCCGCAGGCCCTCCAGGAAGTTCCTTCCGGAGAGTTTGCCGGCACCGCCCAGGCCCTGAAGGATCAGGAACCGCTTGCCACCGGCATGATCCTGGCAAGCACCTCCCCCGTGGACGCCTCCTTGCGGGACAATCTGAAAAAAGTGAACGAATTTATCGCTGACTGTGAGCGTCACCTCAAGGAACAGCCTCAGGACGAACTGACGCGCGAATACTTGTCCGCCGCTTATCAGCAAAAAGCCGAATTACTGTCCGCGATGATTGAACGCGGAAGGAGCATGAACTAACATGTGCCTTCGAATGATGGAGTTGACCCCGGCTCGGCCGGGTACTTGGGCAAAGCGAAACATTTTGCCGGTTCTCGGCGCCGGACTTTTTCTGTGGAGCGCAGCGCCTGCCCGCGGTGCCGGCACCGGACAAAACGTTGAAAGGCAATTCAAAATCACTGGACGCCCCGTCGTCGTGATCCACAACGTGGCCAATGGGCGCATCGATGTCAAGTCCTGGAAGAATTCCGAAGTGGATGTCGTCGGTACGCAATCTTCCAATAAGGTCGGTTTCGATATCGAACAAGCGGGAGATCGCATCGACGTCACCGCCACAATCCTGGACCCCGCCGCGCAGCCTTTGGAACTCGAAGCCGATTTGCAACTCACCGTTCCGGAAGAAACCGAACTCCAGCTCAAGACTGAGACTGGTCTGATTTACGTCGAGCAAGTCATGGGCGACATGAAACTGGAAAGTTACGCTGGGGACGTGCACTTGAAAGAAGTTTCGGGCTACATCATCGTCAAGACCACCGGCGGCTCCCTGATTTGCACGCAATGCGCCGGCAAGCTCGATTTCAGCTCCATCGGGGGAAATGCGCAGATTCTTCAGCCTCAGCTGAATAACGTCAATCTTATGACGACCACGGGAAACATTCTCTTCGATGGAGACTTCATCCGCACAGGTCTGTACTCCATGAAGAGCGGCAAAGGCCTCGTGGAAGTGCGCTTCTCCAGTACCGATTCTTTTGACTTGAAGGCGCAAACCGCAACCGGCACCGTCGACAATCAAGCCTCTGCGTTTCTCAAGCCCGATTCCCACGGCGTGAAGCACATAGCTTCCAAGTTCACGCATGGGCTCTTCGGCACTGTTGGCATGGGCCTCGCGAAAGTCGAACTCTCCTCCTACAGTGGTACAATCCGCATCATGAAGCGCGATTGATTTCTTCGTGCTCCGGATGATCTGGCCCTTTGTGGCCGCGCTCTAGACAGAACCGTGACTCAACCGCCTCCTTTGCGTGGCCCGTCTGCACGCGCCCAGGTTCTTTGCCTTGCGGGTTTTATGGGTTCCGGCAAGACCACCGTCGGAACGCTCCTAGCGCGGCAACTGGCGTGGCGATTCGTCGATTTAGATGAACGCATCGAGCAGTCCGCCGGCCTCGCCATCCCTCAGATTTTCGAGCGCTTCGGCGAACCGGCGTTTCGCCAAATCGAAGCGGATCAATTGCGCGCCGCCCTCGGCCGCGCTTCCGAACTCAAGGAGGCCACCGTCCTCGCGCTCGGCGGCGGCACCTACGCCCAGCCCGGCTGCCCTGAATTCCTCCGCAATGCTGGCGCTCCCGTTCTGTGGCTTGATTCGCCCATAGAGCTTCTACTCTCTCGCTGCATGACCATGACTGGCCGACCGCTGTTTCGCGATGAGGCCAGCTTTCGCGCTCTCCATGCCCAGCGTCTTCCTTCTTATCAGCTTGCTGACTTTCGTATGGACAGCTCTGGCGATCCCACGCAGGTCGTCGCGGAAATCCTCCGCCGGGGCATCGTCGGGACTGGTAGCAGCGAAGCACACCTCGTCGTCGAAAAACCAAATTCCTGATCACCATTCGCTAGAATAGGCATCGGAGATTTTTTCTCCGCAAACTTCCGTCCTGCTTCGCAGGCCGCTGCCAAGGGGGATTCCATGGCAATAAAACTGTCCGGGACTTGGCCCAAACATTGTTTCTTCTACACCTTCGTCTTGATTTTTGCTTGCGCTGTCGCCGGCATCGCCGCTCAAAAAAAGAATGCCGCAGCGCCCAGCGCCTCGGTCTTCACCGAGGACAAGGGCAAACTCACCATTAAGCTTGCCGGCGAGACCGTTGGTCATGAAGAGTTCGAAATCAGGCCCTCCGGTAGCGGCTGGCTCGCCAAGGGCAACGCGGACATCAAGCCGTCACAAAGCGCAGCCAGTAAGGTCAGCGGCACGCTCACACTCCAGCCCGACGGCGCTCCCGTCAGTTACGAATGGACCTCGCAAGCGGAAAAAACCAACAGCGCCCACCTGCTCTTTGCCAACGGTATCGCAAAAATGACTCTCGAAATGCAGGGCGCCCATCCCTTCGATCAGACGTTCAACTTCAACACTCCGCTCATCGCGGTCCTCGACAACAACCTGTACCACCAGTACGGCGTTCTCGCCCGCCTCTACAATTGGTCCAAGGGTGGCCCGCAAACTTTCCCCGTGCTCATTCCGCAGGAACTGATGCCCGGCACCATCACCGCCGAATCCACCGGTTCCGCCATCATCGAAGGAAAATCCTATGAAGGCTTTCGCGTCAACACCGCCGACCTCGAAGTCGACCTGTACCTCGATTCGACTCATCGCCTCATGCGCCTCGAAGTTCCCGCCGCAAAGGTTTCCGTAGTCCGAGACTAATCCGGAGACCGGTCGGACCGGCCGTCCTAGGCTCGCTGTTCAGCAAGCGCCTCACTCACCCAATTTCGCGCAACCACAAAAAAAACGCGGTGTGACTCTCACTGTCACACCGCGTCAATTTGTGCTCTCGACTCGAAACGAATAACTTACCGTGCCAACGGGCGTTGAATGACCGGGCCCGTCGCTGGCCGCCGCAGCACATAACCCTGCGGCTGCCCATGGGAATGCGTCATCGCATGCCCATTCGAATGGCCGGCACCGATATGTCCGATGTGCCCGTTGCCATTCGCCGGCGCGGGCTGCGGCATCCGCGCCGGATTACCGATAGGGCGGAGAGTAACCGGCGCTGCATGGACGTGATCGCTGATCGCCTGCAACCTCTTGAGAATAGACTGCCACTGTTCCCAATCTAGTTGACGCAGGAACGGTCGCAATCCCTGGATGAACGGATCCTCGAGCAGCGCTTCGCCGTCGGATTCCGGAATAAAGAACCGGTTCAGGCCCACATTCAGCGCCTCGGAGATTTTCTCCAGAGTGCCGAGGCTCGGCGTCATCTGGCCGCTTTCGATGCGGGACAAGTAGGAGCGCGAAACCTTCGAGCGCGACTGTAGCTGGCTCTGGGTCATGGTGCGCGATTCGCGCAACTGGCGAATGCGCTGGCCGATATTCTCGACCGTCTCTTGGTTGGCAAACGTCTCGGACGTGGGTTCAGCGGCTGCTTCCTCCGGAGGTGCCGGTGGAGGAATCAGGAATTCCAAACGCTGAGGCAAGGCGCGCACACAACGGCGGCAGTTTCCCGTGCGCGTCCGGTATTGGACCAGACCACATGTCTTACAGCGAATGACTTCCCTATCCATCTCGAACGAATGCATTGTTTCCTTCTCTGTTATTTGTGCAGACACCGGCACTCCTTGCTGACTTTGCCCGGCGTGCGGATATAGGAAGGAACGTCGGAACGTTCTTCTGGGGAAGACAGAAACTTGGCGCATCGGGAGTATTGTGCCGAGAGACGTTTTCTGTCAAGGTGTTTTTGAACTATTTTTGCATATGCATTTTGCTCCGCCCGTCTCTACGAGAAATTTTCGCCTGTCCTTAAGACCAGTCTCCACCACTCTTTCAGCCGCTCCCCCAATTCCTTGTGCTTCACCCGCAAATCACCATCCCACTTTCCTGCCGCCATTGCTCTTCCTGGCCAAGAGACGCACTCTTGCCCGAGCGCTCTAGGAAGCCCACAAGAAGCCCGAGCAGCAAAGCGCAACCGCCATTCCGTGCCGCACGCCTGACAAAGGTCGTCGCTAGTCCCCGATGGTAATCGGAGGTTACAGCAATCAACGAGTCCTTTTCCGTCGCTGCTTCCGTTTCTCTCTACCGGCCGCCTGTGTCACAATTAAGCATGGCTACGGCTAGCGAAACCCGTGACATCCAAAAGCACGCCCTCGGCAACGGCCTGGTGGTGATCACCGAGACCATGTCCCACGTCCGTTCTGTCTCGGTAGGCGTGTGGATCCGCAACGGTTCACGCCGCGAAGTCCCTGAAGAAAACGGCTTAGCCCATTTCATCGAACACATGGTTTTCAAAGGCACCGAGCGTCGCTCCGCCGAAGCCATCGCGCGCGAAATGGATTCCGTGGGCGGCATGCTCGATGCGTTCACCTCGAAAGAGCAAATCTGCTTCAACGCCAAAGTGCTAGACGAGCATCTCCCGATCGCCTTTGACGTAATCGCCGATCTCGTTCTTCGGCCCAAGTTCGATTCCGACGACGTAAGAAAAGAGCGCCAGGTCGTCCTGGAAGAAATCAAGATGGACCTGGACAATCCCGAATATCAGCTTCACGACATCTTCACCCGCGGCTTTTGGCCCGAGCACCCTCTCGGCCGCCCGATTCTCGGCACTCCGGAAACCGTCCGCGGTTTCAACCGCGATCGTCTCGTCGAGCGCTTCCGCGACTGGTTCGCGCCCGATCATCTGGTCATCACCGCCGCCGGTAACGTCACGCACGAAAAAGTTTTGGATCTCGTCGAACGCGAATTTGGCCATCTCCGTCCCGCGCGCACGCTCGAAGACCACACCGCACCCTCGACGAAAGCGCCCATTCATCTTGAAACCAAGCGCGACCTCGAACAAGTTCATCTGTGCATCGGCGTCCCGGCGCTTCCTCTCGGCCACCAAGCGCGCTTCGCCGCCGCGGTCCTCAACAATCTTCTCGGAGGCGGCATGTCCTCGCGCCTCTTTCAAAACATCCGCGAAAAAGAAGGCCTGGCCTACGCCGTCTTCAGCGAGCTCACACCCTACTCCGACGCCGGCATGTTCACCGTGTACGCAGGCACCGCCAAGGAAACCGTCGGCCAGGTCGTGGACCTCACCATCAAGGAATTTCGCGCCATGAAAGAATCGCCCGTCAGCGAAGAGGAACTTACTCGCGCGAAAAATCATCTCAAGGGATCGCTCATGCTCTCTCTCGAATCCACAACGTCCCGCATGTCGAATCTAGCCCGTCAGGAACTCTATTTCGGCCGCTTCTATTCCCTCGACGAAATCCTGGCCTCCATCGAAACCGTCACGCTCGCCGAGGTGCAATCCCTGGCTCACGATTTCTTCCGCCCCGATCAAATCGCCGTAACCGTCCTCGGCCCCCTAAACGGCTTCACCCTGGACCGCTCGCGTTTATACTGTTAAGTACTGTCGTGCCCGTTGATCATTGCTAGGCCGATCGCTCACGGGCTTCTCTTTCTTCCCAGGTTATATGACCTGCCCTACCTGTGGTTCTGAGTTCGACTCGATAGGGAACTGCGTTCATTGCGCTACGCCCGCTTTCCTCGCCGTTTTTCCTTCTACGTCTGGCGATCCGTTCCTGCCTGCCAGGAGCCAGGTCCCAACTATCGCCTGAAGGCGCCGCTCTTCACGATTCTGGCGCTCATTCTTTTCCCGCCTCCAAGACACTAGACATCGCGGTCATGGCGTCATTCTTGAACATGCTCGGACTCGCCGGGGAGATGGTGAACCCGAGCCAGGGCAACCAATCCGATGCCTATCAGCAAACCGGCAATCTGCTGAAAGAAGCCGCCGGCAAGCAACCTCGCAGCGCAGACGTTAATTGGTGGGACGCTCCATCGAGGGACTTTTTTCACGACATCCTGGAAATGAATCAACGATATGCCGCGGAAGCGAAAACGCCGTGCAAGAATCCCGCATGAGCAACATGAACCAAATGGGCGTTTCCCTTTCCGATCTAACTCCATCCCAACTGGGAAAACCTAGATAGACGCTATTCACCGATTTTCTTGAATCTCCATGCTGCGACGATCTTAAGGTCATTTTTCGCGTTGACGTGCGGGAGTCGAAATGCCATCATTCTGGAAATTCGTTTCACGAGATATCTTGTGCTGCAATTGAGGGCAAAGCGATCGGCTTGCGGGTTTCCATTCTGGCGTCAGGCAGCTCGGGCAACATTACCCTACTCGAGACGCAGCGCACCCGACTCCTCGTGGACTGCGGCCTCGGCAAACGCGAAACGCTCGCCCGGCTTGCGGCCATCGAACTGAGCATCGACCACATCGACGGCATCCTCATCACTCACGAGCACACCGATCACTGCAACGGCCTGCCGCAAATGCTCGGTCTGTGGAAGTCGCCGCTTTACGT
>Ga0207098_10571_pt1 | contig 9932 bp, 12 predicted proteins | sample Alteio_BWMinHeat_84_FD_153548 | JGI IMG/M metagenome (GOLD analysis project Ga0207098, IMG submission 153548) | Enriched cells from forest soil in Barre Woods Harvard Forest LTER site, Petersham, Massachusetts, United States -... | ecosystem: Environmental > Terrestrial > Soil > Temperate forest >... | reverse complement strand
TCGCGAACGGGAAGTCATGGCGTTGGTGGCCTCCGGTCTGTTAAATAAACAAGTCGGTGGCGAGCTCGGCATTAGCGAGATCACGGTGAAGGCACACAGAGGCCAGGCAATGCAGAAAATGAAGGCCGACTCGCTCGCCGATTTGGTGAAAATGGCCGCGAGACTCGGCCTCGCATCTGCCCCGAAAGCTAACACTCCACCGCCCCGTCGAAGCTAGAGGCCCAGATCACTCAAGCCTGGGTGGTCATCGGGACGCCGCCCGAGCGGCCAGTGACATTTGCGATCTGATTCCAAAATCGGAAGGTCGTTGATGGACGCAAACCTCAAGCGCATGAGTCCGTTCTCATGGAACTCCCAATTTTCATTGCCATACGCGCGAAACCAACTTCCTGAATCGTCGTGGAATTCGTAAGCAAAGCGGGCCGCAATGCGATTTCCTTCGAAGCCCCACAGGTCTTTGACTCAGCGGTAGTCGAGTTCTTTCGCCCACTTGCGCGTAAGGAAGGCGATAATCTCTTGCCTTCCATTCACGAATTCCGAGCGGTTTCTCCAGCGTGAGTCAATTGTATAAGCCAGCGCTACCTTTTCAGGAGTGCGAGAGTTCCAGGCATCTTCTGCCAGTCGCACCTTCTGAATAGCCGTTTCATGCGTGAATGGCGGCAATGGAGGGCGTTGAATTGTGGCTTCGGTAGTCTCTCCTGGTGTCCGCGCAGTCTTGGCCACGCCATACTCCGCGGCGAAGAGGCCACGTGGGGCGAGCAAAGCGGAGGCGGCAGCCAGGCTGGTGGATTCTAGAAAGTCGCGGCGGGATCCGCCCGATCCTGGCTTTGCGGTCACCGATCGTCCCTCGCCCCAGTCCTTGTGATCGACATGCGTGCCGTCTTTGCTGAATTTCGTTGTCATGCGATTCATCCTTTCTCGAAAAATATACCTTGCTCACCAATCTTCCCTTCGGAGTACAGAAAAGCGACCATCTGCTTTGCGGGAGCGGCGGGTAGTGTCGCAGTCGCGGCTGTACTGCACCGCATTTTTCCCCTCTTAACACCGATCACCGGCAGCGCAAGCGAGCCCAATTTGATCTTGTGGCTCCGCTTCCAACTGTTTACCCGACTATTTTCTGTACGTTTGTACGGCAGCCATCGTCCCCACACTTTCGGGTTCGCGCCAATGGGATTGCCTGCGCGCCAGCAATAGATAGATGACAGCCAGCAGCATCAGCATGAGAGCATCGACAAAGAACAAGCCATATCCCAACACGAAAATGTGACTGAGAATAATGGCGGTCATCCACAAAATGACCAATCTCGCCCCCAATCTGGCTGTCTTCGGAATCAGGAATAGAACCGCCACCATGGCTTCGAACACCCCGGATCCCAGCCGAAATACCGGCTGAGATATCAACCCGTGGACCGCTTGCGACATCTGCGTGAACAGGGCCACCGACTGTGGCACCCCTGCAAACTTGGCAAAGATGGCGGCATACAGAAGGTTCACAGACACCAACAGTCGAATTGCCAATAGTCCGAATCTCTTACCCATAAAATCATGCCTCCTTGACTACGTTGAACTCTCGAATGCTTCGCGAATGCGGGTACTCATTTCTGCATCTTCATGAACTGACCGATAAGCGCCGCAATTTCATCCGCTGCCGTATCCAGCGCGAAATGACCACCATCCACAATGCGGACTTCGGCATTGGGCACATCTCGCCGGTAGGATTCCGGCTCCGAGGAGTCAAACGATGACTCATACTTGCCCCAAATCACCAGCAGGCGCGGCTGCTTCTCACGCATCCAAGCTTGCCACCTGGGATAGTTTTCAACGTTCGTGCGGTAGTCGTAGAAGAGGTCGCTCTGAATCTCGACCTGGCCGGGCTGATTGAGAAAAGCAAATTCATCGGTCCAAAGATCAGGGTCATAGCGCTCCACGTTGGGATCGCTTCCGACATGGCGCGTCCGCGTCGTTGCGAGCGAAAGGAGATTTGTGCGAAGCGCATTTTCATTGGCTGCCCGATCGGCCCAAAAGGCCCGACGTGTCTTCCAGATCGCGCCCAGGCCCTCGTTGTGCGCCACAGCATCCTGGATGATAAGACCCTCGATTCGGTCCGGATGTGCCAAGGCAATGCGAAAACCCACGGGGCCGCCGTAATCCTGGAGGTAAAGCGTGTAGCGCGAGAGCCCGAGAGCTTCGGTGAAGTGATTCATGGTTTCGGCAATGTGATCGAACGTGTACGCGAACTTTTTCGAGTCTGGCCAGTCACTGTGTCCGAAACCGGGGTAATCGGGTGCTACCAGGTGATAGCGATCGGAAAGCCGAGAGAACAGGGGCTCGAACATCCGGGATGAGGAAGGAAGCCCGTGCAACAGCAAAAGCGTTGGTGCGTCTTTCGGCCCGGCCTCTCTGTAGAAGATGGAGAGTTCATCTACCTGTATCGTGCGATAAAGAGTGGGGTGTTTCACGGGACGTTCCTTTCCCTGTGCCTGGGCCGGCAGTTGAAATATTGCGAGCATCATAGAAACCACCAGCACCATACGAGAAACCTGCAAGAACCGGGGCCAACGGGAGTAGAAATGGCGCATAGTTTGTCTCCGTGTTAGAAATCCTGTGCCGTAGGCCGGACCACGACCTCGTCGATTTCCACCTCGGCTGGTTGCTCGATGGCGTAAGCGATTGCGCGCGCGATCGTGTTGGCCGGGATGGCCATCTTCATGAACTCGCGCAAATTCTTCCTGGTCGCTTCGTCCGAGCTGCTCTCCGGCAGTTCTGTGGCAACCGCGCCAGGTGAGATCATCGTGCAGCGGATATTTTGGGAGTGCAGTTCCATCCGCAGCCCTTCCGTCAACGCGCGCACAGCCGCCTTAGTGGCGCAGTAGACCGTCCCGCCGGGGGCGAACACTTTGATCCCGAAAACAGAAGCGATGTTAATGATGTGACCGCTCTTCTGCTTCTGCATGTGAGGCAGGGCAGCGGCAACCCCATATAGAAGTCCTTTGATATTGACGTCAATCTGCCGGTCCCATTCATCTACCTTAAGGGCCCCGATCGGTGCGATGGGCATAATACCAGCGTTATTGAGGAGTACATCGACGCGGCCGAAACCGTCGACGGCCCCTTGGATGAGTGCTTCCACTTCTGCGCGCTTCGTCACATCGGTGGCAAATCCGATGACCTTGCCGCCGGTGGCCAAGATCTCTTGAACCACTGCGTCGATCCGGTTCGAACGCCGCGCTCCTAGTACAACTTTTGCTCCTTGTTCTGCGAGAAGCTTCGCGGCGCTTTCCCCAATGCCGCTGCTGGCTCCGGTGATTACTACAACTTTGTTGGCGATATTTGACATTTTCATTCTTCTTTTCTCCTTATTTAAGAATTTGCCTTTCACGGCGAGCCGCGCTCCACTGGATCATGGGTCCCGCGATTTCGGAAACTTCCTCGACCAATGAGCGCAAGAAAACCGATGTGTTGGTGCAAGCCGAAAGATTGGCGCTTTGCCCCGCCCACAGAGGCAGAAGATCCGCTCGACCCGCCGCCTCGGCTGCTATCGAGAGGTTTCTGACGAGGCTTCGTTGCAACGGATAAGGTAGAATCGTCGTTCCCTCGTGGTTCAACTCCTCCAGCAAGCGGTTGTGGATTCCCCGCGCGAGTCTTCCGGTGAAGCCCTTTGTCAGCGCGGTGTGCCCGGCTTTTTCCCCTCGTAAAGCCTGGCGATGAAGGAGGCTGGCGCCGGACTCCTCGCACGCCAGGAATACCGTTCCCATTTGCACGGCCTCTGCGCCAAGAGCCAGGGCGGCGATTACGCCGCGTGCGTCGCCTATACCGCCCGCGGCGATCACGGGCACATCGACTATGTCGACGATCTGAGGGACGAGCGAGAGCGTGCCCGTAAGCGAATCCTCCGCGGATCGGAGGAATGAACCGCGATGTCCTCCGGCTTCGAACCCGGAAGCGACGATCGCATCCACGCCTGCCTCCTGAAGTGCTGCTGCCTCATCGGGTGTTGTCGCCGCGCCAATCGTGACGATGCCTTTCGTCCGGCATTCCTCCAAGATTTCTCTTGGCGGGATTCCAACGATGAAGCTGAATACCGGGACGTTCGCGTCCAGCAACACGCGAGCCTGATCTTCAAATCGAGTCGGCGAATACGGTTTGAACGTTGGGCGAGGCGCTCCCAAGGCGGCGAGATGGGGGGTAAGCGGCGCGAGACTCCTATTGAAGGCGGTTTCATCCGATGTTCTTGCACCTTGGTCTTCCATCGACACCCACAAGTTCATTGCGAAGGGTTTCGATGTGAGGGAGCGAATCTGGGCGATCACTTCCTTAATGGCTTCCGGCGCCAAGCCGTGAGCACCGAACGATCCGAGTCCGCCAAAGTTGGAGACCGCTGCCGTCAATTTTTGTGATGACAATCCGCCTAGCGGACCTTGAATGACGGGATAGTTGATCCCGAGTTTTGCTGTGAGCCGGTTCTCATTCCAGCGGGGCGGCATTACGCGGATACCTCAAAAATCAACTCCAGCTCGACCGGCACGCCGAGCGGAAGGCTGGCTACGCCGTACACCAGTCAGCTAGGGTTTTTGTCTTTTCCGAAAACGTTCTGCAGCAACTCTGAGGCGCCGTCAGCGATTTTCGGCTGCTCGCGGACATCTCCCGAAGTGGCCACCAACACGCCGAGCCGGACGACCCGCGAAACTTTGTCAAGCGATCCCAAATGCTGCCGCGCGACAGCGAGGGCGTTGACCGCAGCCAGGTAAGCGGCCATGCGTCCCGTTTGCAGATCGAGTTCCGCGCCGATGCGCCCGATGAATTTCGCTTCGCGGCCTACAGTGGGAAGCATTCCAGTGAGAAAGAGCAGGTTGCCCGTCTGCACTGCCTCCGCGTAGATGCCGAACGGCTCAGGCGGCGCTGGAAGCTTGATGCCAAGTTGTCTTAACCGCTGCTCGGCAGTGGTAAGATGAGAGCCATCGCCGCTCAAGATTTTGTCTTTCGAACCCGTATTCATTGATCTCGCTCCAGATGCTTCGGTCTGATCGTCCACATTTTGATTTTTCGCAGTGCCCCATTGGAGGCTGCGCCGTTCTAGATGCTCAGCGTCCCACGAAATCTCCCAAGCGATTTTCTGCATCGCCGGGTTTGCAAAAGCCTCGGTCTATCAGCGTTTTGATTCTCTGCTGCGTGGTCGGTCGTGCCATCGAAGCAACGCAAGCATTCCACCCGGATTCGATTTCGATATCAGGCGGCAAACTAGCGACGTTGACTAAGCGCTTGGTATCCATGATTGTCTGTTTGTCGAAGAAGGCGATCCGGGTGGCAAGCGCATCAACAAACCCGTCAAGGTCAGCATCCGGCAACGACCGATTTACATAGCCGTAGAGCTCGGCCAGATCGCCTGGGATGTCGTTTGCGCTTAGAATTACTTCAAGGGCGCGTCCCCTTCCCATGAGGCGCGACAGTCGCGCCATAGGGCCGCCACCGGGCACCAGACCGACGCCGACTTCAAACTGCGACAAGATAGCTTTTTCGCGACTCGCGAAACGCATGTCGCAGGCAAGGGCAAGCTCACTTCCCATACCAGTTGCCCGCCCGCGAATCGACGCTATCGATACGACAGATGCACGACTCAGGCGCACAAGCATCTCGGGCCATGGATGCAAGCCTGTAGGTCCAGGAGGGAGATGTGCCAAATCGTCAAGTCTTGCAAGAAAATCTAGATGAATCAGAAAGAATCCTTCGACTGTACTGTCAAATACCACCACCTTAACCTGCTCGTCAGTTTCGATTGCCTTGATGATCTCGTTCACTTGCGGAAGCATCTCCGGACCGAAGATGTTGAGCGGCGGGTGGTCAAACGTGACTCGCCAATACTCGGGCGAGCGCCGGGCCAGACGTATCTCAGTAGTCTTAGTTGCTGCGTAATTCTGATCTTTCATGGCTGTTGTCTCCTCATCATCTGGTTTCACGTTTGGCGTGCTGCTTCCCTCCTGGAGCGGCCAGAAGTCACGGCAAATCCCATTGCTAGTCGAGGGACGGCGGCGCCGCACTACGCAACGCTAGCTAACTCACGAACGGCGATGCAGGAAGTCGACGACAAGTTTTGTCGTCGCGGCCGGCTGTTCTTCCGTGATCCAGTGCCCGCAATCCGGGATGATCACATCTTCGACGTTATCGGCGACACACCGCATCACCGCGCCCATCATAGGGCCGAATGTAGCTTCGCCACCCAAGGCCAAGACCGGCATCTGAAGCTTGCCCTGCGCAAGGAACGTCCTGTTGTCGGTCGCATCCTGGCTGAACGCCAGGAACTGGGCAAAGCCCGCTCGCATTGCGCCGGGTTGCGCATAGAGCGCCGCATAATGTTGGCGCTTCGCTTCATCAAACCGCTTCTGGTCCCGGGAAAGTTCGTTCCAGAAGCGGTCGAGATAGATGCGCTCGCGGCCGGCGACCAGGCGCTCCATGTCCTGACCACCGAAGCCAAAGTGCCACATGGCCGGATCCTGTGTGATCTGATCCCAGGGTCCGACGCCGGGCAGCGGCGCATCGATCGCCACCCATCGGCTCACGCGCTCGGGGTGGGTGGCGGCAACTGCGAAGCCGACCATGATGCCGATGTCGTGCGTCACCAATTCGGCCGTACGCACACCCAGGGCGTCCAGGACGCCCGCCACGTCCGCCGCCTGATTCTTCTTGTCATAGCCGCCATCAGGCTTCGACGAGAGGCCCGACCCACGCAGGTCGGGCGCGACAATCATGTGGTCTTCGATGAGTGCGCTCGCCAGATGACCCCACATGTCGCCCGTTGTGCCGAAGCCGTGCAGCATGACGACCGCTGGACCATGACCGCCGACCCGCACATGGATGGATGTACCGTTGGTTTCGATCGTCCGCGTCTGCATCACGGCCGGGAAGGGATAAACCCCATCTGCGTGGGCATGCTCGCTCATCGCTGCGTGATTCTGACCTTTCATGTTTGTTCTTTCCTCATCATTCGGTTTCATTTTTGATTTTGCGTTGCGGTCGTCGTATGGGGCGCTTTCGTCAAGCGGCTTTGGCGAGGTGGTCCCACATAGGGGAACTCGAGTAACAGATCGGCGTGGGGCCCTACGTTGTCTTCCGCCACCTTTCCATTTGTGAGGATGCGAAGAAAAGAATCGAACGCATCGTCAGTGAGTGTCCGGCCGTTATCAGGAAAACACGCCGGGCGCGTAGGGTCATAAGACAGAACATCTGGGAGCAATGTTCCCGCTACGCGCTTCGCCTCGGCCGGCGTATATCCACCTGTGTGCTCCAGAGCGTGAGCGAAGGCAGCAAGGAAACGCTCATCGTTCGCCGGTTCACCTCCGAGGTAGGCATCTCTTTCTTCGACAAGTATGACCGCTTGCGCAGGACGGGCTCCGCGCTCCACTTGGATCCAGCCGCCATCATTTGGCGCAAGCGTGCGCGCCCACAGGCGAACCTCTTTTGCCCCCAGAGCAGAGTTAGGTACTTCAAGAACGATGCTGCACACATCTTTGTCAGCGAAGAAATCGTCGCCCGTGAACTGCAAGTTGTTCTTCGCGCCTTCCACGTCGCAGAAGAAAGGGTCGCTGCGCCAGCCGGCAAAGAAGCGGGTATCACGCGCCTCTGTAATTCTCGCGTCGCGCCCTGTTGAAACCGGCGCCCCATCAACGATCAACCGCCCACCATCGCCGGTACCGCCGGCTTGCCGGCCATCAACGCGTCGGAGAACCGCGGTTTGTGCGCCGCGCTCGAAAGCTGAGAAGCGCACCCGGTAGGCGATATCGGCAACCGCGTCACCATCGGTGTCAATCTTCAGCTCGTACAGCGCTTCGGGTGCGAAAGGCTCGGTCGTCGTAGTCCCAGGAGGGTTTTCGCCGGCAGACGGATGCACGTTCATAATCAGGATCGATTTTCCAGTCTCTCCCGGTTTGGGAAAGGCATACAGATCGGTGAAGTCCAGTCGGGCGTCTCCTTGAGGGAAGCCGAAGTCAGGGCCAGAATAGTGATGCGACATGGATTAGTCCTCCTCTCTTGTAAGGCGGCTCGTCCGCCCGGGTTAGAACGCGGCGGCACCGGCTGCAGCGACGGCATGATCCTGATCGCCGGAACCACCGCTGACGCCAATCGCTCCTACAACCTTGCCATCCAACTTCAATGGAATGCCGCCAGCAAAAATCATGACTTTGCCGTCATTTGAAACATGAACGCCGAAGAACTGGCCTCCCGATTGAGCGTGCTTCGCCAATTCCTTCGTTTCAATTTCAAATGCGCTCGACGTGTATGCTTTCTTCATAGAAATATCAATGCTGCCAATCCATGCGTTGTCCATCCGAACGTGCGCTACGATGTTTCCGCCTTCGTCAGCCACTGCGATGTTCATGGGCTGGCCAACTTCCCTGGCTTTCTTCTCCGCCGCGCTGATTACGCGGCGGGCATCTTCTAATTTCACGGCGGTCATGAGTTCTCCTTTTATGTGTTACGCGGCGGCCCCAGATAGAGCGAATTTCGCTCTCGTTAATAAACTCACCGGAAAAGGGGCCGTTCTCCGGCTATCGGCTCCCGGCTTTCGCTGCAGCTTGCTCGATTAAGTCTGCGACTTCTTTCGGGTGAGAAAGCATTGGCACGTGACTGGAGGGGACAGTGATCGAAGTAGCCTTCATCGCCGCCGCTTCGGCCTTCTCAAGCTCTGGAGGAACAGCGCGATCGTTGCTGGCAATCACGCACCAAGATGGCTTGGTCTTCCACGCGGCGGTCGTGATTGTGGCCCCAAAAACAGCTGCTGCTGTGGGACCCTGTGTCGCCGTCAACAGCTGCTTCTCGTCGTCTGGCAGATCCTGGGCGAAGTCTTCACCGATTCCCTTTGGTGTCACCGTCAGAAAACCTTCAGCATCCGCCCGGACTTCGCTGCCTAACGGAGCCGGCGGAAACGGTTTTGTGACCGAAGCAACGGACTCACCATCCGACGGCGCGAGCGCAGCCACATAAACCAACCCGACTACCTTTGGATTGTTTCCTGCCTCCGTGATAACCACTCCTCCATAGGAATGGCCCACTAGCAGTACAGGGCCATCCTGCAATACGATGGCGCGCTTGGTGGCGGCAACGTCGTCAGCCAGCGAGGTCAATGGGTTCTGCACGGCGACCACATGCAATCCCTTGGCTTGAAGCAGTGGAATCACTTTGGACCAACTGGATCCATCGGCCCACGCACCGTGAACAATGACAATATTTCTAACCCCTTGAGGGGATTTCGTCTGAGCGACCGGTCCCGTGTGAAACACCGCTGTCAGTAGGAATCCTACAATTGCAACCAAAGCACTTCGGTATGCTTGCGAGAGTTTCATATTTTTCTCCTTCGTTGAATCAAGATTGAACTCATGTTTCGTCACGCTCTTGCCGCAATCACAGCCCGCGAGTCGACGCAGTTCTTGTAAAACGGTCTGCTACAGGTCCGGCCTACACCACGTTGACCGTAACGTCGATGCTGCCCCGTGTAGCGTTGGAATATGCACATGTCTCGCCGTGCGTGGCGTCCACAATTGCCTGGGCGACTTCGCGCTCCAAGCCCGGCAGGCTGACGTTAAGCCGTGCTCGGAGGAAGTAAACGTCGCCAGAATTGCACAGGTCTATTTCGGCATCGATGGCTACGTCAGCCGGAAGTTTGACCTTCATCTTGTTGGCCACAAGCCCCATTGCACTAATGAAACAGGCCGACCAACCAGCGGCAAACAACTGCTCCGGATTGGTGCCAGTTCCTGGCACTCCGGGAGCCGAGAACTTAACATCTAAGCGGCCATCATCACTGCGGGAGACGCCGCCGCGCCGACCGCCCGAAGTATGGGTCTTGGCGGTGTACCGCACCTTTGTGACTTCCTGGGTTGAACCAGGTACTGCGTTTGTTTTTTGATAAGTGGTCATCCTTATTTTTCTCCGTGCGCCGG
>Ga0207098_10599_pt1 | contig 9975 bp, 7 predicted proteins | sample Alteio_BWMinHeat_84_FD_153548 | JGI IMG/M metagenome (GOLD analysis project Ga0207098, IMG submission 153548) | Enriched cells from forest soil in Barre Woods Harvard Forest LTER site, Petersham, Massachusetts, United States -... | ecosystem: Environmental > Terrestrial > Soil > Temperate forest >... | reverse complement strand
TTTGTACCCTGAATAGCGTCGAATACTGGAGCGGAAACTACGGGACCGCCGCTGTTTCCCGGAAAGATCAAAGCGTCTATGAGGAATGTCGAAGCACTTGTACTCAGGGCATCATCTAGACGTGCAATGCTTCCTCGCCGTGCAATCACATAATTCCGTTGAAGCGTGCCTGAAATTCCCATCGGAAAACCTGGGACAAACACATCATCACCGATTGCCATTCCTATTTCTTTCATCTTCTCTTTATCTGCTGCGTGAAAGTCAGCACCAAAGAATGCTGATTGAAGGCCCTGCTCACGCAGGTAGGAAGCATTTACGCGTACCACCGAAACGTCAACTGAGGGGTTGGGATGGGAGACCCACAAATCAGAGCCATCAGGGTTCTTAAGGGCTAATGTAAATTCCCTTACTGGATCGGTTTCTTTTTGAGAATTCAGACGTATCTCAATTTCGGAGTGATTCGTCAGAACATGCCTGTTTGTCACCAAATAAACTGCGTACTGATGCTTCGTGACTTCCGTTTCGTTATCTTGCGGTACTCCATAGAGAAAACCTGAGGCTTCAGTCGCCCACACTGGGGGGACACCTTCCTCTCTGCCTAGCGCCACGACGCAATCAACAAAAAAGGGTGGGATTCTTGCCCCAAAAACGGAAAGGGCTAAGGCGGCAGAGACAAACAATAAGCAGATGAGCTTGGCTGTCTTTCTCATACGCGTCACGCATCGGTTACAAATCTGGTACACAAGTGCCCGGATTCCGGCCAGCGTCGCGATTTATTTCCGCAGCACTATCAAACCCACATTCCATCGAATTAGAATTCCTTGCCGCCCGCCCCAACGCCACAGTTTGTATTGCCACGTGCCCGGATTCGGTATCATTTCCGCGCACCCTGTTCTTTTCGCCCATCCTTATAGCAGGGTTTGCAACGGCAATGTCGGCCACCTTGTGAAGACGGATGGGACGAATCCCAATAGAAATCAGTAAGTGGTTTCCAAGTGTGGGAAGTCGAACAGTGCTTACCGTCAATACCGTTGCGGGTTTCGATTGCCATAAGCGACTTCCGGTGCGGAAGATTTTACCACATCGGGGCCGTGGTAGAATTGTACGGTCATGCATGGCACATTTCACATAACGCCCGAAATGATGACGGCAGTTCTGGATCGCTGCTTTTCAAGTGCTGTAACTCAAACACACAAAGGCGCGGCAAAGCATCTCCGAAACACGCTGATTGGAACACATGGGTTATACGCATCAGTCATATTCGATATTTTGAAGATGACGGCCAACAGGGACAAGAATACTGTTGCAGAAATGGCATTCCTCATCGGGATGCAAGCCGGATACGAACTGGGAATAGAACACCCACCGCCACCGACGTTCCCGCGCCAAGGCGCACAGACCCGTTAGAAATGGAATCATAAGCAGTCGGAAGCCGATCCGAAGCCAGTTGACTTCAGGTAATTGTCCATGCACGACCCGGATCGCGGAGCCACAGGGCAGTTGGTCGCGTGCGGCACGGTACGGTCAGACCCTGTCGTTCTCTGACGCGCCAAGTATCGCACCGGGTGCCCCAGCACCACGGAAGCCGATATTACCGCGCCACAAGGCCCCTAGAGCGGGGAATCCAAGACGAAGGACGCGAACCTCGCGGGATGCCAGAGACCATTACGTACGCTTCGAGGCTGGGACGTGGGGCGGTGCGAAGGTCAGGCTGACGATGGCAGCATGAGTCGCCGTGGCACCATATACATAGAAATAGCAAATAAACGTTTACGATATACATGGAAATGGTATACTACGAAACAGCAAGCGAAGGGGCTTGGTAAGCCCTGAGGTAGCCGGGATGCCTGCTGTCAGCAGGACACCCCAAGGTGTTCCCTCAAGGTCGAGTTTAGCCTATAGGCATAGCCTAAGGCGGCTCGATTACCACAACCACAACTAGTATTAGCATTGTAGTCTCCTTTTTTAGGATGCCCGGTGCGGCCGGCACCGGGCTTTCGCTTTTCACGGCGAAACCCTTTTGGGGAAGGAGTTAACCCCAAGTCTTTACGAGCACCTCTAAGACTTTTGAGTATAGCACTCTTTTCAGGTGTGTTCCCACAGCCTCACACTTCAATGTCGCATGATTTGTTCCCTCCGCAAAGTAGTTACCAAACCAAATCTTGATACCGTGCTCCCCGACAGACCCCTTCTCGCTACTTCTTTTCAATCGAATCCTCCAGCCTCGCACCGCGCACCGTTTTTCCTTCTGCGGTAAACCTAGAGTAAACCTGACACAAAATCCAGACACACCACTTTTTTTAGAAACTCTCGGAACCCGCATTTTTATTGGTGTTTATGGTGCGGCTGGGGAGATTCGAACTCCCGACCTCGTGCTTCGGAGGCACGCGCTCTATCCATCTGAGCTACAGCCGCACACTGCCATTTATATCACGTTTCAGCCGTTCCCCAATTTGCGAAGCAACTTGAAAGAGGAGCCTGTGCGGCGACTCTATATTCGCTTCGTCGGCGGCTGGGTAGGTAGCAGAAGACATGCGTTTGCCTGTCATCCTGAGTGCAGCGGAGGATCCCGCTTCGGTGCAAGGTCAAAAGAAAGAAAGAAAGAAAGAACGAAAGAAAGATTCTTCGGCTAACCCGTGCCTCAGAATGACAGCGCTTTGGGGGGCTTCGACCGAGCGGTGGTTGGATCACACTGCTTACCAGGCGAGTGTTCTACTGTTGCTGTTGTTGCTGCTGTTGGGCGGGTTGCTGCGCGCGTTGTTCGATGGGGGGCGTCTCGGTCGCGCGCGCCTTATTCTCGTTTAGTCGCTCGCAGCCGCCATCGTCGAGATCGGGACGCACTCTTACATCGACCGATAGGCGTTGCCCAGCGTGACCGTTGTAGACACCGCGCACTGGAGCGACATCACCGTAGTCGCGGCCGTACCCGATGCGAATGTGCTGGAACCCGATCGGCTCACCCAGGGTTGGGTCGAGGCCGAACCAGCCCACGTCCGGCAGATACACCTCAGCCCAGGCATGGGAAGCGTGGCCGCCGATTACCTGCTGCAGTTTGGAATTCGGCAATGCGGCGGTTTCCGGAACCATGTAACCGGAAACGTAGCGAGCCGGCAATCCCCTCTTGCGAAGTACGCCAAGCAATAAATGCGCAAAGTCCTGGCAGACCCCCGCGCCAAGAGAAAGAGAATCGGTGATGGACGAGCTTACGTGCGTCGCGCCCTTCACATATTGGAATCGCTCGTGAATCAAATCCGAAGCAGCCAGCGCAAACCCGGAGACACTTCCATCGCAAAGATTACTTGCAGCAGTGATCAGGGCGTCGAGTTGGGTAACGTGCGGCACGTATCCGGTGGGCATGACGTTGTCCCAAAACTCTTCCGACAATTCGCAGGCGCGAGAATCCAGGTCAGCCAGCGTCATTCCACCTACCGGAAGCCCCGCTATGTCGTGCACCAACACCACCGATTCCGCTTCGATTTTCAAGTTACGGTGTTCCGGCATAATGTTGAACTCGTGCACGGAATTTCCAAACGCGTCCCGGAAAGTGGTGCCTCGCGATACCGGATTCGTGACCAGGCGAAACGATAGGCAGCTTTGCCGATCGTCATGAAGCGGGCGAAGCCGGACCTCGTTGTAACTTTCCGATACCGGGCCGTCGTAGCGGAATTCCGTCGTGTGCAGCAGGTTATAGCGATTCATGCCACCACCGCGTAGTAGAAGTAGCTCCGGGCGATATCCTCGCCAATGGATTCGCACATCCGAAGTAATTCATTCAAGTAGGGATGCAGGCCCTGATTGAAAATCTCATCGATCTTGTCGTAACGCAGGCGTTCCAAGACCTTCCCCGTGAGGCGCTCGGCCTCATTCGCGTAAGAGCCAGACCCGGTGCCGCTGATCGCGCGCAGCCCGGACTGAACCTCCGTAACGCTGAAACGAATCGAGCGCGGGTGTAGGGGATGCAGAATCAGCATTTCTGCAACTTTTTCGGGATCAATCGCGGAGTGATACTTGCGGTGATACGCCTCGTACGCACCCACCGACTTGAGGACGGCCATCCATTGATGGTTGTCGCTGCCGGTGGTAGCCGTGCCCAACAGATGCGGATTGTAGTATTGTGCGTCTACCAGGCGGGCCGTCATCTCGGAGCGCTCGAGCGACCAGCCGATTCGCAAGAACTCCCAGCCCTCATCGTGCGGCAGCGTCGCGTCGGTCACACCGTGAAATCGGTGGCTGCCGGAGCGGATCGTGTCGCAAAAGCGATGTGGCCCCGCGGCCATTTCCTCCCCGTAATTGAAGCAATTCACGGTCAGGTAGAGGCCATTGATGTCTTCCCACATCTCGCGGGAGATGCGATCGCGAATGGTGCGCGCGTTCTCGCGGGCCTTGGAAATGCACTGCACGATCGAGCTAGGGTTTTCCTTCTGAAACGCGAGAAACTCGAATACCGCGCGTGCGTCCGAGGATTCGTGGAACTGCCGGAACCGGTCCTGCTCGCCGGCCATCGAGATGAGTGGATCCCACCGCAACCGGTCGCGGTTGGCGGATTGCTCGAGCAGCGTGTGGAAATTCACGTCCAGTATGCGAGCCGTGTATTCCGCCCGCTCGACATACCGAGCCAGCCAGAACATCGACTCTGCGATGCGGGATAGCATTCTAATTCTCTCCGAACAGAACCCAGGTGTCTTTGCTGCCGCCGCCCTGAGATGAATTTACGACCAGCGAGCCGGGCTGGAGCGCGACGCGGGTCAATCCTCCCGGTACGATGGTCACTTTCTCGCCGTCGTACAAACAATAGGGTCGCAGGTCCACGTGGCGTCCATAGACCGTCCCAGGCCCGGAATCGTACGAGGGAACGCGGGAAAGCGGAACCACCGGCTGGGCAATGTAGTTGCGCGGGTCGGCCTTGATTCTTTCCTTGAACTCCTGCAAGCGCTTGCGGTCCGCGGCAGGCCCAATCAGCATTCCATAGCCCCCGGACTCTCCGACGGACTTCACGACCAGTTCGTGAAGATGCTCAATCACGTAGGACAAGTCATCGGATTTGGAACACAAATAGGTATCCACATTCTTTAGGATCGGCTCCTCGCCCAGGTAATATCGAATGAACGTAGGAACGTACGCATAAATCGCCTTGTCATCGGCGGCGCCGTTGCCTACGGCGTTGGCCAGGGCAACATTGCCCGCGCGGTAGGCGGCCATCAGTCCTGGAATACCCAGGATGGAGTCCGGACGAAACGTAAGTGAATCCAAAAATTCGTCGTCAACTCGGCGGTAGATCACGTCGACCTGCTTCAGTCCGTGAATCGTTTTCATGAACACGAAACCGCCGTCCACCAGCAGGTCCCGGCCCTCGACCAACTCGATCCCCATTTGTTGCGCGAGGAAGCTGTGCTCGAAGTATGCGCTGTTGTAAATTCCCGGCGTCAGCAGAACGATTTGGGTATCGTCATCTCCGCGGGAGGAAATACTTCGCAGGATCCGGAGAAGCTCGGCAGGGTAGTGATTCACCGGCAACACTTCATACGATTGAAACGCATCCGGGAACGTGCGCATCATCACTAGGCGATTTTCGAGGACGTAGGAAATGCCGCTTGGCGTGCGTACATTGTCCTCCAGCACAACCAACTCGCCCGTTTTGGAATCGCGCACCAGATCAATGCCGCAAATGTGTGTGTGGATTCCCCGCGGAACCTCGATGCCGATGGCCTCACGGTGAAAGTGTCTGCAGGAATAGACCAGCGAGCGCGGGATTTGCCGATCCGCGAAGATGCGCTGCTTGCCATAAACGTCTTGCAGGAACAGGTTGAGCGCGATCACGCGCTGCGAAAGGCCGCGGTCAATTCGCTGCCATTCGGAATTCGGAATGATGCGGGGAATCAAGTCGAAGGGAAAAAGGCGTTCGGTGCCTTGACCATCGCTGTAAACAGTGAATGTGATGCCCTGGACTAAGAAGGAAAGGTCGGCGCTCTGGCGGCGTTCCTCAAATTGGGCGGGAATCATCCCAGCGAGCTGCTCGAAAATTTTGGCGTAGTGGGGGCGAGGCTTTCCCGGCCGTTCGAACATCTCGTCGAAATATCCGCCCGTGTCGTAGGCCCCGAGCAGATTTCGGGAAGGGCTAAGTGATGCCATGGCCATGCCTCACTCTAACAACGGTGCTTGTCCAGTGGCGGTAAAAAGAATTGATCCCAATCATCAGGAAAACAGCGATTCAAACGGTGAAGTGCAAGACTATAGCCGAGGGTGGGTTGAAACCATAGTCTTCTAGCGCCGAGATGTCTAAAGAGTATTGCGACACCTCGATCCGGGCGTATCAGGTCAAGGGGGTCATTAATTGGAAGGCGAATCCGGGGGCATTGCCTCGGGGGCATCGGCGGGCGTGGGACCCACCCTCTCGACGACCACATGCTGGATGTGCACGGGTGCAAGTGGAGCATCCACGGGATCACGCGCTACCCGCGCGATTGCCTTCACGACGTCCACGTTGCCACATTGCCCCCAGATCGTATAGCGGCCGTTGAACGAAGGGTAGGCCGCCTCCGTAATAAAAAAGTGGCTGTCATTTTGATCCAGCCCGCCGCTGGCCATCGCCAGGCGCCCCGGCACATCAAATTTCAGCGAAGGCGCAATTTCTGTCTTGAATGGGAACCCAGGGCCCTCGGGGTGTCCGACGCCAGTCCCCAATAGGTCGCCCCCCTGAATCATCACGCCGGGCACGACACGATGGAATGTGAGGCCATCGAAGAATTTCTTCTTCATGATTTGTCTTGTTTCAGGGTGCGTATACGCCATCTTTCCAATCGCCAGCCCCACCATCGTTCGAACAGCGGTGGGGGCCTCCGCCTCATAAAGCTTGCACTCGATGTTCCCCTTATCCGTTTGAAACGTCATGTACAGGCCGGGCTTACGCCTGTCGGCAGCAGGCGATCCGGGGGCAGCTTGCGCGGACATGCCAAAAAGCAGTGCCGCGAAGAGGGCTGCGAATCGCCACGCGTAATTACGTTCCCAAGTTGACATCTTTCTCCTCAAGATGAATACACACATGCCGTGCGGGCAAGTTGAGGTTGCGAACAATTCGGGTTCTCCGATCCAACCCTACTTCTTCTGAACGACGAGAATGTCGATGGGCTGGCTGCTCAGGTTAGCGAACGCGTGCATTGACGGCGCCTTCGGAGTCACCCAGATCGTCCCCGGCTTGTCCGAGGCGATCTTCTTGTCGTCGACCTGCCCTTCGAATTGGGCCGCCGTGACCAGGATCACAAGTTCGTCGCGGCCAGCAGCGACTGTGTGGAGCGTTTGGCGGAAGCCGGCCGGAAATGTAAGTCGACGGACATTGAAATTGTCGTTATCGAGGACAACGACTTGCGTAATCTGGGGTCCCTGCGGCGCAGCTTTCGCTTGGCCACGCGCGCGTACCTGGAAAAAGACGAGGCCACTCGCCCCGAGGATCACCAGCAGTACCCCAATGCGAATGCTTTGTTTAGCTTTGACCGGTTTCATTTGATTCCTCCTCCCAAATTTCATGTTTGAATTGCGCTTCCTTGCGCCGCAATGTAACGCACGCAGACAGCTCCGTCAACCGACTCTCACAACCGTACGATGTGCGAAAACACAGAGGATGGCGTAAAGGCATGAGTTTCTGTTGCCGCACCTGTTGTATCATCCGAGCGACCGCGCGGGTCTCTGGTGCGCGAAAAATTACTGACTTGCCGGGACGTTCTCTCGGTTTGCTCGAAGGTCCCTGTGACACGGAACTGATATGTCTAGGATCAAGACAACGACGGTCGGCAGTTACCCCGTTCCCACGTGGATGGTTGGCAGCACTTCTCGTTTGGTCTTGCGGGACGCCGTAATGGCCGTTTTGAAGACGCAAGAGCTCGCCGGTTTGGACATGATGACCGATGGTGAACTCATGCGGTTCGATCCCAGCAATCCGGAATCGAACGGCATGGTTGATTACTTCGCTTCGCGCCTCGATGGGATTCGCAATGAGTTTACCCTCTCCGATTTCGGACGCATCCATGCGGGCCGCACTTCCGGGTATCGCCTGCTCACTGCCGGGGTGGTAACCGAAAAAATTCAACCTGGCACGCTGAACCTGCCCAGCGATTTCGAGTTCGTTCGCGCCCTGACGAAATCTCCACTCAAATTTACATGCACTGGCCCGCACATGCTTTCCAGGGTTCTTACCAATTTCTATTACAAGGATGTTCCCGATCTGGCCATGGCAATCGCGGAAGTTCTGCGGCACCAGTTGGAACTCGTCGAGGCCGACACTGTGCAAATCGATGAGGCGGGCATCGTTGGCTATCCACAGGACGCCTCGTGGGCCGCCGAAGCAATCAATCATGTCCTGGACGGCGTGCTGAATGAGAAGGCCGTCCATCTTTGTTTTGGCAACTACGGAGGGCAGCCGCAACTGAGAGGTTTTTGGCGGGATCTGATTCCATTCTTGAATTCTCTTCGGGCGGATCACCTAGTTCTGGAGTTCGCGCGACGCGGCTTTGACGAGTTGGAGGTTTTTTCCGATTTGGATCCCAAGATCGCGCTGGGAATCGGCGTGATTGACATCAAGGACAATGAGGTCGAGACCCCCGACTTAATTGCATCGAGAATCGAGCACGTCGTGAAGACGCTGGGACCTGGGCGGTTGCAGTATGTCCACCCGGATTGTGGTTTCTGGATGCTCCAGCGAAGCGTGGCCGACCGGAAAATGCGCGCTCTGGTAGAAGGGCGTGATCTGTTCGAAGGGCGCGTGTAGAAATGCCCGCATCAAGAGGTTCCCGTCAATGAATGTGGCGCATTTGGACGAAGAGCGGAAGGCTGAAGTGCGGGCCGTTGTCTTCCACCATTTGGCCGGTATCGTCGTTGCGCCCACTGTCAAAGCGCTCTGGGATCGCAGAGTATTTGACATGTTCCTGGACGACCGCGCCGAGTGGCTGGACCTTGACTGGATTGTGGATCGAACCCGCTCCAATCGCGGGTACCTAAAGGTCGCGCTTCGATTGTTGTGTTCCTGCGGCTGGTTGCAGCAGCGTGCGACTGACGCTGGACGTGTTCCTTCGTACCAACTGACACGCGAAGGCAGGATTGCCGCAAAATTTGCTCCCTTGTTGTATGGCGAGGTGACCACGTTTGTTTCGAAGTCGTTCTTCATCGAAGATTTCCTTTTCGGAAAATCAAATGGCCCCGTTCTCCCTTCACTGCAGGAACTGATTCGAAGGTCCAAGGAGCGCTGGGGCCTGACCCCGGTCGAATCCCCGATCGAGGCGAGATTGCGCGAGCAGGTCCGGCGTCACCTGGACGGCATGCTCGTGGGCCCGTGCCTGGTTGCCCTCGCGCGCGGCGGTGTACTTGGTCAATTCGAAAGTGGGCCTGTTGATATGAGCTCGATCGATGCAAATCGAGCGAGCCTTGGCTGCATCATGGATTTGTTGGCGGCGCAGGGTTGGATCGCGCGCGACCATGACCGTGTGACGCTCACACCATGCGGAGCCTATGCAGCGCAAATCGCTACATCCTATGGTGTAACAGTCTCCTACCTGCCACTTTTCGACAATGTGAGCACCCTGCTGTTTGGAAATGCGCGAATTCCTCGCACCGATGAGAATGGCATCGAGTTGCTGGTCAATCGTGCCATGAATGTATGGGGCAGCGGTGGCGCCCATAAGACATATTTCAAGAAGGTAGACGAAATTGTCGTCGAGATTTTCAGCCGCCCTCTGAATGCCCAACCGCGCGGGATCTGCGATATGGGCTGCGGCGATGGCTCACTGATTGAACATCTTTACGAAGTCGTTCGGGATCGTACGCCGCGCGGCAGGGTTCTCGACGCAAATCCGCTGATTTTAGTTGGCGCTGATTTTAATAAAGTGGCGCGCAGAGTCACCAAACAAAATCTGCGCAAGGCTGGGCTTCCGTCGTTCCACGTTATCCCAGGAGACATCAATCGTCCCGCGCAACTCGCGGGCGACCTCG
>Ga0207098_10598_pt1 | contig 9978 bp, 4 predicted proteins | sample Alteio_BWMinHeat_84_FD_153548 | JGI IMG/M metagenome (GOLD analysis project Ga0207098, IMG submission 153548) | Enriched cells from forest soil in Barre Woods Harvard Forest LTER site, Petersham, Massachusetts, United States -... | ecosystem: Environmental > Terrestrial > Soil > Temperate forest >... | reverse complement strand
GGTAATACCAATTACCTTGCGGGATTTTTGCCTTACAGCCGCCGTTGTACCAAATGCCGGTATGATGAATCAGTTATAGCTAATACACTGTTCCAGAACTCTAAAATACCTATTAACAAGAGTTTTTATATGCTCTTCCTCATTTACTCTTCCAAGGGTAATATCTCGTCACATAAATTGTCCGAAATGCTTTCTATCCGCCAAAGCACCTGCTGGTCATACGGCAGTAAGATTAAAAAGGTGTTGGAAGAGCGCAAAAAAGAGCTCAAAAATGCCGGAGAAGAGGGTTGGAGCAAGCTTGTGCTCGAGCATACCCATATCGAAAAGGCAGATTAATCTATAGGTTACACCAGGTCATTTATCTTAATTTATTATTTATTAATAAATACAATATTCTTATGCAGTATTATAAGTGCTTTAAAATGCTTTTTTTATTGCGCTGAATATTAAAAAACCTATATAAATGTTAAACCAACACTTATATTATTTTGCCATGTAAACCTGGCATACTTTTAAGCATACTGAGCTTAATATAGCCTTCAGATAAATCGACTATTACTACCAGACCACAACTCTTTTTTGCTAACTGTAACCGGCAGCTGTTAATGATAAAAAAGTATAAATTTTAGATGATACTCTCCAGGTCGGATTTTTAGCCTCAACGGCCCTCAATTATCGCATTTTTTTAAAAAAGTTCAAAAAAAAATCATTGTGTTTTTAGCGTATTGTAAATTTTTTGATACTTTATTCGGTGCAGTACTTTTTGGAGATTTTCATGCTTAAAATGACCAAAAACACAATAAATTTTAAGCGTATCACTTTTTTAATCCACAAAAAAAACTTCCTTAACGAGCCTGATTTTTGCTTGCATAATCAATAAAATGTGCTTTAACTTTACATATTGGTTTGGATGATGAGCGAAGAGATTTTTAATTATTTAAGCCTTTTCCGGTCAACCTAACCGGGTAAACCTATAGTATTTTGATACCAGTTTGTAACCAATTAAAGTAACCTTTTAACTATTTTATTATGAAGAAAAAATTACTCGATGAGCGCCAGCTACGTTTAATTGCCGCGTGGTAACTACACACAGTAAATGGATATTAAAAACAGATTGGTAAATATTAATAAAATAATATTATACCATATCCTATCCGCCAATTTTAAAAAACCAATAAACTAAAAAATGAAGTATTCTAATTAAAAACCAGTATGGAAAGAATTTGTACTCAAAAATTTTCACGATCCGGCAAAAAATCAATAGCAGCACTGCGCCTGTTGTTGATGTTACCTGTTTTGCTGTTGATGTTTTGTGCATCAGTTTATGCGCAAAGTGCTATAAAAGTTACAGGAACCGTAGCAGACAGTAAAAGCGAACCTGTAATAGGCGCAACTGTTAAAGTAAAAGGCACAACTGTAGGCACCGTTACCGATGTTAACGGGCATTTCGCCATTAGTGTACCAAACGCGCAGGCAGTGTTAGTTATCAGTTACATCGGTTTAAATGCCAAAGAGGAAACTGTAGGCGCACGTACTGTAATTAACGTTAAGCTCGAAGATAACTCTACTAACTTAAACGAAGTTATTGTTACCGGTTACGGCGGTGCTGTAACAAAAAGTGACCTGGTTGGATCAATAGGCAGTATCAGCGCCAAACAACTCCAGGAGCGCCAGCCGACAAGCATTGCCGATGCATTGGAAGGCCAGATAGCAGGCGTGCAGGCGGTTACCGATGGTGGCGACCCACTATCGCAAGGTACTATACAAATACGCGGTACCTCAACAATTGGTGCAGGTATTGGCCCGCTATATGTTATAGATGGTGTATTAAATGATGACGCCAGCTTTTTAAACCCGCAGGATATTCAATCTATCGAAGTTTTAAAAGACGCCGCTTCCATATCAATTTACGGTGTGCGTGGTGCAAACGGTGTAATTTTAATTACCACCAAAGCAGGTAAAGATGGCGCAGCAAGGGTTAGTGTAAACTACTACCACCTTTTTGGCAAACTTGCCCATAAACTACAAACCACTTCGGCGAAAGATTTGACTTACTATCGTCGTATTGAAGGCGGCGGTGCAGGTTCGGGCGCTGCGGTTAATCCCGATTCGGTGAGTGTTTTTGATAACCAGGATAATGATTATCAGGATTTGTTATACCGTACAGGTAATAAGGATAATATTAACTTATCCCTTGCTGGTGGCAGCAAAGGGCTTACTTATTACCTGGGCTTAAATTATTTTAACGACAGGTCGATTATCATCAACAGCTACGCGCAAAGCTTTAACACTTTGTTTAATGTTGATTATCAGGCATCCGATAAATTTAAAGTAACCAACCACATGGCTGTAGGTTATATTACCGGTAATTCTGTTGATATTGGTAATACGGCAAGTACTGTTTTTCAGCGTAATCCATGGGTTTCGTTATACAGGCCCGATGGTTCGCTGGCAGGTTATGTAGAATCAAAAAGAAACCCGGTAGCGTATGCTCTGGAAGCTGAAAATGTACCAACAACTTATACCGTACAGGATAACATTGCCGGTAATTACCAGATTTATAAAGATTTGCGCTTTACAGCATCATTTGACGCCCGCTTAGATGATTACGGACGTCAAACCTTTATCCCGCTTGCAATAACTTCGGGAGCTACCGGCCCAAACACCGGGGCAACATCAACCGATAACAAGCTTTCGTACGAAATCCAGACTTACTTTAACTACAATAAAACCATCAATAAAGATCATGTTATATCGGCCACAGCAGGTTATAGCCGTGACCACCATCGTGACGATGGTATCAGCATTGGTCTTCAGAATTACCTGAGCGAAGTGGTTCGTGTATCGAGTGGCGCCGATTTAGCGCCGGGAGGTCAAACAACTACAGTACCAACTTATTATTCTACAGAATCTACTTTTGCCCGCTTGCAGTACGCTTATAAAGATAAGTACATTGTAAACGGAACGTTCCGTCGCGATGGTTCATCAAGGTTTGGCCCCGATAATAAATGGGGTAACTTTGGCGCCTTTGGTGCTGCATGGCGTTTTTCGGCAGAGCCATTTATGGCCTGGTCAAAACCATTCCTCGATGATGCTAAATTACGTTATAGCATAGGTTCGGTTGGTAATGATAAATTATCCAACGATTTCCTTTATTTGACACAACTTAACTTTGGTGCAGGTTTGCCTGCCAATCCGTCAAATAGTGGTATCTACTTTGGTAACAATGGCGTGTATATCAGCCCGGTTTTAGGTAACCCCACCTTACACTGGGAAGAAACCATTACCAGCAATTACGGTATGGATTTGACCATGTTTAACGGCAGGTTAACCGTAACCCCTGAATATTATTTCCGCAAAACAAACGGTTTATTATCAACCCAGACATTGCCAGAAGAAACCGGTTTAAAATCTGGTGCAATTAACCTGGGTAATATTCAAAACAGTGGTTTCGAATTAACTATCAGCGGTACGCCAATCGCTAAAAAAGATTTTACCTGGAACATTAACTTTAATGCTACCTGGCAAAACGCTGCTTTAATTACTTATTTAAATCCAACAGCAACAGCTATACAAGGTTCGTACCTCATTAAAACGGGCGGCCACGTAGGTGATTTTTACTTGCTGAAAAACTTAGGTGTTTATCAATATGATGTATCAAACGCATACGATGCTGCCGGTAACAGGTTAACACCAATCGGCGTTAATGCTACAGGCACAACAGCTGCATCGTACCAGGAACCCGACGGGGCGACCTATACAGGTGTCATCCGTAAAATGAGCAGGAGTGGTAAAGTATTAATTGGTGGCAGTACAATCTGGCAGGATACCAACAATGATGGCATTATCGACGAAAACGACCGCCAGGTTTTAGGGAATGGTATACCAAAAACATTATGGGGTGTCACCAACTTCTTCACCTATAAAAAATTCACATTAAGTGTTACTATGAATGCGCAGTTTGGTAACAAAATTTATAATTCAATTGCCAACGGCTTAAACGTTGAATCGTCAAACTACACGCCGCCAACAGTAGCCGCAATTTATAACTCATGGATAAAACCCGGCGATATCGCTATCTATCCAAACTTGAATGGTGGCGTTAAAGATACTTATGGTTCTATTGCCAATGGCGAAAATAGCCTGTATCTCGAAAACGGGTCATTTATCAGGCTTACAAGCGCTAAATTAACCTATAACCTGCCTACTTCATTAGTTTCAAAAATAAGGGCAAGAACATTTAACTTATATGTTTATGGTAATAACCTGCTTACCTGGACCAATTACAGCTGGTACGATCCTGAATTTACCGTGAGCAATTTCCTGCAGCCAGGATTTGATAATGGTAAATACCCACGACGCAGAGAAGTAGGTTTGGGCATTAATATAGGTTTTTAATTAATTATTGAGATAAGATTATGAAAATGAAAAAAATATTATTTATTGCTCTGTTTTTTGGCACAGCCATTGGCATAAGCAGTTGTAAAAAAGATATATCGCTTAATCCGCCGGCAGGTGTAACTATTGATGCCTATTTTAAAAATCAAAAAGATATAACGGCCAGCCTTGCAGGTATTTATTCAGCTTTCCAGGAAGAAATGACCGGTGCAGGAAGTACTAACGACGAGGGGCTGGGCGGCAGGTACCATTATTGGGGTGATGTACGTGCAGATCAGTTTGCAGCATCAACCTATGCTACTTACAGCGTGGTGGAAATGTATAATAATACTCTTGAGTTTAGTAATTCGGCTACCGATTGGAATGGTTTATACCGCGTTATCAGCCGTACCAACCTGGGTATTGCCTACTATCAGCAAGTAGCTTCGTACGATATAAATGTTACACAAACTATTATAAATAACTCATTAGCACAGGCTTATGCTATGCGTGCCGAATCTTACTTTTATATTGTACGCAACTGGGGCGATGCGCCGGTATTTACAACTCCGTATGATGATATTACCGTTTCGGGCAGTAAACCACGAACCAAAGCAATTACTTTAATTGATTCATTGATTATTCCCGATTTGAATAAAGCATATGGCCTGCTCCAAAAACAACAAACACCTGTAGTTTGGTATATTAACGAGGGTGCTATTTGTGCTATCATGGCCGATGTTTATATGTGGAGGGCCGGTTTGGCTGGCATTGGCACTCAAACCGATTATCAAAATGCTATTACCTGGTACACTAAGCTGCTCGCTACAAAAAATCCTTTAGGTACTGCCTATGGAACAACTGGTATCGAAACCACGGCCAATTGGAAAAATCCATTCCTTAACCCGGCCAATTCTCCAGAAGGTATCTGGAGCATTTATTGGGATTATACGGTTAACGGTTGCGCGTGTATACCGGTGTTTGTGGGTCTGAGTAATAACCCTGTTCAGTTAGATCCAAACTTTCAGGCCAACTTTAAACGGTTTTATAAAACCGATACCCGCGTGGCTAAAAGTATCGATACTTTAAATACGCTTAATCACATTAACATGCTGTATAAGTATTATAATTTAACGCCTACAGCCGCAGGTATCACACCATCGACAACTATACAAAACTATAATGTTTACTTGCCGATGTATCGCCTGTCGGATATTTACCTGTCGTTAGCCGAGGCTTATGCACAAACTAACGATTTACCCGATGCGCTTAAATACCTAAACCTTATCTACGTACGTGCAAGGTCAATAACCTCAACCGTACCAGGTATCCCTGCAACACAGTACACCACCCAGGCATCTATGGTTGACGGCATATTAGCCGAATCACAATTCGAGTTGCTGGGCGAGGGTAAGCGTTGGTTCGATTTGGTACGTATGGGCCGCGTTCATCAAATTATGGACCCTATCTTAAACCAACGTAACGCTACTTTGGTAACTGTTAATGGTACAACCACAGTTACACTTGATACCAAAGGCTTCCAGGATGCGCCAAACAGGTACCTGTGGCCGGTAAGTCAAAGCGCGTTAAATGCTAACAAATTATTAGTACAAAATCCAGGATATTAATTAAATAGCCATGAAAAAAATAAAAATTATATCAATTATAGCCATAGCGTTTTTGAGCGTAGGCACGCTCATATCGGGTTGTTCGTTGGCAGGGCTTAATCTGCAGAAAGATTATAACCGGTCAACAACCGATACCATTGACGCGCATTTATACAAAACAGCATGGGCCTATATGAAAGCCCGTGCCTACGGCAGCGCTACTGATACCATTTTCAGACGTATGTACGATGGTGTTATTTATTCGGGTATTGATACCAATGAATACACTAAGCCTAACCGTACCTATATTTTTTTACAAAACAATACCATCATCAACATTACTAAAAATGCCACTACCGGAGTAATTACCAAAACAGGTTTATGGATAAGTTATACCGTTAACGGTGCACAGGCAACAAGCTGGGCAAGTTATTCAAAAACCGATGTTAAAAATTACCTGTCGTACCTTATTTTGTTAGGTAGTTACACTCACACTAATTTGCCGGTAACTAAAGATGCTGAATACCAAACGTTAGCGCCTGCTGGGGTTTATACCACCAATCCGGTTACGTTTAAGGCGCCCGGTACATTTAACACGAATCCAAAATCAACTATGATGGTACACGTATCAAACGCTAATACAGTTACCTCGCAACTGGATTATCCTATTGTATTAAACCAAACCACTAACATAGATGTGAGCGATTTGTTGGCTACTAATGGAGTCATCGATGTGATCCGTGGAACAAACACTGTGCCGTTCTTTTTCCCCGCCGCTCAATAAAATGCGTTTACGCGTTATTATAACCTTTTTGGTTATAATAACGCTTTTTATCAAATAAACGGATACTGCAACATTATAGTCAATCTGTTGCCATTATGGTAGCAGGTAAAGCTATTCTCATGTTTTTTAAACCGGCAATAATTACTTACTAAATAGCTAAACACCGATAACTAATTATAACTCATTTTCCCGATAATGAGCGGCGCTTATTACTTTATATAAGGAGTCAAAAATTAAACCGGGAAGCTAAAGTACCACCTCACATGTCTATAAAAAACCTCCTGGCCCTGATTTTTTTTGCAGCTTTTAGCTATCATACATTCGCGCAGGAAACTAAATGCAGTCCTGCCGAAATTGAAAGCAAAATAGATGCACTGATATTGCAAATGACATTAGAGGAAAAAATAGGCCAGCTTAACCAATATACCGGTGACAGGTTGGCAACAGGGCCGGTTATGGCCAACGGCTCAAAGTATCAGGATATTAAAGATGGTAAAGTAGGCAGTATGTTAAACGTGCGTGGTGCTAAAGACACCCGCGATGTACAGGCAATAGCCATGCAATCAAGGTTAAAAATACCTTTATTATTTGGCCTTGATGTAATTCACGGTTACCGTACTACTTTCCCTATTCCGCTTGCCGAAGCCGCCAGCTGGGATATGGACGCTATCACTTTATCGGCCCGTACCGCGGCAGCAGAATCGGCTGCTTCGGGTATTCACTGGACGTTTGCACCTATGGTTGATGTCTCGCGCGATGCGCGCTGGGGTAGGGTAATGGAAGGCGCAGGCGAAGATACTTATTTAGGCTCGAGGATAGCCGTCGCCAGGGTAAAGGGCTTCCAGGGTAAAGGCCTGGGTAGCCTCGACGCGGTAATGGCCTGTGTAAAACATTTTGCCGCCTATGGCGCGGGTGTTGCCGGCCGCGAGTATAACACTGTCGACATGAGCGACCGCCTGTTATGGGAAGTTTACCTGCCGCCGTTTAAGGCTGCCGCCGATGCAGGAGCCGCCACGTTCATGAATTCGTTTAATGAGCTTAACGGCATCCCGGCCACCGGTAATGTTTATTTACAACGTGATATTTTAAAGGGCAAGTGGAATTACCAGGGCTTTGTAGTGAGCGATTGGGGATCAATCGGCGAAATGGTAGCACATGGGTTCGCCAAAAATAAAGCCGATGCCGCGCGTCTGGCTATAACTGCCGGATCAGATATGGATATGGAGAGTCATAGCTATATTGATAACCTTTGCAACCTGGTTAACGACAAAGTAGTTTCGGTGGATTTAATTAATGACGCTGTTAGGCGGGTACTCCGCAAAAAGTTTGAATTAGGGCTTTTTGATGATCCGTATCGATTCAGCGATCCGGCCCGTGAAGAAAAAGTTTTAAACGACCCTGCCAATAAAAAAGCCGCCCGCGAAGTTGCCGAAAAAAGCATTGTGCTGCTCAAAAACGATAAGCAACTATTGCCTTTATCAAAAACTACCGGAACTATCGCTGTCATCGGCCCGCTGGCCAAATCCAGTTCAGATATGAAAGGTTTCTGGTCGGTACAATGGGATAATGATCACTTGGTTTCGCTGTACGAAGGGCTTGAAAACAAAGTAAGTAAACAAACCAAATTAATTTACGCCAAAGGCTGCGGTATTACCGAGCCATCCGAGGCTGGCTTTGAAGAAGCTATTAATGCCGCCAAAAGTGCCGATGTAGTGGTGATGGCTGTGGGCGAGTCTTTCGACATGAGCGGCGAGGCCAAAAGCCGGTCGAATATTCACTTACCGGGCATACAGGAAAAACTGATTAAAGCCATTAAAGGCACCGGGAAACCAGTAGTTGTGTTGGTGATGGGAGGAAGACCCTTAATATTTAACTGGACGGCAGACCATGCCAACGCTATACTTTACACCTGGTGGCTGGGCAGCGAAGCCGGCAACGCCATGGCCGATGTGCTTTTTGGCGATTACAACCCATCGGGTAAACTGCCCATGTCGTTCCCGCGTGCCGAAGGGCAGCTGCCTATTTATTATAACCAGAAAAGTACCGGACGGCCGGTGATCGATGCAAAGGACATAGTATATAAATCAGCTTATATCGATCTGCCGAATACGCCAAGATATGCTTTTGGATATGGTTTGAGTTATAGTAGTTTCTCGCTTACCGATCTGAAACTAAGTGAAACAAAAATTACACAGAACCAGGATGTTACCGTTACCTGTACTTTAAAAAATACCGGCAAATATGCTGGCGCGCAAGTGGTGCAGCTATACCTGCGAGATATGGTTGCCAGCGTAACCCGTCCAATAAAGGAGCTGAAAGATTTCCAGAAGGTTTTTCTGAAACCAGGCGAAAGTAAAGAACTTACTTTTACTATTGATAAAGACAAATTGTCGTTTTATAACCAGAATATGAACTGGGTGGCCGAACCCGGCGATTTTAAAGTGATGATAGGCGACTCGTCCGATCATATTCTGCTCGAAAGCACTTTCCAATTGACAAACTAAAAGCATCATATCATCATGAAAAAATATATACTACTTCTGCTAATTACCTGCGTGTTTATTAATGCGAAGGCACAATACGTAAGCTTATCTGCTGACGAGTTTGCAGCGCTTAAAACCACCATCAGCACCGATGACGTCACGAAAAAGCTTTACGACGAGTTTCAGACTACTGCCGATAAGACTCTGCATGAAGCGCCGAATCCCATAAAAGAAATTACATCGGAAGGTTTGCTGGCCGGTAATCCGGATAAAATTGCCAGTTTAAAGGCTGTTGAAGATGCCGATAAGGTTTATGCTTTAGGTTTGGTATACCGTATCAGCGGCGATAAGGCTTATCTTAACAAAGCATCCGAGTACCTTGTGTCCTGGGCAAAATGGAACAAGGCATCAGGCGACCCGATTGATGAAACCAAGCTTGAGGCCATGTATGTTGGTTACGATATGATCCGCAATGAAATTGCAGATGATTCGCGTAAAGTAATCGATAAATGGATGGATAGTATTGCCGATGCCGAGATGTACAGCGAATCTTCGCGAGGTAGTAAAGGTACTGCCATCAATAATTGGAACTCGCATCGCATCAAAATTATCGTGCTGATTGCCTACACTATCCACACCAATAAATATGATAAAGCTATACCCCGCGAATTGGCCAGGCAGTTAAGTGTTGATTTATATCCAGATGGTACCAGTTATGATTTTGCCG
>Ga0207098_10595_pt1 | contig 10023 bp, 7 predicted proteins | sample Alteio_BWMinHeat_84_FD_153548 | JGI IMG/M metagenome (GOLD analysis project Ga0207098, IMG submission 153548) | Enriched cells from forest soil in Barre Woods Harvard Forest LTER site, Petersham, Massachusetts, United States -... | ecosystem: Environmental > Terrestrial > Soil > Temperate forest >... | reverse complement strand
AATGAGGAAGAGAATTATTACCGTACGATTAAACAGAGTGATACCAATGATTGGTCTTACGAAAAACGATATGTTCGAAAGGATGGTCGGACCCTTTGGGTTTTAGTCAAAGGCACAGTCATTCGGGATGCCGGAGGGAGTCCCATCAAAAGTCTTGCAACCGTACAGGACGTTACTGAACAACGGATCGGACACGAACGCGAGAAATTTTTGAGTGAAGCGAGTAAAGTTCTTTCTTCTTCTTTGGATCATCAAAAAGTTCTAAACAGTATTGGAAAGCTAGCTGTCCCAAGCCTCTGTGACTGTTTTATTGTGGATCTACTTGGATATTCGGAAAAAGTAGAACGCCTGATTGTTGCTGTAACTAATCCTGCGCACAAAGAATTGGCTGAGTTGGCAAAAAAATATTCTCCCTCTAGTCGCCAACCTAATCAACCTGCACTGAAGGCTTTGAAGATTGGCAAATCCGTTTTGGTTTCGGATATGGCCAAGGCGGATCTAAGGGAATTTAGTCAGAACGCTGAACATTTTAATATTCTGACCTCTGTCAAACCTAAATCGTTACTGGCAGTTCCATTAGTTACTCGAAAAAGAATTGTCGGAGTGATTACCTTAGTTACCACCGCCGACTCCGGAAGAACTTTTATTGAAAAGGATATTTCGTTTATTGAAGATCTTGCTTCCCGAGTTGCGATTGCTATTGATAATTCTCGCCTCTTTAGTAATGCGCAGGATGCTATTACAGCTCGTGACGAATTTCTATCCATTGCCTCACATGAACTGAAAACTCCTCTTACTTCCATTCAATTACAAACACATATTATTAAGCGATTATTAACTTTAAAAGGAGAAAAAGAAGCCTTTGCAGTGGAGCGCATGAAGAAATTCATCGATTTGGCGCATAAGCAAGTTGACCGTTTAGCCGCACTTGTCAACGACATGCTCGATATTTCACGGATTGCGACAGGAAAACTTACTATTCAGCCTGAGAAATTTGATATTAACGACCTTATAAGAGAAGTCGTTGAGAGAATGGTTCCACTCTTAGAGCAATCCAAGTGTCCCGTAGTCATAGAAGGTTGTGATTGCGCCGTTGGAACTTGGGATCGATTTAGAATCGAACAAGTAATTTCTAATCTGCTCTCCAATGCAGCAAAATATGGCGCTGGTAAACCGATTAATATTCAATGCCTTAGTAGCGCAAGAGGAATCGAAATTCGTGTAAAAGATCAAGGACGCGGAATTGCAAAGGAAGACCAAGATCGAATTTTTCAGAGATTTGAACGGGCCATTTCTGCTACGGAAATCAGCGGCCTAGGCCTTGGTCTGTTTATTGTCCGGGAAATTTTAAAAATGCATGGCGGATCTATTTCGGTAGATAGTGAGGTAGGGAAGGGTTCTACTTTTATTGTGAAATTGCCATTTCGTCTCAAGGCGCAAGTTGCTTAGAAGTCTCCAGGGAAAGGGATTTCCGGCTTTCATGATGCTCTAATGTTTTCTGAAACGACCGCAGTTGCTGTAGAAATTGATCGGAGATAGCGAGACTCATTACTCGTACACCCGTATCTTCATAACTGTTCGGAACCAACCATTTTCCGCATAAAAGGCCAAAAAGAATCCATGGTGATCCAGGTCCGCGTCTACAGTAGAACGCGCCCCCGGATTCGTTTGTCCGAACGACGTCAGGAGTGTCCAGCCATTGATTGATTACTAGCGCTGACAGCTGATACAGATTGGAACTTACAAATCCCTTAATGCCCGTCGTTTTAGGGCTGCGATCCGACGTACGGAGAGTAAGAACATCATTCTTTTCATCGTAGCCATGGCGTGAAAAACGGCACTCGATATCTGGTCTGAGCTCATAACTTCCGGCCGATGTTGGGCTCGGATATAAAAAGGACGACCACATCGAACTTGATGAATTTGCGACCATCATCGGCTCAATCGTCGTTGCCCTTTTATCTAACGACAGAAACGCAAAATCAGAGCCCGTATCGTGATGGTACCAAAATGAATACCAACTAGGATTGACGGAATATCCAAATGCCCAGAAACTTTCCTGAAAGGAAGTCGTTCCCGTTCCACAGGTCACCGATATGCCACCGATGCGTCGGTCAATATCATCAGTAATGCAGTGTGCGGCTGTAGCCACAATTCGATCACTGACTAATACACCACTGCAATTTATTGTTTTATTATTGGAGGTTTTATATTTAATATGACAAAGCGCGGCTGGCGACTCAGAGGTTGGCAAAAGTCCGGCAATAGCGCCAGTAGTAGCGAAAGATGTAATAAAGGTTACTGCAAATAACACTAATCTAAACATAAAGAGTAAAGTATTATACCATAATTCGACCGCTTTTACTACAATAACAATGATAAACAATTCGAGTTTATCTTATTGAAACTATTGGTATTTATTGATACTGGCAGTGAAGCAAGTATACCAAATGCACTCCCCTTGTGAATTCATTTGTAAGAGTCCATTTCTTCTAGATAAGATGCCCGAAAAAGGAGACTCTACAAATGGCTAATAGCGTAAAACCAATTCCCAGTGGATACCATAGCGTTACTCCCTATCTTATTACACGAGGTGCAGATAAGGCCCTCGACTATTATAAAAGGGCATTTGGCGCAAAAGAACTGATGCGCCACCAAACTAGAGATGGCAAAATCGGCCACGCCGAGATACTTATCGGTGACTCCCACATCATGCTCGCCGATGAATTTCCAGAAATGGGTGCGCGCAGCCCAATGGCCTTCGGGGGTTCTGCTGTTGGATTAGTTTTATATGTAGAAGATGTAGATACCGTTTTTAAACGTGCCGTCGCTGCTGGTGGAAAATCCATTCGACCAGTAGAAGATCGCTTCTACGGAGATCGAAGTGGCCAAGTTGAGGATCCATTTGGCCATATGTGGACCGTTTCTACCCACATTGAAGACCTTACTGAAGAAGAAGTGAAAAAGCGCGCCGAGACATCAAAAGAATGCTGCTGATCTAGGTATTTAATAATATAAGTATACAATTTTAAAGGCCCGTATACTATAATTGTCAATGAGTGCCAGTTATTTAATGGGGGCTTTTCTATATGGAGAAGGTGGCTCGTTCAGGGGTTGATGACTGGATAGTTGTTTTTTCAAGCTTTGTACTGGGGTTTGTTCTTCTATTATTTCAAAGTTTCAACTGCTCGGAATCTAGAGCGGGTATTTTTGGCAAATTTAGTAAAAAAACGCCAAGTGGTTTGCATGGCGATGGCGCAAGGCTAATAAACGGCGAACAGAGAGATGACTATAGGGATGAGGATGACCCTGATGACAGCGACAAGAATGATGCTAAAGGTATCAGTGTATTTGATTTAAGAGACGAGAAACAGCACGAAACGCTCACGAACGAGGATTGGGAGAATATCCCGACAAGGGACAGAGCTGATCCTAGACGCGAGAAGATCCGCCAAAAAATCAGCGAAAAAGAGTTATTTTATGCGACGGACATAAAAGAAGCCCGAAAAAAGTACGCTGTGGCTTGCGACCAACACAATCCTACCTCACCAGAAAGTTTCGCAATGGAACAAACTGTTGAAGAAGCCAAAGATGAAGCGAAAACAGCGCTAATTCCAAAAAAAGAGAAATCCGACCAGAATAAGCGCGAACTCAGCTTCTCATCGCAGTGTTTTGGGAAAAAGACACTGAATTTCGGAGTTGTGCTGTATAATCCCTATATCAAAGATTATCGTCTTAAAGCGCCAAAAACAGACAATGAGGCCCGCTTACTCAAAAAGCATCTCACAGATCATGAACTAGCTAAACCAGGTACGGTATTCTATTTCAATACGGCTGGGTATTCATCGAAGTTTGGAACTCCGTATGTGGAAACAGAAAAAAAGAATATGCGAGAGTATGGAATCGGACAGAGGGAAGTGGATAAAAATAGAAAACCTATAGTAGGACAGGATTATTCTAGCCCCAATGGTAGGTTTAATGAGCCCAAATATGACGATATTTATTTAGATGGACGCCATATTGCCGTTGGTTCTGGAGATTTGCCAGTAGAAAGCCTTAAGGGCAAGAAAGTTCCAAATGCAACGCGATCTCCTTTGCATCCTAATACGACTGTCGTAAGAAGGGGTGGAAGAAAGTCCTTACTTACTGTTTTAAAAGGGGTTCTGACAGTAGATAGTAGCAAGAAAGCAATCCTCGAGCATTGCGACGGCGGAAATCATCGTACTGGAATGAAAGTCCTCATGCTGCGGTATTTGCAAGGAGGAAAGTGGGCAGATAGAAGTATATCAAAAGAAATAACCACAAGAGCTGAAGGAGGTCCCGGTCGAAAAATTCAAGGGCTGCGAAAAGTGCATCCTACCATTCTGGATTTAGCTCAAGAAGAATATATCTATCACAATAATAAAAAATTCAGACCAGAAAACCTACGTACCGTAGAAGCCTTAACCTCTGACCCTGTATTTAAATGCGTGAAAGAAAAGTTTTCCTGTTATTTGAATGCGAGTCCGGAAGCAGGAAGTTCTGTGAAATTAGCTCAAGATGTCGATGGAGCGTGCAACTTCGCAGGCACTCCCGCTGTTAGCGAATGTCCGATAAAGCCTGAAGATTTCGACGAAAATGCACGTTTAGCATTATGGCAGTCCTGCGAGAATGATTATGGAGCAGCTTCGGAACTTGCCGGTCAGGTAGATCTCCTCCAAGCTACGTTTAATGGTAAGGTTGTGGATGAAAACGGAAAGACTATTTCTTCTGAGAGCCAGATAGATGCAGTAATGAAAGCCTTTGATGGGTTAGATCGCACCGTCGCGAACTTAAACAGTGATAAAGAAGGGCAGAAAACCTTCCAAAATCTGGATCTTGCCAAAAAGAGTCTCATTAAGAGATTTTGCAAAGTTCGATCAATAATTGATTCGCGGTTAACCATGACGTTTTCCGAGGCTAAGAAGAAAGTAATAGGATTCTGCAGTACTGCTGATCCTGAATCGTATGCAATTGGAAAGAAGACACCATCTAAGGAAGAATGGGAGACGATTAAAGATACCCCAATTCCTTTGTACGGCGATCCGTAATTAGTCAGCGCTTTCTGCATTAGCCCTTTACACTTTCGAGATTTCATGATCTGAGGAAGGGAGCGTAGGGGGAAGTTTCTTTTTGAAAAACATCAAACGCCTTAATCACTTTTTGCACAATAACCTTCTTAAACTAATGTTATGTGCGTATGCAACAGCCGCTGTATTTCCTTCGCTCGGAATCAGCATTAAAAATGTAGAACTGGGTCGCCTGAGTTGGTTCTCTGAAAAAGAACTCATTCTGTCGCTTCCACTCTGGATGTTATCATTCTTGCTCTTTAATGCTGGTTTTTCAGTCCGGATGTCTCATTTGAAAAAAGTGGTGCTTGTTCCTGGGCCGCTTTTGGTTGGATTAGTTTCAAAGACGCTTGTACCCCTGATTTTTACGATCGTTTTTGCTTTGTTTGGCCGGTACTTTTGGCACAATTCGGGCGAGATTCAAATAATTCTTGTAGGAATCGCCGTGGTGGCGGCTATGCCGATTGCTGGTTCTTCAACCGCGTGGGTACAGACAAGCGGTGGAAATATTGCGCTTATCTTAGGGCTGGTTGTGTTTTCGACGGTACTAAGCCCATTGATTTCGCCGATAGTGTTCCATCTAATAGGTAATTTTACGACCGGAGAGTACTCTGAGAGTCTGCGTGGAATGGGTCGCGAAGGGGCGAGCGGATTTCTTATTATATCTGTGGTGCTCCCATCCATTTTGGGGATGATTTGTCGTGCGCTGATCGGCGATGAAAAGCATATGCGGATTGCACCGATACTCGGTGCTCTCAATATTATTGACCTGCTGCTTCTAAACTACTCTAATGCTTCGGTTTCGCTTCCTCAAGTTGTTCAAAACTGGGATCTTGAATTCATCATTCTCATTGGCGTCACGATGGGTTTTCTGTGTATTTTGGGATTCTACGCCGGGTGGATTCTTCCAAGGTTTCTTAGGATTTCGCAGTCCGAACGGATTGCTCTTACGTACGGCCTGGGAATGAATAATAACGGAACGGGTCTAGTACTGGTGTCTTCGGTTCTCGGATCGTTGCCGTTGGTAATGGTTCCGATCATTTTCTACAATCTTGGACAGCAAATTGTGGCAGGTTTCTTTATCAGGCGGATAGATCGGATGAGAAATCTCGCCAGAAGTGTTTAAGTTTTGCTATAACAGTCAGCACTTACCTATGGAAAGAACGTCTCTAGTTGGTGATTTTGTTGTCCTCGAACCCTTGGCGATAGAACATGTTGCTCGTTTGGAAAAGTACTTTTCGCCCGATCTATTTAAATTCTTCCCGCGGCCTTATGCGAACGCCTATGAGTTTGTGAAGGAAAATTTGGAGAACGAGCAGAACGGGTTATTTATTCCGTTTGCGATTATTAATCGCAGAACACAAGAGGCTATAGGCTGTTCAGAATTCGCATATTTCAGTCCGGAACACCGGAGGGTTGAAATTGGCGGTACCTGGATCGGCCGCCCTTTCCAAGGTTCCGTATTTAATCCGGAGGCAAAACTTCTCATGCTAATGCATGCTTTTGAGAAGATGGGTTGCATTCGAGTTGAACTCAAAGCAGATACACTCAATCTTGTGTCTCAAGCGGCAATGGAAAAGATGGGCGCCAAACGCGAAGGCGTCCTCAGAAACCATATGATTCGCTCTGACGGCCGCAAGCGAAATACGACCTATTTTAGTATTATCGAAGATGAATGGCCGCAGACTAAAGCAAATTTAATTGAGCGCTTAAAATTTAAATCGCAGCAGCTTAAATCTGCGTAACGCTTCCTTCAGTGGCTTTAACCTTTTTTTCGTAAAACAGCACTGTGATTAATACAATCAGAGAGATTCCGACGATTACCAGTGCAAGTGGAACAATGCTGGCGTTGTACAGATGGCTCGTAAGTCCTACGACAAATGCTGATATCAGTAATCGCGCACTGGTTAAAACACTAGCAGTGATGCCTTTGATCTTGGGCAGCAGTTCCATTAGTTCGCCGCAATACGGAGTCTGTGTCCACATATATCCGAAGGAATATGGCATCATCGTGAGTGTGAGCAAATAAGGATTTGTGGGCGCAAGAATCGCTACAACGGCCGTAGCTAGCCCCCCCATGCTGACTAGAGCAGTCCCTGTCTTTTTGACGTTTGAGATTCCCCAAAGCGAAATTGCCCGACCACATGTCAGACTGGCCAACAAGTTGGCGCCCAAAATCGTCGCTTGGAAAATCGGAAACGTTTGCTTGCTAACGCCCAGCTCGATCACATAGAGAACTGAAATTCCAGCTAGAAACGCGATATAGCCTGCGAAAAGAAGGCTGATCACAGCCGTCAGTTGCCAGAAGGGAAGTGAGGTCACCACCTGTCTGAAGTCACCCAAAATTTTTTGAAAATGAAATCGTGACCGTTTCTCGGGCAGGAGTGTCTCGCCAAAGAAAAGAATACAAATGAGAAAACTGAGAAGCACCAGAAGAGCAATAGTGAGAAAGTTCGAGCGAAATCCATAGGTTTGGTTTAAATACCCGCCCAAGATCGGAGCGCCCGCAAAAATAAAAGGATTGATCGAGTTGATCTGATTCAGCGCCGCTACAGCATTTTTACCCGAAAACGCATCAAAAATAATCGCAGTTCCTAAAGTAAAAATTCCGCCAGCCCCTAAGCCCTGCAGAACCCGCCCCCAGAGCATTCCGTCAAAACCAGCTGAAACGACTGTGACTATGCTCCCGGCTAAAAAAAGTCCCAGTGCAGCTAACAGGGGTTTTCGACGACCGAAAGAATCCGATATGGGGCCGTAGACTGGCCCTGAAATACAAAAACCAATGAAATTCCACGTGAGAAGCTTTTGAATCGCCTCCTCCGATACCGCGAAATAGGCCATCATATCCGGAAATGCCGGTAAATAGATGTCAGTTTCGATGCAGGCTGCGACGAAAATGACCATAATAATCACAAGATATTCAATTTCTTTTCTGTTCATAGGAATCTGGAACCTCCTTTTATACGGTGGTTTAAACACACCAAGCTACCGGGCGCATTTGTTAACAGTCAGTCAAAAGTGTGATTAGGAACAGAGTGAAGCCCAGGTCTTAAGATTGGGCCTACTCTTGGACTAAATAGATAAATTAATTAAATTTAAAATTGGATTTAAAAGTGATTTGGAGCTAGTGGAGGATCTTTTATTTATAGCATAATGAGCGCATTTTGACAAGAGATTAACTTTTTATGCTTTTTATAATAAAACCTTGAATTTTACTAGTTACTTTATATATAAAGTCCGTGCGGAGAGTGTTACTACGGAATTAACACTTATAGAATACAGCGTTTCCGGCTCAATTATTAAGGGATTTATGAAATATCTGCAATTTAAACTATTTATGCGAGTTTTAGCTTGTTCGGCCTTCCTATTACCTATTTTCATCGCTATTCAGCCACGAATTTCAAAGGCCGATTTTTTCACCAAACTAAAGTTGGATTTCTCCAAAGAACCGGGTCTTGTGGAACTTAAGAAGCATATTGACGATCGCTCGGTGCCCACGGAAACGCCAGAAAAAGCTGTCTTCAAGAACGCGAATTGCGTCAGCAGGGACATCGTTCGTACTTTTGATGGCTATGTCAAAGACGTCCGAGATGGCGTAGCTGCCGAGGCCTATAAGAATTTAGATGATGTGTTCAAGGCCTTTGAGAAATACGAACATAAAGATCTAATCCTTGGCAGAGCGGACAAATTAACAGACTCCTTTGGATCTTGCGGGCCAGGTGCCGAATCCCAACCTATTAGTAGTACCTTACCAATGACGAATGACGCATTGCTTGAGAGATTCCTTGAAAATAGTGAGCTTAAATTTGAAAGGGAAAATAGAGGGGTTAAATTTGAGAGTGAAAGGCCTAAAGAGAGGTTTTTTCGACGACTCAAAAAGTTTTTCAAAGCAAAGGTAAAAGCAGGACCCAGCGACGCAACTAAATTTGTTGTCGCCCGAGAAGACCTCGAGATGCATTTTAAAGAGCGTAATGAAAAAATCGAGATGGTAAATAAGATGCTTAAAGAGGACAAGGTTGATACGATACAACTCTACCGAGGCCTTGCAGCCGCAGCACGATCGATCCACTTCTACTACAATGCAGCCCTTAAAATGGCTAAAGAGGACCACTATCTACCTGTTCTAAAGCGGATGAACGGTACAAGGTACAGTCATCTTAAGTATCCTGATCTTCCGCAATTATCTGAAGAGCAACAGAAGAAAATGAAGGAAGAGAGAAGAAAAAAGTTTCCCTTGGAAAAAGATGAAGTTTGGAGTGAAGACAAAACCGCAGATTTTGAACGATGTAAAAAACAACTTGACTCATATTTTTCGAAAATCATTGAATATTGTGAGGATCAGATAACACTTAAGCAGGTCGAATCCTTGCCACACAAACCCGCTGAGACGCCGGCTGAGGGGCCAAATGACCCTTCGGCTCAGAAAAAGCATAAAGACGACCAAACTCCAACCGGTTTGCAGGTAGATTTGTAATCGCTGCTAGCATCTGTTCTGCACCCGTACTAACGCACTACTTCTTAGTTATAGTTCTTCTTTCAGCTCCAGGTTCGCCTCAACCTCGTTGCGCGTTAACCAGGCATGGCGCATCTTCTTTTCGGTAAATAGCTTCAACTGATCGCCATAATGAGGTGATGCCGGATCACTGGAGTTACCGTAGGTCAGAAGAACTTCCGCGCGAACAGGGCGAGAAAATTCCACGGCAGCCACATATCCGTTACCTTGTATAGATTGAGGATACCCAGGGACATCGGCATCGATTAGTAGTGATCTAAAAATTCCGAACGGATCGCCAGGGCCGCCACTCACTGGGAAAAACTTCTGCATACGACCGTAGTGAATTTTTGCAACTTCACCCCAGGGCGGATTGACCTGACTGTATTTCGCGAGAATTTCGGTGGCTACATCCTTCAGTACTTTTAAACCCGTTTCAGGATC
>Ga0207098_10428_pt1 | contig 10091 bp, 7 predicted proteins | sample Alteio_BWMinHeat_84_FD_153548 | JGI IMG/M metagenome (GOLD analysis project Ga0207098, IMG submission 153548) | Enriched cells from forest soil in Barre Woods Harvard Forest LTER site, Petersham, Massachusetts, United States -... | ecosystem: Environmental > Terrestrial > Soil > Temperate forest >... | reverse complement strand
CGATGGAATCAGGCGGTGCTTCTGGGATCATATCCTGTCAGACGCGCACCTGGGGTTCTCGCTGAAGCCCGCTATCCATTAGACGGGGATCATCAGGAAGCCGCCGCTGCCGTAGACCTTGTCGACGAGATAGGTAAAACTGGCCGCAAATAATTGAGCTAAGCTAAACCGATGAGCACCCTCGAAGAAGCGAGTCTGAAGTGTTTGGCGCGAGGCGCCGCGCAGGCCGTCGAGTACGAAAAGCGCTGGTACACCTGGGACGACATGCGGACGGTAGCCGATCGGGTCAACGGCCTCATCGATGCGAGCGGTGCGGATCCGCGGGCGCCGATTGCTTTGGTGCCGCGCAATCGAGCATCCGCCCTTGCGACCATTGTTGGGCTCACGGCAAGGGGTCGCCACATTCGAATGATTCACCCCTACCAGTCGCCTGCCGGCATCGCGCGCGAATTAACCCGGCTTAAGCCGGCGGTTGCAATAGCCGCGGCCGCCGACCTCGCTGAAGAAGTTCGCGCGGTGCTGCGGGCCCAGGGAGTCGCCGGAATTGCCCTCACTGAAATGGATGCCAGTGCGATCCCCGGCTGTGAGCGGTCGACGGCGACCTACGACACGCCCCCGGCGCGCCCGCAGATGGACATGCTGACCAGCGGCACGACCGGCCCGCCAAAGCAGTTCGCCCTCACCTACGACATGATCGCCAAGCATATGCTGGGCGTGAACGTCATGGACACCGCGCGTGCGGACACCGCCAAGGTACCCCCGATGCTGCTCTACTACCCGTTCGGGAATTTCTCCGGCATCTACGCCACGCTCCCGCCAGTGCTGCATGGGATTCGGGGGGTCGTGGTCGATCGTTTCACCCTCGACGGCTGGCTCGACTACCTACGCCGCTTCAGGCCCGAGTGGACCGGATTGCCGACGGTGTCTTTGCAGATGATCATGGATGCCAATATTCCTCACGAGGATCTCGCATCGCTGAAATGGATCAACAGCGGAGCGGCGCCGCTCGATCCGACCGTGCAGCGCATGTTCGAGGAGCGCTATCACATCCCCATTCTGTTGACCTACGGCGCGACCGAACTTGGTGGGCCCGTCACCACGATGACCCCGGAACTCTATATGCAATGGGGAAAGAAAAAGCTCGGAAGTGTCGGGCGACCCTACGCCGGCGCGGACTTAAGGGTCGTCGATCATGAGACGGGAGCGGTGTTACCGCCGGGCGAGGAGGGGCTTTTGGAGGTTATTTCACCGCGAATGGGGCCTGATTGGATTCGGACCTCCGATGTTGCCGTCATCGACGAGGACGGATTTGTGTACCACCGCGGCCGCGCCGACGGCGCCATCATGCGTGGCGGGTTCAAGCTGATCCCCGACACGATCGAGCGAGCTCTGGGCGAGCACGCGGCGGTCGCGGCAGCGGGCGTGACCGGCGTTCCCGACAAGCGTCTCGGGCAGGTTCCGGCTGCGGCCATCCAACTTAAGCCAGGAGTGGCGCCGCCAACGTTTGCCGATCTCGAGAAGCACCTGCGCAACCTTGTCGAGGCGACCCACATTCCCGTGGTGTGGCGATTTGTTGAGACGTTGCCCTACACGCCCATGCTGAAGGTCGATCGGGTAGCTTTGCGCCGGCTGTTCGAGACAGCCGACGCGAAATGAATGAGCTCCCGCAGGTTTGCGCGAGGTCGATCAGGCTCCTTGCCATAGAGCGATGCCTTCCCGCCGCAGGGTCGCCCCAGCCGTCGGCTGGGGAGGGGTTTGCGATATGGTTGGAATGTTCTGACCCCGACGCCTAAGTTCTTCCTCCAACCGCTTCATCAGAGCCGCCCGAGTCGCCAGTTTTGGTTCAAGGACCTCCGAATAATCTTCCGTGAGGGGAAGGACCGGGAGGTTGCGTTCGACCCTCAGGACCGTTGCACCATCCTCAGGGATTGCCTGCCCGACAAACATCTCCCGTCCTTCAAACGAGAGGCTGGCTTTCCCTTGCGACCATGGAGCGCCTTTCGGCGTCACCAGACGAAATCCATCTTTGTGGGCTTTGGCGTCCCGCACGCGGATCGGCAGCGGATACCCTTCCGCATCGAGCAGCGTGAGGTGGGCTGGAACATTCCGCGCCAAAGCGCTCTTCGCCAATTCCTGCCAGGCGGGACGCGGCCACCGCGGCGCATCGGTTGCCTTTCCGGGCGGAGCGGGATCGGATTTTGGAAACACCGTATCCGCCGGGGCTCGCCACTCGTGGGGCTGGTCATCCATCGCGGCATGATTTTTCCACCACCGGATATGCGATGGCGTCACGCAGACAAAGATGCGCGTGAAATACCAAATTGCCTGACGCGTGATGTTCCAATCCATCACGCTCACGGGCGGCTGCAGGATGGACTCCGCCAGATAGCGATTGAGATTTGCTTGCAAGTCGGCGTCCCGCACCGCTGCAACGCCAGCGAGGGAGACGACAGGTTGCTCCGGCCCTCCATCCATGAACAAGCCGACCTTGGGGTTCCTGCGCGCGCGCTCGGCCTTTATGGGATACGCGAGGCCGGTGGTGACATCCAGGCTGCTCAGATCCGCGCTCGTGAACACGAGAAGGGGCGTATCTATCGGGACGCCGACGGCGCTGACCGTCGCATACTCTGTAATAAATCGAGAGCGAATCAGGTTAGCAACGTCGTCAGGGAGATCGCGGAGATATGTCATATTCGATTGCCCCGCCGATCGGGAAAGCTCATTAACCAGCATGTTTCATGACGGTGTCGGCGAAGCGGGCGAGGCCGTCGAGAGTGGCTTCGACCGTCTTTTTGCCGCCGGCGAGTTCCCTGGCGATGATCACAAGTCGATCCACCCCGGCGTCGCGAAACCGCTGAACCTCATCGGCGCTCGGCACCGCATCGGGGCTGACCGTGATCTCGAACGGCTCGCCGCCGGTTCGAAATGCGCGCAATTCCTTGATCCGGGCTGCCGCGGTGTTGGGCGTGTAACGCAAGCCGAACCAGCCATCCGCGCTGCGCGCGGCACGCTTGAGCGCCGGGGGCGTGTCGCCGCCGATCAGGATCGGCACCGGCGCGCGTGCGGGCTTCGGTTCGAAGCCGGTTTCCGCGAAGTCGTAGAATTCGCCGCGATGTGTCACCAGTTCCTCGGTCCAGAGGCGACGCATAACGTGAATGGCTTCCTCCATCCGCCTCCCGCGATGGTCCCACGTAGCGTCGACGACATCGTATTCCTCCTTCAACCAGCCCGAACCCACGCCAAGGATGATGCGGCCGCCGGCCAAGGCGTCGAGTGTTGCAACAAGCTTGGCCGCTACGACCGGGTGACGCAGGTTGACGAGATAGACCGATGTCCCCAGTTGAATCTGCTTCGTCTGGGCCGCGACGTAGGACAGCGTGATGAGGGGATCGAACAAAGGCGTGGTAGGCAGGGGCGCCCCAGTCCCTGCCGGACCATAGGGATAAACACTGGCGATGGTCGTCGGAAACACGAGATGCTCGCCGAGCCAGAGAGATTCGTAGCCAAGCTCATCGGCTCGCCGCGCAATCGGCAGCAGAAATTGCGGACGCACCGGAAAGAAGTTGATGCCAATTTTCATCGCCTAGTTCCCGGTTGGATCCGTTGACAGATTACACCGATGGCGAATCGCCATAGAGATAGTCGCAGAGCACGCGATGAAAGTTCGATACGGTTGCTTCCTGCAGCGGATTGGTCCGTGCGCCACTAAAGCCTCGCGACCTCATGCCGCGCTGCACTTGGCCCATGTTGTCGAAATCCTGCTGCAAGATGACGCTGATCGACTTGAAATTGCGCCAATCTTCCTCGCCGTGAAGGTATTTGCGCTCGAGCTTGGGTTCCGCGCCGGGCGCGTAGCGTTGCAGCGCGTAGACCTCAAAAAAGCAGATATCCGGGTCGGTCGCGTGCGGCAAAGCGCGGTACGCGAGGACGCCATCGGGCCACGGCAACATGACGTAGTTCGGAAATATGTGCCAGTCGGTGCCGGCGTCGACCATCTGCTGTAACGTGATGTTCGGCCAACCGGCTCCGCCAGCGATAGCAGCCTCGCGCTGGAACTCGATCGCCTTCATCATCACTTCACCCGGAGATGCCTCCGGAGCGACCTCCGTCATCAGTCGCTGCACAGCTTCTACATCGCGCGGACTGAAAAAGGCGCTGAGCTCCCTGTCGAATAGCTCAAAGTATGCGATGATATTGGGGCGAAAGTCCTTTGGAACGGGCTTGCCCAATCGCGGCGATGGCGCGCCGAGTGGATAGTCCGGGTTAGCGGGATAATAGAACATTCCGTGGCGACCAAAGATCCGATTGCGCGTGATGTCGTCGCCGTACAAATGCATCATCTGCGGATGTGTGCCCCAAGCGTGATAGGCCTCGTTGAACGCTCCCACGGCCACCTTCCAGTTGCACGGAACTTTCACCGACACGTACCAGCGATACCGCATCTTATCCATCTCATATGGATCGATGTATTGCGGCACCGGCGCGAGATAGTCGGCGAGCGGCTCGGCGTTAGGGTCCATATTGATGAATACCCAACCGGCCCACGTGCCGACCCGCACTTCTTTCAGGTGCAGGTCCGCATCGTTGAAGTTGGGACACCCCGCCCAATCGTCGCGGTCGAGGACGCGTGCGATGGAGCCATCGAGGTGATACTGCCAGCCGTGAAACATGCAATGAAACCGACTCATCTGCCCGCAGCCTTCGACAAGCCGTCGGCCGCGATGCTGACAGACATTGAAAAAGGCCTTGATGTCGTGCTCACCAACGCGCACCACGACGATGCTCTCGTTCATGATGTTGTAGGTGACGTAGGAGCCGACATGGGGCAACTCTTCCTCGCGGCATGCGATCTGCCATACACGTGGCCACAACCGCATTTCCTCGAGGCGCAAAATCTCCGGTGAGATGTAATGCTCCACGGGCACGAAGTCGGCTCGTACGGCCGTCGAGCGCGCATTCGGCATCTCAAGATTGTCCACGGGCTGCTCCTCAGAAACAGTCTCTAAGTCAGTCGGGGCCGTCGCTTCCGCATGTTAGTCCGCGGCCCCCGTGCGGCGAGACTTGCATGAGGCGAGGATTCCACAATGTGGTATTAGAGTGCCGCCTCCGTCCGATCGCAAGGTTAGTCTGAGAGGCGCAGAACCGCGAGGCATTTGGCGTGAGGAGGCTGTCCCCGACTTCACGCGGAATGGTGCGTCAATCGTTGGCGCGAACGGCGTGACGCGCGGCGATATATCCGAACGCCATCGACGGGCCGACGCTCGCGCCGGCGCCGAGATAACGGCGTCCCATGACCGCCGCCGTGCTGTTGCCGGTCGCATATAGGCCTTGAATGACCGAGCCGTCGGCACGTAGGGCGCGCGCGTGTTCGTCCGTCATTATCCCGCCGGAGGTGCCCACGTCGGCCGGGACAATGGCGACCGCGTAATATGGGGGGCGTTCTATCTTGCCGAGGTTGGGATTGGGTTTGATCGTCGGATCGCCGTAGTAGCGATTGTAAGCGCTCGCCCCGCGGTCAAAGTCCTCGTCGACACCCTTTGGGACGAAACTGTTGAAGCGCGCGACAGTCTGTTCGAGGCCCGCCGGATCTATGCCGCAGGCGCGTGCAAGGTCGCTCAGGCTTGATGCCTTCTTAAGGTAGCCATTCTCGATCAAAGACTGCGGCGTCCGCCCCGGCAGCAGCAGGCCCCAAGGGTAGTATCGTCGGTGTCGACTGTCAAAGATTGCCCAGGCGGGAACGGCGCCGGCCGCGTACATGCGCTGGCCGAACTCCATGTAAGCGTTACTTTCGTTGGCAAAGCGCTTGCCGCGGCTATCCACGACGATGCAGTGCGGCTTGCCGATGTCGTTGGGGGAATGCATCCCCATGAAAGTTCCATCGGGCGCGAACGAGCAGGCGAGCCACCAGGCCTCGTCCATGAGGTCAGTAGCCGCTCCGACGGCCATGGCGGCCTGAATCATTTCGCCGGTATCGCCGGGATTGACCTGCGTCCAGGTCACGGAGGTGGGCTTTGGCTGATATCGCTCGCGCATCGCCAGGTTGCGGGAAAAACCGCCCGCGTTGACCAGGACTCCCAGGCGCGAGCGCACGTGGATCGTGCGCCCATTCCGCTCGGCGATCACACCCACCACGCGCTCGTTCTCGACCAGGAAATCCTTCACCGGAGCTTCGGTCCAGATCGGGATATTCTCGCGCAGAGCAATCTGAAACAGCCGGCCCTGGAGCGCATTTCCTGCGCCGCGCACGCGGCGACCCAAAAGCTTGTTGAGCACAAACCGACAGGCGACTTTGGCGGCAATCACCTTTCCGCGCCACGTTTTGGATGCGACGAAGACGTGCACGGATTCCGGACTCGCGATCGGCGCGGCGCTTGTCAGAGGATGGTGTCCGAGCTTGGAGCCCCATTCGCCGAGTTCGTTGATATTGAATAGCGGTGCCGCCAGGGAGCGGCCTGCAGCGCTGCCGCCTGGACGATTGTCGTAATAGTCCGGCCAATGCGCGTGAACGAACTTCATGCCCTTGCGTTCGAGGAAGCGGATCATTTCCGCACCTTCGCGGATGAAGGCGTCGCGGCGCTGCGGGGACGAGGCAGGTCCGACATCGCCGATGAGCCCGTCGAAATACGTTCGGGCCCGCTCATGCGAATCGTTGCCGCCTTCGGCATTTAGGTGATCGTTGTTGGGGATCCAAATTACGCCGCCGGAGAACGCGCTCGTCCCGCCGATCAGCGCTTGCTTTTCGATGATCAGCGGCTGCTTGCCGTGATCCTTGACGACAAGGGCGGCGGGCACCGAGCCGCCGCCACTGCCCACGATGATGAAGTCGAACACCTCCTGATCGGTCATGATTCCGCTACGCCTGTTTCGAGGTGGTCGTGTTGAATGATGAGGCGTGCGCGCAAGAATCTAGACCAACTGACGGGTGCTCGCGCCTGCGCCAATTGGTGATTTCCACAATGTGGAAGCGCGGATCGCTCAACTGTCATGTGCATCCTGCAGCAACTTGGCAAGCGCCCTGCGATCGACCTTGGAGCTCGGCAGAGTGGGGACCTTGGAGGCGAAGACGATCACGCGGGGAACCTTGTAACTCGAAAGGAATTTCGCCGCCTCGCGACGGATCGTGTCGGCGTCGAGAATTGCGCCCGGCCGCGGCACGATCAAGGCGCCGACCACGCTCCCACGCGCATGATCCTGTACGCTCGTGACATTGGCGGACGCGATCCCCGGAATTTTGAGCAGAACTGCCTCCACCTCGGGTGGCGAAACATTGGCCCCCGCCGACTTAATAAGATCGTCGACGCGGCCGTGATAGTGAAGATGACCGCGCCTGAACGAGCAGAGATCGCGCGTGCTGTACCAGCCGTCGGGCGTAAACACGTCAGCGTGGTCGCGTTTGACCATCCCGAGCATCATCACATCGCTGCTCAGCTGCATCTCACCGACCTGATCCTCGGAATCAGCCTCCGTGCTGCCTTCGGGCCAGGTGGCGATAATCCGGCCGGTATCAGGATCGATCAGCCGTGCTTCGAGACCTCGCATCAGAGGCCCGAGGGAGCCGCGTTGGTCCTCCGGACTATTGCGCTGCATGATCGTGTACGGCCCTGTCGTTTCGGTCATGCCGATCGGTGTTGACATCAGACCCGGATCTTTTGGGCGCTTGTCCACCGGTAACGCTTCGTAGAGCAGACCGCCCCGCATCGCGCTCCAGTCTCGGTTCGTAAACGTAGGATCGGAAACCAATGCTCGCAGAATGTGCGGCCAGCTAACCACTGCCGTCGTGCGCTCGCGCTCCAGGAAGTCGAGGAGCGCCGAGCCTGTCTTGGCGCTCGCGAGCATGGTCGCGCCGACCGACATCGCGCATATCGCGGTGGTAACCAACCCTCCGACCCAAAAGAACGGCAACGAGGCATAGACGCGTTCGTCGTTTTTGTATCCAAAGCTGACGGCAAGTTTCATACCTTGCCGGACGAAATTTCCCTGCGAATGGATCACACCCTTCGGCTCCGCGGTCGAGCCCGATGTATAGATGATTCCAGCAACATCGCTGCTGTGTACTCCTGCCTCAGCGGTAGCGAGCAATTCCGGAGAGACATCCGCGTCCTGTGTCAGATCGACGCTGTTCGCCCAACGCGGGACCGTCGACTGCGAGCCCCAGAACCAGATTGCCCGGAGATACGGAGTCTCGGCGAGACGGTACGGAATTTCCGCGGACTTCAAATCGGGAAATGCTTCTTCGACCCGCGATACATAGTCGTGGTGCAAGTAGCGCGGCGCCGCTATCAGCATGTGCAAGTCGGCGTGACGCACGATGCGTCGAATTTCCGCGGAGGTGGATAGCGTGGACAGAGCGACGGCAACGGCGCCGATCCGCGTAATGGCCATCCAGGTGATGAGAAAAGTGTCATCGCTCGGTAGAAGGAGGCCAATCCGGCACCCCTTCGCAATTCCAGAGGCCAGCAATTGGCGGCCAAGGATCCCCGACTTTGCCTCCAAGCCGCCGTAGCTCAGCCGGTCATCGTCGAGCACGAATAGTTCGCGGTCAGCCCACTCGGTTCTGAAATGAGCGAGCAAGGCCGGAATCCGCGGCTCGATCTTGGGTACCTGGCTCCAGTCGGCATCTGGACCCCAGTCCCGGTCGCGGGGCTCAATCACGAGTCCACTCCTCGCGCGCGCGAACGAGCTTGAGTCCTGTGCATGTTCTTTCCCAATTGCTGCAATCGATCAATCATCAGCAGCATGCCGGAGGCTTTAGATTATTCGCCTGCTGACCCGCAGCGCCAGCCGGGATAGTGCCCGCGATTGGTTTTGATGGTGGCGGGGTGGTCTGTGGACGTTCCACAATGCAGAAAGGCGGCCAATCCGGGGCACAGCGCCCGTATCGGAGGTGTGCTGCTGTGCTGCCTCCATTAGGTTTAGGTTCACGCCAAATAAGCCAGCGCGCAAGGAGACGCTCATGTCGAGAGTTCTCGTAACCGGTGGAAGTCGCGGGATCGGCCGTTCGATCTGCCTCCGCATCGCCCACGACGCTCTCGCGCGCGGGAAAACGCCGAAGATCGTCGTGACCGGAACCGGTACTTCGCCGGACTTGAACAACGTCGTCGCTGAGCTCAAGGCGCTGGGTGCCGAGGCGCTGGCCGTACCCGGCGACCTTAACGATCCGGATGTCCCTGCGAATTTAGTCGCTCACGCGGTCGAATTCTGCGCCGGGCTCGATGCCGTGGTCCACAATGCCGGAGGAGCGATCGCGGGAACGCTGCTCAAGACCAAGCTCGCCGACTGGGAAACGGTCTTTGCGGTGAACTGTCGCGCATTCTTTCTGCTCGGAATCGCCGCCCATCCCGCCTTGCGGCAGTCGAAGGGCGCGCTATGCGCGATCGGCTCCAATGCCTCCGAGGCCATGCAGCCGTTTTTGAATGCCTACCCGCCGGCGAAGGCCGCCCTCACGATGCTGGTCAAGCAGATGGCCTACGAATGGGGACGCCACGGGATTCGAGTCAATTGCGTCTCTCCCGGACTCATCCTTTCCCGTTCAACCGAGTCAGCGCTGTCCGAGCTCAAGGACCAGGAGCGGGTCGGCGCGCACATTCCGCTGCAACGGATCGGAAGTCCGGAGGACGTCGCCGCGGTGGTCGCTTTTGTCATCGGTCCCGATGCCGCTTACCTGACGGGCGAGAATATCAATGTCGATGGTGGCTTGCGTCATCTCGGGCCAGAGGCCGTGTTGGGTCAGGCGTCAGGCTGGTCGGCGGAGTGCCCCGGGGGCGGCATGCGCCCAGAGAAGAAGTAGTCGATCAAGCCCATGGTCGGCAGGACTTGAGCTAAGGGGGAAAACATGAGGAACACCTCCTTTCTCGCATCGCTGGTCCTTTTGGCATTCGCAGCTGGGAATGCCGACAGCCAGACACAACCAACACCGACTGCGAGCCCGGCCATCGACGGTATATTGGCGGCTTTTAAAACGCATTCGCTTGTTGGCATGCAAAACAATGAAGGGGCAAACAATCATGACCTGGCGCAGCAGGAAGACTTCTATGCTGCGCTGGTGCGCGATCCCCGCTTCGCGCGCGACGTGGGAAACATCGTCGTGGAGT
>Ga0207098_10592_pt1 | contig 10099 bp, 7 predicted proteins | sample Alteio_BWMinHeat_84_FD_153548 | JGI IMG/M metagenome (GOLD analysis project Ga0207098, IMG submission 153548) | Enriched cells from forest soil in Barre Woods Harvard Forest LTER site, Petersham, Massachusetts, United States -... | ecosystem: Environmental > Terrestrial > Soil > Temperate forest >... | reverse complement strand
CGGCGAGTCTCTTCGTCGCAAATTGTTTGTTGATAATATTCTTACCGTGTTTTCTCAAAATCCGATCTGCAGCTGCAGCCAGATCCCGGACACCGTCTTCGAATATCTCAGCTTCCTCTTTAACCGTCTTACTAAACTTGGTAAACGAGTCCTTTGGATTCCCCATTCCAGTAATTTGGGAGAGTCGACGTTTACCATAATCTCCCAATACGCCGAAGCCCTTGATTGGATCGTTGAATATTCCTTCGAGCGAACTACTGAGCTCTTTCAGCTGCTTTCCTACATCGTTCATCGCAGTTAAAGCGATAAACAATCGCAGGATTTCGTTGGTTCCTTCAAATATACGATTGATTCGGGCATCTCTAACCGTCCGCTCATATGGAAACTCGCACATATAGCCATTGCCGGCTGCAATCTGCAAAGCCTCATCCGAGGTTCTAAAAAAACACTCTGTAGCAAAGACTTTACTGATCGCTGCTTCGACTGCATAGTCTTCGTAACCTTGGTCCGTCAGTCCCGCGACCATAGCGACGACCGCTTCAGAAGCGTAACACTCGACCACCATATGACCTATTTTTTGTTTGATCAGTCCATACTCGCCGATGGCTTGTCCAAATTGATGACGCTCTTTTGCTTGTTTGCTGGATAGCTCAATCAGACGTTTCATACCGCCTACACAACCACCACCTAGTCCGGTACGGCCGCTATTCAGAATATTCATCGCCACTTTAAAGCCCTTACCCACTTCGCCGAGAATATTGGCATGAGGCACTTTGACCTGGTCAAAATGTACCGTGGTAGTTGAGCTCGCACGAAGACCCATTTTATCCTCGTGAGGTCCAACACTTACACCAGGCATATCCTTGGTAACGATAAAGGCAGTAATTTTACCTTCGGTGCCCTCCGTCTTCGCAAAAACCGTGAAGAAATCAGCGATTCCGCCATTGGTAATCCACAGCTTATTGCCATTGAGTACCCAATGATCCCCTTCCTTTGCTGCTTTTGTTTTAATCGAAGCTGCATCTGAACCGGCGCCTGGCTCTGTTAGACAAAATGCTGCGATCGTTTTTCCAGTCGCGAGATCAGGGCAGTACTTTGCTTTTTGCTCTGGCGTTCCATAGAGAACCAGCCCTCTCATTCCAATCGAACTATGAGCACCGACGGTCACTGCGATAGATCCGTCATATCGTGAAAGCTCCTGAACCACGCGTGAGTATGCAGTACTGCTGAGTCCTAGACCACCAAAGTCTTCTGAGATAATCAAACTAAATAAGCCAAGATCTCTCATCTCCTGAATCACTTCTTTAGGAAGCTCGCCCGCGCGATCCCATTTTCTGAAATCTTGCAAATGGCTCTCTAGCCACGTATCAATCGAAGAAACGACGTCTTTGAGGACACTTGCCTCAGATTCCTTGATTTTTGGGAATGGATAGATAATGTCTTCTTCAACATCGCCCATACACAAACATCTCATAAAACTGAGACTTTTTTTATTCATTGATTCTTTGCCATTCTTACCAGAATTTTTGCCAGAGTCTTTGGTAGACATGAAAACAGGGCCCTCCATCAGGCGTGCGTACTTTTAAAACCTAATTTAGACCAATCTTACCAAAGTTTTTTTATTTCAGTGCAAAAAAGATGACGCTAAATATCCCAGGCTCAGGAAAATACCAAAGGCGAGGTAGTTTAAAAAAGCCTTTCGTTCTATTGCGTAAAACAAAGCTGAATACGGACCCGACGCTTTATAAACCGCTTTAAAAAGCGGCCAGCAGGTCAACAAAAGCAGGCCCCCGAGAAGCCCAAGTGACAAGATAATCGGTCGAACTATTGTTCCGTAGCTTGCACCAAAGACCATACTCCCCAATGCCAGAACAACAGCAGCGCCGGAGAAAAAAAGAACGTCTAATCGTGAACGTTTGAAACCCTTCAGCGTCGCCAGTGTGACCACGCCTCGAGATCGATCCACCTCAATATCGCGCATATTCTTGAGGTGCGAAATGACACAAGCTAAATTTCCGTACGCGGCCCCCAAAAGCAGAATGCCGACATCCCTCCGTTGAAATATCGCTTCCGAAATCCCCAACGCAAGCAATGGTCCGATCAGCCAAAATAATACAAACTCGCCCAGAGCACGGTATTTCATGCCAAAAGGCCGATTCGAAAAACTCAGAACTCCTAGTAACGTCACAATACCGACAGGCACTAAAACCGCGGGACTCTGCCAAGCCACAGGTAGACCCAGAGCAATTCCCAAGACTAGGGAAATGATGGCCATTTTTCTTAAATCACTGACACTAAGCCAGCCTTTTTGCAAAACGCGCGTGCCGCTCAAAATATTGGGAAAATCTACGAGTCTGAGATAGTCCTCGACATCATTCAAAGCAATGATCGCAATCTGCAGACAGAACACTCCCAAGAGTGCAAGCAACCCCATCCCGGTGTTGGCAGACCAGCCGTTCACTAGACCGTAAATCAAGATCGATAGACTCGGCAGCAGCGTCAGCAAAAAATTTTCCGGTCGAATCGCTTGCCACCAAACACGCCAAAAAGTGGGCCTCGACAGATCGGAATAGCGAATTGCTTCGAAAACCACGGAGTCGACGCCCCCGCCATGTCCAAGCACAACTTCCCTTGGCAACGCAATCCGATTCTCACCGTAACGAAAAACTTTGCCTGTGACCAAAACGGATCTCAGTTCCGACGCATTCTCTTTTCTAAGACTAAAAATTTCCTGATTCACTGGTATTCACCGCCGCCAAACTCTTTCGCTCTGTTCATCGAACTCTCTCACGTAAGTAAAGAAGTATGGAACGCAACGCCTGCATCGCCTCTGGATCCGGATTGGAAAAGCTATTCGCCATCTGAGACAAAGTCTGATCCGCCAACTCTAGTTTTGCCTGAGAGCGAGCGCGCACGCGGTCACATGCGGCAGCGAGTTCGTAGGACTGCCAGGGCCATCCGGTTGCGGAAGATTTCGGCACGCCAGATGGTTTTAAGTCCTTCGAAGACTCACCAGACTCATCGCCAGATCCATCGCTAGACCCGTCAGGTATCGATAATAGTCTTTGGATGGGGTATTTCAGCGAAGGATTATTCTCCAGCATCTCGAGCGTTACAAAATTCACCAGACCTTCTCTGAGGTCCTGCGCAAACGGCTTTTCGCCCGATTGCGAATAATCAATTATGTCATCAATCATCTGAAACGCCACACCCATCGCTTCGCCGAGACGTCCACTAGCTTGAACCATTTCTTCACTCTGCCCAGCCAGGCGTGCCGGAGCTATACAACACCAACTCATCAGGCTTGCCGTTTTTTTGCGCGCTACGGTTTCCAGATGCTGACGTGTAATAGAAACTATTTTGCGCGCCTCGAGCTGTAGCCACTCCCCCTGTACTAACTATTCTACTGTTTTCGAGAGATCGTGAATTATCCTCAGCTGTCCGAGGGCCGAAAGTTCCACCATCACCCGCGCCAAAAGAAGATCTCCCGCTAAAACCGCGCGCCCATTCGTCGAACGTGCATTCAATGTCGGCCGATTCCGGCGTACGGAACTCTCGTCAATCACATCGTCGTGCGCTAGCGTTGCTGAATGGACAAATTCCGCAGCCCGCGCGTACGGACTCACCTGCTTGAGATCTAGGCGAAAGAACTGACCCACCAAAAAAGACAAGGTCGGGCGAAATTTCTTGCCACGAAAGAGAACCGTTTTGCCAAGCAAGGTCTCTATCTCGGGCACGGCTTCGACGTTCAAGCTCAAATCCAACGAATCCACCGCTTCAAGAACACTCTTCGGCAACCAATCTAAGGTCATAACCAATCGATTAACACGAGCCCCCGCGTAATCAAATAGGGAAAAGGAATCGAGAATAAAGAAGATGCGAAAGATTTACATGCTATTGTAGTCAGGCTCGCCCGGGGAGTTAGAATCAAGGGCACCACCGCCGCCACCGCCGCCACCGCCGCCACCGCCATGGGTACCATGTGTGTGAGGACCAGTGCCACTACCGAACTCTGGTGGTGGCTGGGCAGTAGACGGAGAAGAAGAACTGGAACTAGAACTGCTCGAGCTGGAGCTTGAGTGTGAGCCGCCACCGCCCATGTGCGATCCTGAAACTGAAGAACCAGTTGGCCTCGAGGTAGTCCTAAGGGTTCTGCCTAATCCTCCCATATTCGAAAGCACGCTAGACGACATCGGTCTGCTACTCGGATTTTCACAAGCAGCAGCATTTGCCTCACGCTCATTTTGCTTTTTTTGCGCCCATTTCTCTACGGCCGCCATTTCAGCAATCGAGTCAACTTTCGAAGCATCTTTTAAATGCATTTCAGCCACGGCTTCATTGTACGCCCTAAGACGTTTTAAATACTCTCGGGATTCCATTACCGATGACCGTCTGCGAGCGTCGATAAACTCGTAACTATTTTTTGGCGGTGTGGTCGCCGTTGTTGATTTTTTAACTAAATTGCCATTTTCAAGTAATGCCCCGATCTCGGCCGGAATCGTATGCAAGTCATCGGATGCATCGTAGAAATGCTTAAAAGGCTTATTTTCAGCCTGGGCTCTCTGCCATAAAATTGCATCTACCATCCGGTAGCATGCGGCTTCTAACGGCATTAAAAACTTATTTTTTAAATCATCATGCTTGTTATCGGTAAAGTCCTTTCTATATTCACTAATGCCCATACAAGTGTAAGCCTGCCTCTTACCTTCTTCCTTTTCAGCAAGGTAATTTCTAAATGCTGCGGCAGCTTTACTACTAGGTGAAGCCGTATCACCTTCGTCTTCAAGATAATCGGCAAAAGCACTCACAATGATTCTCTCGCTTTTGCGTGAAACAGTTCCACCGTCCCGACTCTTTTCTAATTCCAAAGAGAGCTCAAGAAGCGCTTTTTTACTCCTAGCCTCCGCTGGCGATGTTGACGCCAAGTCTTCAGAAAGGGCAGTCGAGTCTAGTGCATGTTTCGCACGCAGCTCTCTTAATTCAGGTGTCCACTTGAAAGCATTAAAAGCAGTATAATTATCGGCGGCCTGAAGGTGACCCAAGTCCTCTCTTCTTATGTCGTTGTGTACTTTTCTTCGAAGGGCGTCTAGGTCACTTCGACTGTCCTGGTACGTCTTTTCTGCTGCTTCATAGGCTTGTTTGGCATCCACAACAGTTTGAGTGGCCGTCACTTCTTGGTATTTTACGCTACCCGAAGCCGGAACCGTCGCTGCAGGCTGAGTAGAAGTACCGGACGCAGCGGTTGCAGCAGGATCAGCTGGGGCTGCCTTTTTTTCTTCTGTCATTTCACTGATCATTGCAACACGTAATGCCGCGTAGGTTTGTTCCTTTTTCAATTCTGCAGCAGCAAGTGCCTTCTGTTTAATCTCGAACTGTTTTTCAAACTTCTGCGCCTGATCTTCAACTTGCAATTCGGCCTTCGCCATTCTTTCCATGCTCTTTTCATACTCAGGAGTGACTACCATTTCTCTCTTCAAATAAGTCCTTGCCTGGGCATATTTCACTTCCGAGTCTATTCTGTTCGCAAGACGGCTTGCAGCCGTCGAAGAACCTGAAACTGTTGCAGAAGAAGAGCCAAGACTAGATTCAGGACTCGAAGATGGGATAGTAGTAAAGGTTATGTCGTTAACCGAAGATTCACCCATGTACAATTTCATCTTCCTTTGCTTGAGCTGATCCGCTTGATCGTCAAATACTTTTTTGAGATCCGCTGCACTTAATGAAGAAGGCGCTACAGTGTCGTCACCTTCTGACTTTATCTCACCTTGTGCGATTGCCCCTAGAAGTTTGAGATGATCTTCATTCTTCTTCTCTTCTTGTTCCAAAAACTCGTCCTTTACACTTGCAAGAGTCACTGGAGCAGAGACTGAAGCACCGGCTACCGTAGCCCCCGATCCGGCTCCTATTGCAGATCCTGCAGCAGCCTTAGTCTTACCAAATTTTACATAATCATTAAAAATAGTTACAGTTGGATCGACAACTACTTGTCTTCCATGCTGAGTTTCTTTTTCTTCCTGAACCGGTATCAGGGCCGGGAACGCATCTGGCGGATGGGTTGTAGCTGGGGTCGCTGGGGGTGGTGGGGGTGCTTTGGGGTAAGCAGACTCGAGTGCGTAGACAACAGCATCGAGCCTATCATGTATTCCATTTATGTTGCCTGACGTTGGAATAGAATGCACATCAACAAATAAATCACCATTATCATCCCTCTTATACCTCACTTTTACTGTACGGAAGAAACCATTAGATTGGCGGTATCCATCATCTATTTCAGCTTCAGTATTCACACGTTGTAAGTTGTCGCTCTCAAGAGCCCTTTTGATCAGATTAAAACTTCTTTTAAAGCTAGCATAATGTTCTCGAAACCTCGAATCATTCGCTAAACTGGCCTTATGATAATTCTCAAATGAGTCGCAAGCTTCAAAGTAGGCTGGCGGGGGTGGAAACTTCGGGTAATTGGTGCTGGCAAAATCGCTCACTTCTTTACACATTCTTGCCATTAACGGCCCAATGACTTTTTGATCGGTACCAATGACTTTTTGATCGGTATCCGTACTCTTCAGAATGTATTGAATTAATCCATCGCTGATCAAAATTTTAAATTCTTTTGGTGCACTCGCGCTCGTACTTTCTTTGTTTTCCGAGGCCAACGCCGTACCGGCACCAAATAAAAACGCGCACAACTGAACGAACATAAAACCCTGCGCTATACGAATGAGAGATTGAGTTCTGCGAGCTATACGAATAGACATGCGACGCTCCTATTGCGACAGTGTTTTCTTCTTCCCTGGAATCGGCTTTTTTTGAATCCTCTAAAAGAAGTAAACCTCTTAATCTTATCATCTTTTAGGGGCGATTTCCATTAAGTAACGCCGCTTTAAAGCCACTATCAAGCTTACCTAGAATTTATGAAAATACTAATCATTACCTGCAAATACGACACTGCAGCCTTCCAGCACCTCTTTCAGATCCTCTCGATACCTATTTCACGTCATTTATGCGTTCGTTTTCTACTTTTCTAAATTCTTTTAGTTTAAATACCGTGTCCAGCAAGACACGCTTGGGTCATATTACAAATTTTATTACAGAATTTCAGCGCAGTTTTTTAGGACACAGTCAGCGTTGACACAGTAAAAATAATTAAATCTTAATTAAATAAAATATAGTATAATAAAAGTAAGCCGACCTAAATAATCCGCACAAATCATGAAAAGGAGTACATGAAGATGACTAACAATCCGAAGGAGAAACCGTTTGAGCTTGAGTTCTTGGACTTGAACTGGGTAACGCCAGAGCTTGCCGTAGCTAGCGATGCCTGCAATAGTAAAGGATTCGACTTTCTTGCGAAGGAACTCAAAATAAATGCTTTAGTAGATCTCCGTTGGGAAGGCCGTCATGATGCGAGTCTTGTTGCAAAGTCTGGCATTGAACTCCTCTATCTGCCGACTAACGATCAAGATGCTGTATCGCAAGAGGATCTTTGGAAGGCAGTCCGTTGGATTAATAATGTTATCACCAAGAATCAAAAAGTCGTAATACACTGTACTTATGGAATTGGGAGAAGCGTTCTACTGGCCTGTTGTGTGCTGGTAAGTCAAGGCTCCACTCCTCTGCAAGCTTTTGCTGCTGTCAGAAAGGCACGAAGTAAAGCGGCCCCTACTCATCAACAACTCGAAGCACTTCTTACGTGGTCAAAAAACTGGTACAAAACTCAGAATCGGGTTTTTCCTGATGTTTCCATTTTCGACCTGATCGCAGAATATTTATCATTAAAGGACTAGAAACCAGAACTAGATCCACCTGCATCCGATTGCCTCTTCGCTTGCTCAACCGGCGCTCCTGCTCTCGCGGAAATACTAGATGTACTGGACCTAGTAGAAAGCGTGGACCCTGAAGATGTAGATGACACTGAGGTAGTGGACATCGATCTCGCCAATACCGGTGAAGACGGCTCTGAATCATCTGCCTTCCCCCCTAATTTAAAATTAAATGGATATGCACTAGAATTCAGAAATTTCGAAAAAGACCCACTAGACGTTCCATCTGCGGTCATAACCCTTGGAGATGATGCTGCAGATACAAGTCTCGGTGATAGTTCTGACACCCCTTTCGAGCCTGTCGTGGGTGCAGCCTTTGGCGACCCTCCGGACGACGCACCCCTGCGTGACAACGAAGGATGATTGAACAAGCTCTCTGAAGTTATATGCTTCGGCGACCCTATTGTGGGCGCACTCTTCGGCGATCTTGTATCTGTTTCCGCACCGTGAGCACTGTGCAGGTTACCTTGAGATTTGGAAGTGACGATTCCTCTGGTACTTAGTTTTGGTGACCGGCTCTCCTCTTCTTCTTTATTCCCTTTGATCCTTTCCAAAAATCCGGGCCGCGAACGATGTGGATAATAATAAAGGGGATCAATCCCAGCTATGTCGCTGTGGAAAGAGGACAGAGTTTCTGTACTATCGTCGCGTTCGGAACTTCCTGATACTTCAGGAATCGCAGAAGAAACCGAAGAAGAAGCATCCGATCCCGGAGCAGACTGTAAAGCAGAGAGAGAAGCGTTCGACACCCTCATCCGCAAAGGATGTTGTTGCTGGAGTTCTGCCAACTGTTGTTGCAAGTCGCGATTCTCTTGCTGCAGACCGATGATCTCGCTATTCTTGGCGTGCATTTCAGCCGGTGAGACTAAGAGAATTTCGGTTTTTAGCTTAAACTTTTCGGGCTTTTGATGGCCTCGTAGTTGTAAAGTCACAGTCGTGAACCCATCGACCTGAGTTCCAACATTGATAATCTCTGAAAGAATAAGTGGATTAATTCTTTTTTTATTACCTGCCTCTTCAGAAAGTTCACGAGCAAAATCTAATAGGGTAGATTGTTGCTCCACTACCTGAGATGTACTGAAGCTAGACAAACAGGTTTGAAATGTCATGGATCTTGAAACGGAAGTTTCGCGCGATTCTTTTTCTTCCGACGCTAAAACGGGATAGGCTACTAAGCTCACGCCGCCGCAAATAGTTACAATGGCCATACCCAGATACACAACAGGTCCGACTAGCAACGAATTCAAAGACTTCATTCGCAACCTCATAACATCCTTTTTTTTGTCAGTGTTACAATCCGACACGAACGCCGTTAGATTGGCAACAACGGCGAGAACTGCTATCTCTATTGCAATAAGGCCGAATCGCATAATGCCACTCAACCTATTCTTTCTTGAATATCAGTACAATAATTATTTATTTCTTCTCTGAAGAATTTTTACTCAATCGATTATCTTTAATAGATGAAAACAGTATAGAGGGACTCAGAAGTTGATCAACCTTCGCATTACCCTCAGATAGGGTGCCTGCGGGGCTCAGGGTTCCCGCTCGGGTCCGGCATTCGACTCACATTGTAGAGTACAGAACGCTTCGCGTTCTTTTTCATTTTAATTGACGCTCTTTGAGCGTCCCCAATGGGAGTCCCTTCCGGTCGTTTCGCACCTACGGTGCAAAACGCCTGCAGTCCCGCCTCCCCTCGCACCCTGGCTCCTCGGCCATTCGGCCTGCGGGGCTCAGGGTTCCCGCTCGGGTCCGGCATTCGACTCACATTGTAGAGTACAGAACGCTTCGCGTTCTTTTTCATTTTAATTGACGCTCTTTGAGCGTCCCCAATGGGAGTCGAACCCATGTTTGCGCCGTGAGAGGGCGCCGTCCTAGGCCACTAGACGATGGGGACATGAAAGCCAGACTTCTTTATCGCTTTTCTTTTGCCATCTCAACTCTTCTTTCGTCGCACCACCGTTCTTCCGTCGCGTAAAATACTGAAGGCGGACTCACCGTCTGGTGAATCCGCCTTCAGCTTTTTGAGAGTCTCAAAATCCCGAATTTCGCGAATCTACTGATTATCTACGAAATTGTCCGGGAATGGTCGGCTTACCTGCTCCGCCACCAGGAGGGGTCTGTCCCGGTTTATTTGGCGATCCTGGGCTACCAGGACTGCCAGGCGTTCCGGGCGGTTTGCTCGGAGGCTTGGGAGGTACAGGAGGAGGTGGAACCTGGCCGGGAACATTAGGTTTCCCAGGTGAACCGGGTGAACCAGGTGTTCCGGGTGGTTTACTTGG
>Ga0207098_10364_pt1 | contig 10112 bp, 11 predicted proteins | sample Alteio_BWMinHeat_84_FD_153548 | JGI IMG/M metagenome (GOLD analysis project Ga0207098, IMG submission 153548) | Enriched cells from forest soil in Barre Woods Harvard Forest LTER site, Petersham, Massachusetts, United States -... | ecosystem: Environmental > Terrestrial > Soil > Temperate forest >... | reverse complement strand
GCAATTCCTGCAGGAGCGGATTCGGCAGTTGAAATAAAAAATTGGGATAGCTGTCGATTTTCCGTCTCGCCAACGACTATAGGACAAAAGAACGATGAGCTACGGCTCCTGAGTGAACAGGAAACGAGTCATCGGAAACAAGCCACAAAAACCAAGGAGAAAAAGTCATGCCACAGTATCTGGTTTGTAACTACATGCCCGACGACTTCGACCCGTCCACCGTAACCGAAGCGATGATCGAAGAGATCCACGCGCTCAACCGCGAAATGATTGCTGCAGGCGTGAGGAAGTTCGCCTGCGGCATTGCCCCGCCCGCCAACGCAAAGACGCTGCGGTCCCAGCCCGACGGCAAGGTGCTCGTCACCGACGGGCCGTACACCGAGACCAAGGAGCACATGGGCGGATTTTGGGTACTGGAATGCGCTGATATCGACGAGGCGCTGGCCTGGGCGAAGAAGGGTGCCATCGTCTGCGATGTGGCCGGCGAGGTGCGCGAGCTTCTTTTCTACCCGGCTCCGGAACAAGAACCCGGTGAAAGCAAGTAAACAACCTGGCCACTGCGACTTCGGAAGACGCACCGTCCTGACCATGGGATGAAGCACCGCACGGACTAAGACCTATCCCCACCCCCACGAACAAAGACCCGTTCGTGGGGGCCCCTCTCCGCGGGGGCCCCGCAACGAGCCAGCGCGAAGCTACGCCGCTCGAGCAAATCCTGAGAAGGCGTGTCCTTTTTAGTGTGGTGCAAGGTTGCCGCTCCCTGATGGTCGCGTCAACTTCAGTATGTGGTTTTGGGCTACTGCGTTCCAGGATTTGCGGCTGGCTCCCACCCGGAAGAAGAGGAGAAAGAACAGTGAAATACCTCTGTTTTGGCTACTACGACAAAGGCAAATTCTGTGGCATGACTGAGAGCGAGCGAAACGCCATGTTCGATGCATGCTTTGAATATGACGACCATCTTCGCGCCAGCGGGTACTGGGCCGGTGGAGAAGCGCTTCAGGGGCCGGAGACCGCCCTGACCCTGTATTGGAAGAACGGCAAGGTGGCAACGACCGACGGTCCTTATGCGGAAACCAAGGAACAACTCGGCGGCATTCTCGTCCTTGAGGCGAGGGACATGAATCATGCTGTACAGCTCATCGGCCAGAATCCCGCGCTGACGTTTGGCACCACTTTCGAGATTCGGCCAGCAGGGGACATGAGCGAAATCATGAAGGCAAGCGAGCAGCGGCGACGAAAAAACACGGCACGTTGAAAGCTGGCCGTCGGAAGAATCACCAGGATCGTGGCGGCGCTGGCCTGCTGGCAGCCCTGCTTCTCATTTGGCTTGGGCACGCTGACGATTGGCGCAACTACGGGCCAGAACGACTTCCAATACTTGAGGAGAGAGGCACACATGCCAAAGGTGCGTTCATCCTCGGTCGCAACATCTAGAGTCCGTCATATTCTGCGTGAAATGACCTGTTGACATTCGACCTATGAAGTGCGAACGTATCTGTTGAATGTCAACAGGAACGGCGCAAGTATGGCAGGAAACAAGTCGGATGTTCTCCAGGGCACCCTGGACCTGATGATCCTGAAGACTCTTGAATCGATGGGATCGCTGCATGGCTATGGCATCGCGCGGCGAATCGAGCAGGTAAGCAGCGACACCCTGAGCCTGAACCAGGGCACGATCTATCCCGCTTTGCTGCGCCTGGAACAGCGGGGATGGATCAAGTCGGAGTGGGGATTGTCGGAAACCAACCGTCGCGCCAGGTTCTATTCGCTCACCAAGATCGGTCGGAAGCGGGTCGCGCAGGAAGAAGAGAACTGGGCGCGGACGGTGACGACCATGGCGCGCTTTCTCTCCCCGTCGAAATAGGAGGCGATCATGGACTGGCTAAGTGAAATTCTGAGCCGCTGCGCCGCTCTCCTGGGACGGAAGCAGCTCGACCACGATCTTGACGATGAGCTTGGCGCCCATATTGAGCTTGCGATTGTCGAGAATATGCGCCGCGGGATGAGCGAGAGTGAAGCGCGGACCGCAGCCCTGCGCGCCTTCGGCGGTCAAACGCAGATCAAAGAGAACTACCGGGTACAGCGGGGAATCCCGTTCCTGGAGATATTGGCCCAGGACCTCCGCTATGCCGCGCGCAGGCTGCGCTCGTCGCCGGGCTTTACTGCTGTTGCAGTGATTACGCTGGCGCTTGGGATTGGCGCGAACACCGCAATCTTCACCCTGGTGCAGGGCATTCTGCTGCGTTCGCTTCCGGTAGCCGATCCGTCGCGGCTCTATCGGATCGGAGACCGGACTACGTGCTGCTACTACAGCGGATTCGAGAATGAATCCGGGGACTTCGATCTTTTTTCGTACGACTTGTATCGGCAATTCAAACAGGCTGCACCGGAGTTTGAGCAGTTGGCCGCGGTGCAGGCCGGCGGGTCGGGATACAGTGTGCGCGCGGGGGCCGAGCCGCCACGGCCCTTGCGGACAGAATTCGTGTCGGGAAACTATTTTGCCGCGCTGGGGATTGGCGCGTACGCGGGGCGGGTATTTACGGAGGGCGACGATCAGGCGGCGGCCACTCCCGTCCTGGTGATCAGCTATCGTGCGTGGGAGACCGATTTCGCGCGTGATCCAGCGATTGTGGGTTCGACCGTCTACGTGCAGACCCACCCGTTTATCGTGGCCGGTATTGCGCCTCCAGGGTTTTTTGGCGATCGCGTTATCGCCATTCCGCCGGATTTCTGGATGCCGCTAGGGACCGAACCCGTGATTGAAGGCGCAAACTCAGCGGTGAAACAACGTGATTCGGCATGGCTCTATGTGGTCGGGCGGATGCGTTCCGGCGTCGATCTTGGAACACTTGAGGCGAAACTTTCGTCGGTGTTGCGCCAGTGGATGCACACGCTGCCCGCGTTTACCGAGAATGGTAATACTCCATTGATCGCGAGGCAGCACGTCGTCCTGTCCCGCGCCGGCGGCGGGATTCAGATGCTGCAACAGCAGACGGGCAAAAGCCTTCGCATGCTCATGATCCTCTCCAGCGTGGTGCTGCTGATTGCCTGCGCGAACATCGCCAACCTGCTTCTGGCTCGAGGCGCGGCGCGAACGGCGGAGGTGGCGATGCGCATGGCGCTGGGCGCGGGGCGAAGCAGGCTCATCCGCCAGGTTCTTACCGAGAGCGTGTTGTTGAGCTTGATGGGAGGGGCCGCAGGATTGGTGGTCGCGTATTTTGGAAGCCACACAATTCTCGCGCTGGCCTTTCCCTGGGCGCGAAACATGCCGGTGGACGCGAGTCCTTCACTGGCGGTGCTGGGTTTTGCGCTGTTGGTGTCGGTCTTGGCGGGCGTCGTCTTCGGCACCGCCCCCGCGTGGGTGTCGTCGCACGCGCAGCCGGCCCAGGCGTTTCGTGGAACCACGCAAGTTACGCGGGATCATTCGTCGCTGCCGCGGCGCGTGCTTGTCGTCTTCCAACTGGCGTTGTCGATCGTTCTGCTGGCGGGAACATTTCTGATGACGAAGTCGCTGCGGAACCTGCAACATCAGAATTTCGGCATCGATACCGCGCAACGATACACGTTCCAGATCGATCTCGAAGGTGCGGGGTACAAATTGGAACAGCTTCCCGCGCTCTACCGGGAGATCGAAGACCACCTTAGCGCGACACCGGGGCTGGCTCGGGTGAGCTTTGCGCGCTACATCCCGCTGGGCGGAAATCAGTGGGGAAGTTGCGTGATCCAGCAAGGACACCCGGCGCCGGGACCCAATGAAAAGTGCTTCTCTGACTGGGATCGGGTAAGCGCAGGTTTTCTTGATTCGATTGGAGTACCTGTGGTTCGCGGCCGCGGCTTTACCGACCAGGACACTGCGACTTCAGAACCCGTGGTGGTCGTAAATCAGACTTTTGCGAAGATGTTCTTTCACGACCAGGACCCGATCGGTCGGCATTTCGGCACCGATTCTGCGCAGTATTCGGGGGCATTCAAGATCATCGGAGTGTCGGCGGACTTTGAAATGGTCGACGCGCGCGGGGAAATTCGTCCGTTATTCCTCCGTCCCATGACGCAGCGGTTCACGGGCTATAAGGATCCCGATGTCGATGCAGGCGAAAAGCATTCGATGTTCCTCGACTCGCTTATCGTTCAGTTTGCGAGCCCCCAGCAGGACGCGGAAAAGCTGATTCGCAAGACACTTGCGGAAGTCGACCCAAAGCTTCCCGTATTCCGATTCGCTCCCTACGACTCGATAGTGGCAGAGAATTTCACCCAGGATCGATTGATTGCGCGTCTTACGTCCGCGTTCGGATTCGTGGCGCTTCTGCTGGCTTCGGTCGGACTCTACGGGGTGATGTCCTACTCGGTCACGCGCCGGACCAGCGAAATCGGCATCCGCATGGCGATCGGCGCGACCCGCTCTTCCATCGTTCAAATGGTAATGCGCGGCGTGGTGGCGGAGGTCCTGGCCGGCCTGGCTTTTGGGATTCCCGCCAGTCTCTATGCGGGCCACCTGATGAAAAGTCTTCTCTACCAGGTGAACGGATTCGATCCTCAGGCGCTGGCGGCCGCTGCGGCGGTGCTGGGAATCTGCGCGGGCGTGGCTGCTTTTGTCCCGGCGCTCCGCGCTGCATCCGTCGATCCGATGCTTGCTCTGCGGAGGGAGTGAATTTCTAGGCGGAGAATCGGTCTGATCAAATGCCCCAGGACTGCATCCGGCGGACTAAAGCGATCCACGGAGCGGAAGTCGCCACCAGCAGCATTCCCTGCTGCAACGAGATCATGAAAACGCTACCCCACACGGTGGCGCGATTCAGCTTGCGAGTCGACCATAGGTCATATGTGGCGATCGGAATGATAAAGAGGTAGGTATACACCCAGACCAGGCGGATGGCCGCGATTCCGCGGAAGTGCCAGAAGGGCAGGAACTCCATGCGTCCGACTGCCGCTCCCATCAATGCGATGGTCGCAAGAAGGATCAGGCGCTTATGCAGGTCGGGGTTTCTCCGCAAGAGAAATGCGGCGGCAGCCAGAATGGAAAACGTCGTGAGTTCTGCGATGGGCATTACGGCTGCCAGCAGGATCCATTGCTGGGCGGCTTCGCGAACCAGGTATTCGGCGGTGGCCAGGATTCCCAGCGGAAGCATGAGCGCGGCGATGACAATGCCCGCAATTCCCAGCTTGCGATGCAGGTCTACGCGATCGAACGAAGCCAGGGCCGACTGCGCCAGCAGCAGCAAAAACCAGCAGGTGAAGACCGCACCATGGATGTGGATCAGCGGGTTGGGCAGTTTTGCCCGAAATACTCCGGCGAGAAAATAGGTCCTCGCGAACCCGACAATCACGGCCACAGTGAGGAGCACGGCTATGGCCTGAAAGAACGAATGCTCGATGCGTCGGTTCTGCAGACGAGGGGACGAGGCGGCGAGCGCTCCCGAGACGGTGGCCATTGAAGACCTCCTAACCGAATGACGCAGGGAAAATGAGGGCGCTAAGCCAAGATGACAGGCAGAGTATAACCAACCAATTGCTTCTTTTGCAGGGGAAACCATGCACGTCTTGCCGTCTGCGTGACAGATATCGGTCGGAAAGATCGGCTCGGAAAACGAAAGGGACCCTTCGGTGAAGGGTCCCTTGATGTTGCGAGGTGGGTTTGAAACTACTTGGCGGCGGCCAGGACGCCTGACTGCTCGGCGAGGATGGCGGCCTTGTCGGTGGCTTCCCAGGTGAACTCGGGCTCGCTGCGGCCGAAGTGGCCGTAGGCGGCCGTCTTCTGGTAGATGGGGCGGCGCAGGTTCAGGCTCTCGATGATGCCCTTGGGAGTGAGGGAGAAGTTCTTCCTGACCAGCTGGGTCAGCTGAGTGGAGTTGAGCTTGCCGGTGCCGAAGGTCTCGACGAGGACACTCACCGGCTCGGCGACGCCGATGGCGTAGGCAAGCTGTACCTCGGCCTTGTCGGCCAGCCCGGCGGCCACGATGTTCTTGGCGATGTAGCGAGCCACGTATGCGGCGGAGCGATCGACCTTGGTCGGGTCCTTGCCGCTGAAAGCGCCGCCGCCGTGACGGCCGGCGCCGCCGTAGGTGTCGACGATGATCTTGCGGCCCGTAAGGCCGGTATCGCCCATGGGCCCGCCGATGACGAAGCGGCCGGTGGGATTGATGTGGTACTTGGTGTGCTCATCGAGCCACTTCGCGGGCAGCACTGCCTGGATGACGTGCTTGAGAATGTCGGCGTGCAGTTCGTCGTTGGAGATGGTCTCGGCATGCTGGGTGCTGAGGACCACCGCGTCGATACGGGCCGGCTTGCCGTTTTCGTCGTATTCGACCGTGACCTGGCTTTTGCCGTCGGGACGAAGGTAGGAGAGTTTGCCGTTCTTGCGGACTTCCGCCAGTCTCCGGGTGAGCTTGTGGGCCAGGGAGATAGGAGCCGGCATGAGTTCCTTGGTCTCGTTGGAGGCAAAGCCGAACATCATGCCCTGATCGCCCGCGCCACCGGTGTCCACGCCCTGGGCGATGTCGCCGGACTGCTTGTTGATGCTGGAGATGACCGCACAGGTGTTGGAGTCGAATCCGTACAGCGCGTTGTCATAGCCGATTGCGGCGACGACGCCCCGGACGAGGGTTTGGAAATCGACATAGGCCTTGGTGGTGATTTCGCCGGCGATCACTACCAGGCCGGTGGCGGTGAGGGTTTCCGCGGCCACGCGGCTGTAGGGGTCCTGCTCGAGGCAGGCGTCGAGGATGGCATCAGAAACCTGGTCGGCGATCTTGTCGGGGTGGCCCTCGGTGACTGACTCAGAGGTGAACAGAAAACGCTCGCTCAAATTAGCATTCCTCCCGGTTGAAGGGAATTCAGATGGTGGTGCGAATGATCCAGCCCGTTCTCACTGTGTACTTAACTATGGTAACTGCTGCGGCGAGTTCCGGCCAAAAAGTCGCAGTGAATGGGGAGGATTCGGGGGTGATGGGTGTCTGGAGGGGTTGAGCAGGGGGAGTTGTTGAAGGAGCCAGACGGCGGAAATGCAGATCCTTCGACTGAGTTTGGCGCGTTACGCGCCAGACTTCGCTCAGGATGACACCTTATTTTGTGAACTTACGTTCTGAGGCGCTAACGAGCAGGTCTAATTACGTCGCTAGAATGGGGACCGAAAGTCGACATATTGAGTTTTTCAAGCGAAGAAGTGTGTAACCCATGATTTAAGAGAGAGATACATGCCATCCAGCTTGTCGAGGGCGGGATTAGGGGGGAGAAGCGAGGGCCACCAACCGGCGCGCAGCCCGTAGTAGCGGACCATGAGGAAGCCAGCGGCGGCGACAATGGCGAGCATCATGACGGCGCCCAGCCAGCGGATCCGGAACTCGACGGCTTCGCGGCGCTCGATGCGGGCCCTGCCGACATTGGAGGCGAAGGCGGTCCAGTTCGGCTCTTCGCTGACGACACCGGAGGCGACGCAGGCTTTCATGAACCGATCTGTCCAGTCGTGCTGGTCGTTCTGGTCGAGGCCGAGAACGCTCAGGTACCCGCGAACGATGCCCTTATTGAGGATGCCTCCGGGGAGTTGGCGAAAGCGATCCTGCTCCAGCGCAACCAGGTGATGTTGGCTGATCTTGGTAATTGCCGTAATGTGTTCCAGCGCTATGCCGCGGGACGTCCGCTCCATGCGCAGATCTTCACCAAAGCTTCCCATCGGTAAGTACCCGAGTGAGCAAATCTAAAAGAATTTTGTCTAACGATAACCCGGAGTCCAGAGTTAGTCAAAGGCAAAGCACCAATCTTTCCTGCTTTTTACCATAGTTTTCCATTCCGGGATCGGGTTCCAAACCGAAACCTGTTGGCGCGCGTGGTTCCGTCATGGCGGGTCCGCGACATGAACGGCGCAACGGCGCTCACGGTCCGGCGTGGTCCCATGCTAACCGATCGAGCCGGACGGCCCGTTGTGGCTGGTACCCTGAGGGTGAGGGTCGTTCGCGGCATCTCGCGCGCGGACGGAGTGGGACCGGGAGCGGAACTGCGAATGAACAAGCTCATCTTTGCCAATCTGCTGCATCGCCCCGTACGGTCGCTGATCAGCGTGCTGGCGGTGGCTATTGAAGTGGTGATGATCCTCTCGATCGTTGCCATCTTCATGGGCATGCTGAACGATCAGAAGCAGCGCACCAACGGTATCGGCGCCGACCTGGTGGTGAGCCCGCCGAACGCCAGCTTTATGAATGGCGTGAGCGGAGCGCCCATGTCGGCCAACCTGACGGAGGTATTCCGGCGCCTTCCGCACGTGACGGTCGCGGCCCCGGTGATTTCCGATTTTTCGATGAGCGGCTCGGTCGAGATTCTCTACGGAATTGAGTACGCCAGCTACGACGCGCTGAAGCCATTTGTTTTCATTTCCGGGACTCCCTTTCGAAACCCCTACGACGTGATCGTGGACGACGTTTTCGCGCGCGCCGGACCGGGCCACGAGGTGGGCGACACGATCAAGATGCTCAACAATCATGACTTTCGTATCTGCGGCATCGTGGAGAGCGGCAAAGGCGGCCGGAAGCTCATACCCATTGAAACGATGGGGAGTTTGATCGGGGCCGAAGGCAAGGCATCGGTCATTTATCTCAAAGCCGACAATCCCGCCAATGACAGCGCGATCATCAACGAGATCCATTCCACGCGCGGCCTGGAGAATTACAAGGTGCAGACCATGGCGGACCTGATCGCGCTCTATACGCCTTCGAAGTTTCCGGGATTCGACCTGGCGTTGAACGTGGTGATCACGATCGCCGTTATCGTAGGTTTTCTGGTGATCTTCCAATCGATGTACACGGCGGTGCTGGAGCGCACGCGGGAGATCGGCATTCTGAAATCGATGGGGGCGTCGAAGGCGACGATCGTCGGAGTCATCCTGCGCGAAACGGCGGTGCTGGCGGTGGCGGGCGTTCTGGTCGGGATTTTGTCCACATTCGGGGTGAGGACGCTGCTGCATCTAAAATTTCCGACTTTTGCATTCGAAATGACGCCGGCGTGGATGGGCTGGGGGACGCTGATCGCGTTTGCCGGCGCGCTGTGCGGAGCGCTGTACCCGGCCTGGGTTGCATCCCGCAAGGATCCGATCGAGGCGCTGGCGTACGAGTAGGGTCGGATTCTTTTGTGCTTTCCCATGTCTCAAAGGCGAGACATGGGGCACCCGGCACCGCAGGATGACATGGGGAGGCTTAAGGGCTGGTCTTGGGAGCGTGCGCGTCGGTCCACTTGCGGAGCCGTTGCAGCGTTTCGGCGCGCGCCGATTCGGTGAGGTGCGAGCAGGCTTCATCGCGTTGTCGGGCGAGGTCGTCCCGCTTGGCGGAGTTGGTTTCAGCGGCGGACGCCAGGCTCAGCCAGAAGTAGGCTTCGGCATAGTCCTGGGTGACCCCTTCGCCCGATACATACAGATTGCCCAGCTCGTATTGAGCCATGATCACACCCTGATCGGCAGCCTTGCGGAGCCAAAGCGCGGCTTCAGCGTTGTCGACGGGGACGCCGACGCCGAGCATATAGGAAGCGGCGAGACGGCACTGAGCAATGACGTTGCCCTGTCCGGCGGCTTTTTGGTACCAGCGAATGGCTTCCACCATGTCCTTGGTAGCGCCCAGGCCGGTGCCATACATCGCGCCAAGTTCGAGTTCCGCGGCAGGGTACGAATTCTTCTCCTCGGCCTTGCGATACCACGCGATGGCCTGCGTTTTGTCCGCCGGGACTCCTCGCCCGGTTTCATAGGCCAGGCCCACGGCAAATTGGGCGTCCGGAACCCCGCGCTGGGCAGCCTTGAGGTACCAGCGTACAGATTCGGCCTCGTCGCGGGAGACACCCAGGCCATTGTGGTAGGCGACGGCGAGGTTGTATTGAGCTTCTCCGTTGCCCTGGTCGGCGGCCTTGCGGTACCAGAGCAGGGCCTGGGGCATATCGAGTGGCACATTCTGGCCGAGGGCGTATTGGATACCGAGCCGGAACTGCGATTCGGGGTCACCGGCCGAAGCCAGCTTCTGAAGCTCGGCGATGCTCTGGGCGGAGACCGCGGCTGCGGCGGACAGGAGAAGGGGAATGGACAAAGAGAGCCTGATGGTTCGGGAACGGAGCATGGCGCAACCTCTGGGACAAGAATCCGAAGA
>Ga0207098_10590_pt1 | contig 10120 bp, 13 predicted proteins | sample Alteio_BWMinHeat_84_FD_153548 | JGI IMG/M metagenome (GOLD analysis project Ga0207098, IMG submission 153548) | Enriched cells from forest soil in Barre Woods Harvard Forest LTER site, Petersham, Massachusetts, United States -... | ecosystem: Environmental > Terrestrial > Soil > Temperate forest >... | reverse complement strand
TGAACGCCGCCGCGTGGCGCTGTGCCGCCTGCTGTTAAAAGAACCGGATGTATTATTACTGGATGAGCCTACCAACCACCTGGATGCCGAATCGATTGACTGGCTGGAGCAACATTTGAAACAATATAAAGGTACTGTGATCGCGGTAACGCACGACAGGTACTTTTTGGATAACGTTGCCGGTTGGATATTGGAGCTCGACCGTGGAGAAGGTATCCCATGGAAGGGAAATTATTCCTCATGGCTCGATCAGAAAGCCAAACGTTTGGCGCAGGAAGAGAAAACCGAAAGCAAGCGCCAGAAAACTTTGGAGCGCGAGCTGGAATGGGTGCGTATGGCGCCAAAGGCTCGTCAGGCCAAAGGCAAGGCGCGTTTATCAAACTATGAAAAACTGGCCGCTGAAGATGGCCGCGAACGAGAAGACAAGCTGGAGCTGTTTATTCCGCCGGGCCCGCGTTTGGGTAACATCGTCATCGAGGCTACCAACGTAACTAAAGCTTATGGCGATAAGGTATTGTTTGATAACCTGAGCTTTTCGCTGCCACCGGCAGGCATCGTAGGTATTATCGGTCCGAATGGCGCGGGTAAAACTACCTTGTTTCGGCTGATAACCGGGCAGGAACAACCCGATGCAGGTACCTTCCGCGTAGGCGAAACCGTGGCCCTGGGTTATGTGGATCAGATGCACGATGACTTGAATCCCGAAAAATCGGTTTGGGAAAACATTACCGATGGCAACGAAACCATATTATTAGGTAACCGCCCGCTCAACTCGCGTGCCTATGTATCCAAGTTCAACTTTAATGGCGCAGATCAGCAGAAGAAGATCAGCGTGCTTTCGGGCGGCGAGCGTAACCGCGTTCACCTGGCCATCACATTAAAAAAAGGTTCGAACGTGCTGCTGCTCGATGAGCCTACCAACGATATTGACGTGAACACCTTGCGCGCTTTGGAAGAAGCTTTGGAAAACTTTGCGGGCTGCGCGGTAGTGATCAGCCACGATCGCTGGTTCCTGGACCGGATCTGTACGCACATCCTGGCTTTCGAAGGCGATTCGCAGGTTTACTTCTTCGAAGGTAACTACAGCGATTACGAAGAGAACCGCAAAAAACGTTTAGGTGATATCGCACCGAAAAGGATCAGGTATAAAAAGATTGCGGGATAAAAATTGCTTTGATCAGTGAAAATAAAAGAGATCATTAAAAGACTTGAATCCGAAGGTTGGGTATTGGTCAGGCAAAAAGGTAGTCATAAACAATATAAGAATACTACTAAACCTGATTTAATTACTATCCCTGATCATGGTGGCAATAAAGAACCATCAATAGGAGTTTTAAATGATATTAAAAAGAAAGCTGGCTGGAAATAATTGCTTAAATTTACATTATGGATTACTTAGTAGTTTTTGAAAAAGCCGAAGATAGCACTATATGGGCAAGGGTTCCCGATCTTCCAGGCTGCTACTCGTCAGGCGAAACAATGGATGAAGCTAAGCTCAATATCAAAGAAGCGATCGAATTTCACATCGAAGGATTAAAAGAAGAAGGATTAGAAGTACCCGAACCAAGTTCGTTTGGCGCCGAATTGATCCACGTTTAATAAACAATAACAGTAAACAACTAAATAGTAAAAGGCTCCCTATTATGGGAACCTTTGCTTTCTTTAATGTTTACCCGTGCGTTTCTACTACAGCAGTTGGTGTTATCGCTGTGTTTGGTACAGGCTCTGCAGGAGCAATAGTTGTTTTTGGCATATCACCGTTTGGCGCAGTAACACCTGATGTTGCATCCTTAAACTCTTTAATGCCGGTTCCTAATCCCCTGGCCAGTTCGGGTAATTTTTTACCTCCGAAAAGCAGCAGCGCTACACCAAGTATCATGGCGATGTCCATCCCGCTCATGAATAATAAAGTCGTGTGTATCATGTTAATTTATTTAGTCTTAGATAAAACCCAAAGGTGCATGATGCTTCATTCACCTTTGAGTTAATTTATGGTTACTTCACTCCAAAAGGTGTTACCAGCGGCAATACCTGTGCATAGGTTAAGGGCTCATCAAAAGCCTCGGTTAAGGCGGTTGTTGTAAACTTAGCCCCGGTGGTCGGGTTGGTTAACGTAGTTAAATCAACACCTCCCTGCATGGTATTATCTTCACCGGCATAGTTAGCTGCAACACCTGCAAAGCCGGTGTCGTTAGCGCCTGTAATCCATGATTTTGGCGTAGTGCCCGATGACGATAATTTCCTGCGGATGGTACGGATATGCGAAGCATGGCGCGCTTCAACCGAGTGGATCTGTAAAGCAGCAGTCAACACAACCTGGTTACCGATAATAAAGGGCGCCTGGCCTTTATAGGCACGTACGCCGGTATCTTCAAAAGCGTTTGCCACGATCAGGAAAGTAGCGTAATCTTTAGTTGCAAAATAATTTGGCAAAGTACCGCCGGCGGTCCAGTCGTAAGTACCGTTGGTACCTTGTGTGGTTTGTGCCACGGCATTGGTACTCAAAACCGATTTCAAAAACGCAACGTGTGCATTTTCGTGCGCGGCAATTGTTTGAAAAGCGGCCAGATCGGCAGCTGGTATTAAACCTGAGGTATTGATAGCCGTGTTATAAAACGCAGCCTCCAGGTACTCGAGTTTCAGGGCAAAGTTCAGGGTTCCGTTAACATCGCCAACGGTAGTCTGGCCGTAAGCTTTTTCAAATAACGATCCCAAGGCAAACGGCAATGCTGCCATAGCTACCTTCGAACCAAAGCTGGTGATATTTCTGATTGCCGCGCGGCGCGGGCTGATCCTGTCCTGAAATTCCGGATCAATTTTTTCTATTTCTTCTATTATACTGAAAATATTCATGACGGTAGATTTTAAGGTAATTGGTTAGCGGTTACGTTAGTGGTAAGATACACTGCTACAATTGGCAGTACCTGCGATGGCTTGCGCGACAGATCGAGCGCCGTGGTTGCGTCAACCACGGTATTATCGGCAAAGCTTCCGTAATTTATGGTATCACGAATAAAGGCTGCATGTCTTGCCTCTACCGAAACTATTTTTCCCGCAAGGGTTAAATAGGCCGGGTTGGTTATAATATAGCCTGCGCCATTGTAAGCGGATACGCCTGTGTCTTCAAAAGCTTTAGCGGCTGTTAATACACTGGTGCGGTCGGTAAAGTTAATCGAGCTAAAGTTAACGCCGAGTGATTGTATAGCGCTTGTACCCAAGGCAGCCTTTAAAAACTCGCGGTGCAATATCTCATGGTCGCGGATATCGGTAAATGCCGATAATTCGGCGGACGTCATGCCTGTATACGGTGTGGCAACTACCTGGATATAAAAAGCCGCCTCTAATTGCTCCAGTGCATAAGCGTAGTTCAAAACGCCAATATCGCCTGCGCCAACATCAACGCCTGCACTGGCATCGTCGTGATGTTTTGAGCAAGCCGCCGCTGCAAACATGCCTATGGCCGCCGCTCCGGCTCCTGCATACCGTAAAAATGACTTACGCTGCATTCTTCCCCCTGCAACCTTTTCGCCGGCAACGAGTTGGTCATCGTTTTTTGTTAAGTTTTCCATAATGTTAGATTTAAATAGATTGTGGCTGTTGTAAATTGTTTAGTTATGGTGGTAACTACGATGTGGATTGTCATCCGGTTTTCATAAATTTTCTTTTCAGTTAATAAAAACATTGAAAAATTCAATAAAACACTTCTTAATTTAAATTATAGTTAACGTCACTTCAAGGATGAATAGTGACTGATTGCTGTTTATGTACTTTTAACCGGTATGGTATTTCCCTCGAAAAAAAATATTTATTGGCTCAAAAAAATTAATTAACCGTACTGATTATTGTTTAAAACACAATAACTTAGGTTGATTGAGTACCCCATATTTCCATTTTTTAAAAAACTCTTTCCACTTGTATTATTTTTCCTAAATTTGCGGGCTAATTATCGCTCATTGAAATCACTCAAAACATATTCAATACCTTTCACAGGGCTAAAATTGGGTAAGCACCAGTTTGATTTTGAGATAACCGATGCCTTTTTTAAGGAGTTTGAATACTCTTTGGTAAAAAAAGGCAGGTTAGATTGCCGTGTTGAATTAGAGCGTCAGGAAACGATGCTGATACTGAATTTCAATATCAGCGGAACTATCGACCTGGCTTGCGACCGTTGTTTAGCCGAATATCCGCAGCAGGTTAATATAACCGAGCAGCAGATAGCCAAGTTTAGCGATGATGAAGTTATTGATGACGAAGATATCATCACGCTGACTAAAAACGATTACGAGATCGATTTAGCCGGCCTGATATACGAATATATTAACGTTGCAAGGCCGTTTGTTACGGTTTGCAGCCAGGAAGGAAAAACTCAGTATTGCGATACTGAAATGCTCGACCGCATCAACAAGCTATCGGGCAACGAAGAACAAAACGTTGAGGAAGCGGACCCACGATGGGACGCGCTCAAAAAAATTAAATAAAAAAGTAATACCGATAAAGTTATGGCACATCCAAAACGGAAAATATCCAAATCAAGAAGAGATAAGCGTAGAACACACTACAAAGCTGAAGCTCCAACTTTAACTACCTGCAAAACTACAGGTGCTGTTCACCTACCGCACAGAGCGTATACTGTTGATGGTAACCTGTACTACAACGGCAAAATTCTGATCGAACACACTGCTGTAGCTTAAGTTAATTTTCATATATGAAGATTGGCTTGGATACTATGGGCGGTGATTACGCACCCAAGGCTACGGTTTTAGGTGCAATTGCGGCTTACAAAGCACTGTCGCCTGCTGAACAAATTGTTTTAATAGGCGATAAAGACCTTGCTGTAAGCATTCTTCAGGAAAACGACTTTAACCCCGATCACTTTGAGTTTGTACACACAACCGAAGTGATAGGCATGGGCGAACACCCTACAAAGGCTATTGTTCAAAAACCAAACTCAAGCATCAGCGTTGGTTTTCAATTGCTTAAAGAAGCTAACATCCAGGCCTTTGCATCGGCGGGTAATACCGGTGCTATGCTGGTTGGCGCTTTGTTTAGCGTAAAAGCTATCCCGGGGGTTTTACGCCCGGCCATGACGGCTATCGCCCCAAAGTTAAAAGGCGGTTTTAATATATTGCTCGATGTTGGCGCCAATGCCGATTGTAAACCCGATGTGCTTCTGCAATTCGGTGTATTGGGCAGTTTATTCGCCTCATCGGTATACAATATTGATAACCCGCGTGTTGCTTTAATGAATATTGGTGAAGAGGAAGAAAAAGGCAATTTACTTTGCCAGGCTACCTATCCGCTGATGAAAGAAACCACCCTGTTTAATTTCGCCGGTAATATCGAAGGTCGCGATTTGTTTAGCGATTTAAGCGATGTTATTGTTTGCGATGGTTTTACCGGGAACGTTGTTTTAAAATTAGCCGAATCTTTTTACGTTGTTACCTTGAAAAAGGGATTTAAGGACGAATTTTTCGATAGGTTTAATTATGAGCAATACGGCGGCAGCCCTATTTTAGGCGTTAATGCTCCTGTTATTGTAGGCCACGGTATCTCAAGCCCCGAGGCTATTAAAAACATGCTTCTTCTTTCCAGAGATATGGTCGAAAGCGGCCTTGTTGATAAAATCAAGCAGGCCTTTCAATAAAAATCAAAATAGATGAATAAAATTCATGCTGCTATAACGGCTGTTAACGGTTACGTACCAGAGTATATTTTGACAAACCATGAACTTGAAACCATGGTTGACACAAACGACGAATGGATAACTACCCGAACAGGCATTAAAGAGCGCAGAATACAAAAAGGCGAAGGCCTGGCCACATCCGATATGGCCGTACCTGCCGTGCAGGGTCTCCTCAAAAAACGAGGCATTAGCGCCGAAGAGATCGAGCTGATCATATTCTGCACCACAACACCCGATATGCCTTTCCCGGCAACGGCAAACATACTTGCCGATAAAATTGGCGCAATAAACGCCTGGGGATATGATTTAAATGCAGCCTGTTCCGGCTTTCTTTTCGGATTGGCAACCGGCGCAAGCTTTGTCGAAAGCGGCAGATACCAAAAAGTTTTAGTAGTTGGCGGCGATAAGATGTCGTCGATCATCAATTACGAAGACCGTGCTACCTGCATTATTTTTGGCGATGGCTGCGGCGCTGCCCTGCTCGAACCCAATACCGAGGGCTACGGCATTATCGATTCCATCCTGAAAAGCGATGGCTCTGGCCGCGATTTTTTACACCAAAAAGCCGGCGGATCATTAAAACCTGCCTCTCACGAAACTGTCGACGCTAAAGAACACTACGCTTACCAGGAAGGTAAAACCGTATTTAAATTTGCGGTAACCAACATGGCCGATGTTGCCGCCGAAGTAATGGATCGTAATAATTTAGTTGCCGACGATATCGACTGGCTGGTACCTCACCAGGCTAATAAACGGATTATCGATGCAACTATAGCGCGTACCGGCGTACCACCCGAGCGTGTAATGGTTAACATTGAGCGTTACGGCAATACCACTAACGGCACTATACCCTTATGCTTATGGGAATGGGAAAGCAAACTTAAAAAAGGCGACAATTTAGTATTGGCAGCCTTTGGCGGTGGCTTTACCTGGGGTTCCATTTATTTAAAATGGGCCTATTAATAAATGTGCAAATGCTTTGACGTTATGTTAGGCATTAAACATTATTAGATTAATTTTGTTGAAATATTTGCACATTAAAATATAACTTTATCCAAAACCATACACACACCCAACCAATGGATATCAAACAAATTCAGGAACTTATCCGCTTCGTGGCCAAGTCTGGCGTAAACGAAGTTGCAATTGAGCAACAGGATTTTAAGATCACGATAAAAACAAACCAGGCGCCAACTATAGTACATGCAAGCGTGCCTGTTGCTGCACCGGCACCAGCAGCTGCTCCGGTGGCCGCACAGGCAGATGCTCCGCCAGCCACTCCTGTAGCTGACACTTCAAAATACATTACCATTAAATCGCCCATGATCGGTACTTTTTACCGCTCGGCCAGTCCCGACAAACCACTGTTTGTTAACGTTGGCGACGAAATAAACACAGGTGATGTGCTTTGCATTATCGAAGCCATGAAACTGTTTAACGAGATCGAGTCGGAAGTTTCGGGCCGCATCGTAAAAATATTGGTTGATAACGCATCACCGGTTGAATACGATCAGCCACTGTTCCTGGTTGAGCCGATTTAATTTGATTACACCGATTACCGAAACGATTACACTGATAGATAAAAAATCGGTGTAATCTCAATTAAATCAGTGAAATCCTAAACTAAACAACATGTTCAAAAAAATATTAATAGCTAACCGTGGTGAAATTGCCCTGCGAATTATTCGCACCTGTAAAGAGATGGGCATCAAAACCGTAGCTGTATATTCAACTGCCGATCGCGACAGCCTGCATGTACGTTTTGCCGATGAGGCCGTATGTATTGGCCCGCCGCCAAGCCGCGACTCTTACCTTAACATACCCAATATCATTTCGGCAGCCGAAGTAACCAATGCCGATGCTATCCATCCAGGTTACGGTTTCCTGTCCGAAAATGCAAAGTTCTCTGCTATCTGCGCCGAATACGGTATTAAATTTATAGGTGCTACCGCCGATCAGATCAATGGTATGGGCGATAAAGCTTCGGCTAAAGCCACCATGAAAAAAGCGGGCGTACCAACTATACCAGGTTCCGAGGGCTTATTATCCGATGTTAAAGAAGGCATCAGCATCGCCAATAAAATAGGCTATCCAATTATACTCAAAGCAACTGCCGGTGGCGGTGGCCGCGGTATGCGCGTTGTTTGGAAAGACAGCGAGTTTGAGGGCGCATGGGATTCTGCCCGTGCCGAATCGGGTGCAGCTTTTGGTAACGATGGCTTATACCTCGAAAAATATGTTGAAGATCCTCGCCACATCGAGATCCAGGTAGTAGGCGATCAATATGGTAAAGTTTGCCACCTTTCCGAACGTGATTGTTCTATCCAGCGCCGTCACCAGAAACTGGTGGAAGAATCACCTTCACCGTTCATGACCGAAAAACTGCGAAAAAAAATGGGCGAAGCCGCCATAAAAGGCGCTAAAGCTGTAAAATACGAAGGTGCCGGTACCGTTGAATTTTTGGTTGATAAGCACCGCAATTTCTATTTCATGGAGATGAACACCCGGATCCAGGTTGAGCACCCGGTTACCGAAGAGGTGATCAACTTCGACCTCATCAAAGAGCAGATCAAAGTTGCTGCAGGTATCCCTATCTCGGGTAAAAATTACGAGCCAACCATGCACGCTATCGAATGCCGCATCAACGCCGAAGATCCGTTTAATAATTTCCGTCCGTCGCCGGGTAAAATCACCAACTTCCATTCACCAGGCGGCCACGGTGTACGTATTGATACCCATGTTTACACAGGTTATGTTATCCCGCCGAATTACGATTCGATGGTAGCCAAAGTGATTACCGTAGCGCAAACCCGCGACGAAGCCTTAGCCACCATGGAGCGTGCTTTAAGCGAATTTGTGATCGAAGGTGTAAAAACAACCATACCTTTTCACCTGAAGCTTTTACAGGATCCGAATTTCAGGGCCGGTAACTTTACCACCAAATTCATGGAAACCTTCGAATATTCCGAATAAATGAAACTGTTATAATAATTTAAATCGTAAGTACCATTCTATGCTATAGAATGGTACTTTTGTTTTTAATATACGTATGAGTGAGAATAGATTGTTAAATGCTATCCGGGGTAAGGGCAAGAACCTCGAGGCCGAAATGTCGTTTTTTGACCACCTTGAAGTTTTACGCTGGCACCTCATCCGCGCCGCTGCTTCCATTATTGTTTTTGCAGCGGTAGCTTTTTACTTCTTCGATAATATCTGGCAAAATATCATCATGGGGCCAAAGCACGGCGATTTTTTCACCTATCGCATGCTCTGCAAACTGGGCGAGCTCCTGCATAGCACAGGCATGTGCATCAGTACCGATCTCCCGGGTAAAATCATCAATACCGAAATGGCGGGGCAGTTCTCCTTGCAGATCAACTCTTCCATCATGATCGGCATTATGCTGGGTTTTCCATACCTGCTTTGGGAAGTATGGCGCTTTGTAAAACCCGCCCTCGAGGAAAAAGAACAAAAAGCCGCCAGCGGTTTCGTATTCTTCGCTTCCACTTTATTCGCCATCGGTATACTGTTTGGTTATTACATCGTAGCGCCTTTATCGCTGCACTTCTTAACCAACTATACCATCAGTCCCGATATTCAAAATACCTTTACCATCGACTCCTACCTAACATCGGTAGCTACGCTTACCCTGGTTAGCGGCATCGTTTTCCAGCTGCCTGTTATTGTTTACATACTGGCTACTCTTGGCATATTGACGCCAAAGTTTATGCGCGAAAAGCGCCGCTATGCCATTATCATCATCATGATCATCGCTATGCTGGTAACCCCAACACCCGATGTAACTACCATGCTGGTGATCAGTGCGCCGCTGTTTTTACTGTACGAGGTAAGTATTATTGTTGCCGCACGCGTTCAAAAACGTAAGGCCAAAAAACGTGAGGAATTCTTTAATTCATAGTATTTGAATAGTAATGATTGATCTTAAAATCGCCATCGGTGCCGACCATGCCGGCTTTAGTTATAAACAAGCTTTGCTTGAAACCTTAAAGGTTAAAGAGCTTAAAGACTTTGGCACCCACAGCCCCGATTCGGTTGATTATCCTGATTTTGCGCACCCTGTTGCCTCGGCAGTTGAGAACGGCGAATTTGATTTCGGGATACTTATCTGCGGAAGCGCCAATGGCGTAGCCATAACCGCCAATAAGCACCAGGGCATACGCGCCGCCATTTGCTGGAACGAAGATCTGGCCAGCCTTGCCCGGAGGCATAACAACGCCAATATCGTTTGCATCCCCGAGCGTTTTGTCGATTTTGAAACGGCGCAAAAAATTGTGGATACCTTTTTCAGTACGGAGTTTGAAGGCGGCCGTCACGCAAACCGAGTTGGGAAGATCAGTTGTTAATTTCTCTTCTCGTCATTTCGAGCGATTAGCGAGAAATCTTCTGCTTCATGCTTGTCTGCCGCAGAAGATCTCT
>Ga0207098_10588_pt1 | contig 10140 bp, 7 predicted proteins | sample Alteio_BWMinHeat_84_FD_153548 | JGI IMG/M metagenome (GOLD analysis project Ga0207098, IMG submission 153548) | Enriched cells from forest soil in Barre Woods Harvard Forest LTER site, Petersham, Massachusetts, United States -... | ecosystem: Environmental > Terrestrial > Soil > Temperate forest >... | reverse complement strand
CTTTCGCGCCCGCCGGAAATTTCAATGGGCTCCTGCCCCCGACAATGTTTTCGAGCAAGCTTGCGACGGAGCCATCAACCTTTTCCGATCGGTGCCTTGTTTTCTTCCTCAATCGTTCCAAAGGACCATTCCGTGTATCCGACCCGCGATGAGTCTTCTTGGGTTCGGCCTGGTAAGCTGCATTAGAGAGGTATAGCCGATAAGGTGTCGCGAAGCCGAGCACAATCAGACGATGTGCGATTGTGAACATCCCGTGATCGGACAATGTGCGATTGTGAACATCACTTTTCCCCGGCCCCTAAAAAACCTCATCCTTGTGCAATTTTGCACAGTCCTGGCGGCAGCCTCTTGGCAGAATCTTCCGGTTGCCAAAGGGGAAACCATGACCATTGCAATGGCCGTTAAACCGAGCGTGCAAACATTATCGTTCTGGCAAAAGAAGCTTCGGCATCCGCTTCACCAAAGCGTTATTGATGGGAAATCTCAGGGGGACCGTCATGAAGACTGCCCAGGCCGTTCAAGAACTGGGACTCTACACTTCCGGCTGTTGCGGGCGAGATTTGATCTTCTACCAAAGCGATTATTTTAGCCGGTGTCCAGCGTGCGGCCAGCTTTGTGACTGGCAGTTTGCAGAAAAGGTCATCCCTTGGAATGAAGCCGGACACCTTGCAGGCTGGGCCGACTGAATGCCGCCACCGCGCTTAGAGGCTACAACTTGGTGATGGCTCGATCGAGACCACTTCCGCCAAACGAAGCGCTCTGAGCAGGCGAATGGTCAAGCCGCCGGATTCACACACCCATTCATGCGGCCGATGCGCAAAGAATGGACTCGTGAAGCGCGCGTGATGATTGTTGTGCAGGCCTTCGCCGGCAGTAATAAACGCGAGTAACCGCAGATTAAATCCTGAAGCGCTCGGAAAATTCTTTTGACCGCAATAGTGCGCGAGGCCGTTGACTGCGCCCTGCAGCAACAGATAGGGCACGAGGTAGGTAAGCCCCATGAGCAAACCGGGGAAGCCAAAGATCATTATCGCAATGATCCACAAGCTGGCTGGACCCCAAAGTCCGATATTGTCGATGCGTCGAATCGGAATGCGCGACAGCCGTTCCTTGACAAAAGGATGTGCCCATACGCGCGGGTCCTTCGCACCTTTGACGTAGTAGTACACATTGAAAAACACAATCTGCCATACGCCCTCGAAACGCGGGCTGTGTGGATCTCCAGGGTCACCGGGTTTATCTGCAAAAACGTGGTGGTATGTGTGAACGGCGGTCCACTGCCTGACTTTGATGCCCGTCAAGATCAGATGCACGATGTGCATGCCGGATTCGAGCCACGGATGGTATCGAACGCCACCGTGCGCGACGCAGCGATGTAAATAGATCGTTGTCAGATGTACAACGACAAGCAGGACGGCAAGGCCTGAGACAAGAGCTGTGATGTTCGAAATCATAAGTCAGGCAGTGACAATAATATCGAGGTTGCATACTTTCTTTTGTGTAATTTTGCACAGTTTTGACCCGCGTATCGGCGATAACCTCCAAGTCTCTATGGCTCTTATCTGGATCGACGAACCTGAGGACTCAAGAATGGACCCAAAGAAAGTTAAAGACACCCGGCGGCGATTATTGAGCGAGTACGAGAACCTGGTCAAATCCATCAACCGCAACCGGACGGCCGTTGAAGAAATCACGCTTGAAAACACGGAGGATGAAGGCGATCTTGCAGCGATCAGCCACGACAGAGATCTTCTTTACAACCTGCACGAGGGTGCTTTCGCGCGCCTGCGATTCATTCAGGCAGCCATCCAGGCCATTGACCGTGATCAATACGGGGAATGCGTGCGTTGTGGGAAAGACATCAATGAAAAACGGATCGAGGCCGTGCCATGGGCCACGATGTGCATTCGTTGCCAGGAAGAGACGGAGGCCGAGCACACTTCTTCGCGTATGGTGCTGGCCGGTCCGGAAGCAGAAAGGCCGGAGTAGTAGTCACTGATTTCGAATTCGCCGTCAATCCATACTGTGGGTCGGTTTGGATGGATTCGTACGAGTAATGAATCTCGAGAGAAGAGCGCCCGGCAATTAATACGTCGCTGATCGATTCGAGGCTGTCGCTTAACCACATCCCATCGATGCGCTTGTATCGACGATCGATCTGAGTCAGCCGCGCCCAGAATGACGGGCGCTTTGAGGGCGATCCCTGAATCCGAACAATGCCCCAGTCTTCGGCATCGACCCAGATCTGGCCCTCTATCAAATACTTCCCCGTTCGTCTAGGAATAATCCCAAGGCGATAGCACTCCCGTCCGGCGCAGTCCTCCAGACCGATGTAGGTAAAGCTGTAATTAGCCGGCACAATGTCGATCTGTTGTTTGGCTGTTGCGGATTGAGTCTCATTCTCCGCCTCGAGGATCTTATAGAACACCAGTTCTCGTATGAACTTGGGGCCTTCGGCTCGCACCACATAGGACTCCAGGGTATCCGGACGGTGAAACGTTGTTCTTACTTCAAGGGTTGCGTTTTCTTTGAACCGCAGATTTGTTGCAGAGAATGTCCGCTGCGCCCGGTATTCGACGAGGTATCGCCGCTGCCACTCGTCATGGGTCTTCATTCGATCCAGTATTTCCGCCACCTTCGGAGCATCTTCTTGTTTTGCCACCGGTATAGACTGCTCTCCAAAACAGTACGTTGCGGAAGTGAACAGACAAAAACCCAAAATCAGTGTGAGGGCTAGCATCCCAAAACGTTAGCAGGGCCGGATCGGCGGGTCTGTGCAAAAGCGCTCAGAGCAGTTGTGAACACTACCGATCGCCATTTTCAAAACACTGTGCAGTTATGAACAGCGATTGTCTGCGTGATCGCTACAATCGCGAATGAGGATAAAAACAAATGGCAAACTCGGCAGTTTTCGGAATCTTCTCCAACAAGGAACAGGTAGAGAACGCGGTGGATGAAATGAAGCGCGAAGGCTTTCGCAACGCGGACATTTCCGTTCTCTTTCCCCATAACGAGGGCACGAAAGACTTCGCTCTCGAAAAGGGTACAAAAGCGTCCGAAGGTGCTGCGGCCGGCGCCACCTCGGGCGCTGTGATAGGGGGTGCGCTCGGATGGCTTGCCGGCATAGGAGTGCTGGCCATTCCGGGGTTGGGGCCGTTTATCGTTGCAGGTCCCATCATGGCTTTACTTAGCGGCGTGGGCGTTGGCGCTGCAGTCGGCGGCCTGACCGGAGGTCTCATCGGGATGGGCGTCCCGGAGTACTTGGCGATTCGCTACGAAGGGCGCATCAAAGGCGGCTGTATCCTTGTTTCAGTTCATGCCGATGATTCGAAGTGGATACAGAAAGCCAGGAAGATCCTCGACCACACGGGCGCCGAGGACATCGCATCGACTGGAGAAACCAAAGGCGATTATGGGAATACGGACAAACCCAGAGACCGGAAGAGCGCTTAGTTCACCGGCAATATGAGGAATTCAAATATGTCAATAAAGCAAGCGGCAGGTTTTCTTTTTACCGGCGCAATAGTGGGAGCGGCTGTTGCTCTTCTATATGCGCCACAGAGCGGCGCCCAAACGGCGAAGGACCTCAAGAAGTTTTCACGGAAGACCGTGACTCGTCTCGATGACCTGCAGGGAAACATTCGAGACCAGGTTACGGATTGGGTAGAGAACATTACCGAACTCGTCAAAGACGGAGTTAATTCAGGCAAGAAACTTGGCGCAGAAGGCTACGAACAAGTGCTCCAGGGCTTCGACAACGCCAAGAAGTGCGTCGAAGACGGAAAGAGCCGCATCGAGCATCTCATCCGAACGGCGTAGCTTGCCAGGTCCGGAGTGGCCGTGTTGAGAATTGGAAAGCCGCGGGCATAAAGCCCGCGGCTTTCCCTTACTGAGCATTATTGAACAGAACAGAAAATCCCGAACGGGTACTGTGCAGGCCGGACTGGAAGGATAGAAGGAGCTTCGTCGCTCGCCTCTTCCTCGCTTTTTCATAAACAACGAAATTCGGGCGCCTTAGCGAAAGGCTAGACCTGCGTAACAACGATCGGGAGATTTGTATGGTCCGTCGGAGCCCTTGGACAGGATTCGTTACGGCTTTTCTTGCGGCGGTCGTGATGATGCATGTGATCTCTCCTTCCTTGCAGGCGCAGGCGGTTAATCAGACTCTATATATGCCGATCCTGCAGGCGAGCGATGCCGGTGACATCGGATTAGCACTATCGAATCCTACACTTACAGACGTAGCTGTGACGCTGACCGCGCGCGACTACGCGGGCGCGTCGATTTCGGGAAACGGAGTCACGAATCCCGCAACCCTGACGCTGCCCGCATCGGGCCAGCGGGCATTGCGCGCCGTGGAAATCTTCGGCCCTGGCGTCTCGGGCAAGGTTGGATGGGTTGAGCTTCAGAGTTCGTCCGCGGCGATCAAAGGTTTCTTCCTGGTTTTCGACTCGCGAATCAGTTTCATCGACGGCGCGGGACTGCAGACTCGGGCGGCCAGCCGCCTCATTTTTCCGAAAGTGTCCGGCAATCCCGCGTCACCAACGACGATCAGTTACGTCAACACCGGAAACGACACCTTGCGGTTTTCAGCACTGACTTTTTATGACAACAGCGGCCAGCCGATCGCAAAGACTTACCTGACCCTGGCGCCGAAGTCCGGATTTACCGGCTCCATTATTGACGCACTCCCTGATGTGTCGGGCCTCGAAGGGTATGCCGTCTTGGAAACCGGCACTCCGTCCAGTGCTTCGTTGGAAGTGCTTGTAGGGTTTGAAACATATCGAAACAATACGGACGTCGCTGCTTTGAATGCGGTGGCAGATTCCGCAGCGTCTCGAATCGGGTATCTGCCGCATTTCGCAAGCGGTGGTGGATATACAACCAGGCTGGCGCTGGTTAATTTCACCAATGAATCGCAAACCCTGACGATTACTGCCGACTCCTTTGAGAAAGACGGAGTCGCGCAAACACCGTCCGGCGCGGCAGTAAATCGCACAATTCCGCCAAATGGGAGACTCGAAGAGTCCGCGGATTCATTGTTCGGTCTCACCGGATCGTCTCTCTATACCGGCTACATCAAGTGGGAAACGCATGGAAATACGCGGGGCGTGATTGGCTACCTCGACTATGGAACGACGGATGGCGTGTTGCTGGCCGCCGTCTCCGCTCAGTCGGCGGGTTATTCGGACATATTCTTCTCTCATATTGCACAGGGGCTTGGCTACTACACCGGTATTGCTTTTCTAAACACGAACAGAGAAACATCGACCATAAATATGGATCTGTTGGATCGAGACGGACATAAGGTTGCCAGCACGACTGTTAATTTGACGGCGGGGCAGCGGCGATCGCGGCTGTTTACGGAACTCTTTCCAGGGCTGGAAACGCAATTGGGAGGGTATGTTCGCGTATCGGCGTCGCGTCCGATTTTCGCACTCCAGGTTTTCGGTTCGAACTCTTCCCTTAGTTTCCTGGCGAACGTCTCGGCACAAGGCGTTCAACTGCAACCACAGGCCAGCGGCCGCGTGGTAACAGCGGCGGCCGGTGCGAACGTGATTTCTTCGGATGCGAACGCCTCAATCGCAATCCCGCCGGGCGCTCTATCGTCTGACACTGCAATCTCGCTGAACAGCGTTACCATGACGCTGCCTCCTCCTTCTTCGACCCAGCAAGTCGTTGCATCCCTGGACGCGCAACCGTCCGGAACAATATTTAAGATTCCGGTTCGATTGACGTTTCCTTTGTACGCGCAATTGCCTCCCGGAACACAAGTGCCCGTTCTCATCTACACTCCTGAAGGAACCTACCACGATAGTGGCTTTATCGCCCTTGTTGACGAGTCCGGTCGAACGGCATCCGCCGAGGTGACGCATTTCACGACCTTCGCTGTAGCCTTGAATACCGATCAATTGATCAATGTCACTTCGATAAGTCCCACGAGCGGTTTCGTGGGCGCCACGGTGACCATCGGTGACAGTGGTTTTAGTACGAATGGTCCAGACAATATCGTGACATTCGCAGGTCCCGAGAACACTTCAATCACGGCGGCGGTCACGGCGGCAACTTCCACGTTGTTGACCTTGAATGTTCCAGTGGGCGCCATCACCGGCAACGTGATAGTGACAGTGGGAAAGAAGACCTCTACTGGAATCAAATTCACCGTTCCCGCAGACAGGCCGAAACCTTCGTTGAACTCAGTTTCCCCCGTGGGTCTCCTTGCCGGAACAACAGCGGGAGAAATAAGCGTAATAGGTACCAGTTTCCTGAATGCTTCAGTCGTCCGAATAGATGGAACCCCGGTCGCGACCACGTTCGTTGATGCGACGCTGTTGCTTGCCAGTATTTCGGGTGTGCAGGTTGTTCCTGGAGTTCATAAGCTAACGGTCTTCACGACCGCCGAAACAGGGGGCACCGGCGGCGGTGAGTCGAGTCCAGCGGAACTGACGATCGGCCTCCCGGTTCCACAAATTACGAGCCTGTCGCCGTCGACTGCACCAGTTGCAAGTGGTTCCGTGACCGCCACTATAAAGGGAACGGGCTTCACAAGTTCTTCGAGGGCGGCCGTTAATGGCGCTGAGGGCGGCGCCGCCTTCGTTGATAGCACGACGATGACGATAGTCCTCAATTCCGATAGGGCAATAGCTCTGCCCATCGTGATTTCGAATCCGTCGCCCGCAGGTGGTTCCAGCGGAACGGCGGTCTTTATGGTCAGCGAGCAGCCAGTGGGTGCACTTATCCTTCTGTCTGCTGCGAACCCGACTGGTGCCGTAAGCACAACTGTCTCGATACAGGTTGAGGTTCGCGACAAGAATGGCGGCACACTAGGGAACTATCCTGTCACCTTCCAGGTCTCCGCCGGCAATGGTTCGGTAACGCCGGACACCGCTACGACTGACAGTCAAGGCCGCGCGAGCGCGGTACTGACACTGGGCGCTACCGCCGGTGCCAATACCGTGAAGGTGACTTCCGGTGCCTTGAATATGTTCTTCACTGCGACAGGCACTGCTGGATCACCGGCAAAGCTGGGTCCGCCGGCAAAGGTGGGCCTCTCGGCCGCGACAACATCGATTCAGGCCGGTGGCGTTGGCACGACCATTACCGCGCAGATTCAGGACCAGTCCGGAAATCTTGTAAATGATGCAGGCAATGCTGTCACGTTCTCCATTATCGGCGGCAGCGGTAATTTCTCCCCTTTCACCGCAACTACGACCGCCGGCATCGCGACAACGACTTTCACTTCAACGGTCGCCGGTCCGACCACGGTTCAAGGATCGGCGTCCCCGCTGACTTCCGGAACAATGAATGTGAATGTGACCGCGGCCGCCCCCGCAAGCCTGACGGCTACAGGTGGCACGGGACAAAACGGTCCGGCCGGACTGCGACTAGGAGTTCCGGTAACGGTTCAAATAAAAGATTCCTTCGGAAACGTTGTGCCGAATGTGACGGTAACCTTCAACGTGGTGTCTGGAGGTGGATCGGTTAATCCGGCGAGTGGACCGACGGACTCAAACGGCGAAGTTTCCGCAGTGGTGACCGCCGGCGGCGCGCTCGGCCTTCAGACATTCCGGGCCCTATCGACCGGACTGGCATCCGTTGATTTCAACGCGACGATCACTCAGGGTCGTGCCGCGAAATTGGCACTGTCGACTGGCGGTGTCACAACGCTTGTAGCGGGCAATCCTGCAAACCTGACAGTGACGATCGAGGATACATTCGGGAATACCGCAACAGGTGCCGCAGATACAATCTCGATAACGTCCAACATAGCGGGTTCTCCGATTGGTGCAGTTGTTGGTCCAACCAATGGAGTCGCAACATCCACGTTCTCTGGCCAGCTTGCCGGCTCTTACATCATCACGGCTTCTAGCGGGACGCTTACGGCAGCCACTGCGAATATCAGCGTCAGCGCAGGGCCGGCGGTCGTACTTGGATACGTCAGCGGTGATGGACAAAGCGGACTAAAGAATGCCCAGCTTCCGGCGGCATTGGTCGTCAAGGCTACCGACGTGTTTGGAAACGCTGTGTCCGGCGTGATCGCCACATTCGCGTCTACTATCGGTGGCGGCTCGGTGGGCACAATAAACGCGACATCGGGAACGAACGGCCAAGCGAGTTCTACAGCAACTCTTGGTTCCGTCGCTGGGTTGAACAACTTTACGGCAACTTCAGGGAGTCTTACCGGATCGCCGATTACGTTCGCGGCAACGGCGACCATCGCGCCGCCTGCCGCGATCGTCCAGATCACCACGGCGAGTTCACCCGCAACGGTAGCCACGACACAGACACTGACTGTGGAAGTGCGTGACGCGGGAGGGAATGTCATCCCTGGCGTTACGGTCTCATTCGCGAAGACTGTGGGGAATGGATCTGTCTCCACGCCGAGCGCCGTTACCGGCAATGACGGACGAGCATCCGTAGCGCTGACCCTGGCCTCAATTGCGGGCCTCAACGCGTTCACGGCAACGGTGGCGGGATTACCGATGAGCACTGTCAACATTACGGGGTCTGCTGACGTGGTGACGCAACTCGTCAAGATTTCTGGTGATAGTCAGACGGGCGGCGTTGGAACGGCATTAGCCAATCCGCTGATCGTCGAGACACGCGATGTATACGGCAATGTGAAGTCTGGAGTCGCGGTCACATTCGTCGTCACCGGTGGCAACGGTTCTGTGGCCCCTGCGGGACCCCAGACTACCGCTGGCAACGGCAGAGTTCAGGTTACTGCAACTCTTGGTACGGCTGTTGGGACACATCAGTTCACAGCATCAGCAACAGGGTTAACGTCCGTTCTTTTCGCTGAAACCGGCACGCTGATTCCTTCGAACGTCACGATCACCGCCGGAAATAACCAGACAGTTGCGCCAGGTATTTCCCTTTTGACGCCGCTGACGGTGCGCGTCAGGAACGGGGGCAATATCGCGGTTCCGAATGCGACTGTGAATTGGGCGGCCGCATCGGGAGGCGGTTCGGTTACGGCAGGGACTTCCGTGACCGATTCGAACGGCGACGCCACAATGACAGCCACGGTCGGTACTTCGGCAGGTAGCAACACCTTTACTGCAACAGTCACGGGTGTGCCGCCGGCAACATTCATTGCGACGGCGAAGGCGCTAACGAGTTCACCAGCCTCTGTTGACGTTCAGATTTCCAGCGGCGCGACGGGCGTTGGAAGCTTCCAGCTTCTCATCAATTTCGATGCGACGAGGGTGCAGGTAAATGCATCGAATGTGGTCGTTGGAAACGGCGCAGGCTATCTGCTGGTTGCGGTCAATACCGCAACACCCGGAATCCTGATCATCAATGGATTTTCTACGCAGGCTCCGGCAGGGAATTATACGGTTGCGCGTGTCACCTTTACGCCGCTCAGGCCGGGTAGCGTGACTCTCTCCACAGCGGGTGTAATCGTCACGGATATCAACGGTAGAAACGTCAGCTCGGGTTTCCTGTCATTGTCTCAAACGGGTTTGACGATCAACTAATTCAACGGCTGCGCAACGGCGAGGTCCTGTGCTTTTGAAGACCATATGAACAAACGAAGTCTTCTCGCGTTCCTTTTGACGGCGGCATTCGTTTCATCATTCTGCCAAACGCCGCTCGCCATGGCTGATACTCGCCTCTTTGTACCGCAATTTCGTTTCAACGATACCGAAGATATGCAGTTCCTCATCTCAAATCAGAATGACCGGGACATCTCGGTTGACTTGTGGGCATTCACAAATACGGGCGGACTCCTTGGGCAATTCCAGGTGCCCGTGAAAGCACACGGTACGCGCACCCTCACCGTGGGCGAGGCTTTGCAACTGAAGGGAACCAGTGTGTCCGGCTGGGTGGGCGCGGTTTCGCAGGACGATGGGATACAACTTTCCTATACCCGGATCGGCGCGTCGACCGAGTCTTTCGAGGCGCAGCAATGGACGTCGCGCGAAGTGACGCTGAGCGTTTCGGATGCCGGCAGGAATGTGGTTCGTCTCTCGAATCCCAACCCGTTTGCGGCGTCGTTAACGATTACTGCAACCGACCAGATTGGGGAATACTTAGGAACTCAGCAAATATCGGTTCCGGCGTTCAGCCAGATCGAGCTGCCCAAAAGAGGTGAGGCGGGCGGCCAGGCATCGCGGCTTCGGGTCACTTCGAATG
>Ga0207098_10586_pt1 | contig 10160 bp, 8 predicted proteins | sample Alteio_BWMinHeat_84_FD_153548 | JGI IMG/M metagenome (GOLD analysis project Ga0207098, IMG submission 153548) | Enriched cells from forest soil in Barre Woods Harvard Forest LTER site, Petersham, Massachusetts, United States -... | ecosystem: Environmental > Terrestrial > Soil > Temperate forest >... | reverse complement strand
ACCCTCCTTTCACCAGAATCAATTTGGCGGAGCATTAGGCGGACCGGTCGTGATCCCCAAGCTTTACAACGGCCACAACAAGTCGTTCTTCTTTGGCGCCTACCAGGGATGGCGCTACTCGCGGCCCAACGACAATAACCTGCTCGTCCCGACCGACGCGGAATTGGCCGGCAACTAAGCCGACAACGGTCAGCTGCAGATCTACAACCCGTATGAAACGGTGGCCAGCGGAACTGGTTTCTCGCGGCCCGCATTTCCCGGCAACCAGATTCCCTCAAACCTGATCGACCCACGCATGGTGGCCTATGCGCAATTCGTGTTCCCGAAGGCCGGACCGTTCTTCGGCACGCCCAGCTCCCAGGGCGTATATCCGTTTAACGCCGTCGATTCCACGCCCCTGGTACAGGACCAGAATGAATTCAATGTTCGTGGCGATCAGACCTTTGGGAAGAAAGACTCCGCGTGGTTTCGCTACAGTTGGATTAACGAAACGGTGACAACTTCGAACGGGCTGCCAACCGTTCCTCAAGACCACATCATTCAGGCGCGCGACTGGGGCGGCAGCTGGGTGCACGTCTTCAGTTCGACGAAGATCCTCCAGGCGCAGTTCAGCAAGGCGACCGTGCTCGACAACACCTTCAACCGGTTTAAGGAGGACACTGCCAGTATTTACACGACCGTCGGCTTTGCCGATTCGTTCGCGAACGGTTTCGCGGGCGCGAATGGAGGATTCCTGATCCCGGGACCGGGAATCAACGGACTCTCCAATTCCGGCGAGAGCATTAACCTGACTCCCCGGGCCACCGACAGCAACGAATACAAGGGGACCTATACGGAGATCATTGGAAATCATGAAGTCAAGTTTGGTGCGGGATACATAGCCACCGGGTTTGCCAGCCCGCTGTCGCAGATCGGACTCAGCTTTAGCAGTACGCAAACAGCCGATCCGCAAAATTCAAAAGCGACAGGAGATCCCATGTCGTCGTTCCTGCTCAACGTGCCGAGTGGTGGCAGCCGGCGAAACGTGAATGAGACGGAGCGGCCCGGCGGACTTTTGTCGGCCTTTCTGCAGGACTCGTGGAAGGCGAACCCGCGCCTCACTATAAATTATGGCGTGCGTTACGACTATCCGTTCATTCCCCCGTATGGAACGACTGCGACCATCGGCCAACAGGGTGGCATTGAAACCGGAGACATGGACTTTGCCAATGGGACCTACATTCTGCAATACCTTCCTCCGCCGTGCAGCGTGCGCGGACATGCTCCGTGCATCCCGGGCGATGGAACGCTGCCCGACCACGTGGTTGTGCTTCCGTTCACGCATATCGCGCATAACGTGCACACCAACTGGGGACCCCGCTTCGGTTTTGCGTTCAAGGTGAATGAGAAGACCGTTGTGCACGGTGCTTTTGGCATTGTTTTTGACGACTGGGCCGCGGTCACGCAGATGGCGCAGAACATCGAAGGTTCGTGGCCCGACATCGGGCAGCAGATAGCGCCTTCGACGACGAACTATCCCACCACTGCGAATCCGACTCCCACGGTCACCGCGCAGAATCCGTTTGGCTCGGGTTCGAGCAGCCTCTTTCCTCCCCCCACACCGTTTGGTAGTAACCAGTGGTTCTACGACCCCAATATCAAGAATCCCTACTCAGAGCAGTGGAACTTCGGCATACAACGGCAGGTGACCGCTTCGATGGCGTTACGCGCCGACTACGTCGGTTCTGGATCCCACCGGACCAACGTGGGCGGTGAATACAACACTGCGCTGACACCCGGTCCGGGCGACACGCAGGCGCGCGCACTGTATCCCTACAGTATCCCGACGTTCTACGACCGCAGCATTGGGAGCGCAAGCTATAACGCCTTGCAGGTCCAACTCGACAAGCGCTACTCCAGCGGATTCTCGTATCAGGTGGCGTACACATGGTCGAAGGCGTTGTCGGAGGACGACGGCTGGTTCGGCGTCGAGGGGCAGGTAGTGCAGGACCCCTATCATCCCTCAGCTTCGTACGGATTGTCGGGAACCAATATGCCCAACGTCTTTTCGGCCAACGGGCTGTACCAGATACCGGTCGGACCCGGAAAGCAATTCAGTACCGGGAGCAAATTCCTCGATTACATCGTGGGGAACTGGCAACTGAACAGCATCTTCACCTGGCGCGACGGCCAGGACTTCACCGCACAGGACAGCAACGATCGGGCCAACATCGGGGGCGGCGGGCAGCGCGCCAACCAGGTCGGCGATCCCCACCTTTCGCACCGAAGTGCGGCCGAGTGGTTCAACACGGCCGCCTTCGCGCTGCCGCCGCTTTATACCTTTGGCAACGCCGGACGAAACACTCTCCGCGCGCAACGCTACATCACACTCGATTCTGGAATCATCCGGGCGTTCCCATTCTGGCGAGAGGGAGTATTCGAATTCCGCGCCGAAGCTTTCAACATTTTCAATCATCCCGTCTTTGGCGTACCGACCAGCGACGTGTTCAGTCCCAGCTTCGGCCAGGTGACGGGTACTGCCGACAACCCGCGACAAATGCAATTCAGTGGGAAGATCGTGTTCTGAATCTGGCCCGGAGGCTGCGGTTGGTCCGACCCATACGCCGCAGCCCAAACCGTGCTATAAGAATTGAAGCTTCCAGATAACGCGTGCGGCCAGCCTGGGTGCGAGACAGGAACGCGATTCTCTGGCCATGACGCGTTGTTTCGCACTGGACGGGGACGAAACAGGTGACGGTTCTCTTGGAACGGCCGCGAAGGTCGAAGTCAGCGCCGGTCGGCGTGGTCGGCAAACTCATTCAAATTCTGGAACGCCTCGACCAGGCCCCCGGAGGACTGTTGCTGCGCGAAATTGTGAATTCAACCAGTATCAACAAGAGCACCGCGTACCGTTTCCTGTCGCATCTTGAGACCGAGGGATATGTCTTCCGGGATTCCGACGGCTATTACATGGTGGGCCCGAAGCTGGCGAAACTGGGCAGCGGCGCCACCTATCAGGCTACCCTGTGCCGCAGCAGCGCACAGATCCTTGAAAAGCTTCGCACCGACACGGGAGAAACGGTGAACCTGGCGGTTCTGGACGGCAGCGAGATTCTCTACCTGAGCGTGTTTGAAAGCCAGCATACGTTCCGCATGGTGTCGGAGGTCGGAAGACGGCGGCCGCTCTATTGCACCGCTCTGGGTAAGGCGATCCTGGCTCACCTGCCGCCGGAGCAGCAACGAAAGATCATTGGCGGAACCCAGTTCGAGAGCTTTACACCCCACACCGTCTGCTCTGCGGAAGAACTGAACAAGGATCTCCACAAAATCCACCGTCGCGGATACGCGCTCGACGATGAAGAGACGGTGGCCGGCGCACGCTGCATAGCCGTAGCGATTCTCAATCAGGATCGCAAGGTGATCGGAGGCATCAGCGTTTCCGGGCCGGTGGTGCGGGTGACCAAGCGACAGATTGCGGAGTTCGCTGCCCTGTTACGCGCGGCAGCCGATGAGATTGCGAGGCGTCTCAAGGTACTTTCCGAATAGGTGCAAGGATGCGCGCTGTTCAATCATGAACGCGCGAAGTTGTAGAGTTGTCGGAAAGCATTTACAGCGAGGAGAACATTCATGAAGGTATCGAGACGAGCATTCTCAAAAGGCTGCGCGATGGCGGCAACCGGCCTGGCTATCGGAGAGGCGTTACCTGCTTTTGCCCAGGTGGAGGGCGAACAGATCAAGACGTCGCCGAAGCATCCAGTGCCTTCCATCCAGGATACCGAGTCACCCGCGGAGAAGAACGAGCGCATGCGGTGGTTCCGGGAAGCTCGATTTGGCATGTTTATTCATTGGGGCCTGTATGCGATTCCCGCCGGAAGATGGAACGGCAAAGAAGTGCCGGGCATCGGTGAATGGATCATGAACCGGGCGTCGATCCCTGTCGCCGACTACAAAGCCCTCGCCCCGAAGTTCAATCCCACGCAGTTCAGCGCAGCTGAAATCGTAGGCCTGGCGAAATCCGCGGGGATGAAGTACATCGTCATCACGTCGAAGCATCACGATGGCTTCGCCATGTTCGACTCGAAGGCGAACCCGTTCAATATCGTCGAGGCAACGCCATTCAAGCGCGATCCCCTCAAAGAACTCGCCGCCGAGTGCCGCAAGCAGGGGATCAAGCTAGGCTTCTACTATTCGCAGGACCAGGACTGGACCGCACCCGGCGGAGCGGCCTACAAAACCGGGGATCACAAGCCGCCCACGTTTCATTGGGATCCCGCGCAGGACGGCAACTTTGCAGAGTATCTGGACACGAAAGCGATTCCGCAAATTGAAGAGCTGCTGGCCAACTATGGTGAGTTTCCCGCGATCATCTGGTTCGATACCCCCTCAAAAGACATGACACCCGAGCTCGCGGGCAAGATCGTCTCTGTGCTCAACAAACATCCCAAGCTCGTCTGGAACAATCGTCTCGGCGGTGGATATAGCGGCGATACCGAGACCCCCGAACAATATATTCCGGCGCGCGGATATCCGGGGCGCGACTGGGAGTCGTGCATGACCATGAACGACACCTGGGGATTCAAGCAGGACGATACGAACTTCAAGAGCACCGAGACGCTGCTACGAAACTTGATCGATATCGCCAGCAAGGGTGGTAACTACCTTCTCAACATAGGACCGATTGCCACCGGTGAAGTGCCGGATACCGAGGTGGAACGGCTGCGCGATGTGGGCAAGTGGCTCGCCGTAAACGGTGAGTCGATCTACGCAACGCAGCCCACACTGTTCGGGGCTGAGGCGGGGGACTTCTCATCGACCGAGAAGGATAAAGAAGGAAAACCGAAGTTCATCCCGAGTTGGAAGTGGAGATCGACGACGAAAACGGACAAGATCTACATCCACCTCTTCGCATGGCCCGGTGCCACATTCCAACTCGACAAGATGCCGCGCACCGTCACCGGAGCATACTTGCTGGCTGACACAGGGCACACTCCGCTGAAGGTAACGAAGCAAGGAGGGGGAATCAGCGTGGTCCTTCCTGCGCAGCCGCTCGACCCGATCGCAACCGTGCTGGTGCTCACGACCTCGTAAGCCAGGGGTGGTAGTTCAGGACCGATATGTCCGAAGTTCGAATGTGAGCGGAGCTTTCATGGACTCTGACTGGCCGCAGCCGCAGCTTCTTCCCGACACAGCGGCCATCGCTCCCCAACTTCCCCGGCAGCCCCGCCCCATTGTCCTTATCGGAGCGGGTGGAATCGTTCAAACCGCGCATCTCCCTGCCTATGCAAAGGCCGGCTTCCCCGTCATCGGAATCGCGGACCAGATTCCCGAGCGGGCTGAGTCTCTTGCCAGGGAACACGGCGTTCAGCATGCATTTCGAAGCGTCGACGAAGCGATTCGAGGCGCGCCGCCGGATGTAGTGTTCGATGTCGCGATTCCTGCCGCTCGACTGGTCCACGTTCTGCCTTGCCTGCCGGATGGAGCGTCGGTACTCATGCAGAAGCCCATGGGCGAGACAATCGACGAAGCCACGCGCATACGCGCCATCTGCAGGGACAAGGGCCTGGTCGCTTCGGTCAACTTTTCTCTGCGCTATTCCCCCAATCACCTGGCGGTCAGAGCGCTCGCCGACGCTGGGGCGCTCGGCGAGATTCACGATATCGAGGTTCAGGTCAGAACCTTCACGCCCTGGCAATTGTGGACGTTTCTGGCAACCGCTCCACGCCTGGAGATTCTCTACCACAGCATTCATTTTTTCGACCTGATCCGTTCTTGGCTTGGGAACCCTCATAGCGTGGCGGCCAAGACTATCAAGAGCCCGCACAACCCCGGATTAGCGGCAACAAAGACCATTGCCATCCTCGACTACGGAGATTCCGTCCGCGTCTTCGTCGCCACCAATCACAGTCATGAATTCGGCTCCGCGTACCGGCACAGCTTCGTGCAGTGGGAAGGCACGGCCGGCGCGGCGCGGATGACGATGGGGATATATCTCGATTACCCGCGAGGAAGGCCTGATACTGTTGAATATGCCCGTCGCGGCTCCAACCCGGATGCGTGGACAGCGCTTCCGATCAGCGGAGAATACTTTCCCGACGGGTTCATCGGACCGATGGCCGCCCTGCAATGTTTTCTCGAAGGTACCGCGGCAACTCTCCCCTCCCACTTTGAAGATGCGTACCAGACCATGCAATTGGTAGAGGCTCTTTATTAATCGAGCGAAAGAGGGGCAGCGCAGGTCCGTTTGGAACCGTAGGCATGCGCTCGTTTGCCCGATGTGCGCGCCACTCCGCTCTGAATCGTTAATCTTTCCGGAGGCCTAGGTGAAGAGATACGGAATGGTCATCGGAGTCAAGCCGGAACACGAGGAAACATACCGGACCGCGCATCGAGTTGTTCCTCCCGAAGTGCTTCGCATGATCCGGGACTGCAACATACGCAATTATTCGATCTTCCTTCGCAACTCGGTCTTGTATAGCTATTTCGAATATGTCGGGAACAACTTTTCAACCGACATGGCGAAGATGGCGGCAGATCCGGCAACGCAGGAATGGTGGCGGCGAGTGGGGCCGATGCAGGAGCCATTTCCAGATCGAGCGTCGGGCGAATGGTGGGCCCCGATGGACGAGGTCTTTCACGTCGATTGAATCGACAGCTCGATCCCGCCACCCACTCAAAGAGTGCGAAGCGCAATCACACTCACGTTGGGGTCCGGCGCCTGTGCCGGCAATTCGATCTGCAGGCCGGTCTCCGACTGCCGGAACTTCAATGGTTGGCCCGTCGCCAGCAGGTGCGCCGAGATCACCTTCCTGTTCAATCCGGGAACTCCGAGGGCGGTGGCGGGCCATTCGAACACGTGCACGAAGATTGTCTCGCGCTTCACCGTGGTTCGAATTGCATTCACGCCCTGGATGGGACCATAACTTGTCCCGTAGACTGACTCGCCGTTGACGGCCAGCCAATCTCCGATCGCCCGCAGCCGCTCCTGGAACTCCGGTTGAATGGTCCCGTCCGGTTGCGGCCCCACGTTGAGCAGAAAATTACCACCCCGGCTGGCGACCTCGACCAGTCCTCGGATGAGGTACTGGACAGATTTGTAGTCATGATCGTTCTTATTGTAGGCCCATGTGTTGTTGATGGTCATGCAGGTCTCCCAGAGCTGGAAATCCTCCGGCCTGGGCACTCCCGGCTTCAATTCCTCGTTCACGCTTTGGTCGACCGCGGAAAAATGCGCCTGCTTGATGGGAATCGCGCTCGGAATAAACTGCTCCGGGGTCACGTAATCGCCGGGTACTCCGATGCGATCGTTCACCAGCGTTGCGGGCTGCAACGAGTGAATGAGGTCCAGGAACCTCCTCCCATCGTACTTCTCCTGGTGATCCAATCCGTCAAACCAGACGAGGACGACGGGGCCATATCTCGTCAACAGCTCAGTCAACTGCAGTCGCATGTATTCGAGATAGCCCGGCCACTCCGGACGCTCCGGCTGCGCATGCCACGTCTCGCTCGCGGGCTTCGATGTGTCCCGAAAATCCGGGTGATGCATGTCCGGCGGAGAGTAGTAGAAGCCGAGGCGCATGGCACGTGCATCGCAGGCGGCAGCCAGTTGTTTGACGATGTCTTTCCCATACGGCGTCCTGGTGATTTTGTAATCGGTGTAAGACGAATCGAACATGCAGAAGCCATCATGGTGCTTCGTAGTGAAGACCATGTACTGCTGACCTGCTGTACGCGCCATGTCGATCCACGCATCGGGATCGAACTTTGTGGGATCAAACCGCTGCGGGAGAGCGCGGTACTCGGCTTCCGTAATGCCACCCGGCTCGGGAGTCATAATCGGCCAGGAAGCTTCAACGCTTGCTAGTGAGTATGGCCCCCAATGGATAAACATCCCGAACTTCGCTTCGCGATACCAGGCAGTTCGCTCCTCTTCTGGGATCAACCCAAACCCGAACTGCGGAAAAATCGACAACGACGTTGTACCCAGCGCAGCTTGCAGAAATCTACGACGACTAGAGATAGGAGCCCGCATATTCGCACGGTAGTATTTCGAGATTGACCACGTCAAGGAATCAATCCCGATTCCCCATCCTCTCGCAAGCGCGAGTCACCCCGAGACCGTACACTTTCCTTGACTCGGGATCCATCCCGCAAAGCGAAGCGCATGTTTATACGGTCCATCCACGTTCGCGATGCACGGTTTGAGCTGGAGCCAGGGCAAGGCTTCGACGCGGTCCACTCCAAACCCGAATACTTCTTTGCTGTCACTCTCATCTCACTCGACACGGGACTTGAAGGCACACGTTTCGCACCAATTGCACTTTTTCGTCTCTTATGCGGGAAGACGTTGGCTTGGGAACTCTGCAGCCTATTCGTGGCCGGCGGATTGAGGACAGCTTATGCCAACGTTACACATTTTTGGCACATTTGTTTGCCCGCCCCGAAATGCAGAAGTGTTGATTGCGTCTGAGGCGCGAAACGCCCGGGCCGATTGGACATTTCGCTTTTGTGATTGGCTAGAGATGGTTGGTCCTTGCGAATCGCACCACTCGCGGTGGAGTGGGGCTGATTCCGCTCTGAGGCATTGTCCAAAAATCGTGTGGAGGGGCTGTTGATTCGCCTGCATTCTTGTTCTCAAGACGCGCCATGGGGATGGAATCACCGTTTTCTCAAACTCCACTCTGCACGGAGTGCGACCGAAGGGTCGATCCGAAGTGCACGCCAGCAACATGCAATACATAAGCCGGAATAGAGAAAGATGGAGACTGCGGCCGCTTCGAATGCCAGCCGGCCAGAAAAGATGAACGGCTGCTGAACGCGTAGATCGATGAGTCGGAGAGCAGGCCACGAAATGGCAAGACCGACAGCACATCCGAGGAGTGGTCCCGCGATGCCTTCCACAAAGAACTGCCAGACAATGTCCGTCTTCGTTGCCCCGATTGCCCGGCGCGACCCAATTTCTCGCCTTCGGTGTCCCACGCCGATCCATGCGATTCCGAAGATTCCAAGCGAAGCCACCATCACTGTACCGGCAGCAATCCAGCGAAGAAAGAAGGTCAATTGGCTAAACGCAGCAAGTTGAGTTTCGATGAGCACCTTCTGGTCCTGTACCTGGAAGTCTTGTCCGTTGAAGGAAGGAAGCTGATGGCGCCTGCTCACGACTTCGGCAATCTCTCGCGCCGCACGATCCATGCTCTGCCAAGAGCCGATCTCCACGACGATCGACGCGTAGTAATCAGTGTTCATCAGGCGGCGCATGGCAGTGGCAAGCGGCACGTACAACTCGACAACTTCGTTGGCCGCATCCAGTCCTTGTCCCCGCTCGCGGAGGACTCCGGACACCTCAAAGGGCTCACGGCCGATGTTGATGCGGCGACCGATGGGGTCTGATTCACCAAACAGGTCGCGAGCCAGGGTCGCTCCCAGCAGGGCCACGCGCCTCTGGCTGCGATCGTCGCCGTCATCGAACAAGTCCCCGCTCTGTGTCGTCCAGTCTCGTACGGCGAAGTAGGCCGGCTGCAGCCAACGATGGTGGTGCTCTTGGTCAGGTGGACTTGCCCGACCCCGAGGCCTCACGAATGACCACGAACTCGCCGGTCTGAAGATCGAAGGTGGAACTATGCGGCGCGGTCACCGCGACGCTCGCGCGCCATAGGTCTTGGAAAGATTACGAACTTCGATCATGGCGTCCCAGCTCCTTCATTCGGCTGCAACACAGAGGTCTTCGAATCGAGTCCCCGCATGATCTCCATTTCCCCATTCGTGCGTGTTCCCGTCGCGACGCTTCGCCTTTCGCGAAGACCTGATGGTGCGCGCACGTAGACGAACGGTCCTTCCGGATCTTTATGCACGCAGGAGGCTGGAACCAGGAGAGCTGGATGCTCCGCCGTGACGATGTTCACGTTGGCCGTCATATCGGGCTTCAGCATCTCGACGTTCTTGTGAATCGAGATAGCTACTTCGTAATTCACGACGCCCGAGATGATGCTGGCCACCGAGGCGATGCGCAGCACTGTCCCGATGAATTCCACGTCGGGCCACGTCTCGGTAGTGAACGTTGCTTCTTCGCCGGGGGGAACATTGCCGATATCCGCTTCATCCACCATGGCGACGATATCGAGTGCATTTTTCTGAATTACGGTGACGAAGGTGGGGAGTGGCAAATGAAGCCGCGACCGTTTCCC
>Ga0207098_10585_pt1 | contig 10162 bp, 8 predicted proteins | sample Alteio_BWMinHeat_84_FD_153548 | JGI IMG/M metagenome (GOLD analysis project Ga0207098, IMG submission 153548) | Enriched cells from forest soil in Barre Woods Harvard Forest LTER site, Petersham, Massachusetts, United States -... | ecosystem: Environmental > Terrestrial > Soil > Temperate forest >... | reverse complement strand
GTCGAGCCGCGGGCGCTATGGCGCGTACCTGATGCATGACGGTGTGCACGGGCGCCTGCATGCGCGGCGGGGCGCGCGCATGATCGCAATTTCCAACGGGGGCGCGATCCCGGACACTGCTCTGTTCAACGTCATCCTGCAGCCGGAAGGCGTGCAGATCGCCACCCTTGATGAGTGGACTCGAGTCCCGGCGACGTAATTCTTCTCGGCAATACAAGCTGGCGCGTGCAGCGCATTGAAACCGCCGGGCGGGTGCTGGTGGAGGATGCGCATGGCGCACCGCCCAGCCTGCCGTTCTGGACCGGCGAAGCCCCGCAGAGAACCGGCGTGCTCTGCGATGGTGTGAGCGAGTTGCGTGAAGAAATCGCGGCAAGGACCAAGGGCATAGCGCCGGGATACATTTCGCCGGCGCGGCCGGAAGTATCCTCAGCCATCGCGTGGCTGATGGAAGAATGCGGCGTCTGCGCATCGGGCGCGCAACAACTCATCGCGTACATCGTAGTGGGCCGCGCCGTTCTGGGCGCAGTGCCGTCCAAAACGACGATCATTGCGGAGAGGTTTTTCGATGAGGGCGGAGGCATGCAGTTGATCCTGCACGCCCCGTTTGGAGGGCGCATCAACAAGGGCTGGGGGCTGGCGCTGCGCAAGCGATTCTGCCGCGGGTTCAATTTTGAGTTGCAGGCCGCGGCGACCGACAACGGCATCAACATCTCTCTCGCCGAACAACACAGCTTTCCGTTGTCGGATGTCTTCCAGTTCCTCACCGAGATTACAACGAAAGCCCTGCTGGAACAGGCCTCGCTCGCGTCGCCAATCTTCAAGACGCGATGGCGCTGGGCGGCGGGCCGAAGCCTGCAGCTGCTCCGCTTCTCCAAGGGCAAGCGCATAGCGCCGCAGATACAGCGCACGCGTTCCGACGACCTCATGGCGAGCGTCTTTCCGCAGGCAGCTGCATGCTTTGAAAACATCGAGGGCGACATCCAGATCCCCGATCATCCCCTGGTGCGCGAGGTGATGCAGGACGTGCTGCAGGAAGCGATGGACCTCGAAGGCCTGCTCGCCGTGCTGCGCGGAATCAACGATGGCAGTATTCGCTGCCTCGCCGTCGATACGCCGGTTCCGTCCCAATTCGCTCACGAGCTGCTGAATGCCAATCCTTACGCATTTCTCGATGAAGCGGGCCTCGAAGAGCGGCGAACGCGTGCGGTTTCGCTCGGAGGAGCCATTCCACCGAGCGTACTGGAGCAGGCCGGCAAGCTCGACTTGCAGGCGATCGACACGGTCCGTAATCAATGCTGGCCCGATATCCGCGACGAACATGAGTTGCACGATCTGTTGATGAGCCTTGTTGCATTGCCGGTTGGCATGGTTGAAGCCGGTTGCTGTCTGCAATGGGACAAATGGTATGAGTGCCTGGTGCGAACGGGGCGCGCACAGACGATGAACGCGGGAGAAATTCCGTGCTGGGTCCCAACCGAGCGGCTCGATTACGCGCGCACCCTCTGGCTTCGAGAAAGCATCGATGGCATCGCGAAAGACACAGTCTTGAAAAAGTGCGTGCAGGGCTGGGCCCAGATTCTAGGGCCCGTGACGGCGAAGAGCTTCGCTGAGATGCTTTTTGTTGATCCCGCGCTGGTTTTTCAAACGTTCATCGCGATGGAAGTGCAGGGCCTGCTGATGCGCGGGAGCTTTGAAAAGCCGGCAACCGAAGCGGATCACGACATCGAGTGGTGCGAGCGGCGCATCCTGCAGCGCATTCACAAATTGACGATCGGAATCCGCCGCAAAGAAATCGAACCCGTGGCGCCGGCGGCGTTTATGCGATGGATACTGGGCTGGCAGCACATCGCCCCGCAGACACAACTCGCCGGAGAAGAGGGACTGCTCGAAGCGCTCGCGCAATTGGAGGGCTTCGAAGCACCGGCCATCGAATGGGAACGAACGCTGCTTCCGGCGCGCGTGGCGGATTACAATCCTGCCTGGCTCGACCGGTTGTGCCTTTCCGGCGCAGTGGGATGGGGCCGGGTTTCGCCGCATCCCGCATTCGCCGCCGGCGATGGAGCCGGACCGCGCCGCGTAATTCCCTCCAACGCAGCGCCCATCACGTTTTATATGCGCGACTCGGCAGAGTGGCTGGCGCTCGCGCTTCGCGACCAGTGTGTGGAAGAGCGCAAGCTGAACCAGGCGTTGACGCCCGACGGACTGCGTGCGTGGGAACTGCTGCAGCAGCGGGGAGCCTGCTTTGTCGAGGACATTCAGCGGCTGCTCAATCTCACTCGGCACCAGACGCACAGCGCGCTGTGGGAACTCGCGGCCGCCGGGCTCGCAGCCGCGGACGGGTTCGATCAGTTGCGCACCATGATCGATCCCGAGCGCAAGCCTGCCGCGGCGGCAGCGCACCGCCGACTGCGCAGCGCCGCGGGACGATGGTCTTTGTTCAACGCCGACATAGCTACGCCCTCTGATGCGATGGAAAAGGCGAGACGCGACGATGCGGCCATCGAATCCGCGGCGCGCATGCTGCTGGCGCGCTACGGGGTAGTCTTCCGGGACCTGGTCGCGCGCGAATCGAACGTCCCCAGGTGGGGTGTATTGCTTCGCATGCTGCGCCGGCTCGAAGACCGGGGCGAAATCCGCGGCGGACGATTTGTGAGCGGCTTCGGCGGCGAACAATTCGCGCTTCCCGAGGCCGTGGAAAGCCTTCGCGCAGCGCGGCATCGCGACACGCAGGGAACGATTACGGTTGCCGGCGCCGATCCCATGAATCTGGCCGGCATCCTCATTCCCGGGGAACGCGTGCCCGCGGTTCCGGGCCGCTCGGTCGTTTTCCATGATGGCCTGGTGGCCGGAAGCGAACCGGACGCGGCCCCAGAGACGGCCAAGGTACGGCAGATCCGGGCTGCTGCGCGCAAGCTGCCGGTGACCCCGCATGTGGCGCCAATCCCGGTCAGAGAGCCTGCTGGATCGCTGTCATTGTTCTAGCCCTTGTCTCAGGGCAGCGCACCCGGTGACTAGTTATCGCCTGTCCCTTGGGACTGCCCTCGGACGTGGTCAGACCTCTGGCCGGACCGCTAGAATGGCCCCGTGAAAGACTCGGTCCGGTGAATTCGCCCGGGAAACTAACGAAGGTTTTCTTCACAAGCAAACGAGACAAGGAGCAGACCACCCAATGCGCAACTTCTTGAAGGCAGGCGCGTGCCTGATATTCACGTGGGCTTCGGTCAGCGCAACCGCGCAGCAGAAATATTTTCAGGACTGGCCGGAGAACGCCGACCCGCACACCGTGGGCGATCGCGTGGCGATTCATTTTCTCGAGAGCGCGCATCTGAATCCGATTGTCTACCCCGAAGTGTGCGCCTGGTATGGAGCGCTGAAGTATGCCGAAGCTACGAATAATTCAGCACTCCAGGCGCAGTTGCAGGCCCGCTACCGGCCGCTGCTCACGCCGCAGTTCAACGATCTGATTCCCGACAAGGAGCACGTGGACTACGAAATCTTTGGAACTGTGCCGCTGCAGATTTCGATCGAGACCAAGGACAACGCGGCGCGCGCAATGGGCTTGCACTTTGCGGACAGGCAGTGGAGCAACCCGCGACCGGACGGGCTCTCAGGCGAGACGCGCTTCTGGATCGACGATATGTACATGCTCACGATCCTGCAGCTCCAGGCGTATCGCGCGACCAATGACACCAAGTATCTCGATCGCGCCGCGAAGGAAATGGTGGCCTACCTGCGCAAGCTGCAACAATCCAACGGGCTCTTCTATCACGCCGAGGATGTGCCGTTCTTCTGGGCACGCGGCGATGGCTGGGTAGCCGCGGGTATGGCGGAGACGCTCACTTCCCTGCCAGAGAGCCACCCGGAGCGAGCCGAGATCCTCGAAGGTTATCGAAAAATGATGGCCGAACTGCTGAAAAACCAGAATGCCGACGGGACATGGCGCCAGCTCATCGACCATCCTGAAGCATGGGAAGAAAGCTCCTCTACGGGCATGTTTACCTTCGCCATGATTGAAGGCGTTCGCCATGGCTGGCTGCCGGAGGAGACTTACGGTCCGGCCGCGCGCAAGGGATGGATCGCACTCGCGGGCTTCGTGGATCAGAACGCTGACGTGACCAATGTGTGCGTCGGAACAAACAAGGAGAATAGCCTCGCATACTATCTTGCCCGGCCCCGCAAGACAGGGGATTTCCATGGGCAGGCCCCGGTGTTGTGGGCAGCGAGGGCGCTGCTGGAGTAGTAAGTCAACCTAATCAGTTTTAGCTGGCCATAATGATAGAAAGAGCGTTGCTAGTAGTTTTAGCAGTAGCTGACTGCCGCGAAAACTGATTTCATCGGATCGATTCGACGTTGATTTCCCCGGCAATCGCGTGATCCCGGCGTGGCTCAGAGCCGATCCTCAACGTGGCTTTTGGATTCCTTGGCGCAGAAGGACGCGCCGTTTCGCCCATTCAGGCATTTTGAGATGGCGAACAGAAGTTTGGCGGTCCGTAGACCTGGAGGGACTTGCCCGTGATAGCTCAATTTTCAATCGAAGATCAAAGCTCGTTTACTCGCGCCCGCGAGATCTTTATCCGGATAACTCTTATCGCAGTCATGGGTGTAACTTGCTTTCTGCTCATGCGCCCATTTCTGAACATGATCCTTGCGGCGATCATCATAGCAATCGGCGTGTATCCCGGATATCGGATAGTTACAAACGCGGTTCGGGGACGCACGAACTTGGCAGCTGCGCTTTGCACCATCCTGTTACTGGTCGTTATGGTCTTGCCGGCTGCTTTATTGGCGGGAACACTAGCCGACGGGATTGGCGGCATCATTCACCAGGTGCAAGCCGGCCAGCTCAACATTCCGCCACCGCCGTCGAGCCTCGAGAAGTTGCCCCTCATCGGTTCTCGATTGGATGCGTTCTGGACTCTGTGCTCCACCAACTTGTCTGAAGCGGTCAGTCGATTTAGTCCTCAAATCAAGGAGGCAATTCCCGGGCTGCTCTCTGCCTCGGCTGGAATTGGCGGAGTCCTCCTTCAAATCCTGATTGCTATCGTGATCGCAGGATTCCTGTTGGCGAACAGCAAAGGAAGCGGACACTTTGCGGACAGAGTCTTTGTTCGCATTTTCTGGGACCAAGGTGCAGAGTACAAAGAACTCGTAGCAGCAACCGTCCGAAGTGTCACCAATGGAATTCTGGGTGTAGCGGTCATTCAAACGCTCTTCGCCAGTGTGGGCTTCTGGATGGTGGGACTTCCCGGAACAGGCTTGTGGGCGATCCTGTTCCTGGTTGCCGCAGTTCTTCAGGTTGGCGTGATCGTGCTAATACCGGCGGTGCTCTACGTCTTCGCAGCGGACTCCACCACCCATGCCGTAGTCTTCCTCGCATGGTGCATCGTGGTGGGCCTTATGGACAATGTCTTGAAGCCCATCTTGTTGGGACGCGGCAGTAAGGTTCCAACGCTTGTCATTTTTATTGGCGTCCTTGGCGGATTCGTGCTTATGAACATCATGGGGCTGTTTGTCGGAGCCATTGTCTTGTCAGTGGGCTACAAACTCTTTATGGCCTGGCTCGGCGACGAGGTGCCGGAAGCAATCGCGGCGGATGACCCGCATTCGGTGCAAGTATAGTTCGACAGTTCCAAATTGCGGATCGATCATCGGGATCCCGAACGGAGAGAGAGAATGAAAATTCACAAACTCGCGGCAATCGTTGTCGTTGTCCTCCTGTCGACTAGCGTGGCAAGGGCGGACGACGACGTGGCAAAGAAGAAAGCGAAGATCCAGCAGGCGGCAACTCAAACCCTGGGTGATTTGTACAAGCTCCAACCCTCGGCCAAGGGCGCGATCCAGAGTGCGGCCGGCTATGCGGTTTTCAAGAACTTCGGGACCAACTTGTTGGTGGTGAGTACGGCGAGCGGCGCGGGGGTCGCGACAAACAACAAGTCAAAGCAACAAACCTATATGAAGATGGTTTCGGCCGGTGCCGGCCTTGGGGTGGGAGTGAAGGACTTCCGCGCCATCTTCGTATTCGAAACCGATAAGGCGCTCAATGATTTTCTCAATTCCGGCTGGTCGGGCTCGGCTCAAACCGACGCCGCCGCCAAGGCGGGAACGTCGGGAGGTGCTGTTTCGGGAGCAGTCGAGGTTGCCCCGGACGTTTACGTCTACCAGATCACCAAGAACGGCCTCGCCCTGCAACTGACACTTCAGGGCACCAAATACTACAAAGACGACGACCTGAACAAACCGTAGGCTTCACCGCGAAGGTCAGGGTGCGGAATGCCGGGTTGGGCGTTCCCCGCTGGCACCTGGGAGGATCCCGCTCTCAAAAAGACCGATACCCTCACCTGATCGAATATCGGAGCGTGCCGGTGGCAGGGTAGCTCCCTCCACTTGTCCGCGACGCATGATTCTGCGAGCTATATAATCCTGCGCTTAAATTAAAGCAGTAAGCTGCGGGAGGCCGATCGCTCTGTCGTTGGCCTCCCGCAAAGTTACTAAGTCCCAGGCGATGTATTGTAAGACGTCGAGGGACGCACCCGGGTCAGCTCATCCCCCATCATCCGGAGGTCATGCAATGAGGTACCTTGATGGTGTTGTGTTTATGTTCTTCATGGGGATGTTGGCGGTCATCAACAGCCCAGTACAGGCCGCTGCCCAGGATGGCAAAACCGTTGTTCATCCCGCTCCCGCCTCGCCTGTCATCACAGTAACCGTTACCGATCTGTACCGTATGAAGCACGGCCGTCATGCCGAAGTGGTAATTGCTCAAGCAGTCGGCTTTCCCAATGACACTTGCGATGTCATCACGACCTTTGATGTCGTTAAGAAGTACGAAGAGCGCCAAACCTGGAGTAATGTAACTCAACGACTCGATATCGTTGTCGATGGAACGCCATATCCGGCGACGTTTCGAGATATCGGGTTCTATCCTCTTGGCCTCAACCTGGCGTGCATCGATTTTGACTCGCCCTTCCTCCACGCAGAATTGAAAATTCCTGTTCTGCCATTGGACCTGGACTCGCCGGGCAGTCCCTCCTCGTTGTCGTACGACGATAAGGAAATAGCGAAAAGCAATCCGGGAACCCCTTTTCTAAACAACCACGGAGAAGTCTCCTCCGTTCTTGTCGCGACCGACAACGGTCAATTGGAATTTGCATCCGCCGATGACGTTCGTACGTTTCTCAAAGTTGCTGCGAACGTTGCCCCCCGGCCAACGCTGTTTCACCGACCCCTCTCGTCAACCTGAGCCAGACCTGTCCCCCAGAATCGCAGGGAGGCCCGGACTCCACCTGGCGCTGAGGACTCCTATTTGGGATGGTGAGCAATTTAAAGCCGACCCCATTGGAATGGCTTCGAATCAGGGTGAAGTTTGAATTGGCCGGGACAGACAGATTTGAACTGCAGAAAGCTCGGCTTGCTTCACGACCCTCGCAAGCCAGATTCGCAATACGAATATGGATTGGGGCGCTTCGTGAGTCGGCTTGAGGAGCCGTGCCACGTTGGAAGATGGGGAAAATTGAATTGGTCGGGACGGGCAGATTTGAACTGCCGACCCCTCGCACCCCAAGCGAGTGCTCTACCAGGCTGAGCCACGTCCCGACACGATCAAGCCGGCTCGGTCGAGCCGGCTTTTGGGGTCTCAATTGAGTCTACACCAGCCACGTCAGGAAGTCGTGCGAAGCGCGCGGCTTCCCGGGTCTCCGGTTAGTGCGAGGGAGGCACGTATTCGCTGGGAAGCGCCGAACCGGCCCCGAAAAAGAACTCTTCCATCTGTTCCACCAGAAACTGCTGTGCCTGGGGAGTCCACGGCTGCAGTCGGTATTCGTTCAACAGCATCTTCTGCCGGTCGACCCACTCTGCCCAAGCGGCCTTGGAGACATTCTTGTAGATCTTCTGCCCGAATTCCGAATCGAAGGGCGGTTCGTCCAGGCCCTCCATCTCCTTCTTGTTGCGAACACAAAAAACCATGTGCGCCATCGTTGTTGCGGCTCCTTCTCTGACGAGGTCCATTGTATTGGATGGGAGAGGCAGAAGGCTCGGCACGATCCCTTGTTATGACTCGCCCGGAACACGACCCCATGTCCACCGCATCCCCAAGATGCCTCGTGGGTTGTTCAAATTTGTAAAGCCTGATTTTACTTGACAGTAAAGGCTGCACGCGCATTTCATATCTTTACTTTCGACCCGCCGAGCGGTTCGATTTCCCCAGCAATCCAACCCTTTTTGGCCGTCAAACTCCACTCCAAGCTCCTCAAGTTCGAAGGAGGTTTCGTGCCTGAAGAAACTCTGGCAACCGTGCTCAGCGACAATGCTGCGTCCGGCCTCTCCTACGTCACTTTCGTTCCCGCCCTCGTGTTTCTGCTAACCGGGCCCTACAACCAGAATCTCGTTGTCCGATTTCACGCCTGGCAATCCATTTTTCTGAATGTCGCAAGTCTCGCAGCTTGCCTGGGACTCTATACGCTTGGAATCATTCCAATCATCAATCTGCTGGATGTAATCCTCATTCCACTTGTGCTGATGGTCTGCTTCGTTGTGTGGATTACCTTGATGGTCGGCACCCTTCAGGGCCGGCGCGTCAAACTGCCGTTCCTGGGGGATCTGGCAGAAGACAAGGCAATCTCGCACCGGTTCTGAGTTCGTCTCCGGAGAGAGTGGGCGTCAGCGACGGCCGCTCTTGCTGCGTGGGCGCTTCTTTCCCTTGCCTCGGCCGGAGAACGGCTCGTCACGCTTCTTTTTCTTCACTCTTTCGTTTTTTTTCGGGGGCTTCTTTCCCGTCAGCGGAATTCCTTCTTCCACTATCGAAAATTGCAGACGCCGTTCCTGCGCCAGGATGCGGTCGAGAATCACCAGCACACGGTCGCCGGCCCGGAAACGGCGCCCATTCCGGTCGCCGACGATCTCGTGTGTATTTTCGCGCCACGTGTAGCGGTCGTCGCGCAGCGAATCGATGGGAACAAGCCCCTCGACAAACAGGTCAGTCAACTCGACAAAGAGCCCGTACTTAGTGGGATTCAGCACCAGGGCGGAGAACTCTTCGCCCACCCGATCCTCCATGAACCGGACCTTCTTCCACTCCACGAGTTCGCGCTCGGCATCGGCAGCCCGCCGTTCTGTCTGGCTGGTTTCTTCGGCGATCTGGGCCAGTTCGGGCTCGGGGATGGGCGGATTGATCGGGCAGAGGCCGCCCTCCCGGGTCTCAAAATCGAGCCCCGGGGCACCCGGTTTCCTCCGACGCGTTGCCACTCCCGCCAGTGCTTCGTTGGGGTGTGTCCACGGAGAACTGTGCCGCCCCGGCGCGATTACGCCTTCACCGCGAACCCCATCCCGCAACAGCGCCTTGGTGATGCGGTGCACGATTAGGTCGGGGTAGCGCCGGATGGGCGACGTGAAATGCGTATAGGTGGGTGCGGCAAGGGCAAAATGGCCCTCGTTGATCTCTGAATAGCGCGCCTGCCGCAGCGACCGCAGCATGAGATAGCTCAGGATGCGCTCTTCCGGCTTGCCCTCGATCCTGGCGGCAAGTTTCTGATACATCCGCGGCGTGACGGCGATATCCTCCGCGACCTCGTGTTCGCGCGGCCTGCGCCCGCTGCCGTATGATTCGCGGCGTTCGCCCCGTGCTGGTGAAGGAGCGCGACGACGGCGGTTACGAACTCCAGGTGCACATTGCCGATGTGGCCGAATACGTGCGTGAAGGCACGGATCTCGATCTCGAAGCACGGCTGCGCGGCACCAGCGTCTACTTTCCCGATCGCGCCATTCCCATGCTGCCGCAAGAGCTCTCGAGCGACATCTGCAGCCTGCGCCCGGAGGAAGACCGCCTCGTCCTGAGCTGCGTGATGCAACTCGACTCGAAAGGCAGCATCGAGAGCTACGAGATTTGCGAGGGAGTGATCGCGTCGGCGGCGCGCATGACCTACACCAAGGTGCATGCGATTCTGGAGGGCGACGAAGAAGTTCGCGCCGCCTATCCCGAGTTCACTGCCGACTTCGAACTGATGCGCGACCTGGCCATGAAGATGAACCGCCGCCGCGAAGAGCGCGGCAGCATCGATTTCGATTTACCCGAGCCTGTGATTCAATTCGATGAACACGGACAGATGCGCGGCATCATCAAGGCCGAGCGCACGTGGGCCAATCGGCTCATCGAGGAGTTCATGCTGGC
>Ga0207098_10584_pt1 | contig 10164 bp, 6 predicted proteins | sample Alteio_BWMinHeat_84_FD_153548 | JGI IMG/M metagenome (GOLD analysis project Ga0207098, IMG submission 153548) | Enriched cells from forest soil in Barre Woods Harvard Forest LTER site, Petersham, Massachusetts, United States -... | ecosystem: Environmental > Terrestrial > Soil > Temperate forest >... | reverse complement strand
ATCCAGCTATTGAGGCTGATGTCGATTTGAATAAGGCATTGGCGCAGGGCTATGGTCAGCTTAAAGCTGCACATGTCAATGATTATCAAAAACTATTTGGCCGAGTGAAATTTAATTTAGGCGCAGATGCAGGTATGCTGAAAAGGCCAACAGATGAGCGTTTGCGGCACTTTAGTTTTGATAATCCCGATAGGCAATTACAAACTTTATACTATCAATACGGGCGTTATTTGCTGATATCAAGTTCAAGACCGGGTACACCGCCGGCAAATTTACAGGGTATCTGGAATGATGCGGTGCAACCGCCCTGGGGCAGTAATTATACCACCAATATTAATACGGAAATGAATTACTGGCTGGCAGAAAATACCAATTTGCCTGAGTGTCACCAGCCGCTTTTCGATTTTATAAAAGAGCTTTCAGTTAACGGAGCCAAAACCGCTAAAATAAATTACGGTATTAATGAAGGCTGGGTAGAGCATCACAACTCGGATATATGGGCCAAAACTTCAACCGTTGGTAATTATGATAACGACCCTAAAGCAAGTACCCGTTATTCGGCGTGGCCAATGGGCGGCGCCTGGCTGAGCACACATTTATACGAGCATTATTTGTTTACAGGCGACAAAGAATTTTTAAGTCAGACGGGCTATCCGCTGATGAAGGGAGCGGCTTTGTTTATGCTCAACTGGCTGATCAAAGATCCCAAAACGGGCTATCTCATCACTAACCCGGGTGTATCACCGGAAAATTCGGTTAAAATTGATGGCAAGCAATACGAGATCAGTATGGCCAGCACCATGGATATGTCTATCATCCGCGAACTATTTAATAATTGTATAGCATCGGCGAAAGCCTTAAATACAGATGTTGATTTTGTGGCCCGCGTTGAAAAGGCTGAAACGCAATTGTACCCTATGCACATTGGGCAGTATGGGCAAATACAAGAGTGGTTTCAGGATTGGGATGATCCGAAAGATGATCACAGGCATATCTCGCACCTGTTTGGTTTGTTCCCGGGTAAATTTATTTCGGTTGAAAGTACGCCCGATCTGGCTGCCGCTGCCAAACAATCCATGATCTTCCGCGGCGATGTGAGTACAGGCTGGTCAATGGCCTGGAAAGTAAACTGGTGGTCGCGCCTGCACGATGGTAATCATGCTTATAAAATATTAGCTTCGGCATTTAACTATATCGACCCAACGACGACTGTTAGAATGACGGGTGGCGGAACCTTCCCGAACCTGTTTGACGCACACCCGCCGTTCCAGATTGATGGTAACTTTGGCGGCACAGCCGGGATGACCGAGATGTTGCTGCAAAGCCATACCGGTGCACTCGAACTATTACCCGCATTGCCGGATGCCTGGCCGACGGGCAGTATAAGCGGTATTAAGGCGCGTGGTAATTTCACCGTCGACATTAATTGGGATAAGAGCAAACTAACCAGGGCGGTTATCACATCTAACCTGGGGGGCAATTGCCGGGTGAGCAGCCCTATCCCGGTAAAGGTTGTAGAAATAGCCTCAAAACAGGCATCGGAGGTAAATTCAAACTCTTTAGACCAGCGCGAACCTAAGCCCGATTATCAAAAAAAGGATGGTGTTAAGCTGGCTGACCTGCCTGTTGCCAAACAATATACTATCGAGTTTGCGACTGAAAAAGGTAAAACCTATACTATAGTTCCATTATAAATTTAAATTGATGAAGCGTTACATTTATTTGTTACTGATACTATTGAGTATTAACGCGAGGGCACAAGACAGGGCCACGTGGTTGCAACAGGCTAAGTTTGGTGTGATGACACATTACCTGCCCGACTGGTTACGGCAAACCGAGAACCTGAAAATCAATGTGGATAAATGGAACGATCTGATAAATCATTTTGATGTGAATGCATTGGCAGATCAGGTTAAGGCCGTTGGGGCTGGATATATGATATTTACCATCGGGCAGAACTCTGGTTTTTATGATGCGCCTAACAGTACCTATGACCGTATTACGGGAATTAAGCCAAGTAAATGTTCAAAGCGCGATTTGATAGCCGACCTGTCTATTGCTTTGCACAAGCGTGGGTTAAAGCTGATAGTTTACCTGCCATCGGGCGCACCAAACGGCGATTCGGTAGCTAAAAAAGCCTTGCAATGGCAAAACGGGCCACATCCAAATAAAGAGTTTCAAAATAACTGGGAACAGATCATCGGGGAATGGTCGGTACGCTGGGGGGATAAAGTTGATGGCTGGTGGTTTGACGGTTGTTACTGGCCAAACATGATGTATCGTGCCGAAACTGCACCTAATTTTAAAAGCTTTGCGGCAGCGGCACGGGCAGGTAATCCGAAAAGTATTGTGGGTTTCAATCCTGGTGTATTTTACAGGTTAAGCAGCATGTCGCCATACGAAGATTACATTGCCGGGGAGATTAATAAAGACGACCTGGTGACTATTAACCATCCGTACGATGGTAAAGTTGACGGCGCTCAGATACACGCGTTAAGTAATCTTGGCGAAAAGTGGGGCATGGGCAATCCGCGTTTTACCATAGAACAGATCATCGGTTATACCAAAAAGATTAATGATGCGCAAGGCGCCATGACCTGGGATGCACCCATACAAAGCAGCGGTTTAATTTACCCGGCATATATTGAACAGCTTACCGCGATAGGCAAAAGCATATCCCGCTAAGATAATTTAATTGAATAATAAGCTTACTAAAAACAGCAACCATAGCTTGATTATGGCTTACTTGCAACATTATACACCCGATATGAGATTTGTTAAATATACCTTATGCTGTTTGTTCCTGATAGCTGCAATAAAGCTGAATGCCCAGCAGTTAACCTGGAGCGAGGTTGAACCGGGCATCTGGAAAGCTGTTGCGGGTAAGCCCGAAGCATTTGATCTATTAAAAACTGCTGGCGCAGTGCCATACCATGCCGGGCTGGTTGAAATGGGAAAAACAAGCTTCCCTTTGTCGCAAGCGGATATCACGGCTAAAATTATTGATGGTAAAACCTACCTGAGCTTTCCGCTCGATCATACCGAACAATTGTATGGCTTTGGCCTTAACTTTCAAACCGTACACCAGCGGGGTAAAATTTTAACCCTGCATGTAGACAATTATGCCGGTAAAGACGACGGGCATACGCATTGCCCAACGCCTTTTTATGTGTCGTCTAAAGGCTATGGTGTATTTATCAATTGCGCCCGTTACATTAAAGTTTATGCGGGTACGGCCGTTAACCGGGATAGTAAAACACCGCCAAAGATACAGGACAGGAACGTGGATAAAGATTGGAAATCGAAACCCTACTCAGATAACGTGGTGATGCTGGTACCTGCCGAAGGAGCGGAAATTTATGTGTTCGGCGGACCTACTACAATGGATGCCGTGCGCAGGTATAATTTGTTAAACGGCGGAGGTTGTTTGCCTCCACGCTGGGGCCTTGGTTTTACCCAACGTATGCAACGCCTAACCGATGCCACAGGTGTTGCAGCGGAAGCAAAAGCATTTGAAGATAAAGGCTACCCTTTGGATTTTATCGGCCTTGAGCCGGGCTGGCAAAGCAAATCGTATCCCTGCACTTTTGAGTGGGATAAAACCCGTTTTGCTGAACCCAAAACATTGGTGCAGGATATGTTGAAAAAAGGTGTTCGTATTAACCTGTGGACAAATCCATACATCTCCCCAGAGTCGCATATTTACAAACAAATATTGCCTTATACCGGCAATTATACCGTTTGGAATGGTTTGGTACCCGATATCAGCATGCCTGAAGCAAGGAAGATATTCTTTGGTGAACTGGAAAAAGATAAAGTTGATATCGGCGTAAGCGGATACAAAATGGATGAGGTTGATGGCGGCGACAATTATTTGTGGCCCGATGTGGCAACATTCCCATCAGGACACAGCGCCGAGCAAATGCGGCAAACTTATGGCTTAATGATGCAGCGTTATGTTACCGAACTGTATCATAACCGTAACCAGCGCACTTACGGCCTGGTTCGCGCCTCCAATGGTGGCGGCGCTGCTTTGCCTTATGTAATTTACAACGACTATTATAACCACCAGGATTTTATTACAGCGTTAATTAACAGCGGTTTCGCCGGGGTATTGTGGACGCCTGAAGTACGTGCCTCAAAAACCGCTGAAGAATGGCTGCGCAGGTTTCAGTCGAATATATTTTCGCCTATGGCGATGATTAACGCCTGGGCGAGCGGCACCAAACCCTGGACTTTCCCCGAAGTTGCCGATCAGATAAAACAACTGGCTAATCTGCGTATGCAAATGATGCCTTATTGGTACAGCGAGTTTGCCAAATACCATTTCCAGGGGATACCGCCATTCAGGGCCATGAACCTGGAGCCGGGTTTTATGGGTGTAGATGTGCCTAAAGATGCGCCAAAAAAGAATATCAACCTGGAAGAAAACCCTTACGAAGAAGCATCGCAAAAAGAAATAAAAGATCAGTATATGGCCGGCGAAAATTTGCTGGTAGCACCTATGTTTACCGGGCAAACCACACGCACGGTTATTTTGCCAAAAGGCAAATGGTACGACTTTTATACCGGCAAACTGGCTGGGGATGGGGAAGTGATTACCGTTACGCCCGGTTTGGATAAAATACCTGTGTATGTGAAAGACGGCGGTATCATCCCGATGATGCCTGCTATGCTGCACTCACCAAAAGCCGGCGACAAAGTGGATATTGAAGTGCGTTATTATGGCGATAAGCCGGGCAGTTACCGTTTGTATGATGACGATGGTGAAACCTTCAATTATGAAAAGGGGGCCTATAGTTTCCGCGAAATTAAGGTGGAGAAGCTAAATGGAAAAGTTAAAGGCAGTATTAGCAATGCCATAGCCGGTAAGCCTAACACGATTGGTAATGTTACTTTTAAAATGATGACGGAATAATTTAATATTGTTGCATGAAAAGATCGTTCGTTTGCCTATCGCTTTTACTGATAAGTGTTTTATGTATCAACTGGATTCAAAATATTGGGACATCTGAGTTTAAGCAAGAAATAACCGCTACACTACACAAAAGTGTAATGGAAGAAGCTGCCTGGGCCATGCAGCAGCAGCCTATTACGGTAACTGCGGAAACCTGCAGCCGCAGTGCCGGGGGGAAACACGATTTTTATTCGGAGGGCGATTATTGGTGGCCCGATCCGAAAAATCCCAACGGTCCGTATATTCAAAAAGACGGGCTGACCAATCCGGATAATTTTGTGGCGCATCGTTTGGCTATGATCCGCTTTAGCAGGATAATAGGCGCTTTGGCTTCGGCATATACACTTACGCACGATGTTAAATATGTTAAACAGGCCATCATACATCTTAAAGCCTGGTTTATCAATCCGGAAACGCTGATGAACCCTAACCTGCAATACGCGCAGGCGTTAAAAGGCATTACTACCGGTCGTGGTATTGGTATTATCGATACCATCCAGTTAATGGAAGTGGTGCAAGGCATTATGGCGTTGGAAAAAGATGCCGCTATGGATAAAAATGTTGTGGCAGGAGTTAGAAACTGGTTCGCACAATATATTGTATGGTTAACTACCAGTAAAAACGGACTGGAAGAGAAAGCCGCCAAAAACAATCACGGTACCTGCTGGACAATGCAAACCGCTTGCTTTGCACGTTTTACGCATAACCAGGCCATTATGGATACCTGCGGTAACCGTTATAAAACTATCATTCTACCAAATCAGGTAGCTGTGGACGGCAGTTTGCCGCTTGAGCTGAAACGCACCAAACCTTTTGGGTATTCTATTTTCGATCTGGATGCGCTGACGACACTTTGCCAGATACTATCTACCAAAAGCAATAACCTTTGGGAATACAAAACCACCGATGGGCGGTCGATTCAAACGGCAATAGGTTATCTGTACCCATATCTCGCCGATAAAAGTAAATGGCCCTTCGCCCATGATGTGATGTTCTGGGACGAGTGGCCGGTGGCGCAGCCGTCGCTGGTGTTTGGCGCTATCGCTTATCACCAAACCGACTGGCTGAAAACCTGGGAAAAACTGAACCACGACCCAAAAGTTGATGAGGTAATCAGGAATCTCCCGGTAAGGCATCCGCTCATCTGGATACAATAATTCAACTCATTATACCAGTATGTAAGTTAAATGTTAGGTTGTGTGTCAATATAGCTTACTGTTTGGCTAATAGTGTAAACTGTAAACCGGAATAATATTCGCTTTATTGTATTACCAATTACAGGCATTATTTCCCCAACAATAACCCATATGAGCTTTAACAATAGCGCGATATATAAGTACGTATTTATCTTATTTTTTAGTGCGGTTGCTTTGACAGTTTCGGCGCAGGATAAAGGCGACGAAGACAAAACAATGGCTAACCAGGTGAAGAACCGGGATAAAATTGCCATTGACGATGCCATGAATGGCTGGTGGAAAGAATCGATGAAGACGCATGAGAGTCGTGTAGCCTGGTGGCGTGATGCACGTTTCGGTATGTTTATCCACTGGGGAATTTACTCGCTCCCCGGCGGCGAGTGGAAAGGCAAAAAGGTTGACGGCTACGCCGAGCACCTGATGCGTAAGGAAAAGATACCCCGCGCCGAGTACCTGGAGCTGGCTCACCAGTTTAACCCCGTAAAGTTTAATGCTGACCTGTGGGTTAAAACGGCCAAAGAAGCGGGTATGCGCTACCTGATCATCACCGCTAAACACCATGACGGTTTCGCGATGTTTAACTCGCAGGTATCGGATTATAACGTAGTTAAACAAACTGCATGGCATCACGACCCGATGGCGGATCTTTCGGCGGCGTGTAAAAAGTACGGTATCAAGTTTGGGTTTTATTATTCACATGCGTTTGACTGGGAGCATCCCGATGCACCGGGTAACGACTGGGATTACCATAATCCAGGCGGCGACCTGAACCTGTTTGGCGGTCGTGATTGGTACGATTTACATCCTGAACTGTTACCAAAAGCGGTAAATTATGTCAACCAAAAAGCTATCCCACAGATAAAAGAATTGCTGACCATGTATCATCCCGATATTTTATGGTTTGATACACCGCAGAAGTTGCCTTTGTCAGAGAATATCCGCATCCTGAAAGCTATCCGGGAAACCGACCCGAATGTGGTAGTTAATGGAAGGTTGGCGCGAGGTGCTAACGACCTGAACCTTGGCGATTACAAAAATACAGCCGACCGACCGGCGGAGTTTTTCCCGGTTGAGGGCGATTGGGAAGCTATCCCGACAACAAACGAATCATACGGTTATTCAAAATTTGATAAGAGCCACAAACCGGTGAGCTTTTTTATACAATTGCTGGCAAAATCAGCCTCGCGTGGTGGTAATTTACTGATGAACATCGGTCCGATGGGTGATGGTGAATTTGCGCCGGAGGATATGCATATTTTAAAAGGCATAGGTGAGTGGATGAGCAAAAACTCGTCGAGTATTTATCAAACCACCAAAACCCCGTTGCCGTTTCAAAGCTGGGGCGTATCAACGCGCAAAGGCAGTTTGCTTTACCTGCATGTGTTTAACTGGCCGGCGAACGGCAACCTGATAGTAGGCGGTTTAAAAAGCAATGTCGCGAAAGCTTATTTACTGACCGACCCGGACAAAAAGCCATTAAACTTTAAACGGATCGATCCGCTGGATATGAGCATCAGCGTGGCTGTACAAGCACCGGATAAAATAAACACCGTGATTGTGCTGGAAACAAAAGGCAATATTGAAACAGATGCCGTACGCCTGGCGAGCAGCACCATCGATAATCACTTTTTGGCTTTTGATGCCGAACTGACCGGTAAGTTTGGTTTCGGTGATGGAAAAACAACGCATTATTATATAGAGGGCTGGTCGAAAATGGAGCAGTTTGTAAGTTGGGACTTTAGATTACTGCAACCGGCAACATTTAAAGTAGTGTTGAAATACCTGGCTGATAAGACTGATGAAGGAACTTATGAATTGAAGCTTGGCGACCTGGTAAAAAAAGGTGAGGCAGCATCATCAGAAAAAGAAGAAGTAAAAACGGAAGATATCGGCGAGGTTAGTTTGAAAGCAGGCGCAAACCTGCTGGAAATAAAACCTGTAGAGATTAAAAAAGCTGCGTTAATGAAGCTTTTGGAGGTGCAGTTAATCCCGGTAAGTAAATAGTAAAACATACACTCAAATAAACTCTATGAAAAAATTATCAATTGCTTTTGCAGCATTAGTAATGCTGGTTACTACGGTATCGGCACAAAAAAAATTAAGTCGCGATGAGCGGATGAAATGGTGGCGTGAGGCCCGTTTCGGAATGTTTATACACTGGGGCGATTATGCGCAATGGGCGGGCATGTACAAAGGACACGAAGTTGCCCACGGCGGTGAATGGATAATGAACCGGGGTAAAATACCGGTGGCAGAATATCAGGCGGCAGCCAAAAACTTTAATCCGGTTAAGTATGATCCGGATGCCTGGGTGCGTATGGCTAAAGATGCCGGTATGAAATATATTGTAATTACTGCCAAGCATCACGATGGTTTTGCGATGTTTAAATCGAACTCCAGTAAATGGAATATTGCCGATGCTACGCCTTATGGTAAAGATGTGCTGAAACCGTTAGCTGAAGCATGTAAAAAATATGGTATTAAGCTGGGATTCTATTATTCGCAGGCGCAGGACTGGAACAACCCGGGCGGTGCGGTTGCAAGAAAAGTAGCAAGCGAAGGATGGCCTAACCCGGATTCGGCTGCTATTGATGCGTATACACAAGCGCATAGCGGACATTGGGATCCGTATCAAACCACAGCAACAATGGCTGATTATATTGACCGTGTAGCAGTGCCGCAAATGAAAGAATTGCTGACCAATTACGGTGATGTAGCGGTGTTATGGTGGGATACCCCGACAGGTATGACTGATGAATTTGCAGAAAAATTAAACGCAGTTTTGGCGTTGCAACCTAACATTATTACCAATGACAGGTTAAAACGACCAAACTTTCCGGGAGATACTAAAACTCCTGAGCAAAAAAATACCAAGCCTGAGCGAACTGGATGGCAAAGACTGGGAAACTTGCATGACCATGAATGGTACCTGGGGATACAAGAGCTATGATAATAAATGGAAAACACCTGAAACGCTGATTCATAACTTATGCGATATTGCATCAAAAGGTGGCAATTACCTATTAAATGTTGGCCCTGATCCGCTGGGGCAATTCCCGCAGGGAAGTATTGACGATTTGAAAGCTATTGGCAAATGGATGAAAGTGAATAGTGAGGCTATTTACGCTACAACTGCCAGTCCACTTGCGCCATTGGCCTGGGGCCGCTGCACCAAAAAAGTTGAAGGGGATAAAACTACCTTATATTTATCGGTATTTAACTGGCCAAGCGATGGCAAACTGGTTGTACCGGGATTAAAAAACGAGGTGCTATCAGCTCAATTGTTAGCTAACGGCAATGTTTTGAAATCGCAAGGTTCGGCAGATGGATTGACGATAAGTTTACCTGCAGGTGCACCTGATGCGATCGCATCGGTTATTAAATTGGAAGTAAAGGGCGCTATGGGCGCAAATACAGCCAAGGGAAAAATGAAAAGCGGAGAATTGGATTAATGAGATAATTGTTTTAAACTAAAAAGGCCCTGATCGATTGATCAGGGCCTTTTTTATAAAGATACTCCCCGTTTCCAGGGGATAAAATCATCCTGACCCAGTTGAGCGGATTTAGCGGTGATTCGTCCGCTGGCTACTTCAATCACATAATCTAAAATACGGTCGGCAGCCTGTTCGATGGTTTCGGTGCCTTCTATGATAGTACCGCAATTGAGATCGATAATATCGGGCATGTGGTTATAAATCGTACTATTTGTCGCGATTTTAATAACCGGTGTAACAGGGTTGCCTGTTGGTGTACCAAGACCGGTAGTAAATAAGACGATATTGGCGCCCGCGGCTACTTCGGCGGTGGTGCTTTCTACATCATTACCGGGAGTACATAGTAAATTTAAACCTGGTTTTGTTGCCTTTTCGGGATAATCCAGTACATCGGTAATGGGAGATGAGCCGCCCTTTTTTGCCGCCCCGGCCGATTTCATAGCATCGGTAATTAAACCATCGCGGATGTTGCCCGGCGAAGGATTGGCATAAAAACCAGAACCTGAATTTTCGGCAA
>Ga0207098_10583_pt1 | contig 10187 bp, 12 predicted proteins | sample Alteio_BWMinHeat_84_FD_153548 | JGI IMG/M metagenome (GOLD analysis project Ga0207098, IMG submission 153548) | Enriched cells from forest soil in Barre Woods Harvard Forest LTER site, Petersham, Massachusetts, United States -... | ecosystem: Environmental > Terrestrial > Soil > Temperate forest >... | reverse complement strand
AAGCTGTTGAAAAATTCTTTGGCAAGGCGCCTTCAAAAGGTGTTAACCCTGACGAGGTTGTGGCCATTGGTGCTGCAATACAAGGCGGTGTGTTAACCGGCGAAGTGAAAGATGTGTTGTTGTTAGATGTTACCCCATTATCGTTAGGTATTGAAACTATGGGTGGCGTAATGACTAAACTGATCGAGGCGAATACCACTATTCCTTCTAAAAAATCAGAGACATTCTCAACCGCGTCCGACAGTCAGCCATCGGTAGAGATCCACATTTTACAAGGCGAGCGCCCAATGGCTGCTCAAAACCGTACAATCGGCCGTTTCCACCTGGATGGTATACCACCAGCACCTCGTGGCGTACCTCAAATTGAAGTAACTTTTGACATTGACGCCAACGGTATATTACACGTAGGCGCTAAAGACAAAGCTACTGGTAAAGAGCAAAAGATCCGTATCGAAGCTTCTTCGGGCTTAACTGACGCGGAGATCAAACGTATGAAAGACGAAGCAGAAGCAAATGCCGACTCTGACAAAAAGGCAAAAGAAGAAGTTGAAAAACTGAACGGCGCCGACGCGTTGATCTTCTCGACAGAGAAACAACTGAAAGAATATGGCGATAAAATCCCTGCTGATAAAAAAGGCGCTATTGAAAGCGGTTTGGAAAAATTGAAAGCAGCATATTCTGCCAAGAACTTAGCTGACATTGAAGTTGCTCAGGCCGAACTTGAAGCGTCATGGAACGCAGCATCTGAAGATATGTACAAAGCATCTGCCGATGGCGGTCAGCCACAACCAGGTGCCGAGCATGCCGAAGGCGCGCCACAAGGCGCAGCCGGTGACGCTGTTACCGATGTTGACTTTGAAGAAGTGAAGTAAGCCCCCTAACCCCTAAAGGGGAATAGGATAAACATAAAACCCGCTTGAATTTCAGGCGGGTTTTGTTGTTATTGGGCGTTGCCTTTGGCCCGGGCTATACGTTACAAGTCCTCACTCGCTAATAGAAGCTCGCTCCGGGCTTTTCACTTCTATCCCTAACGCGGGCTTCCAGCTAATAACTAACCGCTATCTCATTTCTGTGATTCGGAATTTCAACCGTGATGAGATGCTTTTTATGCTGGGCTTTTAAACGTTGCAAAGCCATCGGATCGCGACGTAAGTCAAAACCTTCATCGGCTTTAAATTCGTCTGCCATCCAGTCGATGATCACCTGGTCAAAGTCGTCACCACCTAAGTGCGTATCACCGTCGGTCGATTTTACTTCGAATACGCCATCACCCAATTCCAAAACAGAAACGTCATGAGTACCGCCACCGCAGTCAAACACAACAATTTTCATGTCTTTGTGAGCTTTGTCAAGTCCGTAAGCCAATGCAGCAGCAGTAGGCTCGTTGATGATACGGCGAACTTTTAAACCTGCAATTTCACCGGCTTCTTTGGTTGCCTGGCGTTGTGCGTCGTTAAAATATGCCGGAACGGTAATAACCGCTTCGGTAACTTCATGTCCCAAAAAGTCTTCAGCAGTTTTCTTCATTTTCTGAAGGATCATCGCTGAGATCTCTTGCGGAGTATATTTGCGGTCGTCAATTTCAACACGCGGAGTGTTGTTATCGCCCTTTACTACTTTATAAGGTACACGGGCGGCTTCTTTAGTAACCTCGTTAAACTGGTTACCCATAAAACGCTTGATAGAAGAGATAGTTTTTGTTGGGTTGGTAATGGCCTGACGTTTGGCAGGGTCACCAACTTTACGTTCGCCGTTGTCAACAAATGCAACTACCGAAGGCGTTGTACGTTTCCCCTCGCTGTTAGCAATAACTACAGGCTCGTTACCTTCCATTACTGCTACGCAGGAGTTTGTTGTTCCTAAGTCGATTCCAATGATTTTAGACATATGATTGATTTTACTATATTGATTTATTGTTTTACTACAGCCATAATAACAAGGGTTGTGCCAAATAAGCAATGGCAGGCTATAGTTGCAGTAAATAATAAATTAGTCAGTTTTGCCGGAAATAGCGATGACAGGTTGGCAGAAAGTGGTGATTGGAGATTCCTTGATTGGAGATTAGGATTCCCCGCTTATCAAAACTTGCGCTCGTCTATGACGAGTGCTTAATGTGGGCCTGCGATTGTATCGCCCATACCTAAAAAGGCTCCCTTTTTAGGAGAGATTTAAGGAGCTTTCAAACCTATACCCTTTCCCATGAATATTCACCAATTGTACAGAGGTATCTATCTCCAGTTTCTTTCGCAATTTTGATATAAACATATCCAGGCTGCGGCCAACTATTACTCCTTCGTCTTCCCATATTTCTTTTTGAAGCCTGGTTCTTTCTATTATAACATTTGGTGAATGCGCGAAAATGAGCAACAGCTTATTTTCTTTGGCAGTCAATTCGATAATTGTGCCGCCATTTACCAATTGCCGCTTTTGCGGGTAAAATAAGGTTTGGCCCATTTTAAATTGATCGATTTCGATATCAATGCTTTCATCTATATTTTTCCGTTTTTTAACCACTCGTGTAAGCATCAGTCCAATAAAAGCCAGTAAGGGAATGCCACCTATCAGGTAACCTTTCTTAGCACTAAGCAAGCCCGGGCTTTCAAACTTCACATCAATTATATAACAGGCTTTAGGTTCGTTCCTTCTCCTGCATGGCACTATACTGTCCTTTTCGTTGCTGAACATGGCATAGCCGTACACTACACCTTTCCCCGAGCAATCTAAAACATTTATTATATAATTACTTGCACGGTTATTTTTTTCAAGCGAACGACTTATTATTTTCACCAGGGAATCAGGCTGAAAGGTAAACTCATTTTCAAACCTTATTTGATATTCATTTTCTCCTATCTTTTTAACAGGCATCACCCGCGATGTACTGTCGCCCGAATATAAAAGCACCTCGTGTCCTATATTGCGCAACAGTACTTCTTGTCGTGCCAGGTCAAAATCGTCGTTCCCGTCTAAACTGAATGCTACGCATGCCATAGTTACAAACAGCAATATTATAAATCCAACCAGGTATTTGGCTTTAGCATTCATGAAATAGATATAGTCTGCTTTATTCATACTTGCTGAATTTACAAATTTTACATTTTAATTTACAATAATCATTACCGTAAGCCTGGAGATGATGGGTAGGTTTACCGTATCAAACTATTAAAGCTATGATCAATAAATCTGCAATTATTTTGTTTCTCGTTCTGTTTCAGTTTGCGGCCCGAGCCCAGCAAACCTACCAATTGGATGTTAAAAAAAGTAAAATTTTATGGGATAACCGAAAAACCATGGGCGGGCATCATGGCTATATACTTTTTAGTTCGGGTATGCTTACTTTTTCGCCGGGTGGCGAATCGGGAAACGGTATATTCATTATAAACATGAACAGCATGGCCGCTACTGACGATCTCAAAGCAGGTAGTAACGAAAGCACAAACAAGAAGCTTAGAGAAGACAACTATTTCGCCATAGATAAATACCCGGTTGCAACCATGAATGTAAAGCAAATTGTCGCCACCAGCAAGCCTTCAACCTATCGGGTAACGGGCGATCTCACTATTAAAAACAGCACCAACCCCGTCGATTTTACCGCTACCCTAATTACCAAAGGCAATACCATTGAGGCTACTGCCACAACCACTATTGATCGCCTTAAATGGCATATTGATATGCAGTCGCCAAATCAACCATGGCAACTTTTTGGTGCCATACAAAATAAATTGATATCCGATCAGATATTAATTAAACTCAACCTGGTATTTAGCAGGGCTCAATAATCTGTGTCTATCAAAAACAAAGATACCCTCAAACCAGGCAGGCATTTACCAACACTTCCAACCAATCAACCGCAAATTTCAATACATCATCATCCCTGGGGTGTGAGCTCTTAACCGTATAATTTGGGCATATTGGCTTATTATCTGTTTTATCATTGTTTGGGCTCGCCCATAAGGTGGTGGATGAAAACGCTTAACTTTTAATTGCGTTGCACTATAAAACAAAAAAGCCCCGCTCATTTCCGAGCAGGGCTTTGTATTATTAAGCGATAGTAATTATTCGCCTTTTTCTTCTGTTCCTTCTTCTTCAGCAGCTGGTGCTTCAGGAGCTTCTTCAACAACATCAGTGATCTGGTTATTAACTGCAGTTGGTTCTGCATCAGCTACAGGTGCGGCAGCTGCAACAGCTTTGCCTTTACCCGAACCACCACGGCGACGTGTTGATTTTTTAGCAGCTTGCTCAACATCTTTACCGTAAACAGTATTGTAGTCAACCAACTCAATGATCGCCATTTCAGCGTTATCACCTAAACGGTTTTCTAATTTTACAATACGTGTATAACCACCCGGGCGGTTAGCAATTTTCTCTGCTACTTCGCGGAATAAAATGGTTACAGTGTCTTTGTCTTGCAGGTAACTGAAAGCGGTACGGCGTGAGTGCGTAGTGTCGCTTTTAGCTTTTGTTAAAATAGGTTCAACATACATACGTAAAGCTTTTGCTTTAGCTAATGTAGTTTGGATACGCTTGTGGAGAATAAGCGATGATGCCATGTTTGCCAACATCGCCTTACGGTGACTGTCGGTACGGCCTAAATGGTTTACTTTTTTTCCGTGTCTCATTGTTTTGTTAATTTTTCACGTGCATACCGTTGGGGATGTCTTTCAACCCTCGGAATTATGCGGTCGCTTATTGTTTATTATTGTTAGTACAAAGTATTTAGTAGTTAGTATAGAGAAAAATCTAAATACTAACTACTATGTACTAAATACTTATTTATTACTCTTCGTCTAATTTAAATTTCGACAGATTCATGCCGAAAGATAAACCTTTTGATTTAACCAGATCCTGAATCTCGGTCAATGATTTTTTACCGAAGTTTCTGAATTTTAACATATCAGCAACATCGTAACTAACCAAATCAGCCAGGCTGCGGATGTCAGCTGCTTTTAAGCAGTTCAATGCGCGAACCGACAGGTCAAGATCAACTAGTTCAGTTTTCAGGATTTTACGCATATGTAAAATTTCCTCGTCAACTTCTTTGGTTTCTTCTTTAGCCTGAGCTTCCAACATCATGTTCTCATCGCTGAACAACATAAAGTGCTGGATCAAAATTTTAGCTGCTTCTTTCAAAGCATCTTCAGGATGTACAGAACCGTCAGTAGCAATATCCAATACTAATTTTTCATAGTCGGTTTTTTTTTGCTCAACACGATAATTCTCGATAGTGTATTTTACGTTTTTGATCGGTGTGTAGATCGAGTCGATCGCGATAACACCTAACATTGCATCCGGATTTTTATTTTCTTCGCTGGCAACATAACCACGGCCTTTAGCTATAGTCAGTTCAATTTCCAGCGTTACCGAAGAATCCATATTGCAGATAACCAAATCAGGGTTTAATACAGTAAAGTTGTTTGAAAACTTAGTGATATCGCCTGCTTTAAAGCTATCCTGACCGTTAATGATCACAAACACTTTTTCAGAATCGCCTGACTCGCCTGTTTTTTTCATACGAACTTGTTTTAAGTTCAGTATGATCTCAGTAACATCTTCAACCACACCTTTGATGGTCGAAAACTCGTGAGTTACTCCCGAGAAACGTACAGAAGTAATCGCATAACCTTCCAGTGATGAAAGTAAGATACGACGTAAAGCATTACCAATGGTTATCCCGAAACCTGGTTCTAACGGACGAAATTCAAACGTACCATCAAAATCGGTCGATTTCTGCATGATAACCTTATCGGGTTTTTGAAATGCTAATATTGCCATTTATAATCCTTTTTTATGTTTACTAATTGGATTGAATATAAACCCGAAAAAATGATTGGCTCACACCAATCATTTCCCGGATAATTATTTTTATTATTTTGAGTACAACTCGACGATCAGGTTTTCCTTGATGTTTTCCGGAATCTCGTCGCGGTTAGGATAGTTAAGGAACACGCCGCTTAAATTGGCCGAATCCCACTGTAACCAGCTGTATTTGTTTATCTTTCTGCCTGCTACCGAGTGAGTGATTGCTTCCATGGTTTTTGATTTCTCACGTACTGCAATTACATCACCTGCTTTTAAAGCGTACGAAGCAATGTTTACTACTTCGCCGTTAACAGTAATGTGTTTGTGGCCTACTAACTGGCGTGCACCTGAGCGTGTTGGCGCGATACCTAAACGGTAAACTGCGTTATCCAAACGGGCTTCTAAAAACTTCAATAAGTTTTCGCCGGTGATACCTTCTTTAGCTGATGCGCGGTGAAACAGGTTTTCGAACTGACGTTCTAATACACCGTAAGTGTATTTAACTTTTTGTTTCTCCATCAACTGAGTTGAATACTCAGATTGTTTTCCTCTTCTTTTTGAGGCACCGTGCATTCCCGGTGGATAGTTTTTACGTTCTAATGCTTTATCAGGACCGAAGATCGGCTCTCTGAAACGACGTGCAATTCTGGATTTTGGACCTGTGTATCTTGCCATTTTTGTGTGTTTTTAAAGTATCATCCAGCCTGTAGCCGGTGAATCTTAGCTTTAAAAAATTGATTAATTAAACTCTTCTCCTTTTTGAAGGGCGGCATCCGTTGTGCGGAAGCGGTGTGATATCTTTTATAGTTGTTACCTCGATCCCCGATGTTTGTAATGTACGGATAGCCGACTCACGACCAGCACCCGGGCCTTTAACAAAAACTTCTACTTTGCGTAAGCCTAAATCATAAGCTACTTTACCGCAATCAGAAGCTGCCTGGCCTGCTGCATAAGGTGTATTTTTCTTCGAACCTTTAAAACCCATTTTACCGGCACTCGACCATGAAATGGCTTGCCCGCTTTTGTTGGTTAAGGTAATAATAATGTTGTTGAATGTAGCATTGATGTGTGCTTCGCCAACCGACTCAACAATTACAATACGCTTTTTGGTTACTTTTTTAGTTTTAGCCATTTTCTTTTTCAGATTTAAGATACGAGACTTGAGGTTTTATTTACCCCGGCACTCCTATCCTGTTTTTTATCTATTTATTCCAGACGAGAGACAACCCCTCTTCTATCAATTACTTGGTAACTTTCTTCTTGTTAGCAACTGTTTTACGTTTACCTTTACGGGTACGCGAGTTGTTTTTAGTACGTTGGCCACGTAATGGTAAACCTTTACGGTGACGTGTACCACGGTAACAACCGATATCCATTAAACGTTTAATGTTCAATTGCACTTCCGAACGTAATGCACCTTCAACCTTAATACGGTCGTTAATGATACCACGAATGGCTGTTAATTGCTCATCGGTCCAGTCTTGTACTTTAGTATTGAAATCTATACCAGCTTCAGTTAAAATTCCCTGAGCTTTAGTACGGCCAATACCATAAATGTATGTAAGTCCAATTTCTCCGCGCTTGTTTTTTGGTAAATCAATACCTGCTATCCTTGCCATATTTATTATTTTTTTTACGTAAGACCGAACGGCGGGCCACCGTTGTACGAATCTTTACAATTTTTATTATCCCTGACGTTGTTTGTATTTAGGGTTCTTTTTGTTAATTACATAAAGTTTCCCTTTACGACGGATGATCTTGCAATCAGCACTACGTTTTTTTATTGATGCTCTAACTTTCATCTTTTTAGTTATTTATATCTGTAGGTTATTCTGCCTTTTGTTAAATCATACGGACTCATTTCTAATTTCACCCTGTCGCCAGGCAATATTTTGATATAATGCATGCGCATTTTACCCGAAATATGTGCAATAATTTCATGGCCGTTTTCTAGTTCGACCCTGAACATTGCATTTGATAATGCTTCCTTTATTGTACCGTCTTGTTCAATTGAGGCTTGTTTAGCCATATATTACTGATTTCTATACAATTATCCGCCTTAAAAGCGGGATGCAAAATTAATTAAATTTTCTTATATTTCTAATTTATTTTAAAACTTCTTCGATATACGAAAAAGTTGAAAGAATATCTGCCTTGCCTTTGCTTACGGCTACAGTATGCTCATAATGAGCCGATACTTTACCGTCGCTGGTTGATACCGTCCAGCCATCATCCCAAAACCTTACACCGGCCCTGCCTGCGTTTATCATCGGTTCGATGGCTATTACCATACCCTCTTCCAATTTAATGCCTGCGCCGCGTTTACCGTAGTTAGGCACCTCGGGTTTTTCGTGCAGCTTTGTACCAACACCATGCCCTACCAGTTCTTTCACCACGCCGAAGCCGTTCTTTTCGGCATGCTCCTGTACGGCGTAACCTATATCGCCAACGCGCAAACCTGCAACAGCCTTTTCAATGCCCAGTACCAAGCACTCTTTGGTAACCCGCATCAGCTTTTGAGCCGTTTCGTTAACCTCGCCTATGGCAAAGGTATAAGCCGAGTCGCCGTAGTACTTATTGAGCACCACGCCGCAGTCAACCGATACCAGGTCGCCTTCAACTAATTCATATTTGCCGGGGAAACCATGTACCACCTGGTTATTAAGTGAAATACAAAGCGAATACGGAAAACCGTTATAGTTTAAAAATGCCGGAACACCTTTATTATCTCTAATAAAGGTTTCCGCAAGTTTATTTAGTTCAATTGTTTGTATGCCGGGGCGTATAACTTTTGCAATTTCTCCAAGTGTTTTGGAGACAAGTAACGAACTTTCTCTTATCAGCTCTATCTCTTCAACAGTCTTGTAATTGATTTTTGACATTACTGTTTTAAATTGCCGTTGGCGTTGTACCCGATGCAGTTGGGATAGCTGTTCTGCCTTTAATTCTACCTGTTTTCATTAAACCATCGTAATGGCGCATCAACAAGTGGCTTTCTATCTGCTGCAGCGTATCCAACACAACACCTACCAAAATAATAAGTGATGTACCTCCAAAGAAACGGGCAAATTGTGCGTTAACTCCAAACAAACTGGCTATTGCCGGTATAATAGCAATGATGGCCAGAAATATAGATCCCGGTAATGTAATTTTCGATATCACATCATCAATAAAATCGGCAGTAGCCTTACCTGGTTTAATACCGGGTATAAAACCGCCGTTCTTTTTCATATCATCAGCCATCTGGTTTGGATTAACCGTAATTGCCGTGTAGAAGTAGGTAAATACGATGATCAATACCGCAAACAACAGGTTGTGTGCCCACGATGTATAATCCGACAGTGCTATTAAAACACTGCTCGAAGCCATCGACGGGAAAAACTGTGATATGGTAGCCGGGATAAACATTAAAGCTTGGGCAAATATAATCGGCATAACGCCTGCTGCATTCACCTTTAACGGGATATACTGTCTAACACCGCCGTATTGCTTGTTACCTACAATACGTTTTGCATATTGTACAGCTATTTTGCGTGTACCCTGTACAATCAAAATAGTAAACATTACAACCGCTATAAGCGCTACAATCTCCACAATAAATATAAACAAACCACCTGTGCCATTTACTCTTGTAAAAAACTCGCTTGCAAGGGCGCCGGGTAACTGGGCAATAATACCCACCATAATAATCAACGATATACCGTTACCGATACCTTTATCAGTGATTTTTTCACCCAGCCACATTACAAATAAGGTGCCCGAGGTTAATACACAAACTGATAATACAGTAAAGAATGGTTCGGCAATAAGCCTTGCATCAGGGGCAACCTGCGATTTCACATAGCCAATGGCCTGTAATGCAGTAATACCTATGGTTAGGTATCTTGTCCACTGGTTAAGCTTGTTACGGCCACTCTCGCCTTCTTTCTGTAGTTTTTGAAAATAAGGAACAGCTATGCCTAACAATTGCACCACAATTGATGCCGATATATATGGCATTACACCTAACGCGAATATTGATTCGCGGCTGAATGAACCGCCGGCAAACATATTCAATAATCCCATCAGGCCTTCTTTAGCCTTTTGCGAATCAAGTGAAGCCGGATCAACTCCTGGCAACACTACAAATGAGCCTATACGGTATATTAAAAGAAATAAGAATGTGTTTATGATACGCACTCTTAAGTCTTCAATTTTCCAGATGTTCGATAAAGTGGTGAAAAATTTCTTCATTGAAATTTATAACTTAACAATAAACCATAGCGTAACGGTTGAAGCAAATGCAGCTATCATCGGCATGGTAAGAAAAGTAAATCATTTGGTAGCAGTAGAAAACATTTAATGTTATGAATTTAAGTAATCTGAAACCTGCAGAAGGTTCTACTAAAAAT
>Ga0207098_10582_pt1 | contig 10189 bp, 8 predicted proteins | sample Alteio_BWMinHeat_84_FD_153548 | JGI IMG/M metagenome (GOLD analysis project Ga0207098, IMG submission 153548) | Enriched cells from forest soil in Barre Woods Harvard Forest LTER site, Petersham, Massachusetts, United States -... | ecosystem: Environmental > Terrestrial > Soil > Temperate forest >... | reverse complement strand
TTATTAAATGATAAACCTTTGATTCTCCTGCCCGATGAGGCGTCCACGCTGGCGGTACAAAAGCATAAGAGTGGACGCCTAAACTGTTTTTACAGTCAAGCGTGGACGCCTGACCGGGCGGGGTTTAAGCATTAAAAAAAGAAAGGCAGTCACGATCTATTGTAACTGCCTGCTTCTGAGGTAGACGGAACGGGACAAATCTCGAACTTAACTGATGATTTTGAAAGGACTTCGATTTTCATAGGAAAGTACAATGTCAGTAAATAATTAGGCTGTTAATCAGAGGGTCGTCGTTCGAGTCCATCTTCAGGATCAACGGTCGTTACGGATGTCGTAAAGACCATTGGTCGTTTTTGGCAATTTTTAACCTGCATTTAAATTCAATACATTTGATTCGAGCCCGTTATTCTACAGAGTTGAACACCCGGCTGGTTGCTGCTTTATAAAGTATATAAATTTATAAAATCAATCTGCGTTCGTTTATTACCCTTTCTATATTCACGGCAGCAATGATCGTCGCGTTCTGGGTTCCTTTTTTGGGGTTTCGGTTCAATCGTTTGCTGCCTTTATTGTATCTGAGGCCGACATTGCAGGATATGAAAAAGTAACCTTTTGCTAATGCTTAACATCAATCAAATACACCAAATTTAAAAGATTAAAAAACAACTAAAATGGAAACAAGGATTGCTATTGTAACCGGCGCCAGCGCTGGAATTGGAAGGGCCACCGCCATAAGATTGGCCAAAGATTTCACTGGGCTCGTATTGGTAGCCCGTGAAGGCGATGAGTTGACAAAAACTGCAGAAATCATTAAATCAATGGGAGTTGAGCCATTGGTAATTCCGGCGGATTTACGTTTGGTAGCGTCGGTAGATAGAGTTATCAATGAAACTAGAGAGAAGTTTGGCAGAATAGATGCCCTGGTGAATGTAGCAGGTGCTGTCCCACAAGTTCATCTGTTTGAAATGACGGATGAGCAGTGGAACGACGGTGCAGAAATGAAATTACACGGAGCCCGCCGGCTGGCAATAAAAGCATGGCCTTTATTAAAAGAATCAAAAGGCTCTGTTGTATTTATCTCCGGCAATTCGGCAGAAGATCCCAAACCGGGCTTTGCCGCAGTTGCAACAATAAATGCAGCCATTTGTGCTCTGGCAAAGGCATTTGCAGAGCAGGGTATTTTAGACGGGATACAGGTAAACAGCGTATTGCCTGGCCCGGTAATGAGTAACCGAAGAATCAATTTTCTGAAAAAAATGGTCGGCCGCCAACGATCTGAGTATGGAAGAAGCTAAGACAAAGTTTTTAGTGGACGCACATATTGAACGTTACGGCGAGCCGGAGGAAATTGGCGAGCTCATTGCTTTCCTGGTATCGCCCGGAGCCAAATGGCTCATCGGCACCGCAATCAGAATGGATGGCGGTGAAGTAAAAGGTATTTAACTTCCGGATAATCTATTTAAATGATAAATCAATTCCACAATGAGCAGACCAACGCCCTTTTTAGATTAGTCTATGACGAGGCTGTACTTGACCGTGCTTTTTACGGCCGGGACCATAAAGACAAATTATTGACCATTGCCTGGAATCGCGGCGCGGATCAGAAAATTATGATCGATAACGTAGCCTATGATTTTCCTGCCAATACGATCCACTGCCTGATGGTTAGTGAATCCTTTCATTTTGAAAACCCGGCAACTATTGTCGCATGGCAGTTCAGCAGGGATTTTTATTGTATCGTAGATCACGATAAGGAAGTAAGCTGCGTTGGATTCATTTTTTACGGGCCACCTCTAAAAATGTTTATCCGCCTGAGCGATGCTGACCAAAAGAAAGCAGATATGATCTTACAGATGTTGCAGGATGAATTTGATACGCATGATTATATTCAGGGCGAAATGATGCAGGTTTTATTAAAACGCCTGATCATCATTGTTACCAGGCTTGCTAAGGATCAATTTATTAATGAAAAAGAACTGCCTGGTGAAAAACTCGACATCGTACGGAAGTATAATTTTTTGGTGGAAAGCCATTACCGTACGCAGCACCAGGTTAAGTTTTATGCAGATCAGCTTTATAAATCACCAAAAACACTTTCCAATTTATTTGCCCTGTATAATCATAAAAGCCCGCTTTTAATTATTCAGGAGCGGATTATCATGGAAGCAAAAAGGCTGCTATTTTATACCGACAAGACAGCAAAAGAAGTTGCGTATGAACTGGGTTTCGAAGATTCAGGGACTTTTGGGAAATTTTTTAGAAGACATACCGGACTGTCTATTACAGATTTTAAGAAGATGACTGTGGCTGCGGATTAAACATCGGGAAAAGCAGCCCATTCATCGGGCAGTCCTGCCGTTCCACAGGGGTGCAATTTGTATGACCTTTGAACTATCAAATTATTCAAAACAAAATACTTAAAAAAATGAGAAGTTCAGAAATCACCGCCACCAATCAAATTAATTCCTCTGTGAGACAAAATGCGATTATTAAAGTCGCCTCATGGGTAACTAAACAGAATCTTCCATTCCTGGTAATCAGTATCGGCATGATCGTTATGTTACTATGGGCCGGTTCTTATAAAATGACTGTTCCGGGTGCCGACGGTATTGTGCCATTAGTGACTAACAGCCCCCTTATTAGCTGGCACTTTAAATTATTTGGTGTGTATCACGGTTCTGATCTGATCGGACTAACTGAAGTGATAGCTGCCGTGCTGATCATCACCGGCATGTTCAAACCGCAGGCAGGCATCATCGGTGGAGCAATCGCAGCCGTAATGTTTTTTGTGACCAGCACCATGCTGATTACTACACCTGACGCACTTATCAATGTAAACGGCATGAATTATATGAGCTTCCTTGGTCTTTTTCTTTTCAAAGATGTAATTAACCTGGGGGCTTCTTTATACCTGATCAGCAAATTTGGTCATAAAGCAATTCTTGCTCAAAACAACATTAAATAATAAAAAGCTATTCTGCACAATATCAGAAATACAATAATTCATAAAAAATTAAACATATAAAACAATGAAAACAATTTCAGTTCCAACCAGAGAACAAGTATCACCTGCTAATCAAATACTCTTTGATAACCTGAATAAGGCCATAGGAAGTGTACCCAATTTATTCGCGGTGTATGCACATTCAGAAAATGCTTTAGGCACTTATCTTGCTTTGTCAAACGCAAAAACATCATTAAGGGCAAAAGAAAAAGAAGTGGTAAACCTTATAGTGAGCCAGGTAAATGGCTGTGAATATTGCCTTGCGGCACACACGGCAATCTCTAAAATGCAAGGTTTTACCGATGAGCAGATCCTGGAAATTCGTCGTGGATCAATCAGTTTTGACAGCAAATTAGACGCATTGGTTAAAGTTGCAAAAAGCATCGCGGAAAATAAAGGCCATGCCGATGAGCAATTAGTAGAAAATTTTTATGCAGCCGGTTATAATGAAGGCTCACTTATAGATGTAGTGATCGTAGTCGGCGATAAGACCATTACCAATTATATCTATGCCTTAACAGGTATTCCTATTGATTTTCCAAAAGCTCCGGCAATTTAAATTGGCGGTTGCAAATAAGAGGGCTGCCTCCATTAGGAGGTCAGCCTTTTTTAGTTATTATATAGCCGTTCATATCTTGTAAGGTAGACAGGCGGTTACGACTAAGAAAGAACACAATTGGCACTATGAAAACAACGGAAAAATGGGCTTCTCTAATTTTAAGATTAGTTATCGGCTTCGGCTTTATGGCTCATGGCTGGGCGAAATTGAGCCGGGGAACTGCTGGTTTTGAAAAGTTATTGGTACAGACTGGTGTGCCTTTCCCTCACCTCACATCGTATGTGGTACCCTATGTTGAATTATTAGGCGGGCTGGCTATTTTTATCGGCGCGCTGACTATTATCGCGGCTGTTCCGTTGATCGCTACTATGATTGTTGCGATGGTCACTATTCAATTTAAATACGGTTACAGTTCTGTGAAAACCATTGGCCTAACATCAAACGGACCGGTATTTGGCCCGCCGGGTTATGAGATCAATTTGCTGTATATCGCGGGCCTTATCGCTTTGATGTTGTACGGACCGGGTCTTTTTTCGATTGATCGATGGATCGCTGGGAGAAAAAGCAATTCTACATCAAATTTGCGAAAGTTATAAAAAAAACAAAGCCTTGAAAATTCGAGTTTCAAGGCTTTTGTCATGTTGAGGTAGCGGGAGCAGGACTCGAACCTACGACCTTCGGGTTATGAGCCCGACGAGCTACCAACTGCTCCATCCCGCACTATATTTTGCTTATCTGTTGGCTGGATCATTACTCCAAAATAAGCTTTCCAATATTAGAATAAACGAATTGTCTTCCGTTTTATTGGACTGCAAAGATATAATTCGTTTCTTTGCAGTCCAAATAAATAATCAAATATTTTTCAATGGGTCATAAAGCAGGTTTCGTAAGTATAATTGGCAAGCCAAACGCGGGCAAGTCAACGCTCATGAATGCGCTCGTGGGCGAAAAAATGTCCATCATTACGCCCAAGGCGCAAACCACCCGTCACCGCATATTAGGCATAGTTAATGAAGATGATTACCAGATCGTATTCAGCGATACACCCGGCATCATCAAACCGCACTATGCCCTGCAGGAAACCATGATGCACCAGGTATCGGGTTCGCTGGTGGATGCCGACGTGGTGCTGCTGGTTACCGATATCAACGAACGCTACGACGAGAACGACGTGATGGAAAAGCTAAAAGGCAGCCTCGCGCCGCTGATTGTGCTCGTCAACAAGATCGATAAAAGCGACGAAGAAACCGTTAAGCAAAAAATCGCTTATTGGGAAGAAACCCTGAAGCCTAAGGCCGTTTTCGCCATCTCGGCCCTGCACGATCATAACGTTAAAGCCGTAATGGACCTTGTTCTGGATATGATCCCCGAGCACCCGGCCTATTACGAAAAAGACTTTTTAACCGACCGTAACGACCGCTTTTTCGCATCCGAGATCATCCGCGAAAAGATCTTCAAGATCTACGAAAAAGAGATCCCATACAGTACCGAAGTCATCATCACTGCCTTTAAAGAGGAAGAGAAGATCTACCGCATCAGCGCCGAAATTATTGTGGAGCGCGATTCGCAAAAAAACATCCTGATCGGCCCAGGCGGCGCACAGCTTAAAAAAGTTGGCACCTACGCCCGTAAGGATATGGAAGAGTTTTTCCAGCAAAAAGTCTTCCTGGAAATGTTTGTTAAAGTTATCGCCGACTGGCGCAGTAAAAAAAATTACCTGAAAAAATTCGGGTACGAAGATTAATTTAGTGAGTGGTAAATTGTGAGTGGTGAATAGTTAGTACGTTTGTACTATCGTCAACAAACCGCTCACCATTCACTACTCACTACTCACACAACAACCATGAGCAACATCATAGCCATAGTAGGCCGTCCCAACGTAGGTAAATCAACCTTATTTAACCGATTGATCGAAGCCCGTAAAGCTATCGTCGACGATTTTAGCGGCGTTACCCGCGACAGGCATTACGGCGTTTCCGAATGGACCGGCCACGATTTTACCGTGATTGATACCGGCGGCTACGTTGCCAACAGCGACGATGTTTTTGAGGCCGCCATTCGCGAGCAGGTGGTTATCGCCATAGAAGAAGCTTCGGTTATCCTGTTTATGGTTGATGTTACCACCGGCATTACTGATCTCGACGATGAGATTGCCGTACTGCTGCGCCGCAGCAAAAAACCGGTTTTCGTGGTGGTGAACAAGGTTGATAACAACTCGCAGCATAACGAGGCCAGTACTTTTTACGGCTTTGGCCTGGGCGAAATCTACACCATCTCGTCCATGACAGGTGCAGGCACCGGCGAACTGCTCGACGAGGTTGTTAAAAGCTTCGACGATGAGGTGCTCGAAGAAAACACGAAACCCAAATACACCATCGCCGGGAGGCCCAACGTTGGTAAATCATCGTTCATCAATACCCTGCTGGGGCACGACCGTAACATTGTTACCCCCATTGCCGGCACCACCCGCGATTCCATCCACATCCATTACAACCAGTTCGGGCACGATTTTATGCTCATCGATACCGCCGGACTGCGTAAAAAGACCAAGGTGAAAGAGAACATCGAGTTTTACTCGGTAATGCGTACCATCAAAGCCATCGAAGAGAGCGACATTGTGCTGCTCATGATCGACGCGGTTGAAGGCATCGAAAGCCAGGATATCAACATTTTCCACCTGGCCGAGAAGAACAAAAAAGGCATCGTTATCGTGGTAAACAAGTGGGACCTGATCGAAAAGAACAACAAAACCACCAAGGTTTTTGAAGAACTGATCCGCCAGAAAACGGCTCCTTTTACCGATATTCCCATCATCTTTACTTCGGTGCTCGAGAAACAACGGATATTCAAAGCTATCGAAGCGGCCAATAAAGTTTACGAAAACCGCAACAAAAAAATCCCGACCTCCAAACTGAACGAGGTGATGCTGCCCATTATCGAGGCTTTCCCGCCGCCTGCAATTAAAGGTAAATACGTTAAAATTAAGTACATCACCCAAATCAGCGGTATAGCGCCTATGTTTGCTTTCTTCTGCAACCTGCCGCAATATATCAAAGAACCATACTATCGTTTTATCGAAAACAAGCTGCGCGAAAACTTCGATTTCGAAGGCGTTCCTATCCAGATCTTCTTCAGGCAGAAGTAGGGAACGAGTAGCTTTGCAGCGGCAGTAGCAGGTTTTTATTTCGGATTGCCCGGATGAATACGCTTAAGTTATTTATTAATAGTTGCTTTATCGTTTTTGAATGATTCGGGCATTAAAACCACCTGCGCAAAATTGTTTCCGCTTAAATAGCGGGCAGCAAAATCTCTGAGTTGAGTTTTAGTTAAATTGTCGACTATGTTTTTGTAATTCAGCACATCGGCAACATCCGTATGGTTCTCGTATTGCCCGGTGAGATAAATGAGCCAAAAAGTATTGGCTTTAAGTTGCGTTTCAAGGTTGCGGTCATAAGCTGTTTTATATTTTTGGATGTCGACATCCTCCGGCCCGTTGCTTTTTACTTTGTTAACTTCGTCGAGCGCATCGGCTATCAGTTGCTCCACATGCTCGGGTGCGCAGGTAAAGTTAATAGTAAGGGTATAGCGTTGTACCGGCTGCCTGGTAAACTGTATACTTACGTTGGTGCTGTAAATGCCGCTTTCCTGCTGCCGCAGGCGTTCAATCAATTTAATCTGCAATGCCTCGGTCAACGCATTGAATTGAACGTTATTTTCGATTTTAAACTCGTAATCGCCCGACATTACCAGGTTTACTACTGCCTTATTATCGGTTCCGGCGTAAATTGTTCTCTTAATAATGCCGCTGGCAATATAGTCTTTTGTGTCTTTGGCCTGCTCATGCTGGTAGGTTGACGGTAAACTACCCAGGTATTTTTCGGCCAGGTTGGTCATCTCGTGCACACTTAATTTGCCTACAAAAACAAAGGTAAAATTTGAGGCATCGGCAAAACGCTCCTGATAAATCTGATAAGCTTTATCGAGCGTTACACTTTTTATACCCGGGGTGCCGTGCCTTACCCTGCCCATTACATTGTTAAGCGTATCGTTATAAATTGAGTTTGCGGTAATAACGCGGTTTTTCCGGTTCAGGTTATATTTTGTGATGTATTCGTTAAACGAGGCAGTGTCTTTACGGGGCTGGGTGAAATACAGGTTGATCAGCTGCATGGCCATCTCTGCCGTTTGCGGATAGCAAGACCCATTTATACCCTGTGTATGCGCAGTAACATAAGGCGTAACCGTTACCGATTTATTTTCGAGCAGTTTGAGCAGTTGTATGCTGTTCATATCGCCAACGCCTGCGCCGGCTACAACGGGTACTGCTGCTATGGCACTGGGGAAGTCGGCATTTCTGTAAACAGAAGTACCACCGGGGGCGAAAGCGGTAAAAACTATGTTCTGATTGCCAAAGTCGGTTGGTTTTAAAATCACCTTTACGCCGTTACTTAAGGTCAGTTCGGTTACATCAACTTTGTCAAAAACCTGCTTTTGTGTTACTTTACCTTTGTCTTTAATTTTAGCCATTATGGGCGACTCTGAAACTACCGAATCGGCATAGGGCTGTATATCTTCATGCACTACATCAACTATCCATTTTTTAACGGTGGCGGTATCGGGCAAACGAGCCTTTTCCGCCTCGGGCGCGGCAATAATAATATAGCGGATGCTCCTGGTGGTATACTCTTTCCAAATATTGCTTATGCTGTTAAAGCTAATACGCGGTAAATAAGCCTCGGTTAGTTTTAGCTCCGTATCCTGGTCGGGCATGGCATCGCCGGTCAAAAAGCTTTGCATGTACCGGTTAACATACGTTAACGATGTCGCTTTATCCTTCAATTTAACACCATAATATTTTGCGCTGTGAAATATGTTTTCGGCACGTTTAAATTCAGCTTGCGTAAAGCCAAATTTTATGGCCCTGATGTTCTCGCGCCATACGGCTTTGAGCGCGCTTTCAACCTGCCCCGGGTTTGCCGTAACCGACAGGCGCAAGGCCTCCACATCGCCCGGATAATTGGTAATAACCACCTGCGCATTGGTAAACTGAACACCGGGCTGCTTATTCAACTCGCGGAAACGGTTCTGCATCATGATATTGAACAACGAACGTGTGATGTATTTAACATAATCGCCCTCGATGGCTAATGCTTGCCGGCCATGCATAAACAATAACTCGGCTGTTGTGGCCGTGTATTCTTTATCGGTTATGATAGCTGTGTTACTGGTTTCGAGCGGTACCGAATACGTTTCACGGGGCCGCTCGTGCGGCGGATTTTTTAACGCCGAAAACTTTTGCCTGACCATCTTTTCCATCGCGCCGGGGTCGAAATCGCCTACGGCTATCAGGGCCTGCAGATCTGGCCGGTACCAATCGTGATAAAACTGCTGAAGCGCCTCAGGCTTAACATTGTTTAAAACCTCGTCGGTACCGATGGGCAAACGATCGGCATAGCGCGAGTTTTTAAATATAATGGGCAACGTTTGCTCATATACGCGCTGGGCGGCGCCCATGCGCATCCGCTTTTCTTCCAATACTACGTCGCGTTCTTTTTCAATATCGGCCGGTATCAAAAGCGCGCCCTGGGCCCAATCGTACAATATTTGCACCCCGTTTTTCACTACCTCGGGGTCGTCGGTGGGGATGGGCAGCTGGTATACCGTTTGGTCGAAACTGGTGTAGGCATTAACATCCGCGCCAAAACGTACGCCCGACTTTTGTAAATAATCTATCAGCTGGTTTTTAGGATAGTTTACCGTACCATCAAAGCCCATATGCTCAATAAAATGCGCCAGGCCGCGCTGGTTATCATCCTCCAATACCGACCCGACCTTGTTCACCAGGTAAAATATGGCGCGCTTTTGCGGCTCGGTGTTTTTACGGATGTAATAAGTGAACCCGTTGGGCAAGGTGCCTGTACGTACATCGCCATCGTTAGTTATGGGTGTGCTAAGCTGCGCCATTGCGGGCAGAGCCGGCATCAACAAAACAAACAGCAGAACTTGAATATAATAGCAGCGGTGTTTTTTCATACGTAACATTGGCGCAGTAGGCTTCCACTGGTAAATATAAAAAGCTACCGCGATAATATATTATATTTTGCAGGCTTTATAATTAATGGCCGGAAAGACTATTTGCAAAGCCACTTTAACAGGATGGTAAAAGTGGGTGTTTTGCAAATTGTTATTCAATCATTCAGTCATTGAATCATTTAAAAAACAGGGGTGGTAAAAGTGGGTATTTTTCAATTTGCTTTTGTCTTGATTCCTGGCTCTTAATTCTTGCATCTGTTTTCGTGGGCGTTACCTTCGGCCCGCGCTTTTCGCTCATACTGCACCGGCCTTAGCCACAGGGCCGGTATCCGCTGCAATCGCTAACGCAAACTCATCGTTTCCTATTAACCTTATTTCAGGCCGCGCCCGTTCAAGCGTGGACGCTTGAACGTAAGCACTTAGTTAGCGTCCACGCTAACTTTACCAGATTAACACCTGTGCCGCCGGATTTCTCATTCGTGAAAATTCGCCCCCATTCGTGAAATTCGTGTTTTATTTCAATCCCCGAAATATAACCTTTTCGGATACCTGCTCCGGTCAACTTTAACAACCGGCTCTTCCTTAATCCCGGC
>Ga0207098_10581_pt1 | contig 10199 bp, 7 predicted proteins | sample Alteio_BWMinHeat_84_FD_153548 | JGI IMG/M metagenome (GOLD analysis project Ga0207098, IMG submission 153548) | Enriched cells from forest soil in Barre Woods Harvard Forest LTER site, Petersham, Massachusetts, United States -... | ecosystem: Environmental > Terrestrial > Soil > Temperate forest >... | reverse complement strand
CAAAATGGTATCTGAATCAAACCCGAATCCTGGATAGTGTCAATTTGGAGCTCAAAAAAGGAGACTTCCTCTACGTTGTAGGGGGAAGTGGAGCTGGTAAGTCTACTCTTTTGCGGATCATGGCCACTGAAGAATTGCCATCGGCGGGAACTATTTCATTGTTTGGATATTCCTTGGCCAATGCGTCTTCTTCAGTACTAAGGGCCATCAGAATGTCTCTTGGATATATTCCTCAGAATATTAGGCTCATCCCGGACTTAACGGTCACTGAAAACGTGGCACTGTCCCTTTCTTTAGCCGGACATCGTATGCTGAATGCGAATTTTAAAGCCAAGATTAGCGAATTATTAAATCGCCTGGGCTTAGACGCTAAACGCGATAAGTTGGCCAGCACTCTTTCTGGCGGTGAAGCTCAGAGGGTGGCCGTCGCTAGAGCTCTAGTGCGTTCCCCGGAACTTGTGATCGCCGATGAACCTACAGGAGCTCAGGATCGGGACTTTACTTGGAATTTAATGGAGCTTTTCTTAAAGGCCAATGCTCAGGGGTCGACAGTAGTGATTGCGACTCATGATAGAGAAATTGTGCGTCGTGTAAGAAAACGTTGCGCGGTTCTCCAGGGCGGAAACGTATCTTTAGAGGATGCTCTATGTATTTATTGAGATTGGCGTTAAGACCTTGGCGGTTAGCTCCATTTAGTCAGCTTTTTTCAGCGATAGCCGTTGGGTTTTTGCTCTTTTTAACCAGCTTTTTATTCTGGTTGGAAAGAGGTCTCAAACCTGTTTTGGTACGTTTACAAGGCGAGCAAGTCATTACAGCGTACGTGTTGAAGGACGAAGAAAAAATATTGACCCAGATCCGTTCTGCCTTGGGAGACAACGGAGATTTGGAAATTAAGTATGTCGATCCCCCTCAGTTTATCCAGCTACTAAAAAATCAATACCCCGATTTAGGAAAAGAACTGGAAACCCTGGGGCAGGATGCGAACGAGATTGTTCCTAAATATATTTCTATCTCCGGTGTTTTACCCGCATCAACCTTAAGCAAAATAAAAAGTATACCAGGAATTGAAAGTGTTGAGAGTTCGAAGGATCGCTATGCTTCGATTGTGGGAGCATTCCGGGCATTACGGTGGGTTTCAAGGGTTCTCATTGCCGGTTTAATTGTAGCTCTGTTGAGTGGACTTATTCATTTGTCGCGAATGAACGCTTACTTGCATCGAGAATCGCTGTCTTTGCTCCGATTTTGGGGCGCCACAAGTTCTGTTTTAGCAACCCCCGGGATGATTTCAGGGCTAATCGTGGGAATTGTTGGCGGAGTCATTGCTTCAGGTGGCTGGATAATCGTAGGGCACGAATTGGTTCATCATATTCGCGCACTTTCGCTGATCCTAAAAACAATGCCGTCAATTCAGCATAGTTTTCCCGTGGGACTTCCTCTGATTCTTTTTGCGGTCGGCGGAATTATGGGTGGAATTGCTGGAGTGATTGGCAGTCTGTCGGCTTCATATCTTGTCAATGATAGAACTGCGGAGGCTTGATCTTGTTCCTGATGACTCTCTTGGTTTCTCTAAACAGTAGTTCGCTGTTTGCGGGAACAGAACCCAAAGCACCTCCTTTGGCGGATCGGCTTGCGGCCATTAGAACTAAGGTGAACGTTCTGGAGGAAGGCATACTTTCTGGCAAGCAGTCTGAAAATAATATACAAATACAGTTAAGAAAAATTCAGAGTCTACTTAAACTACAGAAGTTTGAGCAGGAACTGACGCAGAAAAGACTAGGGGAGTTGGAGCACACAATCAACGAACTTGAGGTGAGGCGAATTAAACTGGAAGATAAGATGAGCCTTCAAAAGAGTTCTATTCGCCGGTATCTGATGACGATTGAAAACTCCTATCAGAATGAGGCGTTGGGGAAATTAAATCCTCTGCATTTGCCTGAACAGGAAAAGCTTGAAGGTCCACGCCGTAAGATGCTCGCAAATCTGATTGATCGTGGTCTTAAGGAAGTGGAAATTCTACAGGCGGATTTATCTGATGCGGCTCAACTGCATTCTCGAATTCAGGATGAGAAACAGCAACTGACTTACTTGACCCAAGAATTGAAAGAACAAGAGAGTGTTCTTGAACTTAATCGACAACTCCAATACGATATTTTAATAAGAAAACGACAGGAGCACATGGTTCAATTCGAAAATTACCGAAAGCTCAAGACTTCGGAAGCTCAAGTAGAGCACTTAATTACCGAATTTAATGCGCGCAAGGAATTGGAAAACGATGCCAAACTGCCGGTTACTACGGCAATGATTGATCGAGCGATAAATCAAGGGACGTTTGAGAAATTAAAGGGTAAATTGCCGTTTCCTATCGAGGGTGGCAAAGTCGTAGGTGATTTCGGTCGAAATTTTGATCGCCAGAGTGGCATGCACGTATTTAAGAAGGGAATTGAAATAGCTGCCCGAAATGGATCGCCGGTACGTGCCGTTTCTGAGGGAAAGATCGCTTTTTCTGGCAGGCTTCCCAACTATGGGCAGGTGGTGATTATAGACCATGGAAATCATTACTATTCCTTATGTGCACACTTGGATAAAATTCTAAAAAAGGTGGAGGAGCCTGTCAGGACGGGAGATGTCGTTGGTTTAACCGGGGATTCTGCTAATCCACTTTATTTTGAGATTCGGGCTCGAAACATAGCAGTGAACCCATTGCAGTGGTTGTTTAATTAGTTTAGCCTAGGGAAATCTATGATCCAATTTTTAAAAAAGCTTTCGGTTTTGGGAATAGTCTTTACGGTTTCTGGTTTTGGAATTGCTGTAGGACAGAGTTTGACCCACCAAGTCCATGTGGCGGCAGCTGAAACTCAGTTTGCCAAAGCCGAAGGCAAGGGCGAAGTTTTAGCTAAGGGGTCCCAAGAGAATTATGAGTATTTAGAGCTATTCAATAGGGTTCTTCAATTTGTAAAGGCGAATTATGTAGACGACGTTAAGATGAAGACGCTGATTGAAGGGGCTATCAAAGGAATGTTGGAGACATTAGATCCCCATTCCAATTTTCTCTCAGCCGAAGTTTTTAAAGACATGCAAATTGACACCAGCGGAAAATTTGGTGGTCTAGGTATCGAAATTGGGATGAAAGATAATATTTTAACCATACTAGCGCCTATTGAAGATACACCCGCCTGGCGCGCAGGGCTTAAGCCTAATGACCGTATTGTAAAGATTAATAGTGAAAGCACTAAAGGAATGACTTTGGTCGAGGCCGTTTCTAAGATGAGAGGTAAGCCAAAGACGGAAGTGAATCTTTCCATTTATCGCGAAGGTTTTGAAAAGATCAAAGATGTAAAAATCGTTCGAGACGTTATTAAAATTCAGGCCGTCAAGAATGAACGGCTAGAGCCCGGATTTGGCTACGTGAGGCTGACCACGTTTAACGAAAATGCAGCTTCCGATTTGAAGAAGGCAATTGATGCAATGCACAAAAAAGATAAGCTGAGAGGCTTAGTCTTCGACCTTCGTATGAATCCAGGTGGTCTGTTAGATCAGGCCGTCGAAGTAGCGTCTTTGTTTGTTGATGAAGGTCCGATCGTTTCTACTATTGGACGAGATCGAAATCAGAAAGACGTCAAGTATGCTCGCAAAGGACGTGCTTACAGAGATTTCCCAGTGGCTGTTCTGGTGAATTCGAGCACAGCATCTGCGGCAGAGATTGTTGCAGGAGCCCTGCAAGATCACCATCGTGCGATTATTTTAGGTCAGCCGACTTTTGGGAAAGGATCGGTCCAAACCGTAATTCCACTTCCACCAGACATGGGCTTGAAACTGACTATCGCACGTTATTACACGCCGAGCGGTCGCAGCATTCAGGAAAAAGGCGTTTCGCCAGATATTTTGCTTGATGAGTATGACCCGAAATTGTTAGCTCAAGCGAAGATCAAGATGGAACCCTTTAGAGAACGTGACTTGAAGGGGCATATGGTGAACACGGATCGTGAAATCCGTCAAAACGAAGCCGAAAAAGAGTTCAAGAAAGAGGAGCTAGATTCTCTCGCACGTGAATTGAAGGATAAGAAAAAAGGCGGCGACAAAGATAAGAGTGATAAAGGCTCTTCGAAGGACGATGATGATATGCAACCTTATCGCCTCAATCCGAAGGAAGACTACCAGGTGAAGGAAGCGGTTCACGCGCTCAAGTTCTACGAGATTTTTAAGAACAATCTGAAGCCAATTCAGACGATTCATAAGCTCTCTTCGGAACAAGAACAGAAAGAAAGTTCTGAATCTGATAGCACTCCAGACAAGTCTAAGGAAAAAGAGGAATCGGACGATTAAACGACGACGAGCAAATCATGCATTTTGAAGAACTGCCACTATTCGCACCGAAACCACAGACGCAGCCACAACAAGCTGCTAAAGTTCCAAAACCGAGCTATTGGACGGTTGGGGAGCTAACAGCGCGGATTAAAGAGGTGCTTGAACCGGCTTTTTTTCAAATTTGGGTGCAAGGAGAAATCAGCAACTATCGTCCGGGGCCGTCCACACACGCTTACTTTTCTCTGAAGGATGAAAAGTCCTGTATCTCGGCGGCGATTTTTGGCTGGGGTGCCCGAAAGAAAAATTTCGAACTCAAAGACGGGCTCCAAGTTCTCTGTCGCGGAAAAGTGGCGGTTTATTCGCCTCGCGGCCAGTACCAGTTTGTCATTGACCAGGTAGAGCCTCTGGGGGCTGGCGCACTCCAAGTCGCTTTTGAACAATTAAAGGCAAAACTTGCAGCAGAAGGATTGTTTGATACGGCTAGGAAGCGAGCCATTCCCAAATTTCCAACCAAAATAGCGGTGATTACTTCACCCACGGGCGCTGCGATTTATGACATGCTCAATGTATTAAGACGCCTAGCGCCACAAATTCAAGTTTTGGTTGTGCCTGCCTTGGTTCAAGGTGACGGGGCTGCTCCTCAGCTCATCCGAGGTTTGGAGTGGGTGAATCAACATCGTTTGGCGGATCTGATTGTTTTGGCGCGCGGTGGGGGCAGCATCGAAGATTTGTGGTGTTTTAATAACGAGGATTTAGCTCGGGCTATCACAAAATCTATTTTGCCCGTCGTGTCAGCGGTCGGCCATGAAGTGGATTTTACCATTTCTGATTTTGTGGCAGACCTGAGGGCGCCAACGCCCTCTGCGGCGGCAGAAATGATCAGTAGCCATTGGTTGAAGGCCTCCACGCAGGTTCGAGAATTTTCGGTTCGTCTCAAAAACTTCATTGCGAAGGATCTGTCCAGCCGAAAAATGATTCTCTCGCACTTAGCGGCCCGAGTGATCAGTCCCCGCGATCGTCTGCGCGAACAAATGCAAAAAACAGATGAAGTTGGATTCCGAATCTTCCAGGCCATCCGAGTGCTGTTGGATCGAAGGAAGGCACTGCTTGGCCACGGAGTGGCAAAGATGGATGCTCTATCTCCACTTCGAGTTTTGGAACGTGGCTATACTTTAGTTCGTGATCCCTACTTAAATGGGCTTGTCGTAAAGAGTGCTCAGCAGATACAATCAGGGCAGGAGCTAGAGATTATCTTCCATGATGGCCAAAAACGAGTGCAGGCGATTTAGGGTTAGTTTTACTCTTAATATAATAAATTTTATTATTTTCTTCCTTTCTACTTCGTGCGCGACTTCGAGTCATGCGACGATCAGTCAGGATCAGGATATTCTGAAAGAAATTTCTGAATTGCGTGCTGATCTTTCTGATCAGCAAGTAGAGACAGGATCAGTCGATTTGGTGAGAGTTGAAGTTCCCAAGGCTCTCCGATCCAAATCTCTTTATGCTGAATTTGACGGAATGCAGCTGCCTCTTTTTCCCGTCGGTGAGAAAGCTCCAGGCGTCTACGAGACTCTGCTCAGCATTCCGTACGAAAGAAAGCCCGGCCCTGCTATCGTTACGGTCAGTGTGGGTCAAAAGAATGATCCCGAGGTCAAAAAAATTCCGCTGAAGTTTGAAATCAAGGAAGGGAATTACCTCTCTGAAATTCTAAAAGTGGATGGCAAGAGAGTTAATCCGAAAGGTAAGAAAATACTCGCGAGAATCGCTAGAGAACAGAAAGAAATTGGTGCGATATATTCCAAAGAGACTCCAAACAAATTTTGGACAGGGCCTTTTCATTATCCAGTTAAGAACAGCACGATAACAAGTCCGTACGGTACTAAACGCATTTATAACGGGACATTTAAAAATTTTCACACAGGCCTGGATCTAAAAGCACCTATGGGCACCCCGATTCGTTCGGCTGCTAATGGTGTGGTAGTTCTTGCGAAAGACTTATTTTTCTCAGGTAATACGGTTATTGTGGATCACGGGTACGGTGTGATGACTGTCTATGCTCATATGAGCAAAATGAAAGTCAAAAAGGGCCAGGAAGTGACGTCTGATCAGCTAATCGGATTATCCGGAAAAACCGGCCGTGTGAATGGCCCACACCTCCATTGGCAGACGGTTGTGCATCAAGTGAAGGTCAATCCACTCACACTACTTAAGGTCACTAGGTGAGCCCATGAGGCTAGTCGCTTGTTTCGCGGTGTTCGGACTAATGGCGCTATTGGTTCTTCCGAAATCCCTCCACGCGGCTCAAGCGGCAAAAGCTGAAACGGATACTAATGTTTATGAGACTCCGGGCAAAGACGGAAAAATCGTAGATCAGTTGAAAAAAGGTAACGTGTTAGAAGCGAGTAATTTGACAACCAACGGGTTCTATAAAGTACGAACATCTCGGGGCGTAATCGGTTGGGTTTCGCAGGAAGATCTCAAGGTTGAACTTACTGGCGATCAATATCGAGTTAAGCTTTCGGAACAAGCGATGAATGCAAAGCCCAAACAACAAACTAGCCATTCCGAAGAGGAAGGTCCAAAAAAGGAATTTAATTTTAAGCTCGGAATCTTCGGTGATTACAATCTATTTAGCGCTAGCGGAATTATCAATTCACTCGGGAAGTTTGGTCCGGGCTTCGGCTTTGGGGCTGAAGTCGGAATTTTCTTGAGTCCCTCTGTTGCTCTTCTACTTCGAGGCGAACAAGTGTTTAAAGGGCAGTATTTAACTGATACAAATGCCAACGTTACTGTGAAAGTGACTGCTCAAAGTTATCCTATTATGACTGGGCTTCAATTTAGGCTTCTGCATTCCCAGGATTTTTCACTATTCTTTACGGCATTAGGCGGATACGCCCTCAACACCGGTGTTAGTTCATCGGGTTCGAGTAGTGTGTCCGCAACAAATCTTCAAAACTTAAGTTCAGGAGCGCTTACTGGCTTAGGAAAGATCGATTTGTATTGGCATTTCAGCAAGCGATTCTCGCTATTTGGTGAATGCGGATACCGCTATCTTAAGTCAAGCACGTTTACGCCGAATGTGGCAGGTGGTTCGATCTTCGCTTCAAGCTTTCAGGTGGACTTGAGCGGGATCGTCGCTGGTTTCGGGTTGGCTTTTGCGTTCTAGGTCTAGGCTCTTTAAATGCCCGAACTAATTTTTTGGCTTGGGCTTGGCAGAAGATGGAGAGCCTCCAAACATTCCCAACATATCTCTCCCACCACCTAACGACTCACCTTTGCTTATGGCTTTTTTCCCTTTAAATAGATCTTTCGTACCTTGAGCCAAGGGCGAATAAACTTGCTTTAGATAGCTTAAAACCACGTGCCTATTGAATTGCAATGGCTTCTCTGGATCTAAGTCACCGACCATAGGTAGACCTCCTACCTCGGGGTCATCCTTTAGGGCCAGGATTTTGTCTTTAGAAAGCTCGGAATCAGACAGAAGGTTTCTCTCTTGCACTAGTTGAAAGGTTGCCAAAAGTTTCGAACTCTCCTTCCCTAGCTGAATAGCTTTCTTTATTTTATCTGAGTCTAAGGTTTTGCTAGGTTTTTCTTTCTCTGTCCCCACTTCTGCAGTAACGGTGACTTCAGCCGGGCTATCCAATATGACAAAAATTTCCTTTGCCACCTTGGCGCTTAGACCGGGAATTGTAACAATAATAGAGTTACCCAGAACCCCATCTTTGAGATTATTCGGTTTGAGACTACTAGGGTAGATATCAGTAATTGCTTTTCCATCAGTCCTAGCGATAGTTAATTTAATTTCGGGTGCAACTCTAAGTTCTGCATCAGCGGCCAATGCATTCCAAATAAGTTCAAGATTTTTCAGTTCATCAAATCCAACGTTAGAGTAAGTTCCTCCGAGCATATCTGCAGCTTGTTCCAAACACCCATGGTTTATCCCACTGTCGCCAAAACTGATAATGTGTATGGGATTTCCACTTTTTACCGATTTTGAAATTGCGCTTGTGCTCCCCTCGGACATGCTGCCGTTTAGGGCAGACAATAGGTTGGGGTCTCCCCCATCAGTCAATATCATTCCAGTACTCTTGCTGTAATCTAAAGAAGTCTTTGCTAACGTGTCAACAGCACTAAAAATATTTGTGTCAGTGCCCAATTTATACAGATTTCCACTGATACTTTTAACACTGTCTCCTAGATTATCTTTGGTTATTTGCTGACCTTTTAGAAGACGTCTTGTCGCTCTGTCGAATCCAAAGACGCTCACCATTGAACTCGACTTCTGCTCTGCCAACTTTCCAAGAAAGTTTGAGGCAGCTTCTTCCACTGCTTCTATTCTCCTCTTTCCAGTTCCATCAATATTAAGGCTCGCGCTCATACTTCCGCTGGTATCTAGTGCCATTCCAAATAGGGTAGAAGCAGGCGCAGACTGTGCTCCGGCAGGCGCTTGAGGGGCTTTTGATTCCAACCCTTCCAAGCTGAATTGGACCATGTAGCTGTCTTCTAATTTTCCTGCTTGGCTGCCCAATTTTCCGCCATAAGCTGAAACCTTTATTCCTGGCAGTTCCAGAGTCATATCAGCCAAACCGCGCGCGTTTGTCTGTTTTATCACCGACGCCTGTAGCTCTGCGACGCCTGGTCCCGAACCTGCGGGCATCGTTGGTGCCGGTTTATTGACTTTAGCCGCCGATGCCGCCGATGATGCGGCTAAACTAGCTTTAAGAGCTGCGAGGCCTCCTCCCGTTTTAGCTACTGGAGTCGGCTTGTCAGTTCCGGCTTTGGCTGGAGCATTCTGTGGGGAATTTAGTGCAGCTGTTTTTGAGGAAACCGAAGACGATGTAGGTCTTGAAGTTGAAGGAGTTGATGTAGGTGAAAATGCAGAGGACGACACAATGCTTCCTCTCTTATTTTCACTGTTATTTGTGACTGTTGAATTTGGTGTCGAAACTAAAGCAGGCTTATTAGTCTCCATCTTCACTGAAGGCTTAGGCGCTGAAGTTGAGGAAGAAGATGCTGCTAAGGCTACAGATGATGTTGACGTAGTTGAGGATGGTGCTGAAGATACCGAAGTCGCTGAAGAATTTGCAGATGATGGCTCAGAAGTTTCCGAAGATTTCAAATCAGAACTTTCGTTAGTAGATGAAGGACGAGTAAGCGCTCCAAAACGATACAGAGATTCTAAATGTCCTGCTTGATATTGGTAGTAGTTATCCACCCAATCTTTCCGGTTTTCTTCAAGTTCTAATTGTCTTTGCCTTATTTGTTCCTGAGTTGGAGGAGTTGGAAACACATAAATCTCTTCAATCTTATTTTCAGTTTTTTCATTACTGCTAGCACTTTTTACTTCTGGTGCTAATGCCGGCTTAACTGCTCCCGCCTTTACTGAAGGCTTAGGCGCTGAAGTTGAGGAAGAAGATGCTGCTAAAGCTACAGATGATGTTGACGTAGTTGAGGATGGTGCTGAAGATACCGAAGTCGCTGAAGAATTTGCAGATGATGGCTCAGAAGTTTCCGAAGATTTCAAATCAGAACTTTCGTTAGTAGATGAAGGACGAGTAAGCGCTCCAAAACGATACAGAGATTCTAAATGTCCTGCTTGATATTGGTAGTAGTTATCCACCCAATCTTTCCGATTTTTTTAAAGTTCTAATTGTCTTTGCCTTATTTGTTCCTGAGTTGGAGGAGTCGGAAACACATAAATCTCTCCAATCTTATTTTCAGTTTTTCCAGTACTGCTAGCACTTTTTACTTCTGGTGCTAATGCCGGCTTAACTGTTTCGGCCTTTACTGAAGGCCGAGGCGCTGAAGTAGAGGAAGATGCTACTATAGCTGCAGATGATGTTGACGTAGTTGAGGATGGTGCTGAAGATACTGAAGTCGCTGAAGAATTTGTA
>Ga0207098_10579_pt1 | contig 10233 bp, 8 predicted proteins | sample Alteio_BWMinHeat_84_FD_153548 | JGI IMG/M metagenome (GOLD analysis project Ga0207098, IMG submission 153548) | Enriched cells from forest soil in Barre Woods Harvard Forest LTER site, Petersham, Massachusetts, United States -... | ecosystem: Environmental > Terrestrial > Soil > Temperate forest >... | reverse complement strand
GAGCTTGCGCTCTTCGTTACAGGTGGCGCAGGGACAGCCGTTTCGTAGCCAGGCAAAGGTCCAGGCGCTCTTATGGCCGTCGGCCCAGTCGATCTCAAGGCCCTTGCCCTCGGTCAGCAACACCCGCACTTTTTCCGGAGTGACGGCGATCCGCGGCAGGACGCGCTCGACCTCGGCCTGGCGGGCGTTTTCTTCCGGGGTCATGATGCGGATGCCTTCGTGGCTCATGAGTACAGTTTACAGTGCACGGTGAACAGTGGACAGTTGCCGGCGCCCCGCAAGTGGGCGTTTGACCGTCCACTGACCACTGACCACTGTTCACTGTCCACTCGTTTTATAGAAATACCAGGCGGCCATGCCAAACCCGATGACGATGACGGTTGCGCGCAGGACGGTCTGGGGGATCATGCGCGCGAACCGGGCGGAGGTGTAGCCGCCGATGGCGCAGGCGACCATGGCGAGGAGACAGTAGCGCCATTCCACCTGGCGGCCGATGACGAAGATCAGGAAGGCAATGCCGTTGGCGGCGGTGGTCGAAACGACCTTGAGGGCGTTGATTTCGTTCAGATCCTCGAAACCGAACAGGGACAGGAGAGTAATGATCAGGAACCCCGCGCCGGCGCCGAAGTAGCCGATGTAAAAGCAGACCACGACGGTCCAGAAGAAGACCAGCGCGCGGCGTGGCGGCCGTGGGGCCTGAGATGCGCCACTGCTGTGGCGGGCCGCTTTGACCTGCTCGAGCCAGCGCGTGATGGGGCGGCTGAGCGCGAAAATGATGGCGGCAATCAGCAGGAGCCAGGGGACCAGCCGCATGAATGTCGTTTGCGGCGTACTGAGCAGAACTAGCGCTCCGGCGGTGCCGCCCAGCAGGCCGGCCAGGCCCATGGGAAGGGCGAGGCGGCCATTCTTGCGGATGTCCTGGCGATAGGCGTAGATCGAGGTGACCTGGCCGGGCCACAGGGCGACGGTATTGGTCGCGTTGGCCCGCACCGGCAGCATACCCGTGCCCAGCATAGCGGGAAAGAGCAGGAATGAGCCGCCCCCGGCGACGGCGTTCAGGACGCCGGCCAGGAAGGCGGCCACGATGAGCCAGATCCAATGCCAGTCGATGGGAAGGGGAAGACCGGAAAGGGCGAGCATTGGTCTTTCATTGTAGAGGGGCGGCCGGCTCCCGTCGCACGCGCGGAAGCAGCAACATGGGGTTCAACAGAATTCGCGCCGCTTCGGCGGGTGATGCGGAGTCTTCCCGGGAAACGGGCCCGCCCTCGATTGCGCTACGCCTTCGAGGATGGGCCCGGGAGGTTGGGACAGTTCAACAGGCGCATGTCAATCGTGGCAGGAGTGGTCGTCGTCGTCATCGCTGCGGGTCTTCACGAATCCCATGCCATGGGGGCTCATGAATCCGGTGACCACGGGTGTAAGGTCACCGAAGTTCAGATCGAGCATTCCGACGAACCCAATGCTGGCGCCGGACGCATCGGGGGCGCCAACGGCCGCGGTATACGCGGCGCCGGGCATGAAGCCGTCCCTGGTGATTTTGTAGACGATGTTTGCCGGGGTGTCGGCCATCAGGATGAAGCCCTTGTCCGAGGGAATGAACAGGGTGTCATCGGCCTGGGGCGTACCAAACGGGGACGACAAGGGAATGAGCGTCACGCTCTGGCTGGCCTGCCCGGGGTGGTGGAGGACGATCAGTTCGGAATCCCCCTGGCTATCGAGGAGGATGTCGTTCGAGGGCGTCAGCGTCATCGAATCGGGATCCTGCAGGTTCAGCGTAACCGAGGCGGCGGTGACGACATCGAACGCCGTGGCATTGCCTTCCAAAGCCGAGGCTACCTCGATGGTATTGCCAGCCAGCGTTGCTTCGACGATGGCAGGCTTGTCGTTGGGATTCATGGCGGGGTTGGAGGCGCTGAAGTATACCTTTCCGTTGCGGAAAACAATGTCGTCATAGCCGCCACCGTGCGGCGGAGGCGCGGCAAACGTGTAGAGCGTCTGCTTCCGGGTCGCCGGGTCGATGATGACCAGGTTGGGATTGGCATCTTCATTCTGCATGGCCCAGATCTGGTGCGTGTAGGGGTTCACTTTCAAGCCGTCGTTGTGGCCGACCACGGTGTAGATGTGGACCACGTTGCCCTTGAGGTCGTATTCCACGATCTGGTTCGACTTGCCGTCGAGGCCGGCGGGATCATTGTTGTCGCCGTAGCCGATGTAGATACGGTTGTCGAGGACGGCGATGGAGTCCGGTGCCGTGTATTTGCCTGTGACGCCCGTGGCGAAGACGGAGACGGAGTAGCCCTTGATGGCAATGGGTGCGGACTGGGACGAAGCAGGAAGCACCAGGGTGGACAGCAAAAGCAGCGCTGAGGAGGCGAAGGCGAGGCGCATTTTCATGGGGAAGGCTCCTGTGCAGTAAAGGATTGGCAGCAATTGTGCCGAGCGGATGCAGACTTGGCTCGGCCGGGAGCGTTTGTAAGGGCAAGGCCGGGCCAACACGAATTGTGGCCTCGCCACATTGCTGGACGATTAATTGGCGGAGCCGGACAACCAGAGGGGGCGTCCGACGCTTATTCTTCCCGGCAGAATCCGATACTTTCGTGCCATCCCAGAACTGGTTCTTTCCTCTATTCTCGAGGCATAGCGCTGATAATTAAGCGTTTACGATATTAATTAATATATGAGTAAATATCACTCATATTTCTTGCATCGTTTGTGCTATAGTTCCCATCAGATGAGGTGAGCGGTCGGAAGCAGGACTTCCAGACCCCACCAAGAATTCTGAAAAAGCAATTGGAGGAAACTGAATCATGGCAATCAATCGTTGGGATCCCTTCCGTGAAGTAGTTGCATTGCAGAACCGCGTGAACAACCTTTTCCGCGAAATGAATGATGAAGGAGACAGCCCTCTGACGACGGCCAGCTTTGTGCCTGCGGTCGATGTCTATGAGGACGCGAAGAAAGTTGTCCTGAAACTCGAGGTGCCCGGGATCGACGAGAAAGATCTGGACATCCGGGTGGAGAACAACACTCTGACCGTCAAGGGCGAGCGCAAGTTCGAAAAGGAAGAGAAGGAAGAGAACTTCCATCGCATCGAGCGGCGCTACGGAACCTTCTATCGCGCCTTCACCCTGCCGTCGACGGTTGACACGGAGCATGTGCAGGCGAACTATGAGAACGGGATTCTGAAGCTCGAACTGAGCAAGAAGCCCGAAGCCCAGCCCAAGCAGATCAAGGTCACCGTGGGCGGCGGCGAGAAGAAGGAAGAGCCGCAACTGGTAGGGGCACGGTAAGAAAAGACAGTGATCAGTGATCAGTGATCAGTTCTGCGGCTGGAAGAAGTACGCTTCTTCCAGCCGCAACCCATCAGAGCATACTTCTTCTGGGGTCATTTTCGTGGTCTCCTCAGAAGAGGAATCGAAATGAACGGTTCAAATCTGCTTTACAATTTCGCATTCTTTCTCCTCGGCGGTCTCATCGTGTACGCGCTCAAGCCTTTTCTAGGCTCCTATTCAGCCAAGAAAGGAGAGAACCTTGCAACAAAAGAGGACATTGCTCAAATCACGAAGGTTCAAGAGGACATAAAAGCTCAGATCTCCGACGAGAAGTGGGATCGACAGAAGCAATGGGAAATGAAGCGCGATGCTATATCTGACGTTGTTCGGGCAATACACCCTTTGACTTCTGCACTTGAAGGGCTCGTAACCCTGCATTTAGTCCATCCGGACCCAAATACAGCAACTAGAAGAGATGAGACGCCCGATGAACGAAAAGCGAGGGAGAATTTTGTTCTGTGTTTGGAGAATTTCGAATGTGCAAGATTCCTAGCTACATTGTTTGTTGGCGATGCGCTTCGCACAGCGTTGTCAGAATGCTACACGGCATACCGTACTGAATGCGCTACTGTCATGCAAGAGAGGTTGTCATACTACTCGACGCATATGGAAGCGCGGGTGCAAAAGGTAAATACCGTATTTAAGGCGGCCCGAGAGGAACTTAACATCGAGAACAATGGTCACGTTGCCGCTGTGAACTGACCACTGATCACTGAACACTGGAGTTCATATGGCGATTCGTTGGGAAAAATTGACTGTGAAATCGCGGCAGGCGATGCAGCAGGCACAGGAGAGGGCGGCGGAGCAGGGCAACCCCGAGATTGTGCCCACGCACCTGCTGCTGGCGCTCATTGAGGACCGTGAGGGAGTGATTCCTGCCGTGCTGGGGAAGATCGGTGTTCCCACTGAACGGCTGGAGAACAGCCTGCATCAGACCGAGCAGAAGCTGCCGCGGGTTGCGGGGTCGTCCACGCAGCCCGGTGTTAGCCAGGCACTGAACAAGGTCGTCGACCAGGCTTTCAAGGAAGCTGCCAACTTCAAGGACGAGTATGTCTCGACGGAACACCTTTTGCTCGGGGTAGCGCGCCAGAAAGGCGATCCGGCGCAGGATGCGCTGGCCGCCATCGGCGCCACGCATGAGATTATTCTGCAGGCTCTGACCGCGGTGCGCGGATCGCAGCGTGTGACCGACCAGAACCCCGAAGGCAAATTCCAGGCGCTCGAAAAATACGCCAAGGACCTGACGGAGCTGGCCCGGCGCGGCAAGCTTGACCCGGTGATCGGACGCGATGAAGAGATTCGCCGCGTGATCCAGGTGCTCAGCCGGCGCACCAAGAACAATCCTGTGCTCATCGGCGAACCCGGCGTCGGCAAGACCGCCATCGTGGAAGGACTGGCGCGCCGGATTGCCTCGGGCGACGTGCCGGAGAGCCTCAAGGACAAGCGTGTGATCTCGCTTGACCTTGGCTCGATGCTCGCGGGCGCGAAGTATCGCGGCGAATTCGAAGACCGGCTCAAGGCCATGCTGAAGGAAATCGAAGAGTCGAACGGGCAGGTCGTCCTGTTCATCGACGAGCTGCACACGCTGGTCGGGGCGGGCGCGGCCGAGGGCGCCATCGACGCCAGCAACATGCTCAAGCCGGCGCTGGCGCGCGGCGAGCTGCGGGCCATCGGCGCAACCACGCTGAACGAGTTCCGCAAATACATCGAGAAGGACGCGGCGCTGGAGCGGCGCTTCCAGCCCGTCTATGTGGGCGAGCCCACGGTGGAAGACACGATCGCCATTCTGCGCGGGCTGAAGGAGCGCTACGAAGCGCACCACAACGTGCGCATCAAGGACTCGGCGATCGTGGCTGCGGCCACGCTGTCGCATCGCTACATCAGCGACCGCTTCCTGCCCGACAAGGCGATCGACCTGGTGGACGAGGCCGCGGCTTCGCTGGCGATTCAGATCGGCAGTGTTCCCACGGAGATCGATCAGCTGGAACGCGAGGCCACGTCGCTCGAAATCGAGCGCGCCGCGCTCAAGCGCGAGACCGACAAGAACAGCCGCGAGCGCATGGTGGAAGTGGAACGGGCGCTCTCGGAAATCAAGGAAAGAGTGACCGCATTGCGCGCCCGCTGGACCCAGGAGCGCGAGGCGATTACGCGGATCAGCGAGTTGAAGAAGCAGATCGAAGCCCTGCGCTTCGAAGCCGACGAGCAGACCCGCAAGGGCCAGCTGGAGCGCGCCGCGCAGATTCAATATGGCGAGCTTCCGAAACTTGAGGCGGAATTGCGCAAATTGAACGCGGCGCAGGACGGCGCCGCTAAGCAGGGCAACGGCATAGCCCGCATGCTCAAGGAAGAGGTTGACGAAGAGGACATCGCCAAGATCGTGAGCAAGTGGACCGGCATTCCCGTGTCGCGGATGCTCGAAGGCGAAGTGAGGAAACTGGTCCAGATGGAGCAGCGGCTCAAGGAACGCGTCATCGGGCAGGACGCGGCGCTGACGGTGGTGGCCAATGCAATACGCCGTTCACGCGCCGGGTTGAGCGATCCCAAGCGGCCCATCGGATCCTTCATCTTTCTGGGACCGACGGGCGTAGGCAAAACCGAGACCGCTCGCGCGCTGGCCGAGTTCCTGTTCGATGACGAGCAGTCCATGATCCGCATCGACATGAGCGAGTACATGGAGAAGCACGCGGTGGCCCGGCTGATCGGCGCACCCCCGGGATACGTGGGCTACGACGAGGGCGGCCAGCTGACCGAAGCTGTACGGCGCAGGCCCTATTCGGTAATCCTCTTCGACGAAATCGAGAAGGCGCACCCCGATGTGTTCAACATATTGCTGCAGGTGATGGATGACGGGCGCCTGACTGACTCCAAGGGGCGCACCGTTGATTTCAAGAACACGGTGCTGATCATGACCTCGAACCTGGGGGCTGCATTCCTTGGCACCGAGGCGCTGAAGACGGAACACGACTTCGAGATGGCGCGAGAGAGCGTGATGCGCTTGTTGCGGGAGCACTTCCGTCCCGAGTTCCTCAACCGCGTGGACGACATCGTGATCTTCCGCCCGCTGGGCCATGCGCAGATGAACTCGATTCTCGAACTGCGGCTCAACGACCTGCGCAAGCTGCTCGCCGACCGGCAGATCTCGCTGGAGCTCACTGAGCCGGCGCGGCAGTTGATCCTGGCTGCGGGTTCGGACGCCGCTTACGGGGCTCGTCCGCTGAAGAGAGCCTTGCAGCGCATGGTGCAGGATCCGCTGGCCATCAAGATTCTGGATGGCGAAATCCTGCACGGAGCCCACGTGCGCATCGATGCGGACCGCAACTCGAACCAGTTGCGCTTCGAGCCGATGGGCCGGGAGGCCATGGCCTGACCACCTGCGGTCGGGGTGGTGTTTGGACGAGTTCTTTGCGAATGACAGAGGCCTCGGAGGAGTGATTCCTCCGAGCCTCAGCTTGCTGAAAAAGTCGTCCGAGCGGTAGGCCGGGGATTCATCCCCGGCATAAGCGATGCAATGTCAACGCGGGCTTTAGCCCCTGAGGTACGCTCTTTGGGGAACTTCGCTCGAAACCATGCGTTTTTCAGCAGCAAAAGGCCTCGGAGGAGTGTTTCCTCCGAGGCCCTTTTTCTTTGTGGGATGGAACGGCGCGCTGCCAGGCCAGAGGCGTGGAGGCAGCTCCGGAAGAAGCTAGATGCCTACGCCGAAGTCGTTGGCGGTCTGGGAGCCGGCATTCGAATAGAAGTCATACGGAGTGCGGTGGTTGAACTTGTAGCGGCAGCGCAGTTCGTAGCCCAGGTAGATCCCGATCGTGGCCACAGCCATTCCCATGGAGAACCAGCCGATCACGCGTAAAGTCTTGCGCTCGCCTGCTTGCTCGTCTTCTGGAAGGGCCTCGGGTTCCGTGGACATCGAATCAAGCCTCCTGCTGACGATGATACCGCAGTTCTGACTGCGCCCGTTTCACTGGTGGGACGTTTTCATCATCATTTAGTTACCGGAGTATTGTCGTTGCGGGAAAGCAAACGGGCCTTTGCCGCTTCGGGAAGAAAGCTGGCCTGAATGGAGTTACGGGCCAGCTCGCGCAGTTCGTCGCGGCTGAAGCCTTGCTGGGTGTGGGCCAGAAGGTACTCGTTGGCCACGTCCGAACCGAAGAAGGCCGGGTCGTCGGAATTGAGGGTGACCAGCAGCCCGGCGTCGAAATAGCGGCGCAGCGGATGGTCGGCAAACGAGGGGCAGACCCCGGTGCGGACGTTCGACGTAGGATTCAATTCCATCGGTGTGCTTCGCACTTTTAACTCTTGGACGAGAGATGGATCCTCGATGGCAGACAGCGCATGCCCGATGCGCTCGGAGCCGATGGCGAGGGCTTCGCGGATGGCTTCCGGACCGGTGGTTTCTCCGGCGTGGTTGGTGAGGCGGAGACCGGCCTTGGCCGCCGCGGCATAATACTTGCGGAAGGGTTCGGAGCGGGCTTTGCGTTCGTCGCCGCCGAGGCCGATGCCGATGATCGAGGGATACCGGGGCCGCATCTCTGCGGCCTTGCGGAATACGACGCCCGCCTCCTCCACGGAAAAGTGGCGAACGGCGTCGAAGATCCAGTAAAGCGACAGACCCAGTTCGCGTTCGCCCCGCTCCCGGGCCCGTTCCAGGCCCGCGAAGATCGGCTCGAAGCAGAGTGGGTCGTAGTTGCGCCACATGTAAATAACGCCAACCGAAATATAGACTTCAGCGTGAACGACGCCCTGGGCGGCAAGCTGTTCCATCATCCGCCAGGCGGCCAGTTCATAGTCCTCGGGGCGGGAAAGCAGGCGGGTGACGGCTTTGAAAGCTTCGATGAAGCCGGTGAAGTCGGTGAAGTGGTAGAGGGCCCTGGCCTTGGCCAGCGAGAGCGGTTTGGCGTCGTGGCGACGGCTCAGCTCGACCAGGGTAGAAGGCGTGATGGTGCCTTCGAGGTGCAGGTGGAGTTCGGCCTTGGGGAGGCGGCGGATAAACGCCGCGATGTCTTCCATGAAGACAGTTTAGCTGCTGGCTTCCAGCTATGGCGGGGGGATGCGGACGGTGTTGGCGCGGCAGGAGCGAACCCCGCTGCAAGCGATGGGTTGAAGGCTCTTGTCGAGGCAAACCTCGACCGCGGTGAGGTAGTTGCTGCCGCAGCTCAGAGCGAGAGCGGCCTGCGGGATTTGTGGATTGCTGGCCGTGAACAGTTCCAGGATCTGACCGGGCGGCAGCGATATCTGCGACGGGAGGCCGGCGAGCTTTGGAGGAATCGTGACCGAATGGAATGCTTTGCGCGCGGAAGAGAAGAAGTCGTCCGGGGACAGGCCCGAGCAGGTGCCGTGCGTTGCCCACTCGTGCTGGAGAAGGCTGGGGTCGGGGTAGATGTCGCTGTATTGCGATGGATCGGCGGGGCCGGGGGCCGTTGAGCAGTTCTGGGGATACGAGCCGCCGTTATTCTGTGGCCATAGGCCGTGGAGGACAAAGGTGGAATGCGCGGCGCACTCGGCGGCGGTCGGGTGCGAGTGGCAGAACTCCGGCGACCAGGACAGATTCAGAAGATAGAAGTCGAACGCGGCGCTGGCGCGGGCCTGCTGGGCAGCCGGCCTGGCGGCTGGCTCGGGCGGCGGAGTAGAAGTCGTGCTGGAGTGGCAGCCAGCCAGCAGCAGGAGGCTGAGAGCGAGAGGGAGGAGGCTCTGCTTCACGGGGGAAGGATACGCAATCTGCTGGCGGCTTTCAATCAGGCTGTGTCTTCTTCCAAAAGGAGTAACTTCCGAATAGCCCACGACACACGCGCGACGTCGAAAAGGCCAACATTCCCCTGTCTCAACGCGCTGTCATCCTGAGCGAAGGTCGCCGTGGCGACCGGAGTCGAAGGATCTGCAGTTGCCGCAGGGGAATTGCGAACAGGTGTTACTTCCGAATCGGTCCCGATCCACTCGCGGGCCGTCAGGACGGGCTTAGCCACTCTGGTTCTTGGGGCTTTCGGTAAGAGCGTTGGCCGCGCTTTACTCGTCGTGGCTGGAACGCTGCTGATCCCGTTCAATATCTACGGTTGAAGCATAGCGGTCGAATGACCCGCCAATCCGGAAGTAACTCGCATTTGCAGAACATTTCCCCTGGCTGGCTCAGAATTGAAACTGACGAGCGTATGGAGGCCGGGACTTCTTGGCCCACGTCCGCAATCTGCGCTCTTTGGCGTTTCCATAAATGACCGTTTTGGGGTGCCAAAAACCGTGGTGAAGTACCCCTTTGAAATCCGGGACACCGATGATAACCATCCCATATTCAATTATTTGGGCGCACATTTGACACGAAAACAGCTACCCCTCCCCCCCCGGTACTGTGAAACTGTGAAACTGTGAGAAATTGCACCCGGACAAGCGACCGCCAATGCGGAAGTAACGGACGACAAATGCAGTTCCTTCGACTGCGTCCGCCGCGGCGGACTCCGCTCAGGATGGCATATTTTGTAACGAGCTCTGGAGACAGGACCCTACCGCGCGGGGGCAAATTCCGACCGATGCCGGCTGTAGAAGAAGTAGATCAGCAGGCCGACGAAGAGCCAGATGAAGAAGGCGGCCCAAGTGAGGACTTCGAGCCCCATCATGAGCACCACGCAGAAGATGATGCTGAGCACCGGGAAGAGGGCGCCGAAGGGGGCACGGAAGGCGCGATGGCGCTCCGGTTCGCGATAGCGCAGGATGAGCACCGCGATCGACACCAGCACGAAGGCGAACAGGGTGCCGATGTTGGAGAGGTTCGAGACGGTGCCGATGTCGAGCAGTCCGGCGGGGATTCCCACCACGAATCCCGCCACCCACGTGGCCACCGCGGGGGTACGGAACCGGGTATGGATGCGGGAGAAGATGTCGGGCAGCAGGCGGTCGCGCGACATGGCAAACCAGACGC
>Ga0207098_10415_pt2 | contig 10281 bp, 5 predicted proteins | sample Alteio_BWMinHeat_84_FD_153548 | JGI IMG/M metagenome (GOLD analysis project Ga0207098, IMG submission 153548) | Enriched cells from forest soil in Barre Woods Harvard Forest LTER site, Petersham, Massachusetts, United States -... | ecosystem: Environmental > Terrestrial > Soil > Temperate forest >... | reverse complement strand
CCGCCGAGTGCCGTTAATGCTCCATATCAAGGCGCTAAGCTTAAGCCCGTGAATCCGACTGGCCTCGCGTCTTACGAAGCTGTCGAGCGGCAGATGGGAGTGAAGCTGGTGAGACAAAAGCGATCGATTCCGAATCGTTGTGGACCACGCGGAGAAGAGACCGATTCGAGTAGCGGGCGGCACCGGCGGAACTTGACAGGTCGCTCCAGATCAGTTCTCGGACGGGCGTTCGATGCTGTCGATCACGATGATGTCGACCTTTTCTTTCGATGCCTGAAGGCGGAGGCCGGCTTGTTCCTGGATGGCGCTGAAGATCTCAGGTCCTGTGCGGTAGGGGCCGAACCTGGAATTGGGGTCAGCATCGGGATCAGCGCCGTATTCGAGGTCCCAGTCGAAGTTCCCTGCGAGGCCAGTACGGTCAAGCACTGGTCGATTTAGAACCAAGGCGAGCGTTCGTGCAGCATCGGGCATCGAATAGTTGCGCACGGTCCAAATAGACAACCTCTGTCCGTTGGGTCCAACCTTGGAGCCACCGGTAAAGCGTTGCGATCGGTGCATTGTGCCATCTTTTGCCTTGACCATTGGTCCGTCCTCGGGTGTCGGCCTTACTTTGGGGCCGCCCTTCGCGACGGTGAGAACGTACGCCGGGGCTTCGCGCATCTCATGGTGGAACTTCAGTTGGAAGCGGTCGCGCAGCAGTGCCTCCAGCATCGGCGCGATTTCGGTTTCGGTGGCGGGGGTACCTGGGGGTAGCGTGGCCCGGATTTCGTAGGGGTCGTTTCGTATCCAGGCGGGCCCTCCGGTGATGTAGGGGCAGTCTTCGCCATTCATCAATCCGAGCGGACAGAAGGCCAGACCGAGCGCCTTGGCGATGAGGTTGTAGACTACTCCGGTATCGGCGTACCGTGCGCCGTTGAGTTCGGGTCTTAAGGCTCCTTCATTGCCGCGACCCGCATTTTTGGGGTCTTGGCGACGGATAGAGGCCACTTCGAAGGTCTTGGACTGCGCGGTCGCAATGCCCGCGACAAACGGGACGATCGCGGCAATCATCGCGGCAGCTACCAGCAGCAGCTTCTGGCTCAGAGCGAGATCGAGAATCTTGCGGGAGCTCAGGATCGCTTCGAGACGTTTCTTGATGTCCGCGCCGGTGACTCCGGACACGCAGGCCACCGGTGCTTCGACGTAGTGTTTGCAGATACCGAGGATGGCTTCAGCATAGTCGCGCGGGCTTCCACCTTGCGCGATGACCGCTTCATCGCAGGCGCGCTCCCGCTCTTCGACCAGTCGCGTGCCGATCCACCAGACCAGCGGGTGGAACCAGAAGGCCGCTTCGACAAACATGTGGATGGCAGCAAAGAGGTTGTCGCGACGACGAACATGGCAGAGCTCGTGTGCGATGGCAGTGTCCAACTGCTCGGGCGTGAGGCGTTGTTCGATCCCGGAAGGCAGCAAGAGCACGGGTTTCCCGATGCCGGCGATTCCGGGCCCGAGCAGGCCGGTCGTGTAGCGAGCTTCGACGGGGAGCGATAAGGATGTAGGGGTGCTAGTGCGGATCAGGGCTCGAATGCGGAGCCATCCGCGCAATCGCACGAAGGCAATGGTGAGGAAGCCCACAGCCCAAGCTGTAATGATCCAGGGAGTCCAATCGATTTGTTGCGGATGGGCTTGTTGATGTGCGGCGGCAGTGAACTGAATCGCCTCGGGAAATGGCGTGGCGACTTGCAGCACGGCGACTGCAACGGGGCGCGCGAGCCAGGGTGTCTTGGGTTGCGCTTGCTGACCGAGGCTCATCAGGAACGAGAGCGGGAGCAAGAATTTGATCGACGCCGTGAACCAAAGCCCGTGCCGGAGGCTCGCGCGGTTTTTCCGGAGCGCCAAGGCGAGTAGGCCGATTGCGATGGCGAAGATGGTGGATTGCCAGAGGTGGTTCATCATGATTTCGCTCCTTCGTCGCTTTTCTTCCTGTCTTTGTCTAGGCGCTTAATGGTGCGCTCCAATTCCTTTACATCGTCGAGGGTCAACTTCCCCGCTTCGGCGAGCTCGGCCATCATCGGCTGGGCTCGGCCGCCGAAGAAGCCGAGGATGTCGTCGAGGAAGCGATGGCGTGCGGCGTCGCGGGCGACCAAAGCTTCGTAGATGTGCGCGTTGCTGATCTTACGAACACGACGGACGGCATTCTTGCCTTCCAGTCGATTTACCATGGTCTGGACCGTTGTGTAAGCCGGGCGAGGCTCCGGGAAGGACTCGTGGATCTCGCGGATGGAGGCTTTGCCGCTGGTCCAGAGGGCTTCGAGGACCTGAAGTTCGAGTTTGGTGAAGCGGGGCGCCGGGCTTGGTTTACTGCTCACAAGTAAAGTCTACTACTCCGTAGTAACATCCGCAAGAGTTTTTTGGCCGATCAGTTTTCTGTGGGCGAAAGAGGCGGAGATTGAGCGGACGGTACAGCCTCCGGGAGGCGGCGTAGAGTTTGTGTGATGGCGAGGCAGGGACCTCGCGCGAGTAAAGGTGCCCGCCCCACATGCCGATTGCGCAGCCTCGCGGTACGAAACAAAAAGCCCCCGGCCTGCGCCGGGGGCTTTTCCTTGTGTGCCGAGCATGTTCGACAGCTCGAAGGTGAAAGTCCTTTTCACAACCTGATGGAGGTGAAGTGATAGCGAAGCGCAAGGGCGTTCCGGTGACGGAGGGTCTGAAAGAAGCGTGAAGCAAACGTGCGAGCCGATGGACAAGAACCGGATCAAAGGCATACGGTGCCGGGCGAGTTGGCAAATGACAACGAAGCCCATATCCATCAAAGGCGCTGGTTGTAAATTCGGCGGTTGCGCACGGAAGGCGGTCGAACTTACCTCGGGAGATCTGCCGTTTGTCTCGGAATCGAGACTGAGGATCGAGCGATCGGTCCTGACCGGGCGGCAGAAGTCAGCAGAGGGCGTAGTAGTCGCGCAAGCGGCGAAGGCCCGAACGGTCCCCGCAAGGGGTTGATGGAAGTGGCAAGTATGGGGCGCAACTCATCGAGCGACAAGCGGCAGAAGAACCAGCTACAGATGGTGCTGGCCTTCGAGGACGAGAGTAGGAGTGAAGCTCCGAGGGTGTCCATCGAAGGGACCGAATCGGCGGTGGCGAAGCGCAGTACGGAAAGCCCGGCAAAGGAATGGCAGTTGATGGAGGAAGTCTGCGGGCGGGAAAACTGCAAGCAGGCATTGGCGCGAGTCAAGGCCAATAAGGGAAGTGCTGGCGTGGACGGGATGACTGTCCAGCAGTTGCCAGAGTACCTGAAACGGCATTGGCCAGCGATCCGGGAACAGTTGTTGAGCGGAGCTTATAAGCCGCAGCCGGTGAAGCGGGTGGAGATCCCGAAGCCGGACGGAGGGGTGCGAAAGCTTGGCATCCCCACGGTGCTGGATCGGTTTATCCAGCAGGCGGTGATGTTGGTTCTGCAACGCAGGTGGGACCGGACGTTTTCCGATCACAGCTACGGGTTTCGACCTGGGCGCTCGGCACATCAGGCGGTGGAGAAGGCGCAGCAGTATATCGCCAAAGGCTACCGCTGGGTGGTGGATCTGGACTTGGAGAAATTCTTTGACCGGGTCAACCACGACAAACTGATGGCGAAGATTGCGGAACGGATCGGTGACCAGCGGATGCTGAAGCTGGTCCGGGCATTCTTAACCGCCGGGGTGATGGAGGGCGGGCTGGTGAGTCCGGTGGATGAAGGAACGCCGCAAGGCGGACCTTTATCGCCCCTGTTATCGAATATCGTGCTCGATGAGTTGGACCGGGAGTTAGAGCAACGCGGACATCGGTTTGTACGGTACGCGGACGACTGTAATATCTACGTTCGCAGCCGGCGAGCCGGAGATCGCGTGATGGATACCATCACGCGTTTCATTGCCCTGAAGCTCAAGCTCAAGGTGAACAGCGAAAAGAGTGCGGTTGCCGAGCCATGGGCACGGAAGTTTCTGGGGTTTAGCTTCACGCGATTCGGGGAGCCGCGCCGACGCATTGCGCCGAAAGCGATTCTCCGGTTCAAGGGGCGAATCCGGGAGCTGACGAAACGGACGCGCGGTGTGAGCACAGACCGGATGGCGGAGGAACTGGCCCCGTATCTTCGAGGCTGGCTCGGCTATTTCGGAAAGTGTCAAACGCCGTCGGTGCTGGTTGGACTGGATCAGTGGCTCCGGCGCAGGCTGCGGTCTGCGATCTGGAAGCAGTGGAAGCGCGGTTCGGTGCGGTTCGCCGAACTGCGACGCCGGGGAGTGGGCCAAGACCTGGCCGCGCAAACGGCCGGGAGTGCTCATGGTCCGTGGCGGCTGGCGCAGTCTCCTGCGCTGGGCATCGCACTGCCCAATGCTTATTTCGACTCGCTCGGGATTCCGAGATTGACTGGCGGTTCTTAGCTTTAATCCGCCGAACCGCCGTATACGGACCCGTACGTACGGTGGTGTGACAGGGAAAGCTGGCGACAGCCTACCTATGTTTATACACAGCTGGGTCAACTTGCCTAACGAGCAGCAGCAGTAACAACGGCAGTATCCCTGCTGACACTGACGCTGGCTCCACCACCAGGGGCGCCGTTGCCGGGGTCACCGGGGGAGACAACCTTGACCCAGAGTTCACTCTTGTCCTTGAAGTACGAGGTTTCACTGGCCTGGCGCAGCGCATCCAGGCTGTTCTGCTGCGTACCCGAGGCCGCGGTGGTGAATCCCGGCAGATCGAAGATCACCCACGAGCCTTTCTCCATTTCCGTCAGGGAGAGGTTCACGGTCGGCCTTTCGGTGGTCACCTTGATTTCGGTACCGGATCGTACGGTGCCATTCGTTGCGGTGAAGTCCTTGCCGTTGCGGCTGAGAACGATTGGCGGCTGAGCAGGAGCTGCACCAGCGCCTCCGGCTCCGCCTCTGCCGCCAGCGCCACCACGACCTCCAGCAGCACCGGGACCTCCCGCAGCACCAGGACCGCCAGGAGCCCCGGGGCCACCACGACCTCCGGCTGCCACTGGACCGCCGGCCCCAGCTGCGCCAGCTCCCCCAGCGCCCGGTCCGCCAGCAGCGCCATAGAGAGCGGCACCTGCGCCTCGACCACCACCTGCGCCTCTGCCACCGCCGCCCGGAGCAGCTCCGCCAATGTTCATTCGCCCAACATCGCCCTTGCACACAGCAGCGTTCCAGGTGGGCTTGATCTCACAGGCTCCTGTGTCGACTGCGATGCTGTCGTTGGGGCCGTCATTGATCAGAACGTAGGATTCCGGACCGCCGCCGAACGAGCCGTCGTGGTCGCGGATCGCTGCGGTCTTATAGGCCACGCTGCCTCCATTATCGTTGGCCCACTTACGCTCCATCGGCGGGAAATACACCGGCTTGGCGTTGACGAATTTTACGTGATCGACGGCGTTGTTGGAGCTGACCCCGAAGCTGGCATAAAACAGGACAGATATCGCTCCTGCCTTGCGCTGGTCGTTGTCCTGGAAATTCACGAAGGTGGTATTCACCACGTCATGACGGTAATCGTAGTACTCGTAGCCGTGGATCGGGTAATCCGGCAGGTCGACCTTCGGCAAGCTGCGGCCGTAAGCCTTTTCCGCGTCAGTCCTGGGGTTGCCGACGTTCTCGGTTTCGCCCACGAACAGCGAGTCAATGACCTTTGACGTAAAGGCGTACCGGCCGAATTCGCCAGACGCGTGCGTAAAGCCGAAAGCGTTGTCGGCCAGCTTCACGTTCCTGAATACGTGCAGCTCACCGCGGCCCCAGATGGCGCCATTCCGGTTCTTGTAGGCGGTGAGATCCTCAAAGATCGATTCCACCGCCTTGCTGTTCGCGTCAGCGGGATTTTCATGGCCGGTTTGCGAGCTGCCGGTAACACCGAAAGTGCCATTGGGCGCAACGTTTCGGTCGAACATGAACGAGTCGTAGTTGGAGTGGGCGACGTTGCCCTTGAACTCCTTGAATGGCGTTCGACGCGGCCAGGTATTCTTACTGATCTCCGTGCCTTCGAACTTACCCGTCGGGTGCTCCGGCAATGACATCCAGAAGCCGTTCGAATCGGAACCCGCCGCCACATTGTCGCGGTACGTATTGTTCGGATTGGTGATCCAGAAAGTCGCCGCCGTGTTGTCCGAGGGAAGCAGGACGTCCTTGGCCTGCTGGCCATTCCCTGCCGCTCGTTTCTCTCCGGCTGCAGCGAGGTTGGTCGGGACGCAGGGCGCCTCCGGATGACACTTGGTCAGCACCCCCAGGTTGTGGACGAACTGGTTGTCGTGCTCCACGCCGTCCTCTAGGAAGAAGCAGTGACCAATGTTGTTGTAGGTCACGTTGTTCTCAATGTCCAAGTAATTTGTGCCATGCACGGTCACGCAGCGGCTGTAGGTGTTGTGAATGGCGGAGTTCTTGATGTACTGCCCCTGTGCATCGCCGATCAGATGCCAATGGATCGGATACCGCGCCAGATGCATGTTCTGACCCATGCGATTGAGCTCGACGCCGGAGACGTACATCTTGCTCCCGCTCATCGCCATGATGTGGCCGCCAAACAGAGTCTGGTCGGCGTCCGGCGAAGCCTGGATCACGATATTGCGCGACAGCATGCCGACTTCGCCGCGTTCATCCACGTCGAAGGTGATCTTTCCGAAGTGCATGTAGTCCAGTTTCTTGTCGAGCGTGATCGTATTGCCACTGATGGCAGCAATGGTTCGCTCCTCTGCCTGGTGGGGATCGAAATCCGTGGACGCGAGGACAATCGTCTGGCCCTTCTTCCAGTCACCGGGAGTCAAGACTTGGATGGTGTTGCTGCCCGCGGCGGCCGTCTGCGCCAGCTTGGTCCAGGAGTTCTTCTCCGTACCGTGCAGGTTCAGGGTTCCGCCCATAAGCATGATCCCGCGGTCACTGCGGTCATTTCCACCCAGCCCACCAAAATCCTCGTCTTTGATGTTGTCCGTGAGGGTAATGGTCGCCTGGTGCGTGTGGGGTTTGGCTTCCGTGCCAATCTCCAACTCTCCGTGCACCATGATCCACTCGGTGGTCAGTTCGAGATCTTTGTTGTCCGCGAAGCTCAGTTGGCCGTTGATCGTCAAACCGTGCAGCGCCGGCGGAGTGACATCGAGGACGACGTTCATGTCCCTCCCGATAGTGACAAGGGCGTCTTTTCCGGGCACCTTTTTGTCAGGCCAGGTGGCTGGATCAGACCAGCGCTTCGCGCTAGCCGTCGAAGAAACTTTTTGCTGAGCCTGCACGACGGCGTATCCGCCGAGGACTAAAAAGCCTGGAACCAGCAACGAAAGGAACAAGAGAGAATGTTTGCGCATCGTAATAAACCTCCGGTGATTGAGGGCCCAGTACAAGATAGCAGGTCCCAGAGTGGCTTGCAAAGGGTGCGGGAGCGCCAAATCTCGAGGGTGTCGGCCGCCCCCTCCACCTGCTTTACCAGCCGAAAAGAGGCGCCGCAGCGGGGCGATAGCGAGCCTCATGTTTTCAATAGCCGCTCCAGTGCGCTCCGTTAATGGAGCAGCAATGGAGCGGAGAGTTTTAGACGGAATCGCACGCTATTGTGCTTCCGTCGAGAACCGATTGCGCAGTATTGCGGTACGAACAAAAAGCCCCCGGCCTGCGCCGGGGGCTCTTGCTGGTGCAGCAGGGTTGCTGCTTACCGGCTGGCCTGGAGGCTGGCTCCGCCACTAGCGCCGGAGGCCTGGCTGCCAAGGACGTCACCGGAGGAGACCAGCTTGACCCAAAGCGAACCGTTGCCTTTGTAGTACGAGGTGGTCGTGGCCTTGCGCAGCGCATCCAGGCTGTCCTGCGCAGTACCCGAGGCTGCGGTGGTGAATCCCGGCAGCTCGAACATCACCCACGAACCGGCATCCAGTTCCGTCACGCTGAGGGACAGGGTCGGCCTTTCGGTGGTTACCTTGTACTCGGCGCCTGCGTGTACGTTGGTTGCACCGGAGACGGGGAAATCCTTGCCGTTGACGCTGAGAACGGCTACTGGCGGCGCAGGCTCTCCGATGCGACCAGTCCTTGCACCAACACCACCACCGCCACGACCGCCAGCGCCTCCCGGAGCGGCGCCAGCACCACCGCGACCTGCAGCCGCACCCGGGGCAGCAGCTTGTGCGCCAGGTCCGCCCGGCCCTCCACGACCTCCAGCAGCACCACCGGGCGCACCGCCGCGACCGCCAGCAGGCGCAGCGCCAGGAGCACCGCCACGTCCACCGCCGGCACCGCCGCCGGCGCCAATATTCATCCGCCCGACATCACCCTTGCACACATAAGCGTTCCAGGTGGGCTTCATCTCGCAGGCTTCGTCGGGTGCGATTCCGCCGTTGATGACGATGTAGGAATTGGGGACACCGCCGACCGAGCCGTCCTTGTCGTGGAACACAGAGGACCTATAGCTCCCACTGCCGTAATCATCGTTGCTCCACTTATACTCCATCGGCGGGAAATACACCGGCTTGGCGTTGACGAATTTCGCGCGCTGTATGGTGTTGTTGGAGCTCATTCCGAAGCTGGTAAACAGCAGGTAAGAGATCGCTCCCGTCTTGCGGGTGGCGTTGTCCTGGTAATTCACGAAGGTGTCATTGTCCAGGTCATGACGGTAATCGTAGTACTCGTAAGCGCGGATCGGGAAATCCGGGACGGCGGGCTCCGGCAAGCTGCGTCCGTAAGCCTTTTCCGCCGGCGTGCTGGGGTTGCCGATGTTCTCGGTTTCGCCCACGAACAGCGAGTCCACCACCCGGGACGTAAAGGCGGAACGACCGCTGTTGCCGGACGCATGCGTGTAGCCAATGGCGTTGTCGGCCAGCTTCAGGTTCTTGTAGGTGTGCATCTCACCGCGGGTCCACATGCCGCCATTGCGGTTCTTGTAGGCGGTGAAATCCTCGAAGACCGACTCCACTTGAGGGCTGTTCGCGTCAGCGGGATTGGACAGGGACATATGCCCGCCGGTGGCGAAATGGCCATCGGGTCTGGGGCCGCGGTCGGCCAGGAAACCGTCAAAATTCGAATGGGAGGTGTTGCCCTTGAACTCGCGCACCTTGGTTCGACGCGGCCAGGTCTTCATCCCAATCTCCGTGCCTTCGAACTTACCCGTACCGTTCTGCGGCAAGGCGAACCAGAAACCTGTCGAGTCGGACCCCGCTGCCACGTTGTCCCGGTAAATATTGTCTGGATTGGTGATCCAGAAAGTCGACGCCGTGTTGTCGGAAGGGAGCAGGACATCCTTGGCGTCCTGGCCGGCCGTTTTGAAGTTCGTGCCGTCCGTCGCTCCGAACGGGGCGAGGTTGGTCGCGACGCACGGCGCGTCCGGATGACACTTGGTGAGCATCCCCAGGTTATGCACGAACTGGTTGTCGTGCTCCACGCCGTCCTCGAGGAAGAAGCAGTGACCAATGTTGTTGTAGGTCACGTTGTTCTCAATGTCCAAGTAATTTGTGCCATGCACGGTCACGCAGCGGCTGTAGGTGTTGTGAATGGCGGAGTTCTTGATGTACTGCCCCTGTGCATCGCCGATCAGATGCCAATGGATCGGATACCGCGCCAGATGCATGTTCTGACCCATGCGATTGAGCTCGACGCCGGAGACGTACATCTTGCTCCCGCTCATCGCCATGATGTGGCCGCCAAACAGAGTCTGGTCGGCGTCCGGCGAAGCCTGGATCACGATATTGCGCGACAGCATGCCGACTTCGCCGCGTTCATCCACGTCGAAGGTGATCTTTCCGAAGTGCATGTAGTCCAGTTTCTTGTCGAGCGTGATCGTATTGCCACTGATGGCAGCAATGGTTCGCTCCTCTGCCTGGTGGGGATCGAAATCCGTGGACGCGAGGACAATCGTCTGGCCCTTCTTCCAGTCACCGGGAGTCAAGACTTGGATGGTGTTGCTGCCCGCGGCGGCCGTCTGCGCCAGCTTGGTCCAGGAGTTCTTCTCCGTACCGTGCAGGTTCAGGGTTCCGCCCATAAGCATGATCCCGCGGTCACTGCGGTCATTTCCACCCAGCCCACCAAAATCCTCGTCTTTGATGTTGTCCGTGAGGGTAATGGTCGCCTGGTGCGTGTGGGGTTTGGCTTCCGTGCCAATCTCCAACTCTCCGTGCACCATGATCCACTCGGTGGTCAGTTCGAGATCTTTGTTGTCCGCGAAGCTCAGTTGGCCGTTGATCGTCAAACCGTGCAGCGCCGGCGGAGTGACATCGAGGACGACGTTCATGTCCCTCCCGATAGTGACAAGGGCGTCTTTTCCGGGCACCTTTTTGTCAGGCCAGGTGGCTGGATCAGACCAGCGCTTCGCGCTAGC
>Ga0207098_10577_pt1 | contig 10283 bp, 9 predicted proteins | sample Alteio_BWMinHeat_84_FD_153548 | JGI IMG/M metagenome (GOLD analysis project Ga0207098, IMG submission 153548) | Enriched cells from forest soil in Barre Woods Harvard Forest LTER site, Petersham, Massachusetts, United States -... | ecosystem: Environmental > Terrestrial > Soil > Temperate forest >... | reverse complement strand
GTACTGTTTATTTTGTTTTACCTGGATAACTCTATTCAGCATCCTAAAGCATTGGCTAACAAAACGGGACTGCCGGTTTTAGGTATTTTAAGCATGATTGAAGGTACAACCCTCGATTTGAAAAAACTATGGGATGCAGAAAACCGTGATAAACTGCAGCAGTTTAAGGATCTACTGCGCTCCATTAGGTTTGAAATTGACCAGGAACTTAAAGGCAGCAAAGTTTTAGCTGTTACCAGTTTAGCTCCCGGCGAGGGTAAAACACTGCTGGCAATCAGCCTGGCTTACTCATATGCTGTGATCAATAAAAAAGTTTTACTGATTGACGGAAATCTTGATCACCCTTCTATCAGCGAAAGCGTTCAGCCAAAACTGTTTGTCGAAGATTTTTTTAAGGGTGACGTAATGAAGGATATTACCGTAATTAACGGCATTGGCGTGCTGGGTAACCGCGGCACCGATATTACCCTGCTCGAAATTGAGAACGAAAACATCATCCGTGATAAATTTAATAAGCTGAGATCGGAATACGATATCATTATTATTGAAGTACCATCGATGGATGCTTTGAATAAAGCTAAAGAGTGGTTACTGTTCGCGGATAAGACCATAGCGGTATTCGAGGCTAATCAAACACTTAACTATACTAAAAACGAAGGCGTTAAGTACCTGAAATTTTTAGATTCGAAATTTGGCGGCTTTATATTTAATAAGGTAAAGCTGGATAAAAAACCATAAACCTGGTTTATTGCTTTTATTTAAAAATTGATAAGTATGATCGGCACCGTTCTTCATATGATATGGATCATCGTTCAGGTTATCATCGGTTTTAACCTGGTGTTCCCGCTGTTGCTGTTTTTATTTTACAGTTTGGTTAAAGGCATCTACCGGCCGAAGAAGCCGCTTGATTTGCCCTATCAGCCCGATTATGCTGTTATTGTAACCGCTTATGAGCAAACCGATAACCTGCCATCGGTAGTAAAATCGCTATTAAAGCTAAACTATCCTAATTACCTGATCTATATAGTTGCCGATAAATGCGACATCAGCGGGTTAAATTTTGACAGTGATAAAGTAGTTCTGCTGCGGCCCGAAGAAACTCTGGCCAGCAATACCCGCTCGCATTTTTATGCCATAAACCGGTTTGTACGCCAACACAGCCATTTAACTATTATCGATAGCGATAACCTGGTTGATCCCGCTTATCTTGACGAGCTGAACGTGTATTTTAATTACGGCTTTAAAGCCGTGCAAGGCATCCGCGAAGCGAAAAACCTGGACACTACTTTTGCCTGTCTTGATGCCGCACGCGATATTTACTATCATTTTTATGATGGTAAGGTACTTTTTGGCGCAGGCTCATCGGCTACGCTGGCGGGCTCGGGCATGGCATTTACTACCCAGCTTTATGTAGATTGCCTGGGACATCTGGATATTACTGGCGCCGGGTTCGACAAGGTTTTGCAAGCCGCTATATTAAACCGTAACGAGCGCATTGCATTTACCGGCAGCGCTATTGTATACGACGAAAAAACATCTCGGTCGGACCAGTTGGTTAGTCAGCGTTCCCGCTGGATAAATACCTGGTTTAAATATTTCAGGTATGGCTTTAATATTATTGGCAACGGTATACTCAAATTAAGCCTCAACCGGTTTTTATTTGGACTGGTGCTGGTAAGGCCGCCGTTGTTTATCTTCCTGCTGCTTTCGGTTTTGTTTATGATCATTAACCTGGTTGCCGGGCAGCTGCTGATAAGCGTTTTGTGGGCAACAGGCCTGCTGATATTTGTAATGGGTTTTATACTGGCCCTGCTTAAATCGGATACCGACGATAAAATCTATAGTTCGTTAGTTAACATTCCGAGGTTTATGTTTTTACAGGTGTTATCTTTATTAAAAATAATACGGCCGCAAAAAGATAACGTAGCTACCAAACATTACGCCGATAAACAAATTGATGATATTATAACCGACAAGCGTGAGAATTGATCCGGAAAACACCAAAAAGGAAGATCCGTTTAAAGATCTCACCAAAGTGCAAAAAATTACGCGCTGGGTAGCTCTTGCCGTGGCATTTGTGGGCGTATTTATCTGGTTTTTTAAAATTGTATTTTAGCAAATGAGCTTTGATGTAATTGATATAGGATCGGGGAAAAACGGCGGCAATAACGGCCGGCTAAAGCGGTGGTGGAAAAGCATCTTGTTGCAAAAACTGTCAAACCCGCAGGTATATCTGCTTTTATTGATTGTCTCGGTATTTTTTGCCTTTGCGATCAGCAAGGGCGGCTTGCCAATTGGTATATTATTAATTATTGCCATGATTGGCCCACCGATAGTCTGGGCGGTTGTTGCTTTCCCTAAATTCGGTATCCTCACTTTGTTTGTAGCCGCTTATCTGTTGTTCATTCCCATGAAGCTGGATTCGGGTGGTTTCCCGCTGGGCACAGTAATGGATGTTTTAGAATATCTGCTGATACTGGGTTTCTTCATCAAACAAAAAAACGATCGCAACTGGCAGGTTTTTAATAATCCTTTAAGTTATATCATACTGGCCTGGATAGGGTATAATTTTATGGAGCTCGCAAACCCGGCATCAGTGTCGGCCCTTGCCTGGATCTATACCATACGTACTACCGCCGTAGTTATACTGATGTATTTTATATTTGTTTACCAGATACGCGATGTCTCATTCATTAAGCTGTTATTTAAAATATGGATAGCCCTGGCTTTGCTTGCCGCCATAGACGCCTTTATACAGGAGTTTATCGGCTTTTTCCCATACGAAAGAACCTGGCTCTACTCCGATCCGCTACGGGTTGAGCTGCTTTTCCAGGAAGGACACATGCGTAAATTCTCCATATTTTCGGACCCGGTGGCTTTTGCTTACAACATGGCAGCAGCTGGTACCCTGTGCATTGCCTTGATATTTGGTCCGATAAAGCTTTATAAAAAATTCATCCTTGGGGCATTGGCAGGCTTTTTTCTTTTTACTATGCTTTTTTCGGGCACCAGGGGCGCTTTTCCGCTTATACCTGCAGCGCTGGTATTGCTGGCTATTTTAAACTATAATAAAAAGGTATTGGCATTTGCCTGTATAATGGCGGTATTTTTTGTGATACTGATTTTTCTACCCACTTCAAACGGGACAATAATGAGGTTTCAAACGGCATTCAGGCCGGGGAACGATCCTTCTTTCAACGTACGTAAATTAAACCAGGAACGCATAAGACCATACATACAAAGTCACCCGTTGGGCGGCGGACTCGGCGCTACGGGTACCTGGGGGCAACGGTTTGCGCCCGGCTCAATGCTGGCTGATTTTCCGCCCGACAGCGGTTATGTGCGTGTTGCGGTAGAGCTGGGAACTATAGGCATATTGTTATTCAGCACCATGGTTTTTATAGCGCTGTATACGGGGATCAACTATTTTTACCTGATACGCGACCCGCAGCTTAAAAACTATTGTATGGCTATGACGCTGGTTATATTTGTTTACAACATTGGTAACTATCCGCAGGAAGCGATAGTGCAGTTTCCGTCAAATGTTATTTTCTTTTTGGCGATAGCACTCGTTTTGGTTTGCCGGAATATCGACCTTGCACAAACGGATCAAAATAAACTAATCAAGGCTAAATGATGGATACCAACCTGATAACCGGCAGAGATATTATTGTTGTAGGCCAGCAGCCATGGGATATTGAAATTGGCAGCAACAACAAAAACCTGGCTATCGAGTTCAGCAAAAACAACCGGGTGCTGTATGTAAACTCGGCTTTGGATACCATTACGCTGCTGCGAAATAAACACGACCCTAAAGTAGTAAAGCGCCTGGCCGTTATTAATAAAAAGCAAGACGGACTGATAGCTATTGCCGATAATTTGTGGACGTATTATCCCGACCAAACCATACGATCCATCAACTGGATAAAAAGCAACTTTGTATTTAACTATTTTAACCGCATTAACAACCGGCGCTTTGCGGTATCGATAGCCAAAGCCGTTAAACGCTTAGATTTTAAGAACTTTATTTTATTTAACGATTCGGATATTTTCAGAAGCTTTTATTTGAAGGACTTTTTAAAACCGGCTGTGAGCGTTTACTACTCGCGCGATTATTTACTGACCGTAGATTACTGGAAAGCACATGCGCCTATTTTGGAGCCGTTGCTGATAGCAAAAAGCGATGTGTGTACGGCAAATTCAACCTACCTGGCCGATTACTGCTCAAAATACAATAAGAAATCATACTACGTTGGGCAGGGCTGCGACCTGAGCCTGTTTAACAGCGCTGACGGTTTTGATATACCTGATGATATTAAGTTAATTAACCGCCCGGTGATTGGTTATGTGGGAGCATTGCAAAGCTTGCGACTTGATATCCAGTTATTGGCTCACATCGCAACAAAAAGACCTGAATGGAGCATTGTTTTGGTTGGGCCCGAAGATGAGATGTTTAAGGCCAGTATTTTACATGATATCGATAACATTCATTTCCTGGGATCAAAAGATGCTTTATTGCTGCCCGCGTATATTAATTCGTTTGATGTATGTATCAACCCGCAGCTGGTTAACCAGGTTACCATTGGTAATTATCCGCGTAAGATTGATGAATACCTGGCCATGGGCAAACCGGTGGTAGCTACCAGTACCCGGGCGATGGAAATTTTTAACGATTATACCTATCTTGGAAAGGATAAAGAAGAGTATATTACACTGATACAAAAAGCGCTTGACGAAGATTCGCCGGAGCTGCAAAGCGCACGTAAGGCTTTTGCGGCATCGCATACCTGGGAAAACAACGCGAAGGAAATTTACAAGGCTATCAATACATTTAAATAAGGGATATGGGATTAACAGAGCAAATCAAATCGAAACCGTTATTTAAAAAAATAGCCTTGTGGATGATGATCCCGCCGGGACAGCACAAGCCAAGGCTGTGGGTAAAAGCATTTGTAAATCCGTTTAAGCATAAACGCGGCAAGGGTTCTATCATCAGGCACCGAACCAGGACGGATGTATTTCCGTACAATCAATTTGAGCTGGGCGCGAACTCGGTAATTGAAGATTTTGCCACGGTTAACAATGGTGTCGGCGATGTTTTTATCGGCGACAGAACTATTATTGGTATAGGTAACGTGATCATCGGGCCGGTTAAAATAGGTAACGATGTGATGCTGGCGCAAAACATCGTGGTATCAGGCCTCAATCACGGTTACGAGGATGTAACACTTCCGCCAAGCACACAAAAAGTAAGCACAGCACAAATCACCATAGCCGATAACGTTTGGATAGGCGCCAACAGCGTAATTACAGCCGGCGTAACCATTGGCAAACACGCGGTTATTGGCGGCGGCAGCGTGGTAACGAAAGATGTTCCGGAGTATTCGGTAGCGGTGGGTAATCCTGCCAAAGTGATTAAAAAGTATAATTCAGGAACAAACACCTGGGATAAAGTATAATAAAGCGCTTAATTAAAAACTTCGTTTTTTACATTTATATTTAAACTAAAAAGCACATGTCAATATTTAGCCTTCCGGGATGGTTAGGACCACACTTGTTTAAAGGAAAAAAATTCAGCGACCTTACAACTGCCGAATTAACCGACCTGCAAACCCGCATTGCCAAATTTAAGGAAGAACAGCCCGATGTATCGGTAGTTATCCCCGCATGGAACGAAGAGAACAATATCTTCCGTACGTTATCATCCTTATCGGCAAACCAAACCAACTGGAAGGTAGAGATTGTGGTGATCAACAATAACTCGAAGGATAACACACAGGCTGTGCTCGACGAAATTGGCGTACGCAGCTACCTGCAACCCGTACAAGGCACACCGCATGCCCGGCAAATGGGGTTGGAAAAAGCCCGGGGCAAATATCATTTATGTGCCGATTCGGACACGTTTTACCCGCCAAAATGGATTGACCTGATGGTTAAACCCATGGTTGAAGATGCCGGCATAACCGGGGTATACGGGCGTTACTCGTTTATCCCGCCCGAAGGACAGGGCCGTTTCGGTTTATGGCTGTATGAAAACTTTACCGGTATACTGGTGCAGATACGTAAAAGAAAACGCGAATACCTAAATACTTTAGGCTTTAACATGGGTTTTGTAACCGAGATAGGCCGCGAAACCGGTGGCTTTAAAGTGAGCCAGGTGCGTATGTTTGATAATGCGGCAGGCAGCGATTACTTTGTTGACGAAGCCGAAGATGGCACTATGGCCGTTAACCTGAAAAAGAAAGGCCGCCTGAAATTAGTTTTAGACCCTAAAGCCAGGGTATTTACTTCGCCACGGCGCTTAATGTACGATGGCGGTATCTGGGCGGCGTTTAAAAACCGGTTCAAAAGTCACGGCAGCGGCATGGGCGAATACATCACCGGGAAACATAAGACTGAAAAGTAAAATAAAACAAGTATCAATCTGTCTAAATTAAGCCCCCCTAATTATTTCGATATGAAAATTGCGCATTTGATACTGGTACATAAAGACCCAAAGCAACTCGTCAGGCTGATTGAAAAACTAAGTCATCCGGATGCGGATATTTATGTTCACTTAGACCTTAAAACACCCGCAGCAGGTTTTTTATCGGTATTGAAAATGCCAAATGTACATCCCATTAACAACCGGGTAAAAGTACACTGGGGTTCGTATAGCATAGTACAAGCTACTTTAAACGGGTTTAAGCAGGTACTTTCGGCGAAAAAGAAATACGATTATATTAACCTGTTGAGTGTTAGTGATTATCCCATAAAAAGCACCGCAGAGATACATAGTTTTTTTACTAAAAACCCGGATAAAATATGGATGGAGTATTTTACCCAGGATTCGGAATGGTGGAAAAAGATTAAAACCAGGGTTACCAAATATCACCTGACCGATTATAACTTTAAAGGCAGCTATACCATCTCAACGCTGATGAATAAGTTTTTTCCCGACAGGCAAGCGCCGGATAACCTGGAATTTGTGGGCCGCTCACAGTGGTTAACCATTACCGAAGAAAGCGCCCGGTATATTATCCATTACCTGCGGGATAACCCTAAGGTTGAAAAGTTTTTCAAACTGACCTGGGGTGCAGATGAAGTTTTGCTCCAGACTATTTTATACAATTCGCACCTGAAGGACAAAATTGTAAATAATAATTTACGATATACCGATTGGTCGGACAATGGGGACAGCCCGAAAGTGCTGACTATGGCCGATGCTGAAAAACTACAAAAATCGCCGCATTTGTATGCCCGTAAGTTTGATATGGCCATCGACAGCGAAATAATGGATTATATAGACAGTATTACGATATCCTGAACCTGACATCTGAATAATGAAGAAAGTTTCTGTTATCACCGTTAATTTTAACCAGCCAGTGGTTACAGAAGCCTTGTTAGCATCCATTTTTAGCACTAATACCTATCCGGATATTGAAATTATCGTTGTTGATAACGGCAGCACGGTTAACGTAGTTCCGCAATGGCAAAGCACTTATCCTGATATTACGTTTATCCGGTCGGAAGTTAACCTGGGTTTCGCGGGGGGTAATAATTTAGGCATTAAAGTTGCAGCCGGCGATTACTTTTTTTTGGTGAATAACGATACCGAATTTACGCCCGGATTAATTGAAAGGCTGGTTACAGTGATGGATAATAATCCGGATGTGGGGATCATCTCACCAAAAATAAAATACTTCCAAACACCTGAGGTTTTGCAGTACGTTGGCTTTACGCCGATGAACTATTTTACCTGCCGCAACAAATGCCTGGGTCAGTTTGAGCAGGATAATGGCCAATATGACCACATTATTGGCCCGACAGGCTTTTGCCATGGCGCAGCGATGATGCTGCGCAGCGAAGCGGTTGCCAAAGCCGGTGTAATGACCGAAAACTTCTTTCTGTATTACGAAGAAATGGACTGGAACGAGCATATTAAACGTGCAGGTTACCAGGCCTGGGTTTGCACCGATGCGCTGATCTATCATAAAGAATCGGTATCGGTTGGGCAAAAAAGCGCGTTGAAAGAGTATTTTATGAACCGCAACCGTATTCTGTTTATCCGCCGCAATGCGCCTTTGGTAAAGCGTTTGGTTTTTTATGTGTATTTTATGCTGGCGGTAGTTCCGCGGAATATTTTGAGTTATATTAAAGAAAAGAACTATAGCTTTATACCTGTGCTTTTCAGGGCCATCTGGTGGAACATTACCCGGTCGAAAAACAGCAGGGTTTTAGGTTATCCAATTAAAACAAGCGCATGAAAGTAATTTTATGGTTGAGTCTTTTTATCGTGGTGTACACTTTCGTGGGATACGGTTTCCTGCTGTATTTTATCATCAAAATAAAACGCGCCGTTAAAGGCAAACCTAAAGTGGTTGAAGCAGATATGGATACCTTGCCTACCTGTACCCTGGTTGTTGCCGCCTATAATGAAGAGTATTTTATCCGGGAAAAAATTGCCGATACGCTTAAGCTGAAGTACCCTGCCGGGAAATTGAAGCTCTTGTTCATCACCGATGGTTCGACTGATAAAACACCCGAGATCTTAGCTGAGTACCCACAGATCGAGCTGATGCATCAGCCCGGACGTGCCGGTAAGATTGCCGCCATACACCGTGCGATGGAGAATGTGCATACCGAGGTTACCGTTTTTACCGATGCCAATACTTTTTTAAATGAGGACGCCCTGATTAACCTTTGCAAGCATTACGCCGACCCTACCGTGGGCGCCATAGCCGGCGAAAAACGTGTGCATATTGACGAGAATGCAGATGCGAGCGCGGCAGGCGAAGGTTTTTACTGGAAGTACGAATCGACGTTGAAGAAGTGGGATTCGGAATTGTATTCGGTGGTGGGTGCGGCAGGTGAGTTGTTTAGTGTACGTACATCGTTGTATCAGCCGGTTAGTCCGGATACTTTACTTGACGATTTTATGATATCGATGCTGATAGCCAAACAGGGTTACCGCATTGTTTACGAACCGACGGCTTACGCCACGGAGTTGTCATCGGCAAATATTACTGAAGAGTTAAAGCGTAAAGTTCGCATAGCTGCGGGCGGTATACAATCGGTTATCTGGTTAAAGGATTTGTTGCTGCCGTTTAAATACCCCATGCTATCCTTTCAATACATCAGCCACCGGGTATTACGGTGGACGGTTACGCCGTTTTTGCTGATCCTGGCTTTCATCCTGAACATCTTTATCGCCATACAACCTGGCGAAACTTTTTACCGGCTGCTGCTGGTGGCGCAGATACTATTTTACGGCATGGCGGTATTGGGCTGGGTAATGGAAACCAAAAAGCTGCGCATCAAAATACTGTTTATTCCCTACTATTTCTGTGTGATGAACTATGCCATATTCGCGGGGATCATCCGTTATTTCCGCAAAACGCAAAATGCGGCATGGGATAAGGCGCAGAGGAAGCAGGGCTGAGGGCGGATGGCAGAAGACGGAGGTCAGGAAGACATAGCTTGCGTGCCGGGAGCACAAGTCAGCAGCCGCACTGCCCTACACACAAGACTTGCGCTATAGAGAGCAAGGGTCTGTGGTAATGAGGTACGGATACGCGTTAGGGATAGCAGTGAAAAGCCCGGAGCGAGCTTCTATCGGCGAGTGAGGACTTGTAACGAATAGCCCGGGCCGCAGGCAACGCCAAATAAACATTGTCATCCCGAAACCCAGGAGACCTTCTAATGTAGACGAGCCTAAGGCAAAAGATTTTTCGCTAACGCTCAAGAGAGTAGTTTCCCGTCACTAAGCTCTGTCGAAAATGACAATTCTTTTATACGCCAATCCAACTTAAGCTTATGTAAATTTAATATGCGCCGAATAATTTATAAAAGTTAAATTAGTGGCTTGTTTTTACATTAACCGAGACTTGGAAAAACTATCTATTATTATCCCCGCTTATAACGAGGCGGCTACTATTACACTCATTTTACAGCGCATTTTTGATGCGACATTACCCAATGGCATAGCCAAAGCGGTTCTCTTTCAGTTCAATTTGCCGCAATATGGAGGTGCGGATCATTTTATAACACGTTTCCATATCCGTCAGGTTTAAATTGGTAAACATGTTCGACAGAAAGGTAAGCACCGAGTTACCGATGCTGTGCCAGAAAAACAAAATGCGGTGCGGCTGATCGCCCATAAACCGCGAGCCGTAAACTACATCGGCGCCTGCTTTCAAAACCGGCTTAATTAAAATGGTGTATTCGTCGGGGTCGTACTCCAGATCCGCATCCTGCACAATGCAGTAATCGCCGGTGGCCATCGCAAAGCCGCGACGAATAGC
>Ga0207098_10566_pt2 | contig 10306 bp, 9 predicted proteins | sample Alteio_BWMinHeat_84_FD_153548 | JGI IMG/M metagenome (GOLD analysis project Ga0207098, IMG submission 153548) | Enriched cells from forest soil in Barre Woods Harvard Forest LTER site, Petersham, Massachusetts, United States -... | ecosystem: Environmental > Terrestrial > Soil > Temperate forest >... | reverse complement strand
GGCTCAGAGGCAAATTGAACGATCTCCGCGCTTTCTCCCCGTCGCTACTGCCTGCTCGCGTGTCTTGACGAGCACCGAGCCAGTTGAGGCTGCACCAGAACGTCCCCAATTCGCGATCGATCATCTCGATTTCATTTCACCAGAGCCGCCCAGGCCGCGCGTCCGCGACATACTGAAGCTTCCGCTTCTCCAGGTTTGCATCACCTGGCGTGCGTTGACTGGCGACGGTGCCGGGGAAATATGTGTCAAGGCACCTCAGGTCCATTCACTGCTCTGGCCTTCGCGGGAACTGAAATTTCAGGCGCCATCATTTCATCGACGATGCTATCCACTTGCTCACGAAAATTCTTTCCCCTCTTGTCCGCTTCGGAACGGAATGTGGCCAAGCCACGACGTTCAAACTCGTCAAATGTTCTGAGAAATCTAGCCGGAACTCCTCCAACAACGCAATTGTCCGGTATGGACCGGTTTACGACACTTCCGGCCGCCACAATTACGCGGTTGCCTATCCGCACTCCTGGGAGAATCATGGCGTTCGCACCAATAAACACATCGTTTCCGACCGTAATTCGGGCATATCGATAACGCCTCCCCTTTTCGTCTCGAAGCAGCCACGATGAAGCATCATGCGTGATGAAATCCACGCCAGGGGCCACTGTGACGCGATCGCCGATGGAAACCAGCCAAGGCTCCCCTGAAAAGGATCGCGTGTAGATCCTCGATCCCTCACCCACCTTCACACCAAGCCTGCGCAATGCAAATGAGCTTCCCTTTATCGTTGCCATAAACTTCAGTTTTGTCACCGAGAGCGAATATCTTATGCTCGAAAACATTTGCTCACCTCACTCTTAAATCGTTTTACAGAACTCTCAAGCACCTCCAAATGGCGAGTATTTTCCATATCAGACATGCGTTATCGCAACGGTACGCGGCTGCGCTAACGGGTTTCGACATGGAAGAGCGACCCGATCCGGGGAAGAATCACACGCTTTATGTCATTTCGGAATATCCAACCAATCGACATTGCGAAGATCGGAAGCAGGGCCACGGTCTGGAGGATGAAGATGGTGATATTTCGTGCCCGGAAAAACACGTCCACCAGGTATGAAGCGGCGGCAAAGGGCACCACAGATAAGAAAAGCGGCCCCCAGACCCTCACAAATACTTGCCGATAATCGATCTTCACCAGATTGGTGACATACCTGGGCCAAAAAGCCACATTTACTACCAGGCTCGGTACCAGGGTCCCTATTGCCACGCCGTAAATTCCGAAAATGCGCGCCAACGCAACACTGAGCAACAAGTTAACGACCGCTTCTCCTATTGCCCACTTCGCAATTGTCTTATGCTTTTCAATACCAAAGGCAATCGATGAGGCAGGAGCGTTTGGGAGAGAGAACAGGAGAGCAGTCGCTAGAATTGCCAATACGATTCCTGATGTATGGGAGTATTGAGGTCCCATCCACACACCGATAAAGTTGTCGCCGCGGACTAACAGAGTAACGAGAATCGGCATGGACACGGCCATCGTCGCGCGGGTTCCAGTAAAGTAGAGAGCACGTAAGCTGGATGTCTCGCCGGCAGAATCATAAGTGCTTGCCGCGGGCGTAAACGTCGTTGTCATGGCTACCACAAGCTGTTGGGTATAACGGCACAAAGAATTCCCAATTGAGTAAAAGGTGACCGCCGAAGCCGAAACAAACGCGCCGACAACCAGGTTATCAGTTTGGTAAATCACCTGAACCGCTACCATGACTAGGAAAGCATAAACACTATACGACCAGATCGTCTTCAGGACCCCCCAGCTGGGTCTCTTCAAGCTAATCTTCAGTTCTGGATAGAGTGTCCGCGCCACATATGCCATTAAAAGGCTGCCCGTCATTGCAGCGAAAAGCTCGCACCAGGCGATCGCGACGATACCCCGCCCGGCACGTACGACCGCAACCACCCCAATTACCCGCAGACTCAACTGTATCAGTGCCACGAAGGTGTACAAATCGTACCTGTTCAATGCGGAAACGACTCCGCCGTACACCCCAATTGACATAGCAATGGCGAGACTCAGCCCCATCAGGGCTACGACAACACGAACATCGTTGACCAGGCCCGAAGGGACTTTAAAGATCTGCGGAAATATCGCGGCGAGCCCGCCACAGAGCGCCAGGAGCAAGGCGCTGATCTGAAGCCGAACCCAGAACGCTGCTGAAAACGCTTCGGACGCCGCCTTGTGATCCTGGGTCGCGTAACCTTTGGAGACATACCTCAATACCGAGCTGCGCATGCCCAGATCAAGAAGACCAAAATACTGGACCGAAGAGATCGCCAGAATCCACACACCATAGGCGGCATTTCCCAGGCGGTGAACCAGGAACGGAGACAAGAAGAATGCAGCCGCCATGCTGGCCGCCATTGCCAACCAATTGGACAGAACGCTCCGCCCAATGTGCCTCAGGCGCAACTGCAAGCAATACTCCTTGTTTGCGAATTCCAGCCATTATACAATCGAAGTTCATTGGCTCGAAGGGGCCAATATTCGTAGCGGGCTCGTGCCTGCTGCGGCACTCAGCATAATCCCGGTTGGGCACAGAAGCCAAGCAAGCGGTCGACGTACAGTTGAAGAGTATTGGTTGCCAAGATACGTCTCTACCGCATTCTCCTACGTACGGCAGGGAGGTTGCATTGTGGGCTTTGGTTTAGGCCTTATACATTACATTCCACTTCTCGCCTACCTCGGGTTTCCCGTCATGTGCGTGATCTCGCTCGCGGGACGGCCCCTTTGGGCTCTCTGCTATGTGATCCCGTTTTTGCCATATCGCTCGATGCGAGACCACTTTAATGAATATCCCCTGGGCGAGCACGCGCTGGCCATCTTGATTCTGGCCGTGATCGCGGGCGCCATCATTCACGGCAAGCGGCTGCCATCATCAAGACTCTACCTGATCTGGCTTGTTATTGGCGTCTATCTATATCTTTCGATGTGGGTGGGCGTGGCAAATGGGATTTCACCGGCTCCGCTTTGGACTTCCGATTCCAATTTTGCAACCTGGAAAGAGTGCATGCTGGTTCCATTGGTCTTCGTCGCGACTACCCTGGCGGTCGAAGACCGAAAATCCATCAAGATGATCATTATTTTTACTGCCATTACCCTCCTGATCATCGATAGGAGTTGCATCTTGGAAGCTGTCAATAGATCATGGGCAGCTTTCGACGAAACCAAGCGGGATCGTGGCCCGTTGGTGTGGGGTGCCAATTTAACCGCCGCTTACCTGGTTCAATTTGCTATGTTCATCTGGGGCGTCTTACAGTTCGTCAAAGGGAAGAAGTATAAGATTATTGGTTTTAGTACGATTGCGGCATCATTCTTTGCTCTTTTGTATACATTCTCTCGGGGAGGGTATCTCGCGGCGCTCTTTGGCATCTTCATACTCGGCATCCTGAAGGACCGGAAGCTTCTGATCGTTCTTGGCCTTTTCCTCTTGACCTGGCGGACGGTTGTTCCAACTGCCGTTCGCGAGCGCATCGAGATGACAAAGAATTTGACAGGAGAACTGGACGCTTCGGCGCAGCAACGCGTGGAACTGTGGAAAGAATCATGGCAATCGATCAAAGAGAGTCCGGTCATCGGCAAAGGGTATGCAACGTTTCAATACGGCCAGCATGCAGCCAATCTGAAGGATAGTCACAATCTATATGTCAAAGTGTGGGTGGAAACCGGAATTGTTGGGCTCGCAATGGTCCTTATTCTGTTGGAACAAATGGTCTCAATGGGATATCGCCTCTTCCGGCGTGGCAGTGACTCTGTGTATCGAGGTCTGGGATTGGGGCTGCTCCTGGCAACCTGTTGCTCCATCGTTGCTAACTTTTTCGGGGATCGGTGGAATTTCATTGAGATTTCGGGCCCGATGTGGGTGCTGGCGGGAACTGCAGTGCGCGCCATACATCTCAAAGCACTGGAACCGGAGACACAAGCCACACCAGTTCACACAAGTTCCCCAATAATGTCCGTGATCCGTACGTAAACAGACAAAGTAGCGGGGCGATTGAAGCCTCCCTCGAGTGTGTGTCCGATAAGATACGCAGACCGGAGGCGGAGATCGATTATCTGCTTTGCGTAACGGCCCTGATGAGATCCGCAGCATAGTATAGTGCCGTCGCAAGATGACCGAGCCCCAAAAACGCGAACGGGCGGCGGTTCAATTCTTCTCTCCTGCGCGATCCATTCCATCCGGGAGACGCCTGGCGGTTATATGCCAGAGCGCAGTAACTGCATCTTTGTACGTATCGAGATAGTCATTCGACATCCGATCGGCGGAATACTGGCTTTCGACCAGTTGGCGAGCTACCGAACCGAGGCGACGTCGTTTCTCCCGATCGCACAGCAGATCCACGATTGCCGAAGCAAGTGGCCCGGGATCGCCGGTGGGCAACAGTATTCCCGTCTCGCCATTCCGAACCACTTTGAGGACGTCTCCCACCGCGGTGGCGACGAGCGGAAGCCCGCTGGCCATGGCTTCAAGAATCGCGACGGGAAGCCCCTCTTTGCGGGAAGACGAGACCAGGAGATCGAACGAAGCATATTGAGCTGGCATATCATTCCGTCGCCCCAGCATCGATACAAAGGGCCGGAGCCTGAGCTGATCGATCAGGGCTTCGAGTTCTTCTCGATCGGGCCCATCTCCTACAACTACGAACTTGGCATGCGAAATGATGCCCGCAACCTGGGCCGCGGCGCGAAGGAAGAGATCCACTCCCTTTTCGGCTGAGAGTCTGGCGACCATTCCGATCACTGCGGGGCGATCCTGAGACCAGTCGACGGGATCCGAGTCGCGCTCGACTTGGAAAGGGCGCAGATCAATCCCGTTGGGAATGATCCGAATTCGTTCTGGCAGCACGCCAGCTTCCAGGAGCCGTTGTCGGACCTCCTCCGAAACTGCTACTACCCGCGGAAAGGACCTGAGGACATATCGATCCACAACCCCGTAGAGACTAGTTCGCCAATGCTCGTCCAGCCAATTATGGCAGGTGGAAACGAGAGGAACCCCGTAATCGAGCATTGCCATGCGGGTATACACGTCTGCTTTGTAGCCGTGTGTGTGAATGATGTCGGCGCCAGTTTCCGTTGCCAGATCACGAATGCGGCGGATTGCTGTTGGATCGAACTGACCTTTACATGGAAACGGATACGACGGGATTCCCGCCTCGAGGGCCCTCTGGTGAAGTTGCAAATTTGGATTTGGCGAATTGGCGAAAACGCCAAGGACGCACGGATGCCCGGCAGCTGTGAGGCCGCGAGCGAGATTGAGGATCACCGACTCGGCCCCGTACATTCCGCTACTACTGATTACTTGCAGGATCTTCATGTGTAGTCCGCGGTTGGATCTGGGTTTCCGTTCCTGGTCGAGTCACAGCGGCCCACAGCTTCTCGTAGGCCCAGTGTCCCAGGAACACCTGGGCTGCCTTCTTCATGCTGTATTGACGTTGCAACTTCGACAATTCCCTGTTCTGCGGCTGAAACAACGCTCGTATCCAGCTGGCCGACCGATCCGACGAGACATTAACCCGCCCAATCGTGAACGCTGAGACGGTGGTCTCGAGTCGCGGTTCGGATGTGTAGACCTTGGTGTATCCAGCCTCCTGACAAGCGGCGAGCACACGCCGGTTGTATCTTCCGCCAGGCAACGACATGGTTGTGACCGCGATACCGATCTTGTCTTCGAGCAGTTTTCTGGAGGCGTTCAATTCGCGGTCCAATTCCTTAGCCGAACAGTGTGTGAGCAACGCATGCGACCATCCGTGCGTCCCGACGATGTGTCCTGCGTCATTTAGGGACTGGACTTGTGGCCATCCCATGTACCCGGGAATCTTCCCGGTCCATCCCACGGTAATGAAGAAATGGGCGCGAAGGCCGCGCGCGCTCAGGATCGGCACGGCGTACTCCCAGTCCGACGCATGCCCGTCGTCAAAGGTGACCGCGGGCGAGATTTCTGGTTGTTCATTCCCAAGGGCCTCGGCGATTACGTCGGCGTGGACTGCAAATGCGGAAGTTCTGAGGGAGTACGAATGCTTGCTGGGCCCCGAGCGGAGCTCATGGTAGAGAAGATAGAGACAGCGCGGTTCCTTGTACGCATGAGTTGCGGAAATGGATACATCGAGCATGGCCCAATCTCCACGTTTTGTCCTGCGGCTGTTCCTCGAGCTTAACAACCGGAGGGCTTGCATACGTACTTAAGGACTATCCAACAACCTCGGCGCCTTCGCGCGAGGGGCTTCCAGCCGTTGTGGATTCGACCCGAATCGGGGCGAGATCCTCGGAGGCGTAGCGAGAGCGAGCACGTAACCGGCGGCGCAATCCCATCATGGGCTTTTCGATCACGTAGTAGGACGCGAGCGCCGCCCCGGCCGCTAGCAGAATATTTTCCGGGAAAGCGTTAATCCACGACGAAGAGTTCCTGTCCAGGAACAACTGCTGCCAGATGTAGAGGGAATAAGAAAGAACCCCGATAAACGCGACGGGGCGCCAATTCAGAAACGCCCCGACATAATCCTCATACTTGACGACGGAGCGGTGGACCAGGAGCGCAATCCCGATATTGATGATGGAGGTTCCCAAGACTCCCACGACCGTATACTCAGCGAACCTGTTCAGGATCAAAACTACAGTGACGGTTGCAAGCGCCGGAACAGGCCGGAACAACTTCAGGTACCAACGTTGCCTTTCCAGCCACGATCGCGTCAGGGCCAAGAGACAGCCCGAGGCCAAGCTGTCGGCCACCATCGGAAACATCGGTAAATCCCGATAGGCCGTTCCGATCAGAAACACGCGGGCGCCCGTCCTCGCGAATGCGATGACTGCTGCCGTAGCTCCGATTCCCCTTCTTCTCCCCAAGGCGGAGAAGGCAAAGGGCCACAACAGGTAGAACTGTTCCTCGACGGAAAGGGACCACAGGTGACCCACCTGCCAAGCGTGACCAGGAAGATAGTTGATGGTGTAGGTGAAGGCACAGATCATGCTCACCCATGGCACCGTGATCAGGCCCCATGCACAAAGCGCAGATAGCACGATGAGATAGATATACGACGCTGGCAGGATGCGCAGCGCTCTCCTGAGATAAAAGAGTTTGAGGGAGATTCCGCCCGTTGCCGTTTGCTCAGAGATCAGAAGCGACGTGATCAAGAATCCGGATATGACAAAAAAGACAGTCACACCCAAGTGCGCATAGTTTCCGATCCCGAGATCGACGCTCCGGAAATTGCGCGTACCACTAAGATGGCCGAGCAGCACCATGAGAATCGATACTGCCCGCAGGCCATCCAGCGAAGGCATATGATGGTCTACGGATGCATGTCCTTTAGCAGTGCTCATCCACTACAGTCCCCCTCCTGTATTCGGGGTCCAATATCGGTCTGCTCAGCCCGCCGCGTCTGTAGAGCATCGTGTGCAGTCGCTGGCATCTGCCCCTCTTGCGCGCCCGGAGTGAGATCACGATAGACGCGCAGCAACTCGCGGGAAGCGATTTCCCAAGTGTAGGACTGCTCGACGCAGACCTTACCGCGTCCTCCATACGAATCATCGTGTCGCGCCTGGTGCGCTGCAATAATTTTGGCCGCGGCATCTTCGCGGCTGCCTGACTTGAAGATGAATCCGCAACCACACTGCCCGACGATTCGCGCCAGAGGCTTCGCGTTCGAAACCAGGACCGGCTTTCGGAGCACCATGTATTGGAAAAGCTTGTTAGGGATAGTCGTGTTGATGAAGTCGTTATAGACATGAGGCACAAGACATAAGTCGCTTTTTAACACGTAGGAGTGAATCTGATCGAAGGGCAAAAAGCCCAGCCAGGTAACGAGATCACTGACCCCCTCTGTCTCCGCAATTGTTTTCAACCGGGGCAGGTCCTTTCCGGTTCCTGCAATGTAAAGATGCACGAGTGGAACTACGTTGCGCACCAGTGTAAGTGCCCTCACAATGTCATCCAGTCCTCGTTCGACAGTTATGTCGCCTACGTAGAAAAGCTTGTACGCATCCGGGTCAGGATCGAACGATACGCCGACGGATTCGGATGTCTTCAGGAAAAGGTCGAGATCGACGCCGTTGGTGACGACGGAAACGCGACTTGGGTTGACTCCGTCTGCAATCAACCGCTCGCGAGCCTCCTCCACCACCGTGAAGATGTGGTCGACTCGTTTAGTCACCCACTTCTCAACCGCGCGGGCTAGATTGTAATTTTTGAAGACCAGATACTTCCAATCTCGTCTCGCCCACCCCCGTAGAGCCTCCGGGTAGTTTTCCCACATATCATAGAGCACCGGCAAATGGTAGATACGGCCAACTGCGAGGACGGCTGGAGAAACAGGCAAATCGATAACTTGGAGCATGTCTATTTCCAACTTGCGGGTGGCGTGGAAGAGAGACCAGATCCAGAGGGGATTCAGGAAAACAGGGAACTTCATAATCCGGTTCACTGTTCTGTTCTTGAACGCAGGGCCGACGCGTACGACGTGAACATCGCCAAACACCTCTTCTCTGGCACCATAGGTGCCATAATTATTGCAGAGCAAGTAAACGGTGTGGCCATTGGCCGCGAGCGATTTCGCAGTCTTCTCGATGCGTTCCTCTCTCGGAAACTCACCTTGGAAGATCAGACACACGTTCATCGTTACCCGCCACCTTGCGGTACGCCCGATGTGGAGTTCTGCGCAATGCTTTTCAGTGGCATACGACCATCCCGAGGACCCTGGAAAGACCGCCATTCACACTTGAACAAGTACTCGGCGATCCTGGCACTGGCAGTTCCATCGCCATAGGGGTTCTTAAGCTGCGATCTGCGTTGATACTCACTGATATTCGTGAGCAGCCGTTCTGTGTTAGCCACAATGTCGTTTGCGCCGGTGCCCACCAGAATTGCGGTTCCCGCCTGGATTGCTTCCGGCCTCTCAGTCTTGTCGCGTAAAACAAGGACTGGCTTGCCGATCGACGCTGCCTCTTCCTGGATGCCCCCAGAATCGGTCAATAACAAGTAGGCATGTCTGAGCAGATCGATGAAAGAGACGTAGTCTAGCGGCTCGGTCAGCGTGATGCGTGAGTGCCCGCTCAGCAGCTGACGGACGGGTCCGGAAACGCGCGGGTTGGGATGAACCGGGTACACAATATGGACGTCGTGCGACTCGGCGATCTCGCGAAGGGCAGTGCAGATTTGCTGAATGCCCGCACCGAAGTTTTCCCGTCGATGGGCGGTCACCAGAATCATCCTGCACCCATTGGGAATGAACAGCGGGCAAGCGTTCGGGAGTTCTCCGTTCTCCAACCGACATTTGACATAGAGCAGCGCATCAATGCCGGTGTTTCCAGTAACTTCAATCCGTTCCGCAGGAATCCCCTCGGAATCCAAGTTGGCGGCGGCCTGCTTGGTCGCAGCGAAGTGAATGGCAGTTAATTTGGAAACGATGACCCGGTTCAGTTCTTCCGGGAAGGGCTGATACAGGTCACCCGTCCGGAGGCCTGCTTCGATGTGTGCAACCGGAATTCTGGCATAGAAACTTGCCAGGGCCCCGCAAAGGGTTGTGGTTGTGTCTCCTTGCACAAACACCAGGTCCGGGCGGCAGGATTCCAGCACTCTCTCTAATGCGGGCAGCATCACGCCGGTAACTGAGGCGAGCGTCTGGTTGGGCTGCATCGCATTCAGGTCATACTGTGGACGGATGTCGAACACCTTCAACACCTGATCCAGCATCTCGCGATGCTGGGCCGTGACACAGACGTCGACATGAGCTTCTTCGGCGAAATGTTCGCGAAAGTATCTGATGACAGGGGCCAGCTTGATGGCTTCGGGCCTGGTACCGAAAACAAACAATAGCTTTAGGCGATGTGGTTGGTGCATGCTCAGATGTCTCGTCGGCCCTTTAGCGGTACTCATGCATCCACAAATCCCTTCATCGTACCTGGAGGTCAATATCGTCTGCTTACCATCCACACCATCGGCTCTCGCAACTCATCTGGAGTTACGCATCCGCCGGAAGGGCTTACATATCCCCGTCATAGCACCCGCCGCACTCATCCCTTGCAATTGTTAGTCCCTTCCAAACTGGATGAACGTATGTCCGACAAACAGAAGCCCGCTTCCGAGACGGCTGAAGTGCGAGTGAAGTCCTCTGAATTATCCCAACCCGTCCAACGCAACCTTGGCGTCCTTGGCGGACGAGGATTCGGGAGCCAGGACGATGGCCTTCCTCAGGTGGAGGACGGCATTATTCTTGTTTTCCATCTTCCTGTACACCATGCCCAGGTGATACTGCATTGTGGCGTCGT
>Ga0207098_10576_pt1 | contig 10316 bp, 8 predicted proteins | sample Alteio_BWMinHeat_84_FD_153548 | JGI IMG/M metagenome (GOLD analysis project Ga0207098, IMG submission 153548) | Enriched cells from forest soil in Barre Woods Harvard Forest LTER site, Petersham, Massachusetts, United States -... | ecosystem: Environmental > Terrestrial > Soil > Temperate forest >... | reverse complement strand
GACCCCTGTTGCATCCTTTGCGTCGATAGACTTCATCATCACCGCCGTGGCATCGTACAGGCCACGCGCGTACTTGATCCAAGTCGAGCGGTCCGCGGCGATGAGAGCCTCGATTTGCTCGGGCTGTTCCTCGATGTTGGGGTCTTCCGCTTTTTCGCCGGGGCGAGCAACGTGCCGTCCAGGCATCTGGAGCAGGTTGGTGGCTTCCATCAAAGCTATGGCGTGGTGGCGTTCGTTGGCCCAATCCTCGTCGGTCTTCGGAGCTTTCTCGGTTACGCCGTTTGAGTTCGACACGATTGATACGGAATCCCACAGATAGTCGGAATTCGGGTCTACCAAGGAATCCATAAGGTCCTTTATGGTTCCTGTGGTCCGGTACTCCGGGGGTGGCTCCGTCGCCTTCGGAGCTGTGCACGCAGTGCTGAGAAGCATCAGCGAACTTATCAGGCAAAGCGAAAGACGCGTTCGCATCAATACGCCCCTTCTGGAGTCCCCGTCTGAATGGGTGGATGTCGGCCCCGACTACGGATCGAATGGCTTTTCCGTCTCCATTGCCTGCCACGCACGTGCGACGCGCTCTGTGGGCAGCCAAACGGTGGATTCTGTCGGCGTCTTCCTTTCCACAGCGGGCTGGAAAGTTTTTGACTTGAGATCTCCAATAAATCCAGTATTGTCGGCGATCGATCTCAATGTGGCCGGACCTCCGGCATTTGGTTCCCCGAGGCGAAGCTTTAGGACATCCTCAAAGAATATCGCAGCCACGTCACGAGAGCGCCCCACGATGTGAGCTGCGCTTGGCTCTTCGGCGAGGGCCCATAATGCTCCCCCCCTCCGGTTGATGGCAAAAAGTCCCGTGATCGTGTCAATGCGAGACTCAAGGTCTTTCCCGCCGATAAACAAAATTCCGGGTACGTTTCTGGCAGCGCGCTGCGTGAGCGCGGTGTAATAGATCCCGCCCTTGTTGACGACGAAAGCCACGACGCGTTCCGGTTTCCAAGCGACGAATTCGTAGTTGAACTCGCCACCGGCGGACATCCCCCATAGGAAGAGTGGCGCCTGAGCGAGTTCGGGATGTTGTGATTTCTTAGCCAGTGCCACGAGGCCATTCAGAAGGGCTTGTCCACTGCCCTGAGAAACATCGGCATATTGCTCGATAAAATTCTGCTCGTGCGGCTTGTCAGTGATTTGGCAACCCAGGAGCGCCAATTTGTGATGCGCAGCGAAGTCGCGCCAAAATGGATCGTCGACCGTCGGTCGGCCATCGCCATTAGACCCAGGCATGAGCACGACAACGGCCTGGACCTGTGCGGCATTCGGGGGATACCACAACTTAAACACCGCCTTGTCGTAGTTGTTGCCGGGGAGTTCCGTGTCTTCGAGTGTGGTGCCTTCAGAAACCTGAGAGTGGGCCACCCGAGGCATGAGGATCAGGGTCATTATCGCTAGCGGTGGTAATGATCGTCGAAACCAAGATGAATTCATCTTACGATTTTCCTCGCATTGGCCATCACTTCCATTGTCAAAGATAGTTAACGGAGACAAGTGATTTGAAGCAAATGATTAAGTTGCTAAGCGGCCAACTCAGTTCCATTTGAAAGTCAACGCCAGGTCTACTTAAGCCGTCTGCGGCCGGTTCTACCTGACAAAGTAGTCGTAGCGCTCCATGATTTTGCCATCTTTAACGATGTGGACGACGCAATGAAAATTATTTGGAGCGGGCTTCGGTCCTCCAGGCGGTATCACGAAATGCAATCCATACTCGACGACGACTGGGCCTTTCGCGAATGTCTCGGAGTATTCATATTGCATCGTCCGCAGACCAGCAGTTCCTCCGGCCTTGAAGAAGTCTGTGTACCATTGCATCACCGCAGGGAGCCCGTACATCTTCTGGCCATTGGCACTCCCCCAGATAATATCCTGTGCACACGTCTCTTTCAGTCGCGCCACTTTGTCCAGATTCTGCGCTGGATCGGACATGTTCTTGTGAAACGCGTCGACGACTGCAACATTGGCCTTCTCCGTCGCACTGAGCTCCGCCGCCAATGCTTCGCCCTGAGCCAACCCGGCGATCGCGATGGCGCCAACTCCACTTGCAGCAAAAAAATTCCTGCGTGTAAAAAACTTTTGATCCTGCATTTCTTCCCTCCTGTATGCCACCGCTGAATATTGGGACCTGGCGTCGTGGCTTCGCCGTTTGGCTTAGCTCGTAATGCGAGATTGTAATGGGTGTCTACTTATCGCTACAAGCGACACGCCGCCTCCGAAAAATCGAAGGCGGCGCATCTGATTGTCAAATCGCCAACATAGAGCTCGATTAGAAAGTGAATTTACCCGCCAACTGGAGAATCCTCGGATCGTAAGCTGACCGAACTCTGCCGAAATCCGAACTGGTAAGCGAGTTGCCTGTGGTACCCGGGGCGCCGGGGCTCTGTAGTTCGGTATGATTCAAAAGGTTAAAGGCCTCGACGCGGAATTCGAAACCACGGGTTTCCTTAACCCAGAATTTTCGGACCAACGCCGTATTGATATTCCAAAAGCCAGGGCCCAACATGCTGTTGCGACCGGAATTGCCGATTGTCCCCGGTGCATTTGCGGTGTATGCCGCAGTGTTGAACCACGCGTCGGGTGTCTGGTTCGAGGGAATAGGATTTCCTCCGGGAACCAGATCCGCGTATTGGCCGCTGATACCGGTGAATGCGTTGTCTTTGCCGCTGGTAATGCTCGTGTAATAGCCGGTCTCAGCCTTGAAGATTGTGGAAAGTTGCCAGTCGCCGGCGATCGCCTGCAGTAGATGTGAATTGAACTTTGGCGAACCAACCACGCCCGAAATGTTGACGAGGTGCCGGATGTCGCCACCACAGTTGCCACGAGTGGCGAGGAGATTTCCCGGAGACAAGTTACTGTTCTGGGTGTTCTGGTGTGGATCGAAGTCATTGATGCAGTGCGAGTAAGTATAATTTGCAAGGATACTGTAGTTGTGGGTGAAAGCCTTTTGGAGGGTTACCAGTCCGCCGTGGTAAAAGGCGTCACCACCGGTATTAAACATGATCAACTGACTAATGAAAGGCCCCCACGTTGGGTTCAGAGCGTTAAAGGGGCGTCGCGCCTGTTCGTTGCCGGTCGTCGAGGCCCCGGGTGCAGGATTATAAACAGGTGCATTGATATCATCCGCAGACCACGCGTGTGTGGTCTTGTTCCCGACGTAATTCACGGCTACTTTCCAGTCCCCAAACTGCTTCTCAACGCTGAGGTTCCACTGCTGCGTGTAGTCCTGGTTCATATGAGGCTGCTGTACGCGAAAGGTCCCAGCAGCCGGGAAAATGGTGTTCGGGCCCAACGTGAAGGGGAAGATATTGCTTGTCGGGCTGATTTTGTATGGATCCGAAAGTAATACGTTGCTAAGGGTAACCAAAGCGCCCCAAGGTGGATTGCTCCCAACGTAGATGTTGTCGAAGATCGGCTGTGAATCAACGAAAATGCCGTACGATGCGCGAATCACCTCGCGTCCCTGTCCGCGCGGATCAAAGATCAATCCAAACCTGGGAGAGAATATCTTAAAGCTTGCAGGTGTCAACCCCTGTCCAGGATATCCGGAATCGCCGGGATACTTAAAACCTGGAGGCGAATTCAGGTAAACGGTGCTCTTTACATTGTTGGCGAAGTCTGTCGGACTAAACGTCATGACGTGATTGGTGGAACTCGAAATCGGGAAAGCTGGCTCCCAGCGCAGACCGTAATTGAGCGTCAACTTCCGATTGAATTTCCAGCCGTCCATGACGTAAAGTCCGAGGTAAGTATGGTAGTCGTTGATGCGAGCATCGTCGCCCTGTTGGAACTGAGACATCAGACCCAGCATGAAGTCTGAAAGGGAAAGACCTGTGCGTTGTCCACTGAACGTGAAGACCCCGTTGGAAAACTGGGTGCTGTGCGTCAACTCCGTCTGGTGCAGCCATTGCACTCCAAACGATATCTGGTGGGCACCTCGAATAATATCGACGTCATCTGCAGTGCCGAACACCCTGTAATTGAATATCGCGGTGTTGGCCGCAGTGCCGCCCAGACCAAAACCATTCGTGACGTTGAGAGTCGTGACAGGCCCTCCGAAAGGAGTTGAATACATTTTCGAGCCCGCATCCGTCGGCGAAAAGTATGGCGCCGGAATTCGATCATTGGGCTCGTCCAGGAATGTCCAATGGAAGGAATTGATTAGCCTGGGGCTAAAGACATAAGTATGGCCTACAACTAATGCGGCGCTCAAATTGTCGATAAAGTCGCTGACTGCATTCAGACCATTTCCCGGCGTATTTGCGGTAGCGAAAGGTTGACTGAAATGTGCCCTGAAATATCGCACGAAGAGGGACTGCTTGTCGTTGATCTGGTAATCAGCCCTGCCAAGGATCTGGTCGTCAGTGGAAGGAATGGGATACTGTAATGCGTACCTTCCGCATGGATCAGGCGAAACGGGAAAGTCGGAGAGATATTTCAACGCAACTGGGTCGAACGCCGCGATATTGATATGGTCGTTGGCGTCAAATTGATACGGAGAACCGGCTGGCGCTGTCAACTGAACTAAATTATTGGCATTGAGTTTGGCGGTGGGGTTGCAGGCTTTTGATGCGTATCCCGAAAAATCTCCTGTCAGCATGGCTGCAGTTGGGATGAAATCGTTGGTCACTTGCCCGCTGCCGGCCGAAGTGCCATTTGTTCGGATAATGGTGCGCTGGTAACCGGCAAAAAAGAACAATTTGTTCTTGAGAACTGGACCACCGAACGTTCCGCCGAATTGATTCCGCTTCAACGGATCCCTGGCTGCTATGAATGCGTTCCTGGCGTTGAAATCCGCATTTCGGACAAATTCGAACAGATCGCCGTGAAAGGCATTCGTGCCCGACTTCGTGGCAACGGTGACCACCGCATTTGCGTGCTGGCCGTAGCGTGCCGGCACTGCGCCGGTTTCTACTTTGAACTCCTGCAATGCGTCGGGAAACGGGACGGCCATGTTCAAATTGTTACCCGGATCGTTGTGACTGCTTCCATCCATCGAATAATAGGTGCCACCCGGCGAGCCTCCAGCCACCTGAATGCCGATCACCGGATATTGCCTGACACCGGTGAAACCGCCGCTGCAATTCGCGCATAGCGTTGCGGCACCAGAGAGCAGAACCAACTCGGTAACGTTCCGGCCATTCAATGGCAATTGGAGCACGCTCTGATTGTCGATCAACTGGCCGACACCCGTGCTCGTCGTCTCGACTTGTAGCGCAGCCGCCTCAACCTGGACTTGTTGTGATACTTGTCCGACTTGCATGGCGACGTTAATCGTTGGGCTAACATCCACCTTCAGCACGATGCCTGTCTGCACGTACGTCTGGAATCCCGCAGCTGTTGCCTCGAGCCGATAAGGCCCAATCGGCAAGTTTGGCAGGGTGTATGATCCCGCTTGATCCGTCGACGTCTCACGCATGAAGCCGGTGTCGGTCTGAGTGACTTTCACCGCGGCATTCGGTATCGATGACCCGCTTTGATCCTGCACGGTTCCCGAAATTTGCGTCACACCTTGAGCATGGAGCCCGCTAGCTATTACAAGAACAAGTACGACGGCAAAGATAATACGTTTCATTTCGATCCTCCCCCACGCAGGATTTCGCTATTTGAATTTCTCCCAGTTGATCGATCCCATTCCAAAAGTTAACCCCGAGACCAGATACACCGCCACCCAGCTACATCAATAATCCCCAGTCCTTATCGATCGACTCTCGAAGCGTTACGGGGCAGGACCACCCTAATTCAATCTAACCCCGGTTTTGCCCTACCGAACACCGTAGTCGTACCGCTCCATGATCTTGCCGTCTTTCACGATGTGGACGACGCAATGAACATTTGTTGGAGCGGGCTTTGGCCCCCCTGGCGGTATGACAAAATGTAACCCGTACTCCACCACCGGGCCCTTTGCGAATCTCTCCGAGTACTCATATTGGAGAGTTCGCAAACCAGCAGACCCTCCGGACTTAAAGAAATTTGTATACCAATCCATCACCGCAGGGAGTCCGTAGAGCTTCTGGCCGTTGGCAACCCCCCAAATGATGTCTTGCGCGCACGTCTCCTTCAGGCGTCCCGCTTTATCCAGATTCTGCGCCGGATCGGACATATTCTTGTGAAACGCATCGACGACCGCAACATTGGCCATCTCGGTTGCGGAAAGCTCGGTCGCCCATACCTTACTTGAAGCCACCCCCGCGATGGCGATGGCACCGACTCCGCTCGCCGAAAAAAACTTCCTTCGTGTGACTGGTTCCGCGTTACCCGTATCTCCCCCTTCTATGTCTCATGGATTAGCATCATTGCCGCCGCCAGCGCCGGCACCCAACCTCATGACCTTGCCGTCTGGGAGGGTAACCGTCTGGAAGTTGCACCCTGCGTCCCCGTTTCTCAGTGGGTGGCAGGTCACCTTCACTTTATCGCCGAATTTGACTGTCGTAGGGGTCCAGCCAGCTTGTAAAAGCGTAGTCACACCGCCGCCACCCATCTCGACACTCCAGTCGACGGGTCCGGACTTGTAAGGTACCGTCACTTCGATGAAGGCGTGCGGGCTGGTCCATTTAAAACTTTTTACGGTGCCTTCGATGGTAACTGATTTACTCGCGTCAAACATTGCCATGGAATGGTGGGCATATGCGGCTGGCGCACCGACCACAACCACCAACAGAAAAATTAAGAATGTATTTTTCATTTCGATCATCTCCTGAACCTGAATATTTGCTGTATGAAACTACGAGCTCACTCCTTGGGGACCTTTTGGAGCTTCTTGCCTTCTGGATTTGTCAGCTGATTTCCCCCACTTTCCAGATCAGGGAGATTGGCGTTAGCTACGCAGTGCATCGAGTCCCTAAGGAGGGTAATGTCCCCGCTGGTGCGACGATATCGGCGTTTAAATGTCCAAGGCTGGGTGAAGAGCTTCGGGTCGTCCACGGTGTATACCACGTCCAAGAGGTCTGGCTGCAAACGCCTGTATCGAGTAATCACATGCTGCTGATCGGTACTGAGAAGGCCAATTTCGAGATCCCTATCAGCCACGTAGCCGACACCATCGATGACAAGCCATTCCCCTTCCCAATGGGCGATCTGATGACCAGTCTCAGACAATTTCAGATTAGCCGGGTGTGGTCTACCGTCCATGTACACATGCACGGAGATTGATCCTCCTCCCCCGGGAATCGAGGCGTTCATCGAGTCCGGCGTAAACATGAACTGATTCCAGGACGATGTTGTCGGCGCGTGTGAAACGAAGCACCAACCGACCGCCTGCCCTGGATTATTTCCAGCAAGAATCATGGTACGCATCTTACGAAAAATCTCCGTTGCCGCGGGCGTCAGGTGGGGAGTATTCGGAGTCGGATTCGGTCGATTTGGATCCGTATAATCTTCCCCTTGAGGTGCTCGGCTGAAGTATTTGGTGATATCAAGGTTTCCCGAATCGGTATCCGCCCACACGCCATCAAACTGCTGGTTGAGATAATCCAGGGCGACATAAGGATTGTGGGGGTCATAGGGTATCGGGTAACCGGGGTCATATCCGCGGACCGATGGAAAGTCGTTCACGCGAATCTGCGACGGGGATTTGGTTTGCTGCTGCGCGCTAGCCACCGGACAGCTGACCAGCACGCCAAGGAGAGTTCCGCCGACCACCCGGAGGAGCCACCCGCCATTCACTATGTTCGACATGATTTCAATGCTCCAGAGAGAGACTTCAGTGACATTGCCGGTCACGTAATTCAAGATACTGGACATCAGCCATTGTCCGGTCGTAAGTCTTTGTTACGACCCATGGCTTAGTGAGTGCCACAGGATCAGTCAAGGTGATCTCCAACTGCAGTGTGTCGGGTCCCGTTTGCCACCATTTCTCAACCGCAGTCAGTTTGTCGCTATGCGGCACGCCAACTTCGAGGACAAATCCAGACTCCTCCTGGTACCAATAACCGACGTGGGAAACGTCGATGGTAAGAACATTCCCCTCCCAATGTGCGACGCCCCACCCCAGCGCATCTGGAATCGTATTGGCAGGGAAACGAAAACCACCCTTGAATCCAAATGTGGATACGCCCGCCTTAATCAAACGCGACACGCCACCATCGCCGGAATAAAGCTGGAAGATTTTCGTCGGCGCGAATTCCCATTTCATTGGATTCGGCTCGATCAGGGTCAAGGGATAGCCGTAAAAGGGACACACGACATCGATGGGCTTTAATGGTACGAAGTTAGGATCCTGGTTGAAAGAAATTCCCATCGTCCTCAAATGTTCCGTGAGAACTGTCGTATCCACAGCCGCACGATCTTTCTTGCCTGCGGCGAGCAACGCCTGGGCCTTTTGCTGATACTCCAGCGTGAGCGGCGCCCCGTCGGTGATCTTGCGCCCCGACAAATAGTCATCAACGTCCTTGTAGCCGGAGAAGAATAAAGGCTTTCGCACGACCCACAGGCCGCGTGACCAGTCTTGTTCAAGTGCATGAGCTAAATTCTGCCTGTCGGCCAACTGCTGGTCCGTCAGCGCCCACTCCGCTTCAGCCTTTGCAACGTCCTCAGGTTTTTGTGCCAGCACTGGTGACGCCGCAGCAAAACCCAGAATGATGGCAACCACGCCAACTCCGCATGCCGCAATAAATTTTCTATGTAAGACGGGCTTTCCGTCGCGCATGTCTGCTCCTTAGTTCGTACCTACGCCTCAGGGGGCGTCATTATTAGCGCCTAGCGCCATGACCTTGCCGTCTGGAAGCGTCAAGGATACGAAGTTGCCTCCCGCAGTCCCGTTTCTCATCGGGTGACACTTCAGCACTACCTTATCGCCGAACTTGATCGTCGAGGGCGTCCAGCCAGCTTTCATAAGAGTGCTTAAACTGCTTACCTCAATGGTCCAGTCGAGCGGGCCAGACTTGTAAAGCACCGTCATTTCCATAAAGGGGTGTGGACTGGTCCACCTGAAACTCTTGACAGTGCCTTCGATTGTAATTGTCTTGCTCGCGTCGAACATTGCCATGGAATGGTGCGCGTATGCTACTGGCGCGGCGACCACAGCCACCACCAAGAAAACGAATAGCGAACGCATCATGTCAGCCACTTCCTTCCCCAGGAGCGTTTGCCTCTTGGATCCACAATTTCACTCTGTGGGCACCTTCGGAAGCTGCTTGCCTTCGGGACTTAAGAGCTGATTTCCCCCCGACTCTGGATCGGGCCGGTTGACATTCGTCACGCAGTGCATGGAGTCCCTCAGAAGAGTAATGTCCATGGTGCCTCGTCTGAAGCGCCGCTTAAAGGTCCAAGGCTGGGCGAGGACCTTCGGATCGGTCACGGTGTACTCTGCTTCGAGCAGGTCAGGTTCCAGCCGTCGGTACCTGGTGATTACATGCTCCTGATCGGAGTTGAGTAGGCCGATCTCGAGGTCTCTGTCTCCCACGTAGCCCACACCATCGATGACTAGCGTGGCGCCTTCCCAATGGCCGATCTGATGGCCCGTCTCGGACTGCACAACCTTGGGAGGGTGCGGTCTGCCGTCCATGTAAACGTGCGCATAGATCGAACCCCCTCCCCCTGGAATCGAGGCATTCATCGAGTCCGGCGTGAACATGAACTGATTCCAGTACGAGGTTGTCGGCGCATGCGAGATGAAACACCAGCCGACCGCTTGCCCCGGATTGTTTCCAGCAAGGATCATGGGCCGCATCTTGCTAAAAACCTTGGCCGCAGCCGGGGTGAGGTGGGGAGTGTTCGAAGTTGGGTTCGGCCTATTCGGATCTGTATAGTCTTCCGCTTGGGGGGCGCGGCTAAAGTACTTTCTTATGTCAAGAGTTCCCGCATCAATGTCGGTCCACACACCATCGAACTGCTGGTTGATGTACTCCAACGCAAGATAGGGGTTGTGCGGGTCATAGGGTATCGAATACCCCGGGTCATACCCTCGGACCGATGGAAAGTCGTTAACGCGGATCTGAGCCGCGGGTTGGGTCCGCTGTGCGTTCGCAGTCGAGTTGACGACCAATACCCCGAAAAGAACTCCAAAAACCAATTTGCAGAGCCACCCGCCACTCCGTGGGCTCCATAGCGGTGCATGCGGCGAATCGCCTTCTCTGGCACTGCCTGTCACAAACTTCGACACCTTCATCACCCAATGTGTGGGAAAGGGAAGTTCAAGGAACCGACGCGAGCTCTTTATTCCCCCGCGCAGTTTGTAGAAATTTTGCCAAAGAGTCAAATCTAAACTTTTAATTGCGAGGATTCGATCGACAATGTCAGCGGAATTTTGGGCTGCCATCGGAGAGCTTGCT
>Ga0207098_10574_pt1 | contig 10336 bp, 8 predicted proteins | sample Alteio_BWMinHeat_84_FD_153548 | JGI IMG/M metagenome (GOLD analysis project Ga0207098, IMG submission 153548) | Enriched cells from forest soil in Barre Woods Harvard Forest LTER site, Petersham, Massachusetts, United States -... | ecosystem: Environmental > Terrestrial > Soil > Temperate forest >... | reverse complement strand
CGGACTCCACGAAAGATATTTATTCAGTTGAAATAGGTAACCGCAAATACACTGTTTATAGTGCAGCTTATGATACTTTTGGCACTGATCAATCATCTGAGAAATATTTTAAACTTCATAAGGATGTTTGCGAAGCACCGCAACAGTCAATTGAGAATCCGAGCACCGATCCGAATGCGTACATGTCGTGCTACGACGCAGTTAAGAAAAGCGTCAGTCTCGATGCTAAATGCGAATACTCAAATAATTGCGCATTTTTTGGCAAGTTCCAGCCCACGCCGCATGGACAATTTTACGCGATTTCAAATTTTGCTCGCATTCCAAGTGATTCCAAAGCAGCCAATATATCTGCTTCCGAATTAAGAAAAGCAATACCGAATGTTTGCTCGAAAAGCGCGGATGATATTCGGGACAAAAACGGTGCGTTTAAGGTCGGTTTTAAGCCTGAAGAATTATGCTTTAGGGTTTCCTTTCTTTACACCCTCATGGTGGGCGACGAAACAAACAATTTAGGCTTCGGATTTACCGCGAACAATACTGATGCCGTAATTGAACCCGCGAAACAAATCTATAAAGATGATCCATCATGGACAACCGGATTTGCTGTTCTTGAAGCCAACAAGGCTGTTGTTCACTAATTCTAGCGCTTCATTCTAGCATGAGACGGGTCATAGAGAGGCTCCGGGGCAACATACGCACGGTATCGTTGCCCCAAATACGCCACCTCTAATTCTAATCCGATTTGAGCATACTCACTTGGTAAGTACGCATACGCGATGCTCTTCCCTACCGTGTAGCCGTAATTCGCGCTCGTGACGTATCCAATCGCATTTCCGGCTGAAATGGGTGAAGTGCTCTCTTTCCGTGCTGGAAGAAAAACAGGCTCTTTTCCTAAGAGAATTATTTTTTCGTCCTCAATAATCATGCAAGAAAGTTTTCGCCGCGAAGAACCTTTGCCCAACGCTACTAAGGCGGACTTTCCGATAAAATCTCGATTTTCCAATTTCACCGCAAAGCCTAGCCCAGCTTCATACGGATTATACTCCGAGTGAATATCTGCACCCCAAAGCCTATAGCCTTTCTCCAGACGTAAAGAATCAAATGCACCACCCCCTGCTGCGATCACGCCGAAACACTGGCCTGCCTGCCAGAGTAAGTCCCAGAGATGGGCTCCGTATTCTGCTGGTACATAAATTTCCCATCCCAATTCTCCGACATAAGACATCCGCAGGGCTAGCGCTGGTACATAACCAATAAAGATTTCTTTCGCAGTAAATAGTGGAAAGGCCTCATTCGAAAAATCGCTTTCACTTACTGATTGAAGCAAAGCACGCGCCGAGGGTCCCCAAACGCCCAAGCAACAAAAGCTCGATGTTAAGTCTGTAAACTGCACCGAGTGATGGTTTTGATCCTGGCGCAGCTGTTTTAACATCCAACCGCGATCGTGCGTCCCTACCCCACCGCCCGTCACTACCCAAAATCGATTTTCGCTTCTGCGAGTAATGGTAAGATCACACATGATGCCGCCAGCAGAATTCAGCATAGCTGTGTAAACGATTTTGTTAACTTTTTGGTTGATCTGATTCGCGGAGATATTTTGTAAATAATTAAGCGCACCCGGCCCACTCACCTCGAATTTTGAAAATGCAGACAAATCGAAAAGCGCAACCGCTTCGCGGGTTGCTTTATGTTCTTGTCCAATAATCGGAGACCAGTATCGGGCATTCCATCCCTCGCGTACGGGCCAACTCTCGTCTTTGGGTAAGGAACTATTGCTTTCATACCACTGCGGCCGCTCCCAACCATTGGATTCAAAAAACACGGCCCCTAGTTCCTTCTGTCTGGAATAAAACGGACTTACCCGAAGTGGCCGCGGATCTTCGATCTGTTGAAGCGGATGAATAATGTCATAAACTTCTCGAAACTGTTGAGCACCTCGTACCCGCGCGTAACTCGGGCTGAGAGCATGACGATCGAACCGATTAGCGTCGAGTTCTCGTAAATCCACCTTTGGTAATTCACCGTTCATTAACTCAGCGACGACACGGCCAACCCCTGGTCCATGAGTCACCCAAACGCCTTCAGCCATCCAAAACCCTTTGACCTCGTCGGACTCACCCACCAGAGGATTTCCATCTAACGTAAAGGAAAACAGTCCATTAAAACTCTCAGCAAACTTTGCGCCTTCCAAGCAGGGCAAAAGATGGCAGGCATTCGCAAAGGCTTTATGAAAGTCCTCTTGCTTCAAAGGACGTTTTGCATTTTCTCCAATCAAATCGGGATCTACTAAAACCGGTTCGTGGCTATAGGATCCAATTCCAATCGTATCGTAATATTGGCGGAAATAGAGTCCATGATCCTGATTTCTTAAAATAGGATAAACCACTTCTGCGGTCTGGTTGGTCAGTTCCTTTACCGGCGCCGTCCTTACATAGTGATGTTGAACGGGAACCAACGGAATCGGAACTTCGACCATCTTTCCAATCCTCGGTCCCCAAATTCCGGCACAAACTAAAACGCGAGAAGTTTTTATTTTTCCCCGGGAGGTAGTCACACCACAGATTTGCTTTCGTTGTTGTTCCTTCGCAGTTTCAATCCCGAGAACTTCTGTATTGCTAATAAACTCAACGTTTCCGCGCGATGCCCATGCGAGCGCTTGGACAGCTCTGAGAGCCTTTGCAACTCCATCTGATGGTACAGAAAGAGATCCGAAAATTTGAGAGGGATTCAAAAGAGGTACTCTCTGAAGAGTCTGCTCTCTCGTTAGTAATTCTGCCTTTAATCCCCAAGCATGCGCTCGACCCCATTTAATTTTTAGTTCTTCCAGGCGCTCCGAAGAATAAGCAATTTCGAAGCTGCCTACGCTGTAAAAACAGGGCTGATCTTCGAAACTTAAACTTCGATAGGTCTCTACGCTCCATTGTGCCAGCTGACAAATAGTTTTTGATGCATTTAGTTCGAAAACCAATCCAGGTGCGTGCGAGGTCGAACCTCCGGTCGAAAATCCTGCTTCAAAAAGAGGGCCTTGGTCGATCACTACTATGTCTTTCCACCCTTTTTTTGCTAAAAAGTGGGCCGCACTGGCACCGACAATTCCTGATCCAATAATAACAACTTCCGCGGTTTCCTTCATAATTCCAACTCTAATTCTTATTTTGCTTAGTTCCCTCAAACCTAGATAGACGATGCAACGTAATATCGTGTTGGGTCGAGCCATGCTGAACGAGATCGGCCATAATTTCCCCCACGACACTGCAGAACTTAAATCCGTGTCCGGAACACGGCGAAGCAATGCAGACTTGTTTATATTCCGGATGAAAATCTAGAATGAAATGCTCGTCAGGAGTATTCGTGAACATACACGGCACAAGCGACATGGTGGGTCCCGCGGCAAGAGGCAGGTACTTTTCAACAAAAGTTCTCAGTAGCTTTTCGTCCGCCAACGTACACTTTGATCCAAGTTCATCGGGAACGACTTTTTGCCCTAGATGATGGTAACAGCCGAGTTTAAAACCGGGAACTCCATAAATCGGAAGACCATAAAATCTTCCTTCGTCCACAAGAATATTAAATACAGGAAATTTTTCCGGTTTAAACAAATTTTGTTCTATGGGCTGAAACCATCCGAGCACCTGTCTCTCCGGCACAGCTACTGGAGCTAAAAATTTTGCTTGCTCCCCAACCCAAGCACCTGCCGCAATCACCAGGTGATCTGCTTCATACGTGGAAGATCGATTGGTTCTTACACGCACCCCACGTGAGGTCGGTTCCCAATCGAGCACTTGCTCCTGGGCGTGGATTTCAGCACCAAACGCCTGCGCGATTTGAACATGATTAACTATACATCGCTCGGGTAGAAGAAAGCCTCCTTCTGGCTGGAATACCGCTAAGTGCTGCTGTGGCAGCTGATAACCAGGAAACCGCTTGTGTAGATCACCCTGACTTAAAATTTCATGCGGCAGATCGTGAAGTTCGCAAGACTTCCGCGAACCTTCAAAAACCTCGCTTCCCTCTGGGCCCGCATCGATCGAGCCTGTGACGTAAAGAAGCTTCTCATTTGCAGCAAGTTCTAGTTCGCGCCACAGCTGATAGGCCCGCCGCAACAACGGTACATAAGAGGGATGTTCGTAGTAACAGAGCCTAATAATCCGCGTAATTCCGTGAGACGAGCCCAACGCATGAGGAATGTTATGGCGTTCGAGGCCAAGGACTTTTAGCCCACGCCGTGCCATATGGAAAGCAGCGGCGCTCCCCATGCCTCCTATTCCAATTACAATAGCATCATAATGTCCCGTAATAGCCACGAGCGAGTTCCCCATCCCCTTCCGGAATTCGATGCTTCCCAACCATGCGATCGATCAGAATATTCTGAAACCGATGAATCGGCTCTTCGTAGCGGTGACACATTCGACCGCCTGGATAAGGTATGGCCGCTAGTCCCTGCTGTACTCTTTGAACCGCTTCGAAATCCTGTCGATTAACAAGATCCCAATATTGAAAAATTTGTTCGAAGTTCTTTGAATAAGCTTCACATTCAGCTTCAGACTCTGCATGAGCGACAGATTCATGCACCAACAGATCAACATGTTCGAAGGACTTTCCCACGCCATCAGGCCGGACCATTAACGTGAATACGTGATTCGGCAAAATGAACAAAGAAATATTCGGAAAAATATGAATCCAGTAAGCGCTCCGCGCCTCCGTCGCATCTAACCCGGGCATTACCGGCACCGACTCCAAGGGACTAGAGGGATCACTTGTGAGCGGCGAAGTACAGAATCCCATGTACATGCCTGGCCCTTGATAACGGTGATGGTCATTGCCCTTGGAAACTCGGTTTAGTTCCGGATGAATATAAGGCACGTGGTAATACTCAATAAAATTTTCGACAATCAATTTCCAATTCGCTTTTACTTCGTAGTCTTTTCGTTTGATCAATTTCAGATCAGCCAACGGATGCCTAGGAAATCGTTGCGGCAAATCGCCTAACCACTCGCTAAGAGGGCCGGCATCTAAATCCAGATTTACGAATATAAAACATCCCCAGGTGTCGACCTTGGCTTCAAGCAGGCCATAATCGCTCTTACAAAAACCACCCAAATCGTTCCCATTAGCATTAGGCAGATCATAATATTTCTTATCTTTCTCCGGCAAATCGAGACCTTTGAAATAAGGAGTCCCCTGCAGACATCCTGCGGTAGAATAAGTCCAACTGTGATACGGACATCGAATGGCCGAATATTTTCCGTCTTCAGAAATAAGCCGGGAACCACGGTGTCTACAAACATTGTAAAAACAGTGAAGCCGTTTTTCTCGATCTCGAATCAGAAAGAGAGGCTGTCCGCCGACCTGAGTCAGAAAAGCCAATCCGGGCTCTTGAACTTGTGAAGTATAACCGACGCAAACCCAGCCTTTTCTAAAAACGAGGTCCTGCTCCAAATCGTAGAACTCCTGAGTTCGATAAGCATCTGGAAGTAGAGTACGTGCACGGCTCACAGGCTCGCGAGTAGCAAGGTAAGTCTCTTCGCGGGTGTACATTCGCTTGGCGTTTAGAGTTAGTATATTCTTCACGACATCCCCCACTTAATGACGGGTCAGAGATAGCGCAAAAACTCTATTGAGTCAAAGCCGATTGCTACTAACGGTATAATATCGTTACAAGATGTGCTATTTTCGCAGGGCATGACTACTCACAGCAATGCCGTGGATATCAACGGATCGAAGCAGTGGATCTACTTGAACAAACTCGGAAGTTCCGCCAGGACTCTTTTCTTTCTACACGGGGGCCCTGGGTGGGCGGATGCGCCATTTGCACATCTGATTTGCAAAGATCTATTTCAAAAATTCAACATCGTCCATTGGGATCAGCGCGGAACGAACCGATCCTACAACAAGGAAGATCCGACACCAAAAATCACCACCGAACAACTTCTCAGCGATGCCGAAGCTATTCTGCAATGGCTGGAAGATGAGCACAAAATAAAAACATCAATTGCTATTGGCCACTCCTGGGGCAGTTTACTCGGTGTGAAACTGATCTCAAAAATTCCTAATCGTTTCGAAGGCTACGTCGGCTTAGGACAATATGTCACAGGAGAAAGAAGTGAGCCTCTTTCACAACAGGATGCTATTCAAAAAGCCAAAGACCAAAATCGCGCCGATTTAGTATCAGAGCTCGAACGTTTTCCCCCGGACTTCTATAAAAATCTGGGTCTATTGTTTCGACAACGCGAAATCGTTTCCATCCTTGGCGGAGAATTCAAACAGACTCCGAGTGAAACTGAATTTAAAGAATGGCTTGACTCTGCACCAGAAGCGTACCGAAGTACCTGGAGCCAGATGTACTCTTCTTGCGTATTTTCCTGCCAAACACTATGGCCCGAATTACTCAGATCGAATTTGATTCGGGATTATCTCCGGATTCCGTTACCCGTCTTGTTGATCCACGGCAAATTTGATCTCTGTACACATCCTCAGGTCGCCAAAGAATGGTTTAATCTTCTCCAAGCCCCCCCAGGTAAAGAGTATATAGAATTTGAAAATTCAGCTCACTGGCCACAAATCGAAGAAAACGCCAAGTTTGTTAAAATCATTTGCGAACGCTGGAACCGAGACTGATAGGCCCACTTCCATAGTACGTAAAGAAAAGTGCGCCCCCTAGAATAGAGATATTCTTCATAAAATGGATTTGCTGCATCGGGACCATTTCAGGATCTGGAAGCCCCCAAAAACGATGCATCATGAAGGTCACTGGAACAAGAAATATAACGATGAGCCATGCTCCGATTTTAGCGTGGTAACCTAGCAAAATACTCAATCCCCCAACTAGAGCTAAAATCCCGGACAAGGGCACTAGTACATTTGCGAGCGGCACACCTTGCGCTGCAGCCCACTGAATTTCGCCTTGCGAAAAATGACCGAATGAAGCCACAATAAATATTAATGAAAATAAGATTCGCCCTATAAAAGGAATCAACCGCATCATATGATCCTCCCCTGAACTAGTCCGGCTTCGCCGGGACTTCCTGCAAATCCAGGCAGACACACCGTATTCCGAATCTCAAAAAATTGGTAGAATAATTGCAGCTTTTCTAGTTTGCAAAAAAGGGGGGTTACCTATGCAACGTTTCATAGCCGCACTAGCTCTATTGTTCTTGGTGCAAAGCGCTTCAACAATGGCCACGGAGGCTACGAGTCCCGACTCTGAAAAGCACTATAACTCACTCAAAACAAAAGAACTATCAGTGCAATTTAGAGATCCTGTCACCGATGCCCCGGTCGTCGGTTCATCAATATTTGAAAAGGGCACATCAGAAATCAAATGCCGAAAGTTTGGAGCGGTAGTTCCGAACCCTACGTATACCTATGAGTGCTATAAAAAAGGTCATGGTGAATTTAGCGCTGAAGCCAAATATGCCGAGATGCCTGTAAACGAATTTCGAGTGATCTACTCGGATGCCCAAACAGGCAGACCTCGAATCGGCACAAAGATTTTCGAAAAATCTGATGATAGTTATCTCTGCCAAAAGATCTCGGCAGTGGTTCCAAATCCAGTTCCCTGGTATGCCTGCTACCAGAAAATCTGATACTCGGACTACTCTGAGGCTGCACGAACCTGATATCGACTAAAACAAATTGACGCTACTTCTCTTGCAAGATAAGAGGAAGCGATGCGTATCTCCTTTCAGCTGTCTGCATGCACCATCACACTTGTTTCACTCTTGGCTTCCCCTCTTCCTTCCAATGCGTCTGACAATAGGACGATTGAGGGAGAACCCAAATCCATTACGGTCGATCGAATCGGAAGAGGTTTGCGCTCAGAGACTCTAGTGGAAGCAAGAGTCGTAGCTAATCGCTACCAAGTTACTACCAGATACATAAGCGAAACTGTCGACGTACCGTTCCAAGAATGCGTGGAGAAGGAAGGCTCCGGGGACGGCGACTGGAAGGGCGCTTTTGAATTTGATCGATTTCAAAAGCCCGCACGACTTGCAGATGCCATTAAAGGCCTCGAAATCCAAACAGCCACCCATATGGTTAACCAAGGTTATTTCGAAGTGCAGCCACGGACCTGGACGGAATTTTGTGCTGAAATCAGTAAGGCCGATATGCAGATTCAGAACGGCCTAACCAAGGAAATTACTGTTAAGCACGGCGATGAAAATAAGAAGAATTTGGGCTTTACGAGCGAAAAGCAATGCGAAACACGATATCGCAGAGATACTGTTCTTAAGCCAACAGTAAAAAAAGAGTTTTACGATGCCAAGACACTAAATTTTAGAGTGTTTATTGAGAAAGGCCACCTCCTGAACGGTGAACGAGAATATTTTAGAATGACGTATGATGGATTTAAGCCATCCTTGCGTATAGATTCTAATTTCAATACCTACACCATTCTACCGCCACACGAAGAGGGAAACCAAGTCATCTACGATGTTCTTGGCTCAAGAAGGCATGTCTCTCCAATCAACTCCTTATCTATCCTTGCCTCGAACAATAGTGGGGAGATGGCACTTAAAATTACCGACACTGCATTTGATCCCGAACTCGGAAAGGATGCAGGAGAGGCAATTGCAGAAGTGACATTGTATCAATATAGATGGCTTGGCTTCTTTAACAAGTCCTTGGGAACTATCCAAATCTCGCTTTCAAAAAACAACAGAGAGACGATCGCCAATTCCCATATGCGTCCAGAGCCAGGTTCGCACGTATACGCCTATTACAAGCTTAAGAGAGTTGATAGTTCTTATTATTCAAATAATCCTTCTGAAAGCAAATCTACGAGCTGGGTAAAGTTTTAGCAGGGAACGGAAGAACCTGATACAAAACGATGGTTCGAATTTCGCAGACAGATATAACTTAGCTATAGTACACTAATATTAAGAATTAAAACTAAATTTGTGAATAGCATTACAACCGAAACTTATACTAGGTTAAAACATGCTTGAGCACGGCTACCGAACACTCCTATTCCTCTCTGTTTTTTCAACTATTCTCCTTACAGCAGCCCCAACTCCGGTACGATCGGAATCTGTAGAACAAGACACCCAAAGCGACACTCACGGTAAGCAAAAAAAACAGGTAATCACTCGTATGGGATCGGTCGGCCCACATGGCGGTCATATTGTTGAAAGCAAAGAACATCAATTTGAAGTTAAACTTGAACCTGAAAAAAAAGTCGTGAAAGTCTATACCCTCCGTTCTACAAGCCAGCGGCCTAATGCGTTGAAGGTTGTCTTGTATGAAACCCCAACAATCGCTCATCACATTGATCTAAAAGCAGTTGATCTCACACAGACCTTGCCTCAATTCGTGGGACAATTGTCCGTTGCAAATACCAGTTACGTAGGTATAGGAATTCATATTACTCCTTAAAAAGTTTATGCCGACAAACCAGCGCTCCTCGTCTTAGTCAAAATCTAAAAATTCTAAAAAAAATATTATTTTTCGAATCAATTTCTTGACGAAGCCAAAATCGAACGTTAGCCTTTATGGAATATTTAAAAACTGTTTTGATCGCTACACCAGGGGGATAGCACCATGAGACTATACACATTTCTTGCGCTCATCTTTTGTATGAGCACGACCGTACAAGCACAGACATTGCCGGATAACGATCTTTATAAGGAAGATAATCCATTCATAAGCAATGGAATTAGTAAGGAAGAATTTAATGGAGTCATAGATTCACTTGTTAAGCTCTATCAACCCATTATTGGTTCACACAAGGGCCTACTCGTCGTTTCACGTAAGTGGGATGATTCGACTGTCAATGCCTCAGCCATGCAACTCGGACCTTTCTGGCTCGTCAATATGTACGGTGGTCTCGCTCGTAGAGCCGAAGTTACACAAGATGCATTTGTTCTGGTCATGTGTCATGAACTGGGCCATCATCTCGCCGGATTTCCATTCGTTGGAGGACAGTGGGCCGCAAATGAGGGACAAGCCGATTATTTCGCGACTCAGGTTTGTTCGCGCGCGCTCTGGTCAAATGATACGCAAAAGAATGCCGAAGCAGTGGCAACAGTCGATCCTATAGCTAAAGAACAATGTGATCGGGTTCATGAGATTCGTGCGGACAGAGAACTTTGCTACAGAACAAATAACGCTGGTTTCCAACTTGCGCTTCTCCTTTCTCGTTTGAATAAGAAAGGTACCAAAGATCCGGCTTTCAGCACGCCGGATAACACCACCGTGCACGAGACTTCTGATGGTCACCCAGCGGCTCAATGCCGTTTGGATACTTACCTCCAAGGTAGTCTTTGTAAGGCATCGTTTGATTCCAGAATTATTCCTGGTAAGGACGTCACTCAAGGCCGTGACAGCGTTGAAGCTG
>Ga0207098_10572_pt1 | contig 10348 bp, 10 predicted proteins | sample Alteio_BWMinHeat_84_FD_153548 | JGI IMG/M metagenome (GOLD analysis project Ga0207098, IMG submission 153548) | Enriched cells from forest soil in Barre Woods Harvard Forest LTER site, Petersham, Massachusetts, United States -... | ecosystem: Environmental > Terrestrial > Soil > Temperate forest >... | reverse complement strand
TACTCCACGAAGGATCACGTGCTGTATGCCACCGACGGTTGCAACTCCTGCGTGCGGCAGGTACGGCTGGAATCCTTCGCATCCGGCGAGCTGAAGCAGTTCGCGGAAAGCAACGAACTCCGCATCGAGTTCCTCCAACATCTGACGACACTCCTGTAGCGGCGGTCTATGACGTCTATGACCGCCGGTTTTATTCCACGTTCAGCATTGTCAATCATTTAAGGAAATTCAGCGAGGCCGCACGAATAAGGCCGGCGGTCATAGACGTCATGGACCGCCGCTACTGTGGAAATGCAGACCTAGCACTCCGAGGCGCTGGCAGCCCTGGCACACAAAAAGGTTTCTTTTGAAAACTAAAGTATTGTATAAGGGGGCCGCGTAGCGGGCGATGGAAGGCCGCCGCGAAAACACGGCTGAAGGAGTCTTCAGGTTGCTTCCGATTCAGGGCCTGTCACACCATGTTGACGCTCTCGGCCCGCAGAGTGCATCAACCCCCTGGGAACAGAACCGATTGTCGAGCTTGAAACTCCGGTTGCTATGCCGCTGCGTTCTGTTGTTCGCGTTCCTGCAATTGCCTAAACTGGCCGCCGCCCAGAACTTGGCGCCATACCAGCCCTCGGGTTGGTCGGATAAAATCGTCGTGGCCCGGACGGCAGGCACCACGACGGATTCGACCAATCTCACTCCCTCTGACACGCTTTACGTCGATTGGGCGATCGTCAATAACGGAGCTGTCGCCACGCCGGGCCCCTTCTATACCAACCTGAATGTGGACGGCACGCTCAAGAATACCTGGAACACCGATGAGGGCATGAATCCCAACACGTATACGTCGGTGATCGGCTATAACATCGGCTCACTTCCCGCCGGCACGCATACCCTGACGATCTCGTTCAATAATCCCCTCACCGTCTACGAGGAATCCTATACCGACGACCAGTACACAAAGACGATAACCGTCACGGGCACCCCAAACCTCACGCCATATCAACCTTCCGGCTGGTCCGACAAAATTGTCGTGACGACTTCCGGAACCTCGACGACAGATTCAAGTCTCACCCCCGACGACACGCTCTACGTCAATTGGGCAGTCGTCAACAACGGAGACGGTATCACTGCGGCGACTTTTTATACGCAACTGTACGTGGACGGCACGCTCAAGAATACCTGGAACACCGATCCGCCGATGAATCCGAATACTTATACGTCGGTGACCGGCTATAAGATCGGCTCACTTCCCGCCGGCACGCATACGCTGAAGATCATGACCGATTCCACCAACGCTATCGCCGAGACTTCGGAAACGGACAACCAGTACACGAAGACAATAACGGTCGCGCCCCTGCCGAACCTCATGCCATATCAACCTTCCGGCTGGTCGGACAGAATTGTCGTGACGACTTCCGGAACGACGACGACGGATGCGCGCAATATCACCAGTAACGACAACCTTTATGTCGATTGGGCCGTCATCAACAAGGGAGACCTCGCCACTACGGCGACTTTTTCCACGCAACTGTACGTGGACGGCGCGCTCAAGAATACGTGGAACACCGATCCGCCTTTCGCTCCGAATGCGTACAGGGCCGTGACCGGCTACAATCTTGGGCCGCTCTCTGCGGGTTTCCACACACTAACGATCAAGGTCGACTCGACGAACGCCATCGCGGAAAGCTCGGAAACCGACAACCAGTATTCGAGAACGCTAGCCGTGGCCGTACCCGGCTCGTGGACTCCGTTAACGCACCCGCTGCCGGGCGCGGGTGGCAGTCACTGCATGCTGTTAACGGACGGCAGAGTGATGTGCCAACTGTCGGCGCCGGCATATTGGTTTGCGCTGACTCCCACGAACACGGGAGACTACATCAATGGGACGTGGACACAGATGGCATCCCCGTCCTTGTACTCTCCTGTCTATTATTCCTCTGCCGTGCTAGCCGACGGACGCCTTCTGGTCATGGGCGGTGAATACGAGGGGGATACGGTCTACAGTAAAAAAGGAGCCATATATGATCCGGTCGCCAACCAGTGGACAGCGGTTGCCGCGCCCGACGGTTGGACCACTATAGGGGACGCAATGGGGATCGTCCTCCCGGACGGAACGTACATGCAAAGCGACTGCTGCAGCGGCAAGTACGCGCTGTTGAATCCAAAGACCATGGCGTGGACACCGGTTTCGGCAACTCAACTGGACAACTTTAACGACGAGGAAGGATGGGTACTTCTTCCAGACGGCTCGCTCCTGAATGTTGACGTATGGTATGGCAGCAATCTGAATCAGACCGAACGGTTCATTCCATCCTCCGGTAATTGGGTAAGTAGCGGCAGCACCCCTGCCAGCCTGTCCGACAATGGAAACAGCCCATTCCACTCACACGAAATCGGGCCAGGAGTTCTCCGACCTGACGGCACGGTATTCTGGATCGGCACAGTTCCAACAACGACCGATACTGGGCACACCGCCATCTATAACACGGCCTCCGGCACATGGTCCGCGGGCCCGGACATCCCCAACCATGAGGGTGCAAACGACGCGCCGGCAGCCGTGCTGCCAAACGGCAACGTGATTGCTCAACTCTCGCCCGCTTATTCCGGCGGTGTATACAGCGAGCCTAGCCACTTCTATGTGTTTGATGGGACGAACCTTCTTCCTGCCACTTCGCCCGCAAGTACAAGCTGCACCCCCGACTGCTCGTTCGCTTCCTATCAAGGAAACATGCTGGTTTTGCCCACCGGCCAGGTGCTTCTCACCGAAACCTTCGAATTTGTCTCCCCTAACGTGCAAGTGTATACCAGCCCGGGAGCGCCCAATAGCGCCTGGCGGCCGACCATTAGTTCCATGCCGAGCCTGATTCAGCCGGGAATGACTTACAGCATCTCGGGAACTCAGTTCAATGGCCTTGGCGTTGGCGCCAGTTACGGCGACGACGCGCAGTCGGCCACCAATTATCCCTTGCTGCGGATTACCAATCGCTCAACCAATCATGTCTTGTACGCCCGAACCCACAATCACAGCTCGATGGGAGTGTCGACCGGATCATTGACAGTCTCGACGCAATTCGACGTGCCGGCCGGGATCGAAACCGGACTCAGTGATATCGAAGTGGTCGCGAATGGAATTGCATCCCTGAAGAGTCAGGTTGATGTCGAGACTTACGGCCCGCCATTGACGACCACCGCGGCGGCCAACATCACGATGAACGCGGCCACTCTCAATGGCTCCGTCAATCCCAATAGCCTCAGCACCACCGCTTATTTTCAATATGGCGCCACCACCGCTTACGGCAACACCGCGGGCTCGTTCAACCTGCCCTCCGGCACTTCCGCGACGCCTTTGAACTACACCGTCTCGACGCTCAATTGCAATACGACGTATCACTTCCGGATGGCCGCACAGAACAGCGCCGGCACGACATATGGTGCAGACACCACTTTTTCCACCTCCGCGTGCACCGGTCCGGGCGCCACAACCGGATCCGCAACGTCGATGACGCAAACCTCCGCTACCCTCAATGGCACCGTCAACCCGAACGGCTTCTCCTCAAACGGATACTTCCAATACGGCGCCACCACCGCGTATGGCAAAACGACCGCTTCAGCCGGCCTGGGAACCGGAACAACGGCAATTCCCCTGTCCCAGACGATTTTCGGTCTGAGCTGCGGTACGACATACCACTTCCGCGCGGTCGGGCAAGACACCGCCGGCCCCAGCTATGGTGCCGATGCCATTTTGAGTACCGTCTCGTGCCCCAGGCGAGGACAAATTACAAGTCAATAAATACGCCGAATATAGGAATTTATGGGGAACGGGAGGGCGTCAAATAAAAAGGGAAAAGCCCGCCCGCGCGAACTAATTCCGGCAGTCGTCTCCGACCACCAATCGTATCTCTATACGTGTGTCTCCCAGCACCCCTCGAATTCTGTTGAAATCCTCCGCGCTTCGAAATTTCGCAGGCTTGGCATCCTCGCCCAGACTTTGACACTCCTGGCCGAAGCACTGGCCAGAATAGTAATCCTGCCATCGGCCCATAAAGACGATCCCAAACGGAAGATCGACTGGAGGAAGCAGGCGAACGGCGTCGTCGCGCACCTGGTTCCTTCTCTGGACGCTGCCCACTGATGCTGACGGTGAACCGCCTGCACAATCAAAGTCGTGAGCTTGCTTCCCACCGGTCGAGGGCCTATCCTTGTAAGATCGTGAAGCACCGATTCATGAACGTTGATGAAAAAATCGACCGAATTGTTGGAAGGCGGACGAAAACGCCGGATGGCCTCTCGACAGAGACCAGCAATAAAGCCGATGCCATGGCATGGCAAAAGGCCTTTGGCGGAGTGAGGGTGCCCCGCGGAGTCCATCGCTTCAAGACTCACCAGGAAGCGGATCGGTGGCTATGGCAGATGATCGCCCGTCCGACTTAGAACCCCGAGAACCTACAGTAGAAGACTTGCGCGATTTGTGCCGCGCATTGAACGAGCGCGGGGCGCGGTACGTTGTGACAGATCCAGAGAACGAAGCAAAGGTTTTCTCCGTCCTGTCAGCCCTTCCCGATCACGCGGCAAGCGAACTCGAGCCCGGCGAGCTGCATCGGTACCAGGTGATTCGTGTTGCGGACGAGATAGTCGTGGATTTGATGCGTTCGGCTGGCGGCATCCTTTATGAAGAAGCTGCCAAGGAAGTTGTGATGCGTGAAGTCGATGGCGTGCCGATCCCTTTTGCATCGCCACGCCTGCTGTGGCGTATGCAAGTCGTGACGCACCGCGAGAAGGATGCAGCCGATCTTGTTTTTCTTCGGCAATGGTTCGCGGAACGGGCCGAGGAACCCTGGACCATATGATTGCCGACTCTTCGATGCCTATTCTTTCGAGGGGATCTTTGCGCAAAATCGTCATCGGCGCATTCCGCAAATTCTACGAAGATGACGGCACTTTTCTAGCCAGCGGGCTGGCTTTCGGACTCCTTTTCTATTGCGTTCCCTTTGCGCTCCTGAGCGTTTCGGCCCTGAGTTACACCATGGTGAAGTCCGACACCGCGCTCGCCTGGGTGCGGCGAATCTCTCTCAACCTTCTGCCTCATTCCCACGACGTGTTCGACAATTTCGTTACCACCATTGTCGCCAGGCGCGGGTGGCTCGGGCTCTTTGGCTTTATCGCGTTTCTTCTCGCCAGCAGCACGACGTTCGGCTCCGTGAGGCTGGTTCTCAATCGTGTTTTCGGCGCCCATGACTCCCACGGAATTGTTCACGGCAAATTAATCGAAGTGGCCATGATGGCCGGTACGTCATTGTTGTTCTTCGTAATTTTCTGTGTCGTCTACGCCGTCAACATGGTGCAGAGCGTCCTGGCAAACTTCTGGTTTGAAAAATATCTTCATCCGGGAATCGTGTTTCTATGGTGGGCTGTCGGTTTCGTCTCGACTTTCGCGCTCTTCTTGTTTTTGTACCGCTTTTCGCCGTCGGAAAAACTGAGTGATCCGGCTGTTTTTGCAGCTTCCATGACGGCCACGTGTTTGTTCCAGATTTCGAAGTGGGCGTTCGGTGTCTATCTCCGGTACGCTCAAACCACTACCGCAATGTACGGCGCGCTCAGCGCTCTCGTCTTCTTCTTTTTGTGGCTTTTCTACGCCAGCGCCATCTTCGTCTTTGCCGCGGAAGTCGGCTGGGTGTTTGATCGGGCGCGGAAAGAGGGGCGAATTTAGCACGAACGCGGTTTTACACCCGCGTTCGCTTTACAGAAATTTACCTTTGCCTTTTGCAGGCCCAGGCGATAGCCTCCGAGCGCCATGGGCAAACGAGTTTTGGAGATTTCAGTCCGCGTTGTGGAGAGAGCGACGATTGTCGATCTTACCGGAGCCATCGATTTGGGCAATTCCCCTGTCTTGCGCGCCACATTGTTTGAAAGAGTGCAGACAAGTTCGCTGGTAGCGCTCAACATGAGCGACGTGCGCTATATTGACAGCTCGGGCATCGCCACGTTGATCGAGGTGCTGAAGAAAGCCCGGGATTCGAAGAAGGACCTCGTTTTGTTCGGGCTGGGTCCGGCGGTTTATGATGTGTTGAAGCTGACGAACCTGCTTGGAGTCTTTAAGGTAGTGGACAGCGAAGAGCGGGCTCTGGATGCCGCGGTTTAGGATGTTGGATCCTCTTTCCAGCATTGGAGGCGCCGCGGAAAATGGCCTTGCGTATCTGGGTGGATTGGCTCAGCTATTGGGCCGGGCGGGCGCCCATGTCTTCGTCTCGCCGCTGAAGGGCCGGCTGAGTCTCCAGCGCGCATTTCATCAGGCGATGGTCATTGGCGTCGGCGCGGTTCCCGTCGTTTCTTTCATTACTTTTTTCATCGGTGTCATCATGGCGTTGCAGGGCGCCTACGAACTGAAGCGTTTCGGCGCGCTGCATCTCGTTGCCGATACCGTGGCTATTTCGATCACGCGGGAACTGGGGCCGCTCGTCACGGCCATCGTGGTGATCGGCCGTTCCGGATCTGCGTTTGCGGCTGAAATCGGCACCATGAAGGTGACCGAGGAACTGGACGCGTTGGAGACGATGGCCCTGCATCCCATCGCGTTTCTGGTCACGCCGAAACTGATGGCGATGCTTGTTATGATGCCGTGCCTGACGATATGGGCGGACCTGATGGGCGTTCTCGGCGGCAGCGTGTTTGGCGTCATCGGGGCCGACTACACCTTCGGGACGTATCTGGCCGCAACCCGCGACGCACTTTACATGCGCGACATCACGACGGGATTGGTGAAGAGCATCGTGTTCGCGCTGGTGATTACCGGGGTGGGATGCCAGGAGGGGTTTCGAACGGGCTCCGGCTCCGAGGAAGTGGGCCGCTCGACAACGGCGGCCGTCGTCACGTCCATTTTCCTCGTTGTGCTCGTGGACCTGATATTCACTGCTGTTTTCTATGTGACGAGCGGGGCGTGACGGACAGCGAGGCGCCCATTATTTCCGGCAAAGATCTCCGCGTGCGTTACGGCAGCCGCGAGATACTTCACGGTTTGAACTTCGACGTGCAACCGGGGGAAACGATCGTCATCCTTGGAGGGTCGGGTTCCGGCAAGAGCACCTTGCTTCGAACCATGGTCGGACTCGAGAAACCGACGTCGGGAGAGGTCTGGGTCGGTGGAACGAATCTGGCGTCGGCTTCGGATGCCGAACTCGACGATGTACGGAAGAGAATCGGCCTGTCCTTCCAGGGCGGCGCGCTGATTGGCTCGATGACCGTGGGCGAAAACGTCGCGCTGCCGCTCCAGGAGCATACGAATCTGGAAGCGTCGACCATTGAAGTCATGGTGCGGATCAAACTGGAGCAGGTCGGTCTCCTCAAATTCCAGCACTTCATGCCTTCGCAGCTCAGCGGTGGAATGAAAAAGAGAGCAGCGCTTGCCCGAGCGATGGCAATGGATCCTGAAATCCTGTTTTTCGATGAGCCTTCAGCCGGACTGGACCCGATCGTCGCTGCCGGCATCGACGTTCTCATCCTGAACCTGAAGAAAGCGCTGGCGGTCACGATCGTCGTGGTCACTCATGAACTGGCGAGCGCGTTTCTCATTGCCGACCGGATTCTTGTTTTAGATGGGGGCGTTATCCTGGCCATGTCCGCCACCGAGGAATTGAAACGCAGCACCCACCCGCGTATCCAGCAGTTCCTGCACCGCGTGCCGGACAACAACGACGTAAGGGACGATGTGGATCATTTGCGGCTGTTTACGGACCGGATCTGAGGCTCACTTGGAGCAACTTTGATATGGAGATGACATGACGCCAAATCGCGAACGTGTGTGGGTAGGGCTTTTCGTCGTCGTTGCTGTTGTGGTGCTGTCGGTAACAGCTGTCGCCGTCTGGGGTGGCGTAGGCCGTTCGGGCGTCGCGCACCAGGTGTATTTCAAATTCGCCGGTGGCGTGCAGCCCGGCACCGCCGTCCGGTATGGCGGCTTGAGGGTTGGCACGGTTCAGGGTGTCCGGATTGACCCGGGCGACTCCACGCGCATCGAAGTCGATCTCGTCGTCGACCCGAGTACGCCTTTAAAGACAGACAGCGTCGCGAAACTTTCCAGTCTGAGTCCGCTGAGCGACTACTACATTGAAATCTCAACTGGAACCGCCCGGGCTGCTTTGGCGCCACCGGGGGGCGTTCTTAATTCAATCGAGAGCGTTGGGATTGCCGGCATCGGCGATACTGTCCAGAGTCTTGTACCTCAAATTCAAACCGCGTTGGATAAAATGGCGAAGAATCTCGACACGTTGCAGACCACTCTGGAGCGGGCGAACGACCTCCTGAATGACAGCAATCGCTCGAACATCGGGCAGGCGCTCGCACGGGCAAACGACTTAATGAACGACCATAATCGTTCGAGTGTTTCGGAGTCCCTGAATCACGTTAACGCGTTGCTGAGCGATTCCCGCCCTAGGGTTTCCAAAGGCCTGACGGGCGTAAACGACGCAACCGAGCGCCTGGCGGCACTTCTGGACGACGTGAAAAAGACATCCGCCCGCGCCGATGACATGCTTTCCCATCTCGATTCCGTGCTGGCCGAAAACCGGCCGGACGTGCGAGCTTCGGTAGTGGAACTGCGTGAGGTTCTGGCAAACTCGAAAACGACGATGGATCAGCTTCAGGGAATCATGAATCAAAACACAGTCAACATCGATGCGATCATGGAAAACATGCGTTTATCTGCGGAGAACATCAGGAGCCTGACGGAGACAATCAAGAGCAGCCCATCCAGTTTGATCCGAGGCGTCAACGTTAAAGACCGCAAACCCGGAGAGATTCGGAAGTGAAAATGCCCATTTGTCTGATTGCCGCTCTTTGCGCGCTGGCTTCCGGATGCGGGTCTGCCCGGCCGATCAAGTACTATCACATTGACGTTCCGGAGCTGCCGCCGGCTGCTGCCGGATCGTCTTTCGGCGCCACGCTGCTGGTCGGTAATATCGACTCTCCTCCAATCATGCGCGATGGCCGCATTCTCTATCAGGTTGGAAACCATGAGATGGGCGCGTACGAATATCAACGATGGGTGGAAACCCCGGATCGCATGATCCAAAATGCGCTGGTCCGCATGCTCCGCTCGTCGGGGAGGTATTCGTCCGTGGACATCCAGCGCAGCAGCGTGCGGGCCGATTACACGCTGCAGGGAAAGATTTACGAGTTCTCGGAAGTCGACAAACCGGAGATCCACACGCGAGTGTCGATGGAAATCGAACTCCACGAAGTAAAAAGTGGCAGGACGGTCTGGTCCCGCCTCTATACCCACGAAGAAATGGCCGGCGGTAAGCTGATTACAGATGTCGTGGAGTCGCTTGACCAGAACCTCAGGCGCGGACTCTCAGAGATCGTGACCGGACTGAATCAGTACTTTGCCGCTCAGACGGTTGCTATTCCGAAATGAACCGGGAAGGGAATTTAGCCGCAGATTACGCGGATTACGCAGATGAGGGCATCAAGCGGTTCTTGATGCCCCCATCTGCGTAATCCGCGTAATCTGCGGCTAAATTCCCTTCCCCAAACGAACTTTTTGCGGAAGGGACGATCATGGAATATCGCAGGCTTGGGTCTCTTAACGTGTCGCTTGTTGGAATCGGATGCAACAATTTTGGTTGGCGGACGGACGCCGCTGGAACGGCGGCGGTGGTCGATGCCGCGCTGGACGCCGGCATCAACTTTTTCGATACAGCAGACATGTACGGGGCCGGAGAGAGCGAAGAGTTTCTCGGCAAGGCGCTGAAGGGCCGGCGTGATAAGGCGATCATCGCCACGAAATTCGGGATGAAGATGGGCGAAGGCAAGGAAGGCGCTCGTCCGCAATATGTCCGCGAGGCGCTCGAAGCCAGTCTCCAGCGCCTGCAGATCGACACCATCGACCTTTACCAGATTCATTTCCCGGACCCGGCTACACCGATCGCCGATACGATGCACGCACTGAACGAGGCGGTGAAGGCCGGGAAAGTACGTGAAATCGGCTGTTCCAACTTTTCTGCCGAGCAAATGCGTGCGGCGCGGGCGACGCCCGGTCCTCGATATTTCGCCAGCGTCCAGAACGACTACAGTATGCTGAACCGCGCGCCCGAGGCCGAGGTGTTGCCCGAATGCGTCCGTTCCGGCGTTGGTTTCCTGCCCTATTTTCCACTCGCAAACGGGCTGCTCACCGGCAAGTACCGGAAGGGCAAACCATTTCCCGAATCCAGCCGGGCCAAGGACTCCTTCGGCCCCAAACTGTTCACGCCGGAGAATATGGAACGTGTGGAAACGCTGATTGCATTTGCCGAATCCCGCGGCCACTCGCTGCTGGAACTGGCATTCTCATGGCTGGCCGCCCGGCCCACGGTCTGTAGCGTCATCGCCG
>Ga0207098_10570_pt1 | contig 10436 bp, 6 predicted proteins | sample Alteio_BWMinHeat_84_FD_153548 | JGI IMG/M metagenome (GOLD analysis project Ga0207098, IMG submission 153548) | Enriched cells from forest soil in Barre Woods Harvard Forest LTER site, Petersham, Massachusetts, United States -... | ecosystem: Environmental > Terrestrial > Soil > Temperate forest >... | reverse complement strand
GTAGATGAAGCAAAGGCGTTTTTCATCCAAGTGAAGCGAACACGGTCGTAAACCCTGGGCGACTCTTGGGGACCGGTCCGGCGGAACGGGTGACTTCGCGACTAAACGACGAATGAAGATTGCCAATTTCGAGGGACTATTAGTGACCAGTCGTGCCAGGCGCCGACCCAAGCCGCCCCATCTGGTTCGCCTGGTCGTTTGGAATTGGGAGTTACCAGTCTGTACGCGTGTGCCATGCGGACAGTCACGAATTTGCAAGCGCTGGCCGCAGAGGAGAGCGGGTGGTACACGAGTGGATCGTTTAGCCGGACGGGACACTCTGATGTCTGAGTTCGCCCCGTTTATGATGAATTCTTTCTGTTCGCAGCCTCTTCGGTGCGCGCCGTCGCCGGCAAAAGTCGTCACGGTCTTTCGGGGAGGCGTGACGTCGAACAACTAACGGACGAGGCATGGGCTATTTGGGTCAAAGCGCCAGCCCGGCAAGAGAGACTGCATGCCAACGGAATCATCGCGTGCGCCACCGCCGACACGACAGTAAAGCTGGTGAGCCTGTTCGATCGCCTCCATATCGAGGACCACTCCCAGGCCGGGGCTTTTCGGCACCGCTATCGCGCCGTTCTCGATGCGCAACGGCTCACGAGTGAGCCGCTGGCCGTCCTGCCATATCCAGTGCGTGTCGATGGCTGTCACGCTTCCCACCGCGGCTGCTGCCACCTGCGTGAACATCGCCAGCGAGATGTCGAAGTGGTTATTGGAATGGGATCCCCAGGTGAGTCCCGAATTGCGGCAGAAATGCGAAGCCCGAACCGAACCGCTCATGGTCCAGAAGTGCGGATCGGCGAGCAGAATATCGATGGCATGTAGCCGGGATGCGTGGCGAAGTTGGCGCCAGTCTGTTGCGACCATGTTTGTCGCCGTCGGAATTCCGGTGGCGGCTCTGAATTCGGCCATGATCTCGCGTCCGGAATAACCGTTTTCGGCGCCGCAGGGATCCTCGGCATAAGCGAGCACGCCTGCTTGATCGCGGCACAACGCGACCGCCTCTTCCAGCGACCATGCGCCGTTGGGATCGATGCTGATACGCGCCTTCGGGAACCTCCCAGCAAGCGCGGTCACTGCTTCCATTTCGAATTTGCCGGAGAAGACTCCACCTTTGAGCTTGAAATCGCGGAAGCCATAACGGTCCTGCGCGGCCTCTGCAAGGCGCACGAGCGCCGGAATCGTGACGGTTTCCTGGTCGCGAATGCGCAGCCAGTCGTGCCCAACCTCATGGCCTTCCCTGTACGAGAGACCAGTTCGATTTTTGTCTCCGATGAAGAACAGATATCCGAGCACATCCACTCGCGCGCGTTGAGTCCCCTCTCCGAGAAGGGAGCTGACGGGCAGTCCCAGGAATTGTCCCAGCAGATCGAGGAGCGCCGACTCAATTGCGGCAGCCGCATGAACAGCGACGCGCTGATCGAATGTCTGCGGGCCGCGCCCCGTAGCGTCGCAATGTGCGAACCGGTTGAGCACGCATTCGACGATCCGGAAATAATCGCCAATGTTTGCTCCGATCACTATGTCTCGAGCCTGATCCAGGACTTCGCGAATTCGTTCTCCGCCGGGCACCTCGCCTGCACCCGTGCGCCCCGCATTGTCGGTCAGCAAGACCACATTTCGGGTAAAGAATGGCGCATGCGCGCCGCTGAGATTGAGCAGCATGCTGTCAAAACCCGCAACCGGAATCACGCGCATACCGGTCACGCGAGGAGAGCCGGAAATGGTCGATGAATCAGTCATGCGTTCACTCCCCGCACCGGCGCCGTTCCAATCTCCACACGCTTGATCTCTCCCACGATGGGAAGGTAAGCCACAATCGCCATCAGCGCTGTGGCTGCGACAAAAACAAGCGCTCCCCGAAAGGACCCGGTGTACTTCACGATGAGGCCGATGACAATCGGCGTGGTTACACCGGAAAGGTTTCCGATGAGGTTGAAGAGCCCTCCATTCACACCAATAAAGCCCTTGGGTGACGTATCGGAGATGACGGTCCATCCCAGCGCGCCGATGCCTTTTCCGAAAAACGAGATCGACATCAGGATCATCACGGCAAGGCTGGTGTTGACGAAGTTACAGCCGATCATGGTCGTGGCCAGCGCCATTCCAAACACGATAGGAAGCTTGCGTGCAAACGTCAACGAATGGCCGGCGCGCAGCAATCGATCGGATACCACTCCCCCGAGGATTCCGCCCGCGAACCCGCACAGTGCCGGCACGACCGTCGAGAACCCCGACAACCCGGCCATCGACTACGGCCCCTGCGGTTCGGACTATCGGAATATCGTCAATCTCAGCCTCGTCGCCAGAAGCAACTTTCGCGGCATGAACCGCCTGGGACGTATGTTAGTGAATAACTGGGAACTCGCGCCCCTCATGCAGGTCATAAGCGGCGCGCCGGTGAACGTGATCTCTGGCGGAGACGTCTCACTTACGGATGTGGGAAACGATCGCCCCAGCCTGGTTCCCGGCGTAAATCCTTATCTCAACGTCAAGGTCAGGAGTGCCACCGGCCAAGCCAATCGCGGATATCTAAACCCGGCTGCCTTTGCTTATGTTTGTCCCAAAAATAACACCACCGGCTGTGCCGCCGCGGGAACTTACGGAAACATCGGCAGGAACGCGTTCCGGGCTCCTTCTTACTTCAACATCGATGCCCAGATCTCCCGCACTTTCCCCATTTACGAGAGGCTGTCACTCGATCTCCGGCTTGAGGCCTTTAACATGTTGAACCACCCCAATTTCCAACTGGGGAGCCTGGGGACGAACCAGAATCTTACTTCTTCAACATTTGGCCAAGTATCTGCTCAGGCGCCGACCGGCGCGAATACCAGCGGCGCCAGAATCTTCCAGGGTGCGATCAAAATCTCGTTTTAGGCGCGGGCATCTTTGATTCTTGTTTCTGCCATCGGCAGATCTCACGATCTCCCGACCTTAGTGTACGCAGAACGGATGAGCGCATTGCGGAAAAATGCACCTCGTGCAACCCGCATTCGATGGACAGAAACTCATTATCGTTGCGTCATCATTTGCGAGCTAGCTTGACCAGAGTGTGAGGTTCGAATGAAGGCTAATCCAATACCTACGGAGAATTCATGAATACCTTTGACGCCATGCGCCGTAATCTGCTTCGGTCCGGTGTTATTGGCGCGGCAGCAGCAGGATTACCGGCGCTCACTCATGCCAGCCCTCCACCGCAGGAGGCGGCTTCCCCCCAGGGAATCTTCGACGTGCGCAAATATGGCGCTACCGGCGATGGAAAGACCGTTGATACACCAGCAGTCGATCGGGCCATAGAGGCTGCCGCGTCGCTCGGAGGCGGAGTAGTTCTGTTTCCTGCTGGAACTTACCTGTGCTTCTCCATTCATCTGAAGACCAACATTCACCTGGTCCTCGAGCAGGGTGCTACGATCGAGGCGGCGGCATCGCCGAAGCCTGGTGAGCAGTCCGGCTACAATGGCGGGACCTATGACCCCGCCGAACCGAACACGCCGTGGGAAGACTACCAGGATTACGGCCATAATCACTGGCACAATTCGCTCATCTGGGGCGAGAACATTCACGATTTCAGCATCACAGGGCCGGGCCTGATCTATGGCAAGGGCCTGAGCTTTGGCGCCAACCGCGCTGCACGCGGCGATTATCCAATTTATGTTGCCGAGCAGGCGGGAGTGGGCAATAAGGCCATCGCACTCAAGAACTGCCGCAATGTTCTGCTTCGCGATTTCTCGATCCTCAAAGGCGGCCACTTTGGCCTTCTCCTCACCGGCGTTGATAACCTCACCATCGACAATCTCAAGATCGACACCGACCGCGACGGCATGGACATCGATTGCTGCCAGAACGTGCGCGTCTCGAACTGCACCGTGAACTCGCCGTGGGACGACGGCATCTGCCCGAAATCCAGTTATGCGCTCGGGTATGCGCGCCCCACGCGCAACCTTACCATTGCAAACTGCTACGTAACCGGAACCTACATGCTGGGAACCGTGCTCGATGGAACCTTCAAGAAGTTTCCGCCCGACGTGCACTCGGGATACACAGGGCGAATCAAGTGCGGCACTGAGTCCAATGGCGGATTCATCAACGTCACGATCTCAAACTGCGTTTTCGAGGGATGCCTCGGATATGCCCTGGAGAGTGTGGACGGCGCGCTGCTTGAGGACTTAACGATCACGAATACAACCATGCGGGATTTGTACAGCGGGCCGATCTTTATGCGCCTTGGAGCTCGGCTTCGCGGTCCCAAGGAAACCACCAGACTTGGAACGATGAGGCGCGTGCTGATCAGCAATCTCACATGTTTCAACGCGCCACTCCCAGGTTCCATTCTCACGGGCATTCCCGGCAGTTCCATTGAGGACGTGAAGCTCTCGAACATTTATATCGAAACTGTCGGAGGTGGCACTGCTGACATGGCAAAGATCGTTCCTCCCGAACTCGAAGACGGATACCCCGATCCCCACCGATTTGGACCGATGCCGGCATCAGGATTCTTCATGCGCCACATGCGCAACGTGGAGATGAGCCACGTTGAAATTGCGAACGCCGCGAGCGACCTCCGTCCCTCCTTCTACCTGAATGATGTTGACCGCGCGGATTTCTTCGCCATCACCGCGCCTCACGGCGCGGACGGTGCTTTTGCGCTGCGCAACGTGAAGACCCTGCGTATCGGGTGGAGCCGGGCTGCTGCGGATACGGTCCTGGCCAGTGCCGACAACAAGATGATTTGAGTATGCTATGCAGAGAGTCCAGGCGCTGGGTGTGTGCCGAACCGATGAATGCTCCTCGCTATCTTCAAGTAAATCCGCGCGACAACGTGGCCATCGTCGTGAACGAAGGGTGCCTGCCCGCGGGAACGCAGTTCGACTCCGGGCTGAAGCTGATCGAAGACATTCCGGAAGCGCACAAGGTAGCGCTCGCCGACATTGAAACCGGCGCGCCCATACTTCGGTACGGCTCGGTTATTGGCCAGGCAACTGAGCCAATCGCGAGGGGAAGCTGGGTGCATGAAGGGCGCATGTGCCTGCCGGCAGTTCCGCCCCTCGACAGTCTGCCTCACTTGAACGCGACAATCTCTGCTCCGCCCCCCATCGTGGGCCGTACGTTTGAAGGGTTTCTGAACGATGACGGTTCGATAGGCACAAAGAACATTCTCGGCATCGCCACCACGGTTCAATGTGTCGCAGCCATTGTCGACTTTGCCGTCAAACGAATCAAGTCCGAGATTCTGCCACGCTATCCCCATGTCGATGATGTAATTTCATTGACCCATAACTATGGATGCGGTGTAGCGATCGACGCGCCCGGCGCCGAGATTCCAATCCGAACCCTCCGCAATCTCAGCCTTAATCCGAATCTCGGCGGATCTCCCATGGTGGTAAGCCTGGGCTGTGAGAAGCTGCAGCCCCAGCGCCTACTGCCCGCGGATACGCTGCCAATCCTTGCTGCTGCTCCATACGTCGTTCGCTTGCAGGACGAGGAGTACCGGAGCTTCGGCGACATGGTCGCGGCCATCATGGAATTGGCGGAGAAACGCCTGTCGCGCCTGGATCAACGAAGACGCACAGTGCAAGCGGCGTCGGCTCTCGTCGTCGGCGTGCAATGCGGCGGAAGCGATGCGATGTCAGGCGTCACCGCGAATCCAGCGGTGGGCTGTGCTGCAGATCTTCTGGTGCGCGCGGGCGCAACGGTCCTCTTCTCCGAGGTCACCGAGGTACGCGACGCCCTCCACCTGATCACTTCGCGCGCCAGGGACGAGGCGGTAGCCCGAGACCTCGTTCGCGAGGAGGCCTGGTATGACGGCTATCTTGAACGCGGTGGCGCCGATCGCACCGCCAACCCCACGCCTGGAAACAAATCGGGCGGAATCGCCAACGTGGTGGAGAAGGCGTTGGGTTCGATTGCGAAGGCCGGGAGCAGTCCCCTTTCCGGCGTCTTTGGTCCGGGTGAGCGTGTCACAAAGAAGGGGCTGATCTTTGCGGCCACCCCTGCCAGCGACTTTATCTGCGGAACGCTGCAACTCGCCGCCGGCATGAACGTCCACGTCTTCACCACCGGTCGGGGAACACCCTACGGACTGGCAATGGCGCCTGTGATCAAAGTGGCGTCGCGGACCGCGCTGGCAGAGCGTTGGTCAGACCTGATCGACATCGATGCCGGGACCATTGCGACCGGCGGCGCAAGCCCTGAGGAGGTTGGCAGTCAGATATTCGAGTTTATTCTCGAAGTAGCCAGCGGCCGAAAGCAGGTGTGCGCGGACCGGCTACATCTGCACAATGATCTTGCGCTATTCAACCCAGCCCCGATTACCTAGCTGGCCGGGAACATGAGGAACAGACTCTATCGATGAGCACACTCACTCCCCTCGAAATGATCCGGCAGGTCGGCAACGGCCTGCTTTCTTTTCCCGTGACGCACTTTGACGGGCAGTTCGAATTCGACGAGCGGGCATTCCGCGGGCACGTTGCGTGGCTGCTCGAACACCGCCCGGCATCACTCTTTGCCGCCGGGGGCACGGGAGAATTCTTCTCCCTCACATTGAACGAATTTTCTCGAGTGGTGAGCGCCGCGGTTTCTGAAACCGCGCGCCGGGTTCCCGTGCTGGCGGGGTGCGGCTACGGAACACGCACAGCCATGGAGTTTGCGCGCGCTGCCGAAGTGGCCGGGGCAGACGGGCTGCTGCTGTTCCCTCCCTACCTGGTGAACGCCGAGCCTGCGGGAATCGTCCGGCATGTGCAGTCCATCTGCGCTTCGACGCGCCTGGGGGTGGTGTTCTACAACCGCGACAACGCGATCCTGAATGAATCCGCCCTGGAACAACTGTGCGACGTATGTCCAAATCTGGTGGGCTTCAAGGATGGATATGGCGACCTCGAACTCATGACGCGCATCTGCACGCGGTTGGGAGAGCGGTTGGTGTACATCGGGGGTTTGCCTACAGCCGAGACATTCGCGCTACCCTATCTCGATATCGGCGTGACAACTTATTCATCCGCGATCTTCAACTTTCTTCCTCGGTTCGCGCAGGAGTTCTACCAGGCCGTGCGCCGCCACGATCGGGCAACGATCTCCGTGATGCTGCGGGAATTCGTTTTGCCGTATATCGTCATTCGAGGGAGAAGAAAGGGCTACGCGGTTTCCATTGTCAAAGCAGGCCTCGCTGCGGTGGGCCGGCCCGCGGGCCCGGTGCGGCCGCCGCTCACGGATCTCGAGGCCAGCGAAGTCCAGGAATTGAAGAAACTCATCGCCGGGCGCGCGTGAGAAAGTTGGCCCATCCTTCGCATGAACCTTAAGCTGACCACACACGTTCGATACCTGATCGTGCTCATGCTCTTTATCGCCAGCACCTTCAGCTATGGAGATCGGGTCGTTCTTTCCATTGCGGCGGTGGACGTGACTCGCGATCTGCACCTGGATGCGCTGCGCCTTGGGTACCTCCTGTCGGGATTCAGCTGGGCTTATGTGTGCGCGCAGTTGCCCGCCGGTGGTCTGCTCGATCGATTTGGCTCCAAACGCGTGTACGGCATCGCCATTGTGTGCTGGTCCATCTGCGCGTTTCTTGCCGGCCTGAGCGGGTACTTGCCGGCAGCGATCGCGTTCTACGCGCTTTTCGCCGTGCGATTCCTGTCCGGCCTGGCGCAGGCGCCGGTGTTCCCCGGCAATGGACGCATTGTAGCCGCGTGGTTTCCAGCGTCCGAGCGGGGCCGAGCTTCGGCCATCTTCAATTCGTCGCAGTATTTCTCCCTGGTTCTGTTTTCTCCCATCATGGGTTGGATCGTACACACGCTGGGGTGGAAGAACTGCTTTTGGTTCGCGGGCCTGATCGGACTGGGGCTCGCATTCGTGTGGTTCAGAGTGATCTATGGGGTCAAGGTGCATCCGCGCATCAGCCAGGCGGAAATCGAGTACATCGAAAGCGGCGGCGGGCTCGCCAGCCTCGATGCGAGCGCCCGGCCGGCAAGCAGTGGCCTATCGTGGTCCGCGATCAAGTGGCTGCTCGGCAACCGCATGCTGGTGGGAATTTATCTTGGCCAGTATTGCATTACGACGTTGACTTGGTTCTTTCTCACGTGGTTTCCCATCTACCTCAACCAGGCAAGACACATCTCTATCGTGAAGGTCGGTTTCCTCGCGACTCTGCCGGCACTGTGCGGGTTCGCGGGCGGAATCCTCGGGGGAGTGGTATCCGATCGATTGCTGCGCGCCGGCCATTCGTTGACGTTTGCACGCAAGCTTCCTATCGTGTTTGGAATGGCGCTGGCCACGACCATGATCGGCTGTAACTTCGTCAACACCAGCCTTGCCGTGATGATCCTGATGTCGATCTCGTTTTTCGGAAAAGGCATCGGCGCGCTGGGATGGACCGTCATCTCCGATACGTCACCCAAGGGCTTTATTGGTGTGAATGGAGGGCTCTTCAACCTCATCGGAAACCTTTCCGGTGTAACCACGCCGATTGTCATCGGCCTCATCGTGAAGTACACCGGGTCCTTTCGGGGAGCGCTTGTTTTTGTCGCAGCCACAGCGCTGATGGCGATTGTGGCTTACCTTCCCATCGTGGGAGAGATCAAGCGTGTGGAGATTGGAACGGCGCCGGTGCGGGGAGTGAACGCATGACTGATTCATCGACCATTTCCGGCTCTCCTCGCGTGACCGGTATGCGCGTGATTCCGGTTGCGGGTTTTGACAGCATGCTGCTCAATCTCAGCGGCGCGCATGCGCCATTCTTTACCCGAAATGTGGTCTTGCTGACCGACAATGCGGGGCGCACGGGTGCAGGCGAGGTGCCCGGCGGAGAACGAATTCGCGAAGTCCTGGATCAGGCTCGAGACATAGTGATCGGAGCAAACATTGGCGATTATTTCCGGATCGTCGAATGCGTGCTCAACCGGTTCGCACATTGCGACGCTACGGGGCGCGGCCCGCAGACATTCGATCAGCGCGTCGCTGTTCATGCGGCTGCCGCAATTGAGTCGGCGCTCCTCGATCTGCTGGGACAATTCCTGGGACTGCCCGTCAGCTCCCTTCTCGGAGAGGGGACTCAACGCGCGCGAGTGGATGTGCTCGGATATCTGTTCTTCATCGGAGACAAAAATCGAACTGGTCTCTCGTACAGGGAAGGCCATGAGGTTGGGCACGACTGGCTGCGCATTCGCGACCAGGAAACCGTCACGATTCCGGCGCTCGTGCGCCTTGCAGAGGCCGCGCAGGACCGTTATGGCTTCCGCGATTTCAAGCTCAAAGGTGGAGTCTTCTCCGGCAAATTCGAAATGGAAGCAGTGACCGCGCTTGCTGGGAGGTTCCCGAAGGCGCGTATCAGCATCGATCCCAACGGCGCATGGTCGCTGGAAGAGGCGGTCGCGTTGTGCCGCGATCAAGCAGGCGTGCTCGCTTATGCCGAGGATCCCTGCGGCGCCGAAAACGGTTATTCCGGACGCGAGATCATGGCCGAATTCAGAGCCGCCACCGGAATTCCGACGGCGACAAACATGGTCGCAACAGACTGGCGCCAACTTCGCCACGCATCCCGGCTACATGCCATCGATATTCTGCTCGCCGATCCGCACTTCTGGACCATGAGCGGTTCGGTTCGGGCTTCGCATTTCTGCCGCAATTCGGGACTCACCTGGGGATCCCATTCCAATAACCACTTCGACATCTCGCTGGCGATGTTCACGCAGGTGGCAGCAGCCGCGGTGGGAAGCGTGACAGCCATCGACACGCACTGGATATGGCAGGACGGCCAGCGGCTCACTCGTGAGCCGTTGCGCATCGAGAACGGCGCGATAGCGGTGCCGAAAAGCCCCGGCCTGGGAGTGGTCCTCGATATGGAGGCGATCGAACAGGCTCACCAGCTTTACTGTCGTGTCGGCGGTGGCGCACGCGATGATTCCGTTGGCATGCAGTCTCTCTTGCCGGGCTGGCGCTTTGACCCAAATAGCCCATGCCTCGTCCGTTAGTTGTTCGACGTCACGCCTCCCCGAAAGACCGTGACGACTTTTGCCGGCGACGGCGCGCACCGAAGAGGCTGCGAACAGAAAGAATTCATCATAAACGGGGCGAACTCAGACATCAGAGTGTCCCGTCCGGCTAAACGATCCACTCGTGTACCACCCGCTCTCCTCTGCGGCCAGCGCTTGCAAATTCGTGACTGTCCGCATGGCACACGCGTACAGACTGGTAACTCCCAATTCCAAACGACCAGGCGAACCAGATGGGGCGGCTTGGGTCGGCGCCTGGCACGACTGGTCACTAATAGTCCCTCGAAATTGGCAATCTTCATTCGTCGTTTAGTCGCGAAGTCACCCGTTCCGCCGGACCGGTCCCCAAGAGTCGCCCAGGGTTTACGACCGTGTTCGCTTCACTTGGATGAAAAACGCCTTTGCTTCATCTAC